>Ga0105252_10000494_pt1 | contig 25566 bp, 26 predicted proteins | sample EasRivMeERMZT100_FD_89675 | JGI IMG/M metagenome (GOLD analysis project Ga0105252, IMG submission 89675) | Soil microbial communities from meander-bound floodplain in the East River, Colorado, USA - East River MetaG ERMZT100 | ecosystem: Environmental > Terrestrial > Soil > Floodplain | place... | reverse complement strand
GGCGAGCAGCACCCGCAAGTGAACCGGTGTCGTGACCAGGCCCCGCGGTCGAGGCAGGGCCTGGAGCTCGGCGCAGATGTCCGAGGGGAAGAACGGCCGGCCCGCGTGCATCGCCAGGCCGCCTTGCATCATGGCCAAGACAGTGGACTCCAGGCCGTAACTGTGCTGTTGAGGCACAGTACCCACCACCGCCATACGGCGATACGCGTCCAGGCCAAGGCTCTCGATTTCCGCCAATCCACTCCGCACGAGCGAGCCCCATGATTTCGGATGCGGCACCGGCTGCCCGGTCGAGCCCGAGGTGAAAAGCACCGCCGCCACCTGCGCCGGCGGAAACTGGGGAACTGCCGCCGCCGTGGCCTGAGACACTTCCATCTGCGGATACGGAAAGACTTCGAACTTGGGCAGCTCCACGGGCGAGTCACTCAGGCAATACACGCCGGGATAATCAAGGTTCAGGCGTGTAAGCAGATCCGCGGTTGCGTTCGGCGGCAACAGATTGACCTGGCCGCGCAACAGGGCGGCGCTAAGGCCCACGGCAAACTGGTAGCGGTCAGAGCAGAGGTTCACGACGTATTGCCGATCCGGAAGCAAATCGGCCAGCCGCCGGACTTCGCCGAGAAAATCTTCCACGCGTATGGGGCGCCTGTTCCGAAAAGCGAAAACCGCGCCGGCGTCGAAATTGCGAATCAGCGGGATATCAGCCATGACGCGCCGGCCAGGCGGAGCCTCGCCGTCTACTTCACCCGATGCTGCTGGATGTGCTGGTTCAGGCTGCGCAGGGAATTGAAGATCTCGCGATTGTTCTCGTCATCGGAGCGCAGTTTGACGCCGTATGCCTTGGAGATCGCCAGGGCAATCTCCAGGATATCGATCGAATCGAGCCCCATGCCCTCTCCAAAAAGCCGGGCGGTCGGGTCGATTGCCGCGGCCTTGGTCTCCAGATTGAGCGTGGTGACGATCAGCTGGGCCAACTTGAGCTCGTCGGCTGTCAACGTGTTGCCTTGCGGCACCTCTTGCATCGCGGGCTTGTTCATGTCTCCGACATTATAGCCGCCCCACCCCGGGCCGACACCCTCGATCAGGTCGAGCTCGAGAACCCGCCGTCGATCACGATCACTTCGCCCGTGACGAAACGGTTGGACTGGACGAGCGACATCATGGTCTGCGCCACATCGTCGGCCGTGACGCAGCGTTTCAGGGGCGTGAGCTTGGCGCGACGTGTCATGAGATCGTCGTACTTGTCTTTGAGCATCCGCTGCATCCAGTCGCCCTCCATCCAGCCCGGCGCCACCGCGTTGACGCGAATTTCCGGGCCGAGATTGTAGGCGAGCGTCTTGGTCAGATTGACCACCGCGGCCTTGCTTGCCGCATACGGCAGCGGCTGCGGCCCGGGCCTCAAGCCCACGATGCTCGCCGTATTGACGATGCAGCCCTTGGACGCTCGCAGCATCGGCACCGCGGCCCGCGTCACGAGAAAAAGGCCCCGCACGTTGACCGCAAATACGCGGTCCCATTCCTCCACCGTCATGGCGTCAAAATCCTTGGGCCTGATCTCGGTAGTGGTGCCCGCATTGTTGATGAGCACGTCCAGCCGCCCGAATTTTTCCTCCACCGCCTTCAGCATCGCACGTACTGCCGCGTCGTCGGCAACGTCACAGCGCACGAGCAAGGTGCGCGCGCCGGCCTGCTCCGCTTCGAGAGCTACAGCTTTTGCGCCGGCCTCGCTGCGGCTGTAGTTGATAGCCACGTCGTATCCGGCGCCCGCGAGCGCGAGCGCGACGCTCCTGCCGATGCCGCTCGCCGCGCCGGTCACCAGCGCAGCAGGCTTATGCCCGGCCGCCGACATATCCAGTCGTTCGCGATTGGTCGATGAACATGCGTGGTGCCTTTACAGGCCGAGGACGCGCTCGGCGTTCTGATGAAAGATCTTTTCCATGACGGCGTCGGAGTAGCCCAGTTCCTGCCATTCCTTGAGAATGCGCGCATAGGGCAGACTCGGGTAGTCGCTGCCGAACATGATCTTGTCCTGCAGTCGCGCGCGCATGTCCACCTTGAGCTGAGCGGGAAAATACTTGGGCGCCCACCCCGACATCTCCCAGTGGACGTTGCCCTTGTGAAGCGCGACCGCGGTAGTCTCGTCCACCCAGGGCCATCCCGGATGCGCCATGATGATCTTCAGTGTCGGAAAATCCGCGGCAAGCTCGTCGATCGCCGAAGGGTGCGCGTGCCGGATCCTTGCGCCCATCCCTCCCGGCAGGCCGGCGCCCATGCCGGTCGTGCCCACATCGATCATCACTGCGGCCTTGAGCTCATCGATCAACTCGAACAAGGGATAGTAGCGCCTGTCGTTTACCGCGAAATGCTGCATGATCGGATGAAAATGAAAGCCGATCAGACCCAGCTCCTTCACGGCCTTCTTTGCCTGCTGGACTGCGACATCGCCTTTCGCCGGCTCGAGCGCGCCCCAAGCCTGAATGATGCGCCTCGGATGTCGCTTCCACATCCCGTGCACGTATTCGTTGCTGCAAGGCGGGGTCGCGATCGTCGTCTCGAGGTCGAGGGCAACCAGGACCGCTTCGACGCCCGCGTCGGTGAAGTCCCGGACCACCTCATCCTCTTTCTTGGCGGTCCAGTTGCGGCTCCAGTATTTGGCAAGTGCATCGACGTAGGGGCCCTGGCTCGCGATCCATTCCTCTGTGCCCGGGTAGCAGTGCAGATCGATGATGCGCATGGCGTTTGCGGTTCAGGCGCTGGCGGCGCGCTCGCTTGCAAGCTTTGCCGCGACCGACTCGGCGAGCGCTTTTTTTGAAACCTTGCCGAAGGTGGACATCGGAAAATCAGAAACGATCTCGAGGCGTTCGGGCAGCTTGAACTTGGCGATTTCCTTGTTGATCAGGAATGTAACCATCTCTCCGAAAGTCAGGACGGACCCTCTCTTGACTATCACGCAAGCGCACATCTTCTCGCCCAAGTGCGGATCGGGAATCGGCACGCAGGCGACATTCTGCACCGAAGGGTGCGAGAGAATCAGGTTCTCGATTTCTTCGGCGCTGATCTTTTCGCCGCCCCGGTTGATGAGGTCCTTCTTGCGGCCCTCGACGACGTAGTTGCCCGAGGAGTGCAGGCGCATGAGGTCGCCGGAACGGTAGAACCCGTCCGGAGTGAACTGCCTCGCGTTGTATTCCGGCACGCCGAAGTAGCCGTGCAGCGTATACGGCCCGCGGCAGGTCAGCTCACCCACCTCCCCCGGGACGACTTCACCGCCCTCGTCGTCCACGAGCCTGACCTCGTCGTCGGGCGAAAGCGGCCGGCCGCAGGTCTCCAGTCGCACATCCTCCGGATCGTCCAGGCGCACGAAGAAGAGCATCCCTTCCGACATGCCGAAGTTTTCCTGCACGGTAGCGCTTGGAATGAGCTGCTTCGCGCGCAGCCTCACCTCGGGCTGCATGCGCTGGCCGCCGCTCTGAATGACGCGCAGCGACGAAAGATCGTATTTCCCGATGGCCGGATCGTTGATCAGGCGGATGAGGAGCGCCGGCACGACCTTCAGGTGGGTCACGCGGTGGCGCTGGATGAGCCCGAAAAGATCCTCCGGCCGCGTGCTTGCCGAGAGCACGACCTTTCCGCCGTGGAACATGTAGCCCTGCAGGCCCGGACAGGCGAGCGGAAGGTTGTGCGCGATAGGCAACGCGAGCAACAGAACGGATTCTCCCGTCACCTCGCACACCTCGGCGGCGATCTTCGAGTTGTAGACGTAGTCGTTATGCGTGCGTGGTATGAGCTTGGGTACTCCGGTGGTGCCGCCGGAGAGCTGGAATATCGCCGGGTCGCCGGGATCGATCCTGAGCTTGGCGAGTTCCTCGGCCGATTTTTTTGCCGGCCGCGAAATGAGGTCTGCGAGCGGGAGAAATCCCTCGGGCGCATCACCCAGGACGATGCCGAGCCTGAGCGACGGTGATTCCCTGCGTATGCGCTCGACCATAGCGGTGAAGTTGAAATCCCCCTGCCGGTCCGGCGTGACGCAGGCGCTCGCCCCGGAGAGCCTCACGAACTGGCTCACTTCGAGATAGCGGTGCGAGGCAAGCGCCGCGATCGGGATGCAGCCGATTTTCTGAAGGGCGAAATAGAGAAATACGAACTCGATGACGTTAGGCAACTGCACGACCACCCGATCGAGCGGCGCAAGCCCCGCATCGAGGAGGTTCAGCGCCAGGCACTCGGAGGCGCGGTCTACCTCGGCATACGTGAAGAGCGATTCACGATCGATGAAAGCGGTTCGGCCGGCATACTGCTTGAATATAGGGGCGAATTCCTCGGCGAGCGACTTGTCCCGCCAATAGCCTTTTTCGCGGTAGCGCGTCGCGAACTCCGGCGGAAACGGGACGACACCCTCCAACACCCTACCCTCCGTATCCAGAACTCAGTGAAACGGGTGACGCAGAACGATCGTCTCGTTTCTGTCCGCGCCGGTGGAAATCATGTCGACCGGCACCCCGCAGACCGATTGCAGGCGCTCGAGATAGGCGCGCGCCTGAGCGGGCAGCCGCTCATAGGCGTTCAGGCCAACCGTGCTTTCCTGCCATCCGGGAAGGTCTTCGTATATCGGCTCGCACCGCGCGACGTCTTCAGCCCCGAGCGGCAGCAGCTCGTGGACCACACCGTCGATGCGGTAGCCCGTGCAGAGGCTGACCTTCTCCATCCCGTCGAGCACGTCGAGCTTGGTGATGCAAAGGCCGGAAACACCGTTGATCTGGATTGAGCGCCTGAGCGCCGCGGCGTCATACCAACCGCAGCGCCGCGGCCGCCCTGTCGTCGCACCGAATTCCTGGCCCCGGGTGCGGAGCAGCTCTCCGGTGCTGTTGTCGAGCTCCGTAGGAAAGGGGCCCGAGCCGACCCGCGTCGTGTATGCCTTGGTGATGCCCAAAACGTAGTGGAGCATCTGCGGTCCGATGCCGGCGCCGGCTGCCGCCGCGCCGGCGACACAGTTGCTCGAGGTCACGTACGGGTAGGTGCCGTGATCGACGTCGAGCAGGGCGCCTTGCGCACCTTCGAACAACAGGTTCTTTCCCGCCTGATTCGCCTCGTTGAGAGCGCGCGAGACGTCGGCCACCAGGGGCTTGAGCCGCGGCGCCAGCGCAAGCGCCTCATCCCTTGTCTTCGCAAAATCGACGGGCTTCGCGCCGAGGTATTTCGTCAGCACGAAGTTGTGAAAATCGAGGAGCGACTCGAGCTTCGCCGAAAAGCGCTCCTCAACCAGCAGGTCTTGAAGGCGTATCGCGCGGCGTGCGACCTTGTCCTCGTAGGCGGGTCCGATTCCGCGGCCGGTCGTGCCGATTTTTGCCGCACCTTGCGCCGATTCACGCGCGACGTCGATTGCCGCGTGGTACGGGAGAATCAAAGGGCAGGCTTCGGAGATTCGCAGCCGGGCGGTAACGTCCGCCCCGGCGCGCTCGAGCTCGTCTATCTCATCAACCAGCGCTTTGGGAGAAAGCACGACACCGTTGCCGATATAGCACGTCACGCCTTTTCTGAGAATACCCGAGGGAACGAGGTGCAACACGGTCTTCTTGCCGCCGATCACCAGCGTATGCCCGGCGTTGTGCCCGCCCTGAAAGCGAACCACTCCCTGAGCATGGTCAGTGAGCCAGTCCACCACCTTCCCTTTGCCTTCATCACCCCACTGGGTGCCTATGACTACGACGTTCTTGCCCATGGGAGCGCGGCTACTTCATCTTCCGAACGGTCCACTTGCCCTGGCGCTTCACGAGCTCGCGGTCGCAATCGGGTTGAATGCGCGCGGCGGTGTGTCCTGGAAGCGCGACCACGACGACCTCCCCGCGGGATCGCAGCTTTCGCACAGTGGCCTCGAGTGCGGGATCGGTCGAGTACGGCGCGCACACGGCTGCCCCGCGCATGTCGCCCGGGGCAGCGCGTGCGAGATCGCGCAGGTCCATGCTGAATCCGGTCGCCGGGCGCGCGCGCCCGAACGCCTTGCCGACTTCGTCGTAACGGCCGCCGAGCGCAACCGCGTTGGCCACCCCGGGCGTATAGGCGGCAAACACCACTCCGCTGTGATAGTGATATCCGCGGAGGTCCGCGAGGTCGACCGATACCGGAATCCACCCTTTGCGCGAGAGAGCCTTGAGGTCCCGCAGCGCGGCTTTTATTTCCGGATACTTGGGCAGCAAACGGCCGGCGCGCTCGATGATCGCGCCGTCTCCGTAGAGCTCGGGAAGAGCGAGCAGCGCTTCGCGCGTTGCTTTCGGCAGGCGTCTTGTCACCGCGCGCAGAGCGGGAAGGTCCTTTCCCGCAAGCACCTCGTACAAGTCCGTTTCAAGCTCGAGCCCGACTCCGCCGTGCCGGCAGATCGCGCGGAAAACGGCGACATGGCCGACGTCCAGACGCGCATCGGAAATGCCGCAGGCGGCCAGCGCCTCTACGAGGAGGCGCTGGATCTCAAGATCGCTCTCTATTCCGGCGTGGCCGTAGATCTCCGCGCCGATCTGCAGCGGCTCCCGGGTCGAGTCGAGCCCCCGCGGCCGTGTGTGCAGCACGCTCCCCGCGTAGCATAGCCGCGTGACGCCCTTGCCGTTCAAGAGGTGCGCATCGATGCGCGCGACCTGGGGCGTGATGTCGGCGCGAACGCCCATCATCCGACCCGAGAGCTGATCGACCAGCTTGAAAGTGCGCAGATCGAGGTCGTGCCCGGTACCGGTGAGAAGCGACTCGATGTACTCGAGCATCGGCGGAATCACGAGCTGGTAGCCCTGAACGCGAAACAGCTCGAGCAGCTTCGCGCGCATCAGCTCGATCCGCTGAGCCTGTGGCGGCAGGATGTCCTCGATGCTTTCCGGAAGGAGCCAGTTGCGCACGGCGGCGACTATCGGACGAAATAGAGCATCAACAACCCGACCAGCATTGAGGAAAGCCCGAAGAAGCGGATCTGTCCGTCAGTAAACTCGGTGATGCGACGAAAGGTCTCGCGCCAGAGTTTCGGCAGGATAAACGGCAACAGGCCCTCGATCACCAGCATCAGGGCGATCGCCATGAGAAACGTGGTGCCCATTCACTTGCTGCCCTTCCCCAGGTTCCTGAAGTACCTGAAGAATTCCGAGTTCGGGTCGAGCACCAGAATGTCGCTCCTGTTCTTGAAGCTGGCGCGGTAGGCCTCGAGGCTGCGGTAAAACGCGTAGAACTCGGGATTCTCGTTGAAGGCGCGCGCGTAGATGGCGGCGGCCCTGGCGTCGCCTTCGCCCTTGACGCGCTGCGCGTCGCGATAGGCCTCGGCGATGATGATCTCGCGCTGCTTGTCGGCGTCGGCACGGATCTTCTCGGCCTCGGCGGAGCCGTTCGAGCGCTGCTCCGAGGCGACGCGCTTGCGCTCGGATTCCATCCGGCGGTAGACGTCGACGCTGACCTCCTGCGGCAGATCGACGCGCTTCAGCCTGACGTCTACGACTTCGATGCCCAGGCTGCGCACGTCCTGGTCCACCTTCTCGCGCACGGCGCTCATGATGTCGTCGCGCTCGCCCGAGACTACGTCGTGCACCGTGCGCTTGCCGAACTCCTCACGAAGCAAGCCGTTGACGGTCTGGTTGATCCGCCGGGCGGCGGCGATCTCGTCCCCGGCCACCGAGACGTAGAAGGTCTTCACGTCGACGATGCGCCACTTGACGAAAGCATCGACCAGCACCGGTTTGTTCTCCACGGTGATGAATCTCTGCGCCTCCGGATCATCCCAGGTCAGGATAAGCTTGGGAAAGTTCCGCACGTTCTGGATCAGAGGCCATTTGAAATGCAGGCCGGGCTCGTCGACGATCTCCTTGATCTCGCCCAGCTGGAACACGATGGCGCGCTCCCGCTGGTCCACGGTGAACGCGGACATACTCACCAGCATGACGACGCCGACGACGAATGCGAGTGAGACGCTCAAGCGGCTGTTCATTGCCGCTCCCCACGCTCGCGCGGGCGCAGCGCTTCGCGCGATCGGGCGCCGGCTTCGGGGAGCGCCGGCAATTCGGCCGCCTGGGATGACCGCTGCGACCCGAGCAGTTCGGGCGATGCCGCCCCCGACATCTGCATGATCTTGTCGAGCGGCAAGTACAGCAGGTTGCCGCCCGCCCTGGCGTCGATCAGGATCTTCGAGGTGCTCGCCAGCATCTGCTGGACGGTCTCGATGTACATGCGCTCGCGCGTCACCTGCGGCGCTTTGTTGTACTCGACCAGGATTTGCCTGAACCGTGACGCCTCCCCTTCGGAATTGGCGATGACGCGTTGCCTGTAGCCTTCGGCCTCGAGCAGGAGCCGCGAAGCCACGCCACCCGCCTTCGGCACCACGTCGTTGAAGTAGGCCTGCCCCTCGTTCTTCAGCCGCTCGCGATCCTGATTCGCCTTGACTGCGTCGTCGAACGCCGCCTGGACCTGCTCCGGCGGCTGCGCGTTCTGGATGTTCACGGCGCTGATCTGGATTCCGGTCTCGTAACGGTCGAGAATATCCTGCATCACCGGCATCGCCTTCGCCACGACGGCCTGGCCCTGATTGAGCACGAAATCCATCTTGCTCTTGCCGATAACCTCGCGCAGCGCGGTTTCGGCGGCCTGCAACACGGTGTCGTCGGGCCGCCGATTGTTGAACAGGTAGGCTTTCGCGTCCTTGAGCGTGTATTGGACCGCCATCTGGATGTCGACGATATTTTCGTCGTCGGTCAGCATCAGCGACTCCTTGAGCACCTTGGTCTTGACGTCGCGATAACCGACCCCGATTGTGCGCACGCCGGCCAGGTTCACGATCTCATGGCTCTGAACGGGATAGGGCAGACGCCAGCGCAACCCGGCGTTGGTCACCTCGGAAAAACGGCCAAACGTGAGCACGACACCGCGCTGGCCTTCCACCACGATGTAGAAGCCGCTCGCGAGCCAGACGGCCAATATCACGAGGATGATGAGGCCGGCCCCTCCACCGAGTTGCTTGGCGCTGGGCGGCTCACCTTGATCCGGAGTCCCGCCCCGGCGCCGGCCGAACAGGCTGTTCAGCTTCTGGTTGAAGTTGCGCCACATTTCGTCGAGGTCCGGCGGCCCCTCGTTGCCGCCGCCTCGCTTGCCCCATTGCGGGTCGTTCAATGACATGAGAATTCCTACGTTGCGGCCACTCGGCCCAGTTTCCGAGAATCTGTCGATTTTGGCGGGCCCGCCGGGGATTTTTTCGAGACTACCGCCTCGATCAGGGCCTGGCGCAGGCCATCCACGCCGGCGCCCGTTCTTGCGCTCAGACGAACGCGCCAAATTCTATCATATTCGTTCCGGTCGATTCCCGGATCCGCGCCGTTCCGGTCGATCTTGTTCCACACGAGGAGCCGGGGGGTATCGCCCGCGCCGATTTCGACGAGCACCTTGTCCACTTCCGCGATCTGCGCCTCGCGCGCTTCGTTCGCAGCGTCGACCACGTGCAGCAGCAGGTCTGCGTGCGTGGTTTCTTCGAGCGTCGCCCGGAAGGCGGCGACGAGCGTGTGCGGAAGATCGCGAATGAACCCGACCGTATCAGAGATGGCGATGTTACCCGCTTCGGGCAGGTACAGCCTGCGCGTGGTCGTGTCGAGCGTTGCAAAGAGACGGTCGGCGGCAAAGGCCCCGGCACGGGTCAGGGTATTGAAGAGCGTGGACTTGCCTGCGTTGGTGTAGCCCACGAGCGAAACCGAAAACGCCCTGCCGCGCTCCCGCGCGCGCCGTTGCACCTCGCGCCGACGCTGAAGCTTGCCGAGCTTGTCCTTGAGCACTTTGACGCGGTTCGCGATCAACCGCCTGTCAACTTCCAGCTGTGTCTCACCCATGCCCCCGAGGAAGCCACGACCGCCTCGTTGCCGCTCCAGGTGCGTCCAGCCGCGCACCAGCCGCGTCGCGGCGTGCTCCAGTTGCGCGAGCTCGACCTGGAGTTTCCCTTCATGGCTCTTGGCGCGCTGGGCAAAAATGTCGAGGATCAATCGTGTACGGTCGACCACCGGGCAGCCCAGGGCCTTTTCGAGATTGCGCTCCTGCACCGGCGACAGCGTGTGGTTGAACACTGCCAGCGAAGCACCCTGCTCCTGCAGCGCGCGTTTGATCTCTTCGACCTTTCCAGAACCCGCGAAATACCCAGGGTTGGGGCGATCCCGGCGTCCGCGCACGAGGGCGCGAGTCTGCATGCCGGCGCTTGCGGCAAGCAGCCTCAGCTCTTCGAGGCCTTCGGCGTAACCGCCTTCTCCGAAGTCCAACCCGACGAGCACAGCGCCGTTGCGCTCCAGCGGAGGCTCAAGCATTGCGACGAATCAAGAGCGACAGCGCGGCCGAATCAACTCTCAGGGGATGAATGGTCGACCGCCAGACTGACTGCACGCGAAGGAACAACCGTGGAGATAGCGTGCTTGTACACCATTTGGGTCACGGTGTTCTTGAGAAGCACGACGTATTGGTCGAAGGACTCGATCTGGCCTTGAAGTTTGATGCCGTTGACGAGATAGATCGACACCGGAACGTGCTCCTTGCGCAGGGTATTGAGGAAGGGATCTTGTAGTAATTGTCCTTTATTGCTCATGGTTTTACCCCGGAGTCGTATTCTTTGAATTACTACTGTAAATGGTTTTTCGGCAAATGCCAATGTACTAAGAAGCCTTGTCTTCCGACGGTTAGACGCGCCTGTCCACGTAGGGGTTCCTTCCGCTGCGGAATTCAATTCGCAGCGGGGTGCCTTCCAGTCGAAACAATCTGCGAAAATCGGACTCGAGGTAGCGGCGATAGGTGTCGGGCACGGCGTTGAGCGCCGTCCCGTGGATGACGACGATCGGGGGGTTGCTGCCGCCCTGATGCGCATAGCGCATCTTGGGCCGGGAGAGTCCCGAGCGCGGCGGTGCCTGCTTGGCAACGGCTGCAATGAGTGCGCGAGTGAGTTTCGGGGTGGGCAGTTTGGCCATCGCAGCCCGATACGCTCTATCGACGGAATCGATCAACTGGGCAAGGCCGCGGCCTTCGCGGGCCGAAATGTAATGAAAGCGCGCGAACGAGAGGAATTTCAGCTTCCGGGCGATCGCGCGCTTTGTCGTGTCGCGCGCGTCCCCGTCCAGGCTATCCCACTTGTTTACCGCCACGACCAGCGCACGCCCGCGCTCGAGGATGAATCCGGCGATATGCGCGTCCTGGTCCGCGATCTCGCTTTGAGCGTCCAGGACCAGCACGGCGACGTTGGCCCGATCGATCGCGTGCAAGGTCTTTACGACAGAAAACTTCTCGACGCTTTCGAACACCTTCCCGCGCCGTCTCAACCCGGCGGTGTCGATCAGCACGTAGCGGCGGCCCTTCACCATGAGTTCGACATCGATTGCGTCGCGCGTAGTGCCGGGCTGGTCGAAGGTCACGACGCGCTCCTCTCCGACCAGTGCGTTGACGAGCGTGGACTTGCCGGCGTTCGGCCGTCCCACGATGGCGATTCTCGGGGCGCTTTCCGGTTCGTCGCTCTCTTTTTCGACAGGAAAGGCGGCAAGTGCGGCGTCAACCAAGTCGCGCACGCCTTCCCCGTGCTCGGCAGAAATGGCCCAGGGCGCGCCCAGCGCCAATTCGTGGAATTCGGCCGTCGCGAGTTCCGCGTTCATCCCTTCGGACTTGTTTACGGCGACAAACACGCGCCGGCCCATGCGCCGAAGTTCCTCTCCGATCGCGCGATCCTGCGCCGTGAGACCTTCGCGAGCGTCGGTGACCAGCACGATGGCGTCGGCCTCGGCGATGGCGGTCCTCGCTTGTTTGGCCATCTCGACGAACACGCCCTTTGCCTGCGCATCGAGCCCTCCGGTATCGACCACGAGGTACTGCCGTTCGCCCATGCGTCCAACGCCATAGTGGCGGTCACGCGTCAGACCGGGGACATTGGCGACCAGCGCATCGCGCGTGCGGGTAAGCCGGTTGAACAAGGTGGACTTGCCGACGTTCGGCCGGCCGACGATAACGAGAATGGGCTTCATGATTGAAGGCCGAGAGAGAGCCGGTACGTCTGTTCGCTCAAACCCCTTGCTCCAGCCTGCCTATTGGGTACTCATGGCGTACAAATTGCCGTCCTGCGTTTGCACCAGGAACCCGTTTTCGAGCTTCACCAGGGACGACCGGATCGGGCTGCCGTCGGTAGCTGCACGCCCGATGAAGGCCCCGTTTTCTCGCGACAGAAAATGCACGTACCCCTCGACGTCGCCCACGGCGATTTCGCGGCCCAGGGCGAGGGGGGCCGTGAGCCGCCTCAGGAACAGTCGGTCTTGCTTCCAGATGGTTGCGCCGCCGGCGCGATCGAGCGCATGCACGGCACCCTTATCGTCGCTCACTATGACGTAGCGTGCGTCGATCGCCAGCCCCGCGGTGCTCGACAGCTCGCGAGACCAGACCGGATTTCCGCTGACAAAGTCGAAACAGCCGATCCGGCCCTGATAAGCGACGGCGCACACTTCACTTTCGGTGACGACCGGCAGTCCGACCACGTCGGAAACGCGCTCCAGCTCAGTGGCTCCGCGCGGCAGCGCAACGGTCGCTTCCCAGCGTACGCCGCCGTTCGCAAGCGCAAGCGACACAAGTTTGCCTCCGGCAAAACCGGTGGATAAGAACCCCCGGTCGGCGACCATGCCCGACGGAGCACGCACCGAAAGGGGAGGACTCGATCTCTGATAGAACCAGCGGCGCTTTCCGTCTCGGGCGTCGAGCGCGAACAAGCGACTGTCACCGCTTCGCACGATCACGAGGTCTCCGGTCACAACCGGCACCGAAAGAATTTCGCTCGATACGCGCGTGCGCCAGCGCAGCTTTCCCGACCCGGCTTCGAGCGCGACGACCTCGCCCTCCAGCGTCCCGACCGCAACAAGGCTGCCGTCGCTGCTCACTCCGCCGGAAAGCGCGTCCCCGGTATTGACGCGCCATGACTCCTTCCCGGTGACCGCGTCAAAGCGCGCGACGGTGCCGTCCTGCGCAGCCGCGTAGACCCCGCCGACTGCAACCGCAGGAAAGAATATGGCGTCCCCGGCCTCACCAACGCTCGCCCGCCACAGCGTGCGAACGGGTATGCTCGTGGGCAGTTCCGACAGCTCGGCCATCTTCGGGCCGGATGAGCTGGAACAGCCGGCAAGGAACACCATGCCGGCGAGCACAAGGTGCCGCATCAACCGTCCCCGAGAGCCTCGAGCTTGAGGCGAAGTGCGTCGCGAAGTGCGCCCGGCTCGGTTTTTTCCAGCGCGGCCTTGTAGGCGGCGCGCGCCTCGGAGCGTTTGTTCTGCGAGGCGAGGATATCCCCGCGCTGCGACGCATGGAGCGCCTCGAAGCTCGAGTGGGGCTTTGCCTCGAGAACCTTGAGCGCCCCGTCGGGGTCGCCATCGTCGAGCAGCACGCTTGCGAGTCGCAATGCTGCGATCGAGCGGATTTCATCGTGTTTCGCATTTTCGACGACCCACTGCAACTGCGCGCGCGCGGTCTTCAGGTCCCCCGCCTGGAACTGGACTTTGGCCGAAACGAGCGCCGCAAGCGGCGCGTAGGTGGTGCGAGGGAAGTTCTCGAGAATCGTCCCTGCGGTATCCCGAGCAACCTTCACGTCGTTGGCCCGCGCCGCCTTCTGCAACGTGTCGTACAGCGCGGCGGCCTGTGCCGCCTGCGAGCGTTGATACCACGCCCAGCCGTTCCATGCCGCGACCGCGGCGAGCACCACGGTCGCGCCGAGGATGACCGTTCCACCGTGCTCCTTCCACCAGGCTTTGAGGGTGGCAAGTTGTTCCTGCTCTTCGAGATCGTAGGCACTCATTCTTCTTCACCTGTTCCAAAAAGCAGGTCCGAAATCGCCTCTGGAAGGCGCGCCACCGGCACACGGAACTGTTCGTGCTCCTCGCGCAATGGCTTGATGCCGGCTTCGCCCGCCCGGGCCTCGTCGTCGCCGACGATGACGGCGACCGGTGCGCCACTCGCGTCGGCTTTTTTCATCTGCGACTTGAAGCTGCCCCCGCCGCAATGCTGCACTACGCTGAAACCCGCGTCGCGCAGGGCCTCCGCGGCGCGGAACGCGGACCGTGCCGCCTGCTCTCCCTGGTTGACGAGGTACACGTCCGGGCAGGGGCGGCCCGAATCGGCAACGAGCGCGAGCAGGCGCTCGATACCCAGCGCCCAGCCGCAGGCCGGGGTCGGCTTGCCGCCGATTTGTTCGAACAGGCCATCGTAGCGTCCGCCGGCGCAAACCGTGCCCTGCGCGCCAAGCTTGTCCGTCAGCCATTCGAACACAGTGAGGTTGTAGTAGTCGAGCCCGCGTACCAGGCGCGGATTGATTTCGTACTGGAGACCGGCATCTTTCAGTATGGCCTGCACGCCCTCGAAGTGCTTGAGCGACTCCCCGCCCAGCGCATCGAGAAGCCGGGGTGCGCCCGCGATCAGCTGCTGCATCGCAGGATTCTTGCTGTCGAGCACGCGCAAGGGATTGGTGTGCAGCCTGCGCCGCGAGTCCTCGTCCAGATCGTTTTCGTGCTCCTCCAGGTACTCGACCAGCGACTTGCGATACGTGGAGCGTTCCGCGGTCGAGCCAAGGCAGTTCAACTGCAGCCGGATCCCGGACAGCCCGAGATCGTTCCACAGGCGCGTGCACATGAGGAGCAGCTCGGCGTCGATGTCCGGCCCTGGGAAGCCCAGGGCCTCGGCGCCGACTTGGTGGAACTGCCGGTAGCGGCCCTTCTGCGGCCTTTCGTGGCGATACATGGGCCCGATGTAGTAGAGCCGCTGCGCACCATCGTGGAGCAGGCTGTGCTCGGCCGCCATGCGGACAATGGAAGCCGTCGCCTCAGGACGCAGGGTGAGTTCTTCGCCGTTCAACGCGTCGGTGAAGCTGTACATTTCCTTCTCGACGATGTCAGTGGCTTCCCCGATCGCGCGGCGAAACAACGCAGTGTGCTCGAGGACCGGCGAGCGCACGTTGCGATACCCGTAGCCGCGAAGCCACTGGCGCAGAAGGTCTTCGAGAGCCTCCCAGCGCTCGGCCTCATCGGGCAGGATGTCGTTCATTCCGCGCAGTGCGCGGATAGGCTCGGCCATATGGATTTCGCCCGGCGCGAAACTACACCGCGGCTTTGATCGGAATGTCTCTCTTCTTCCCCGGCGCGGCGCGGCGCAGACGGCCACCTTCTCCGTAGGTCGTACGAACGTATTCCTCGATCAGCTGCTGAAATTCCTCGGCGATGCGCTCACCCTTCAGCGTGACGGTTTTCTCGCCATCCACATACACCGGCGCGACCGGGCGCTCCCCGGACCCGGGCAGGCTGATGCCGATGTCGGCGTGTTTGCTCTCACCAGGACCGTTGACGACGCAGCCCATGACCGCCACGTGCATCTCCTCGACCCCCGGATAGCGCTCCCGCCAGTGCGGCATCTGCTGGCGCAGGTAGCTCTGGATTCTCTCGGCAAGCTCCTGGAAATACGTGCTGGTCGTGCGGCCGCATCCCGGGCAGGCGATCACCATGGGCGAAAACGAGCGCAGGCCCATGGTCTGGAGTATTTCCTGGGCGACCACGACCTCGCGCGTCCGGTCCCCGCCCGGCTCCGGCGTCAGCGAAATGCGGATCGTGTCGCCGATCCCCTCCTGGAGCAGCACGCCGAGCGCTGCGGTCGATGCCACGATGCCTTTCGTGCCCAGCCCCGCCTCGGTGAGACCCAGATGCAGCGGATAGTCGCAGCGACGGGCAAGCTCGCGGTATACGGCGATCAGGTCCTGCACGCCGCTCACCTTGCAGGAGAGCACGATGGAGTCACCCGGCAGACCCAGCTCTTCCGCGCGCGCCGCGGATTCGAGCGCCGAGGCGACCAGCGCTTCCCGAGTCACCGCGTCGGAATCGAGCGGCTCGGCTGCCCGTGCGTTCTCGTCCATCAGCCGCAGGAGCAACTCCTGATCGAGGCTTCCCCAGTTGACGCCGATGCGCACGGGCTTCGCGTAGCGGCATGCGGTCTCGATCATGGCCGCGAATTGCTCATCGCGCTTGGCGCCCCGACCGACATTGCCCGGATTGATGCGGTACTTGGCGAGGGCCTGAGCACAATCGGGATGCTCGGCGAGCAGTTTATGGCCGTTGAAGTGAAAGTCGCCCACCAGAGGCACGTCGCAGCCCATCGCCTCGAGCCGTTCCCGGATGCGAGGCACCTGTGCCGCCGCCGTGGCGGTGTTGACTGTGACCCGCACGATCTCGGAGCCTGCTCGGGCCAGCGCCAGCACCTGCCTCGCAGTGCTCTCGGCGTCAGCGGTGTCGGTGTTCGTCATCGACTGCACCAGGATCGGTGCGTCTCCTCCGATCAACGCGTTTCCGACGCGAACCTGGCGCGTCCTGTGCCTCGGGATGCTCATATGAATCGCCTACTTCAACGTCAGCCGCGCAACTTCGATCTGGATGTAGGGCTTCAGATCGACCGGCTTGTCGTTGTATACGAGTCGCACGTCGGCAGCATTGCCGATCACCAGGGACAGCGGGGGCCGCCCGACGACCACGCTCCGGGTTCCGGGAGAGTTGAGCTGCGACATCAGCGTTTTGCCGTCCTGTTCCTTGATCTCGACCCAGGACTGGCTGCCGAACTGGAGCTGAATTCGCCCTTCGCCGGGAGGCGCCTGCGGCGCAGCAGCCTGTTGCGTCGCGCTCGGAACCGTCGCTGGAACCTCGCGAGGCGGCGCCACCGGTGTTTCCACGGGACGCGGTTTGAGCGGTTCTTGCGACGCCGTCTTCTGCCCGAATTGCGTCCAGGGGAAAGCCCCCGTACGCCATTCATAGAGCACTCCGCCCACGACGATGAAGACCAGGACGGATAGAGCAAGGTAGATCCAGGTGCCCCGTCTGCCGCTCTGAGCGAAAGGGGTGCCTTTGCTGCGCAGGTCGAGGTCGACTTCACCGGGGACATAGCGCCGATCGAGCGCATCGAGTACCGGCTGTGGATCCGCGTCGAGCAGCTTGGCGTAGCCACGTACCATCCCGCGGACGAAAGTGGCTCCGGGCAACTTGTCGAACTCTTCGGCCTCAAGCGCTTCGATCTGACGCGCGCCGTACTTCAGGCGCTGCGCAACATCGGCGACCGAGAGTTTCTGCTCGCTGCGCAGTTGTGCGAGCATCTTTCCCGGTCCGAATTCGACCGACATGGGTCCGGCAGCCTCGATCATTCGAATCGCCCTTTTTGCAGGTCCTGGTATTCCTTCGAACCCGGAAAGCGCCTGCGCAACTGGTTGGCGTAACTCGTCACCGTGGAAGAATCGCCCAGCGTGCGTTCGATACGCAGCGCGAGCCACAAGGATTCCGCAGTCGGCTCGGCGAGCTTGTTGTAGCGCCCGACAAGCCCGCGCGCGGACTCGAGCTCTCCCTTTCGGTACTTGATCTGCGCGAGATTGATCAGGGCCGGGTAGTAGTTCGGGTCCAGCCGCAGCGCGCGCTCGAGGTATTCCTGGGCGTCGCGTTCGTTGTTCTTGCGTTGTGCACAGACCGCCGCCATTACGTAGGATTTTTGCGGCTCGGCGTAGAGCGGGTGGCGAATCGCCATCATGAAGTAGCGGATCGACTCTTCCTCGCGCTTGTTCTGGCAGAGAAACCATCCGAAGTTGTGGTTCGTGTCCGGATCGTTGGGGTTGAGCCTGAGGGCGCGCTCAAACGCCTGTTCGGCCAGATCATTTTCCCGCAAGTCCCAGTACACCAGAGCGAGCATGCTGTAGGCAGGTGCGTAACCCGAGTCCGCAGCTATTGCGATGCGCGCTTCGGAGAGAGCGACGCCCAGGTTTCCCCTTTGGTAGTAGGCGCCCGCCAGCTCGTTATGGATGCGCGCGCGCTCCCGCGCACTGGCTTTCTCGCTGATGACGGCACCGGAATCGGTTTCGCCGGGTATGGCACCCGAGAGCGGCCCCCCGGCACAGCCGAAAAGCGCCACCAGACAGGCAAGCGGAGCGAGGGCACGCAACGGCTGCTTCAAGACCTCATCCCCTCCAGGTTTGATGACCTTCGAGTTCTATCCTGGATCTTTCCCGCCAGTTGTCCGCATGCGGCATCGATTTCGTCCCCGCGCGTCTTGCGCGTAGTCGTGACGATTCCGGCTGCAATGAGCCGCTCGCTGAACCGATCGATGACGCGCCGCGGCGAGCGCACGAAACCGGAATTCGGAAACGGATTGAATGGAATCAGGTTGATCTTGCAGCTCACCCGGGAAACCAGCTCTATGAGCTGGCGCGCGTGCTCGTCACTATCGTTCACGCTCTCAAGCATCACGTACTCGAAGGTGACAAAGTCGCGCGGGGCGCGCTCGAGATACCGGCGGCAGGCGGCGAGCAACTCGGCGAGCGGGTACTTGCGGTTGATGGGCATGAGTCTGTCGCGCAGCGCGTCGTTCGGCGCGTGCAAGGACACCGCGAGCGCCACCGGGCACTCCTCGCCGAGGCGGTCGATCATCGGCACGATTCCGGAAGTGGACAACGTCACACGCCGCCGCGAAAGACCGTATGCGTCCTGGTCGACCATCAGCTTCAGGGCCGCCACGGTGTTGTCGAAATTGAGCAGCGGCTCGCCCATTCCCATCAGCACCACATTGCTGATGACACGCTCGCCCCCCGGGATCGCGCCGAGCTCGCGGTTGGCAAGCCAGAGCTGGCCGATGATCTCGGCCACCGACAGATTGCGGTTGAATCCCTGCCTCCCGGTCGAACAGAACTGGCAGGCCAGGGTGCAGCCCGCCTGGGTGGAGATGCACAGGGTGCCGCGGTTGGTTTCGGGAATGAACACCGCTTCCACTGCATTGCCTTTGCCGACGTCGAGCAGCCATTTTCGCGTGCCGTCCTCGGCCGCGCTGTCGCTCACGATGCGCGGCGGCAAGACGCTCGCTGTTCCCACGAGCTTTTCACGCAGCGATTTTGCGAGGTCGCTCATGCGCGCGAAATCCGATTCGCCGAATCGGTGCATCCAGCGCTTGAGCTGGCGGGCGCGGAACGGCTTTTCGCCCAGACCGGCGACGAAACCGACGAGCTGCTCGCCGTCCAGATTGAGAAGATTGACGCTCATCTACCGGGAAAATATCTCGCAGGCGGGGAAGAAAAACCCGATCTCGGTGCGTGCGGTCTCGGGTCCGTCGGAACCATGCACGGCGTTGGCATCGATACTGTCCGCGAAATCGGCGCGAATCGTGCCTCTTACCGCCTTTTTCGGATCGGTCGCGCCCATCAGCTCGCGGTTCTTGGCGATCGCGTCCTCGCCCTCCAGCACCTGCGCGATGATCGGACCGGACACCATGAACTTGACAAGATCCTGGAAAAACGGCCGTCCTCGGTGTACGGCGTAGAAGCCCTCGGCTTGCGATTGAGAGAGAGACAACATGCGCGCCGCGACGATCTTCAGACCGGCCTTCTCGAACCTCGAATAGATCTGTCCGATGACGTTTTTCGACACCGCGTCGGGTTTGACGATGGACAGGGTTCTCTCAACGGCCATGCAAGATCTCCACTAGGGCTTGAGAAGCGAAGCAAGCTAACTTTCAAGTTTATCAGCCCTTTGCCGGGGTGTCGCGCTTCTCGAACGGGTTGGTACTGGTTCACTTCGAACCACCACCGAACGGTTCCCAAGTCACGACGAGACCTGCCTCACCTGGTGCCGCCCGAAACTCGCATGCATTGCCGATGCCGGGCACCGAGACCAGATGCTCGCCGCAGAAAAGCAGGGGCAGGCGGTCACGATGCCATGGCGGAACACCCCGTTCCTGGAACAGATTCTTCAAGGTGCGCCGCGGCCTGCGGTGATCCGGCCGCAGACGCTCTCCACCTTTGCGCACGCGCACCGTGACCGGGTCCGCGCGCAGTTGCGCGAGACTCAGACCCCGTCCCTCCTCGGGCTTGAACTTCAGTACCCCGCCGAGCGCAAGGAGTGGCAGGGCGTTTCCGCCATCCCAGGTTTCGCTGAAATTCCGTCCAACTGCCTCTGCGGCGGGCTCAAGGACCAGCTTGTCCCGGTAACGCAGGAGAACCCAACCTCGCCCCGCCAAGCTGACTCGCGAATCGGACCCGGATTCTCTCAACTGGCGCAACAACTCGGTGATCCGCACGGCTGAGAGCGGCTGAATGCCCCTTGCTTCGCACCAATAGCGCAGGAGGTTCTTGGCCCGCGCCTCCCCCAGGCGGCGCAACACAGTGATATCGAGGGCGGTGCCGCCGCAGCTCTCAAGGTCGGTTTGCGCCATCGCATCGAGCAGCTCCCGCGCCTCGGCCAGGTGTGCCGCGGCTCTCGCGATGGTCACGCTCGCCGCGGGAAACTGTTTCTCGAGCAGGGGAAAAACCTCGTGCCGGAGGAAGTTGCGCCGGCGCAGCGTATCGGTGTTGCTCTCATCCTCGACCCACTCGAGGCCGCGCGAGCGTGCGTAGGTCTCGATGTCCCCGCGGGAAATCCCGAGCAACGGCCGCAGCAGCCGGGCCCGCGCCCCGGCGAGCGACCTCAAGGGAGACATGGCGGCGAGACCTCGCGCGCCCGCCCCACGCAGCAGGCGCAGGAGCAGCGTCTCCGCCTGGTCGTCGCGATGCTGCGCGAGGACTATGAAATCGGCGTCAACGCGGGCAAACGCCTCGTAACGGGCTCGCCGCGCGGCGCCTTCCAGCCCGAGATCGCGATAGGCGGCGATGTCCACCGATTCCAGCTGCAGCGGGGTTTGCGACTTGCCGCACAGTTCGGCGCAAAACTCGGCCCAGCGTCCGGCGTTGGGACTGATGCCGTGATTGACGTGCACGGCGCGAAGCGAAAACTGAAGCGCAGGCGCCAGCTCGAGCAGGACCGACAGCAGTGTTACCGAATCGATGCCTCCCGAGAGACCCAGCGCGAGGTGCGAGCCCGGGAAAATCGCCGGCGCGATCCCCGCCGCCACCCTGTCGGGGAGTTCAGCCGGGCTCGAGTTCCCTGAACTTCCCATAGCCCATCAGGCGCTCGAAACGCTCCTCGACGAGTTCCTGGGGCCGCTTGTCAGCGAGCCCGCGCAGCGCGTCGGTGAGAGCTCTCTTCAGGGCCTGGGCCATGGCCGCCGGATCGCGATGCGCCCCGCCCAGCGGCTCGCCGATGATCCTGTCGACCAGTCCGAGAGTCTTCAGTCGAGTCGCGGTGATGCCGAGCGTCTCCGCGGCCTCAGGCGCCTTGTCGGCGCTCTTCCACAGGATCGAAGCGCAGCCCTCGGGGGAGATCACTGAATAAGTCGCATACTGGAGCATCATCACGATGTCGCCCACGGCAATGGCGAGCGCCCCGCCGGAGCCGCCTTCGCCGATGATGGTGCACACGATCGGCACTTTCAGTTCCGCCATGACATACAGGTTGCGACCGATTGCCTCGGACTGTCCTCGCTCTTCCGCGCCTATTCCCGGGTATGCCCCGGGGGTGTCGACCATGCTCAGGACCGGAATACCGAATTTCTCGGCGAGCCGCATGAGGCGCATCGCCTTGCGATAGCCCTCCGGGCGCGGCATGCCGAAGTTACGCAGTATCTTCTCCTTGGTGTCGCGCCCTTTCTGGTGCCCGATCACCATGACCGACTGGCCATTGAAACGGGCAAGACCCCCGACGATCGACAGATCATCGGCAAACGCCCTGTCGCCGTGCAACTCCTCGAAGTCGGTAAACAACGCCGCGACGTAGTCGAGCGTGTAGGGGCGCTGCGAATGACGCGCCACTTGCGCCACCTGCCACGGCGTGAGCTTTGCGTAGATCTCCTTGGTGAGGGCCGCGCTCTTTTTCTGCAGGCGATGGATCTCGTCGGAGATGTCGGTCGCCGAGTCGTCCTGCGCAAAGCGCAGTTCCTCGATTTTCGCCTCAAGCTCGGCGATCGGCCCCTCGAAATCCAGAAACGCCGTTTTCATAGGAAGAAAAGCCCGGAAAAACAGGCCATTATTGTACCCTCAATACTCTACGGGGATGGGGTCGAGACTGCGCCAGAGATACCAGGTGGCGACCGAGCGCCAGGGCGCCCAGGCGGCGGCAACCCGGCGCATTGTTCGCAGCGAGACGGTGCGACCCCCGAAATAGTTGAGGCAGATCGCACGCTGCAACCCCAGATCGCCCAGCGGCAGCACATTCGGGCGAAGCATGTTGAATATCAGGAACATCTCGGCGGTCCAGCGACCGATACCGCGGACCTGCACCAATTCCGCGATCACCACCTCATCCTCCATCTCCGCCCATTCGGCGACGTGCAGACTCCCTTCTACAAAATGGCGCGCAAGGTCGCCGATATACTCGGCTTTCCGCTGAGACAGACCGCAAGCTGCTAGCTCGGCGTATCCGGCTTCGAGAACCTCCTGCGGCAACATTCGCGGTGCGAGCGCAATAAGACGTGTCCAGACGCTCGCGGCTGCTTTAACCGATATCTGCTGGCCGACGATCGAGCGCGCCAGGGTGAAGAACGGCTTGCCGCGGGGTTCAAGCGCAATGCGAGGGTGAGCGCGGATGATTTGCGCGAGTACCTTATCGCGGCGCCCGAGCGCACGTTTGGCCCGATCCCAATATTCGGGTGCTGCACGTCGCTTCAAACGCGCGGGGCAAGCGGCAAGTTGAGCAGGAGATTCTGCGGCTTCATGCGTACCACGCCGCCTTCGTCCATCGACAGGGCCAGATAGACGGGCCTGCCCGCGATATCCGCGCGCATTGCGGCAGGCTCCTTGAAATCGAGACGAAACAGCGCAAGCAGCCGCTGAAATCGTCCTTGTTCGATCTCATCGCCGCGCCACAAATCGTTCAACAGCACGGTGGACTCCGCGTCCAGGCCGATGTGCCAGGCCCACCTTTGGTCCTCGATCGCGCGCAGCGGCTGAACGCTCACAGTGACGCCGTGAAAGTGCCGTATCCACTTCTCGACTACGCGGCAGAACGCCTTGTTGGCCGCTCGGCCGAAATTCAAACTGATCACAAAATCGTGACGCTGATCGCGCAGCCAATAGGCGTGAGCGTTTTCGGTATCGAGCACCTCGAGGTTGACGCTCGCAAGCGGCGCCTGCGCCTCGACGATGAGCCGGCCGAGGTTGCCCAGGCTGCTGCCCGAGGCATGCGCTTCGACGGTTTCGAGATCGGCGAGCATCACCACGCCGTCCTCCGTGTTCGCTTTCTGTTCGCGGAAGAACAGTTCCGCCGCGCGCGGCTCGAGCGGATCCTCGCAGCCGTCGAGGACGTTGCGAACGATGATCTGCGCGAGCTGGTCGATGAACAGCGGCGGAACGCTGACCGCCCCGGAGAAAATCTCCAGGTAGCAGGACTCCAGGCACGCCGCACGCTTGAGTCTCTCGAAGAACGCGAGCAGGACCCGGTAGTTGTCGCGCGCGTCGCCGTCCTCGACGCGCTCCAGCGCCTGCGCGTCGACGTTCTGGCGGGGATCCTCCAGAAGCGCTTCGTGCAGATCGATCTCGTTCGCCCCGGACTCCTCGACCGGCCGGATTTCCGGGCGCATCAGGTAGGCGCGCAGAAAATCGTCCGTGATCGAAAGCCGTCCGTCGCCGTCGCGCTCGAGCAGGTGAAAACCTGAATTGCGCCAGAAGTCCTGCATGGCGCGGGATCGATGGAAGCGGAGCGGACCCGGCTAGGCCGCCGCGCCGACCAACGTGAATACGCGACTGTGGGAAGACACGTGCTGGACCAGGAATTCCATCTGGTCCGCGAGGATCTTGCGGTTGGTGAGGATCAGGTACTCGGCCTTGTTCGGCACGTACGGCGCGTAAATCAGCTGAAGCCCGGACTCTTCCGGCACGCGGTTGCGCTTGACGCCGTTGCACGACCTGCATGCCGTGACCACGTTCATCCACGTGTCGGTCCCGCCGCGCGACACCGGGCGAATATGGTCCCGCGTCAGCCGCAGGAAGCTGAATTCCCCGCCGCAATACGCGCAGATGTGGCGATCACGGCGAAACAGCTCGCGGTTGTTGAGCGGAGGCACTTGATTGAAACCCTTCATCGCCATCGCCTTGCCCTTGATCGCGATGATCGAGCGCGCGGTGATACTCGAACGTCTGCCGGTCGCCCGCGAGATGCCGCCGTGAAAAACGAACTCGCGCTCGCCCAACGTCCAGGCGACTAGATTCTTTGCGTAGTAATAGCACGCCTGCTGCCAGGTCACCCAGCGGTGAGGCACGCCGTGGTTATCGAGGGTCAAGATCAGCGGAATTTCGCCCGCCATGCCATTTCTCCAATGCCGGATCAGAATTCCCCCGGCCAAACAAGCGACTGCAGCGGATTGTGCCGGAAAACTCCGGGCCACGCCATATCAAGCGGCCTTCGATGGTTGTTCGACCAGCTCCGCCCTGTAGGCCTCGTCCATGCGCGGCTTCAGATCGTTCCTGGCGAGCGCCTCCGCGAACAACTGGCGAATCGCTGGTTTCTCGTCCGCGTAGTCGATTTGATCTCCGCCGAGTCGCCGGCTGATCCAGGCCTTCGGCACTCCCTGCTGGTTGCGTATCGAAACGGCTTCGTGCTTGAAGGCGAGGTACCGCGCCGCCGTCGTGCCGGTGTTGAAGTGCTGGTGGAACCACATGTTCGGCGGCACGATCATCGTCCCCACCCGCCATTCGTAGCGGCGCGGTTCGTCGCCTTCGGGCCACATGAGAGTGTAACCTTCCCCGGAGAGCATGATCACGTGTGCGCCCGGGCCGTGCGCGTGCCCTTTCTTGTACGTTCCGACAGGGAACTGGGAAATGTGGCTGTTCATCGAACCCCGCGCCATGTTGAAGCGGATATGCCCGCCGCCCGCGCCACGCTCCTTGGCGGAGATCAGGGGCAGGTTGACGGCGTCGGCGACGAAGTTCGTTTCGAGCAGCAGGCCTTTCTGCTCGCCTTTGTTGCTGAAGTAGTCCGGTTCTCCGGAGAATCGGTTCTTGAAGTCGAATCTTGTATTGAACACGAAATCGATGTCTTCGTAGAGGTTGATGACCGCGGGTCCGTTGGTCACCGCGATGTAGCGCGCCGGCTCTCTTCCCGATCCGTTGAAGTGCTGGTGCCAGGTGTTGAGCGGAATTGCAAACAGGGAGCCCGCCTTCCATTCGAACGTAATGCGCCGATCCGAATCGTCCCAAACTGTCGTCGACCCGCGCCCGCCCAACACGTAGATCATCTCCTCGAACAGTTGCCGCTGGGGCGCAAGCTTCCCTCCCGCGGGAATCTCGCAAACGTAGCAGTCGTTCGAGGTCCGCGAGGCATCGTGGTTGACGAAGACGCCGGATCCGCCGCGCCTTGCCCAGGGCTTCAGCGCTACCGTATTCAGGTTCTCGACGTAGTGGGCGCTGATGATATCCAAGCCCTCGCTGCGTACCCAGCGGGTGTACGGTGTGTCCTTTTCGGTGGCGAACTTGCTTGCCAATTCTTCCGAAACGACCGCGTTCTTGGCCATGAAATGCTCGCTCGCCCTCAGGCGAGCTCCTTCATCTTTCCCGTGAGGTACCGGTTGACGAGTTCGGCGTTGAGCACGACTTTGGGGTCGTACTCGGGGGCGTCCTCGATCTGCTCCAGATCGTTCAGCCCGCAGTACTTGTAGATCCGGTTGATCGCCGAGATCAGCCGCACCGGCTTGTCCACGCTC
>Ga0105252_10000488_pt1 | contig 25755 bp, 33 predicted proteins | sample EasRivMeERMZT100_FD_89675 | JGI IMG/M metagenome (GOLD analysis project Ga0105252, IMG submission 89675) | Soil microbial communities from meander-bound floodplain in the East River, Colorado, USA - East River MetaG ERMZT100 | ecosystem: Environmental > Terrestrial > Soil > Floodplain | place... | reverse complement strand
GCTTTGGCTGAATACGGCTGTAATAGTGAAAGTTGAAACAGTGCCACTTGTTTGGAGAATGTTTCGTTCTTCAATCGTATCGCCATCCGCAAGCAGCACACTGATCTTGCTACCGGCAGTGAGAACAACGTTTCGGTCGATAACAACAGTGGTTCCAGTAACACTCACAATGCGACCACCACCTGTTTCTGCTGTGTAGTCCTCGTCATAAACTTTGACCACATCACCGGGCATCAAATCAAAGCCGTTAAGGCTCATCTTCCAAGTTGCTAGTTCAGTTTGATTGATTTCCGTATCAAGTGCCCAGCGTCCATGTCTGATAGCCTGTGGCTCGTCATCAGCGCCATACGCTGCAATATCCATTGGGTTATAGCCATACTTGGCTTCAGCAGCGAGCAACGCACTATGAATGCTTCCAGTGGTTGTGCTTGCATCAACAGTAGAAACCCGCTGCAAGTACCTGTCGTATTTGTCGTTGTAGGTAATGTTGTAGGCTGTGTGCCTTTCGAACAAGCCCGAACTCTTGTAGTTGAACATTCCATCAACCACATTGGCTTTCGTGATTAACTTAACTGGCGCAGTTGGACGATCCTGCATCAAACTAATCAATCCGTTGAAATACGTTAGCGAAGCCCTCATCGAGCCAGCTACCATTTGGAGCAAGCGATAGGCATCCTCGCGCTGGTTGATTACTGCATTGAACGTGTATCTTGGCGCACTACCTGCTTGACCATTCTTAGTGTATGGAAGCAGTTCGTCGTTATAGACGGAGGCATCGTAGAACGAAAACTTATCAACCTGTGCTGGCTGAACAAACTCACCCAATCCATAGCGGTCATTCGTGAGCAAGTCATATAGCACCCACGCTGGATTGTCACACCAAGCTGTTTGAAATGTGCCGCTCCAAATGCCCGTATAAACTCTCGTCACTGGGTTGTAGTTGCTGGGTATCTGCATCTTGATACCCTTGATGAGGAATGATCGCGTTGGAACGCTGCCACCAACAGTCTCAGCATCAACTGCCAATCCAATAACTGCGGTGTTGTTGTATTCCGTTGTTTCGTCTTTGATTTCACGAATCTCAGTCAATCGAGCAAAGGTAGTTTGATTGCGGAGAGCGGAAGACGTAGGGTTGGCAGTGAGACGGGTTACGCGAACGTCCCACGTTCCAGTTCCAGCAGGACGGCCAATGCGGTACTGCCTTTCATACGGAGAAGTTGTTTTGCCATCAATAGTGAATGACTGTGCTGCGCCCCAAGATCCGCTGGCAGTGAGCTTCGTTTCAATATTGAATTGGACTGAAGTTCCGTTCAAGTCACCAGTCGTTGTGTTTTGGCTATACAAGCCGTTGGGCAGTTGAATGGTGACCTTAGCTGCGTCCGCTTGTGCATCGGTTAGCGTTCTTGTGATTGGTGCGCCTTGAAGCACTGCTGAATTGACTACGATTTCCGATTCAACGTTCGAATAACCCGGCATGTAGTCTTGATTTGGTAAGCCAACGCGATAGTCCCACGCAGCACGCGGAAAGTTTTCAGTGCCATCCGATGAAATGAGCGGGGTGTCATTGATGTAGATGCCTGAAGCACCTCCGCAGATACCCACAATCTCGCCCTCGGAGACTACTTCAACGATGCGAACGATTGCAGCTGAGCGCAGTGTGTTTGGTGCTTCCTGTGCAGCTCGTCCACCACCACCGCCTTTCTTCGCTCCTAGTATTTCTTGTTCTGTATTCACTTATGAGCCTCCATCGCCTGGTTGCCACGCCACCGCTGGTGGCACTGCTGGCTGTGTTGAGCCTCCGCCGTTAGCTGGTGGACCTTCCTCCGCTACCACGTAGGCCATTTCAGCTACGTCAACTCCAGCACTTACAACTACCGAGCCAGTCATGTGAATGCCATAAACAAGTGGAACTGGATAGCCTTGCTCCATTACGTTAACTGCACCGTTGTAGATGAAGCTGCGTTTCTCCTCTGCTCCATCCTGGCCTGATCCTGTTTTCGGTGATGGTGCAAGCATGTTCGCAATAGCACCAAGCGCGAACGAAATTGCCATGTTGATTGCAATGGTTGCCAGCGTTGCAGCAACAGCGGCAGAAGCACCCATAGCAGTGAAAATAGCAATAACGCCAGCTTCAATACCAGCACCTTCAATCTCATTTGTTAGGTGCAGCACTTCAGCCTTTTCATTGAGTGGAAACTGAAAGCTATCAGGAGTAACGCAGCTCACGTTCTCGTTGTTCCTGTCGGATAAAATCAAGTACAAGTTTGGATAGTCCATCGTTGCCTTGCGAAAGCCTTTGACTTGCGAACGAAGCCCATTCGCTAGTTCTATGGGCGAGTTCACATCGAGGTCGATTGAACTGACGCCCGTATCCTTTGCTAATGCTCCATAGAGTTTTATTGTTCTTATCATTCCTGTCCTTTGTATCGCACTGCACAGACAATGCATCGTTTCCACTTCGATAACGTATCTGTGCCTGACAGACGATGAAATAGGTGATGAAGTATTTGATTCGTACCTACAACAACAGCAGCATGGTTGGCAACATCACTTGCGGCTTTCATTAGGATGGCGTCACCGACTTGAATTTGGTCTAAGTCGATGCGTTCAAATCCAGCATTGGCAAAGTTGTCCTCATAGAGGTTTTCGCCTTGATGCCACCAGTCAATGCCTCTCGCATAGTTCGGAATCGTTATCCCTTTATTTATGCGGAACCAATCACGAATAAGTGAGTAGCAGTCGTGGATGCCGTGAATGAACTCCCTACCTTCCAGCGGAGGAATAACGCTGTCATCCATCCATACAAGCTGTGAAATGCCTTCGCCACAGGTCGCGGTAATGCCCCACGGCACTGTGCCCTGCATCCAAGACTTCATATCCATAGTCGTGGGCCATTCGTGTGGCCACTTGGAAGCCTTGAATTTGTCGTAGGGGTGAGAATGGAGGACAGCTTGAATCCTGCCCGATGCTTCAGCTTTCACATGGTCACTTGGACTGATGCGGAAAGTCTGTGTTGGGTTTTCAGCCGTATTGGCTACAGAAACGTATTCGTCGTTGATAACGAATCCGCAAGCTTCATTTGGGAAGTCGGTTAAAACGTGCTGTTCGAAAGCTTTGAGTGTTGCTGGTGTTAAATTCACTAGCTATTTATCGGATACGTGTGCGTGACACTCCTGGGAAGCCTTTGTCCTTGAGCACCTGACGACGCGGGATTTTCATGCCCATTCTGTCGATGATGGAAGTCATCTGCCATTGAATGATGTTCTTGTTGTGCGCTGTTTTCTGTTCAACCACATAAACATCGGGGCCAATATACTTGGTTGGGTCTGGGCTAGAACCACCGACCAAATACTTCTCATATGTGCGTATGCGAGTAACCTTTGCTCCAACTATGTCTCCCAAACTCACTACAGCAGCAAGCAGCGTCTTTTGAACGTTGGAGACTGTCAATGTTGGCTTTGGTGTTTGGCCGGCTGCTGTGAAATCCCAGCCCTCTGTCATTATTGGAAGTGCTGTGTAGGTAGTTGCACCGAACTGGATGCTTGTTCCTGTTGATGAAATATTGTTGGTGAAGTTGTAGACCGCTCCACCCAGCGCAGTAGTGTCCAGCGAATACAGTTCAAGGAAGCCGGATGTTTGATTTAGGTTTTGTAAGTCGGTGTATGGAGTTGGCATTAAAAGATTTGCCTGATTTCAAATGAAATGGATGAGTGCGTGCCACTAACCCAAGTCTCTGTGTAGCCATCCTTGACCTTCCACTTCTTGCTAGCACCATCTCCTTGTGCAGTCCAAGTGATGTAGTCGCTTCCACCCACAGCGTCTAACACTGTCAGCACAGTTGTTCGTTCACTGGAGTCCAAGTACTCGAAAGCAATTGTCCATTCATCATATTTGTTGTTGGTGCCGTCTGGTGCTTCTTGGCTGTAGCCATCACCGAACTGTGCGGACAAGACGCGGTTGATACGCTTGCGTGCTGAGCCCTGGCTGACTCGGGTTGTTAGTGGCATTGCTGATGGCATAGGTAATCCTTAAACTGGGTTCAATATTCCGCCTACGCGGCGTGACGATGCGATTTCAGTCCTGGCAATTGCTTTCATAGCATCCATTACAGCTTTGTTAACTGCTTGTCCAGTTTCTTCATTTGACTCGCCACCTTGAACACTAATATTTATCGTGCCAACGTTCACGCCACCACCGCCACTACTAAGCTGATGGTTAGGAACAATCATTCCTGATTTACTTGGAGAGAAAAGCTCTGGTCCTTTTTCACCGACCAAATATGTCTTGCCTGCACCAACTGGGCCGCCAGCTGCCTTACCACCAGCGAATGCACCAACAACGTTGGTCAGCAACGTGCCCCATCCACCACCACTACTAGAGAATGACTTTTTAAGTGCTTCCATCATTGGAGTTAGGATGGTTATCTGCAAAATCATTTGTGCAATGCCGCGTAGGAATGCAGCTAAGAACTTCTTGAAGTTGAATTCACCTTGCACTACGAAATCCATTAGTGCGTTACCGATGCTTTGGAATGCTTGCTCCGCTACCTTTTGCATTGTGTTGAAATGCTCTTCAGCTTGTTTTGATTGAATTTGTGCTAGCTGTTGTGCTGCTTGAAAGTCAGCTTCAACAACTGCGTCAGCATAAGCAACCCAACCTTCCAAATCTTTCTTGAGCATATCTGCTTCGAACTTTGACCTGTCTTCATCAATCTTTCTTAGCATTTCATCTAAGCGTTCTTCTTCAGCTATCTTGTCATCAATGAACTTAACCCAACCAGCCTTATCAAGGTCCAATAGTCGTTGACGGTCTGCTGCTGCCTTTTTAGCTTCAGCTTCGGCTTTTCTATCTGTTTCATAAGTATCACCTTCTGGGTTGATGCCTTCATCAAGTTTTCCACCGAGAACGAGTTGGTCAGCCGCTGTCGATGCTGAAGCAGTTGCGGTTTTAAGGCGCTGCATTTCTCGAACAGCTTCTTTAAGTTTATCAACCTGAGCTTGAACTCGTTTAACTAGTTTTTCATCATCAGCACTACCACTTCGTCTTGCAGCCTCTTGAGCACGCTCTAGCGTAGCTTCTTGCTGCGACAATCGCTGTTGCAATCCTTGTAGCGCATCTTCCGCTCTTTCGTTGTTAGTTCGACCACCTCCGTACTTACGGACAATAGCTGCTGCTCCTTCCATTATGAAAAGAAGCTGATCTCCGACATTGTTAAGGATAGGAAGAACAAGTTTTGAAACGGTGATAGCCATTCCTTTGAAAGCTAAACCAAGCTTAAATAGCTTATCATTCAGTTCATCACTTTGTTTTGCTAAGTCTTCGGTAACCAATGCACCTACATTCTTCATGTATTCGTACATTTCCTTTTTCTTCTCGATCACTTCTTTAATAGGACCGCGAAGCTTGTAATATTCCTGCCCGAGTGCTTGGACAGCAAGACCTTGGGCTTTTGATTGATTGGTAGCTTTCTCAGCTGCTACAACGATATCTTCTTGAAGTTGCAGCATCGACTTGGTTTCACCCGCTGCATTTTTGGTGCTGACACCAAGCTCCCTTAGTGCAGTTACAACCTTTCCCGATTCCTGGTCTTGTCGAGAGAGCTTCATAGCCAACCGCTCTGATGACGCAACTAGCTCTTCAACCGAACTACCGGCCGTCTTTACGACAGCATCAAGTAAGGAAAGTCGTTCTGTTGAAATGTTTGTGCGAACGGATAAGTCGTTCAGTGCGTCCGCTGCATCAGCTACGCTGCGGGCTAGGGCTATCAACCCGGTCACGGCTGCTAATGCGGCTGTACCAACAAGCGTGACACCTTTTGCTACTGTTGCGAATTTCGAAACAGCACTCGAAGCAACATCACCAAGGCCTTCAATCTTCTTAGCGGCTTTGTCTACGTCCGACGAATCAACAGTGAGTTTTAGTTTACCAATATCCATTAGCTCTTTTCCTTATCGGCTATTTCCGCAACAGCTTCTAGAAGTGCTCTGTCCATTACCTTAATCAAATCAACCTCCCAAGGTTCGAACTGAGTATCTGTAACGTCAGCGTATGCTTTCAGTTCTAGATAACTTATCGGCATCAGACCATTGAATCCACTTTGTCTTGCTGACGAAAGCTCCATAAACATCGTTAGTACGTTGCGTCCTGCTATTGGCACCTCTGGCTCAATTAATTCAGCAAACTGTTTGTCCAATACTTCTTCGCTTGCCCCCGTCTTTTCCAACTGCTGCCTGAACTTCAGCAAATGGTCTTTCTTTGAACTACCTTTTTTATCTGGTGTGTTGTATCGAACTAAGTACCTTACATAGCGATCAAGCGATACTGCCAGCTGTTCGAAAAAAGTTCTTGCGATCCGCAATGAACTCCTCGACCTGTTCTTTTAAATATGCGAGGCCTGGGTCAGCAACTAGTTCAAGTGCTTTGGCTGGCGAGTAAGGGATTTCATTGCCTTCCTCATCTTCAAGCCCACTCCAACCTACTATGCACGCAGCGGCTAGCTCGATGCTCTGTGTGATGAGCTTGTCATAGTCGGCATCTTTGCTGGACTTACCGACCAAACTAGATGCGATTACCTTTGCCTTGTCTCGAAATACTTTTGAGTCTTGGCCGATTAGGTTAATGAATATTCCTGTTGGGCCAATCTCTGGATGAATCAGTTCCATCTTTGCCACATTGGGCAACAGCGTTGATAACTTCATGCATTAAGTCCTTGTTATTCTGAATGAAGTTGTGGTTGTAGCGTCGTAGATAGCGTTAAAACCCATTTCAACAACAAGTGGGCCATCACCATCAACTGGAATTGCAGCTGATGTGTATTTCACTTTCGGAATCAAGAATGCTAAGGATTCTGCGCCAGCGGTTAAGGTAAACTCAATCGAACTGTCAGTGTTTTGAACGAACTTGTTATAGAAAGCGACTGACTCAAACAATGCCGTTGCTGTCCCAGTTAGCTCCAATGTGCCTGCTGCTACTTCACGGACCGTAGTGGCTCCCAATGCGTAGCTTTGCTGGTAGCCGTTATCAAGTGTGAATTCAATATTGGATAGATAACCTACTGTTGTGCCACCTTCCTTGAATACTCCGCCCTCGTGGAAGAACTTGTCCTTAACTGTAATTACTGTTGGTGTAATGTCAACGCTAGTGCCGCTGAATGCGCTAGTGCCGGTACCCATAAAACCAAACGTAGCAGTAACCAACTCATCTACCGGAACAGTGATTGTCATTGTGTTAACAACCATACCGTTGAAAACTCTGAACTGAGCTAAATCAGTGAAACCTTGTTCAATAGCAAATGAAGTTCTTGTAGTTCCAATCTTTAAGACGTTTGCTGTGTAGGTGCTCATGCAGGCTGCTTCCATAAACGCATCATAATTATCAGCGCATAGAACTACGGTAAGCTCTCCTTCCGCTGCGGTGTTGCCTCTACGTGCATAACTAACTTGACGACTTGGGTTGATTGACGGGTCAACTAGAGCATCCGCATTCAACGTGCCTGTGAAACTAGAAAACTCAATAGATTGCGTTTGTGGGGTCGGTGGTGTGGTGCCAAACGTAGCCTCTGCGATGTAGGCTAGTTGGACTCTTGAACCTTGTGCTTGTGGCATAACGGATGCTCCTTATTTTTTGTTATGTTGGCACTCGAATGCCATCTTCTATATTTATGATCTTGGTAGTAAGCAACTCCAACGCACCATCACCGGTACGTTATAAAACTGCTGAAATGGCTGTGCTACCTCTCTCCATGCCATACGCACGTGAACTCGTAGGGTGTCGTCGCCTAACTCTAACCCTCGTTGAAATGCTTCAATAACTAAATCAGCCTTTTCAGCTGCATCCGTGTAGCCTTTGCTTTGTGGATAAAACAAATCAACTTGGTACAACCCTTGAAACTCATCTGTGTGAGTGGTACGTGCCGTTGTCTCTGTCGGCATCAATGTCGAACGGCTGTACGGAACGTTTGTCTTTGGCTCGTTCCGGGTGTTTTCTTTACTGAGCGTAGGAAGTCCAGTGACTGTTGCAAGCTGCTCATCAAGTAGGGATTGGATAATTGAATAGCTCATTTGGTAATCCCAACCTTTGCTGCTGCTACTTGGGCAATCTGTTCACTTTCAGCTAATGAAGTTCTTAGCATTGCCTTTGGTGGTTGAAGTGGAGTTCCATATTCAACGTAGCCTGCATAATCCATTGTGTTGTAGATGTCGAAAGATTCCTTTCTCATAGTCACACCCCAACCTCTTTGCAATGCACCCGTATCTACAGGTGTGCGGCGCTCAGTTCTACGTAGGAGTTCTTGAGCGTAGGCTTGCTTGAACTTGCGTAGGCGAGTTCCTAAATTGACACTCACATCTTTTAGTTCGCCGTTCAATTGACTACCACCCTGTACGCTAGAATTAATGCTGCTGGCTTGTATGCTTCAGCCTCGACTACCGACCAAACATCCGATCCTTGTTTGATTAAGTCACCCGGTACTGGAGCTTGCTTGAGTGTTCCAGCAATGTAGATTTGCTTTTGGTTGCCAGTTAAGTTGCTTGGGCCTTGGGCTAGGTTTAACTTATCGTTAATGTCCCAGCAGCCCCAAGCTTTCATAGTTGATTGCTCTTCCCCATTAACTACTTTGGTCACAGAGACTTGAAAGCCTAGGTATTTTATGGCTGCTGTTACTTGTGATTTGGTAATCTCCCAGTTCTGGCTCATGGTATTAGCCTCCACATACCATAACCACCACTGCTACCACTCTTAGTTTTCAATATTGGATACAGCAATAGATCGACCTTGCGGAATCCCTCATAGGATTCTTGTGTCTTTGGTAGCCAGTACTCTTGTTCGATAGCTACTCCACCAACTTTCACACTTTCAGCCTTAATGTAGTTGGCTGATGATTCCACAGGGATAATATCTATGCCTTGGAGATTCATCAAAGCCACTTCACATACTGCATTGATTAGGCAGACTGGAATTGTGTTTTCAGGAACTATGATTCCGTTGTTGTCCGTAAACCAAGCACGCGGAAACAATAATGATTGATGGGTATCGGGATAAACGAATGACAAGTATCTCGGCCCATAAAGTAGATCGACTGATTGAGTTGCGAGAATCAATGACTGATTCTTTTGTTCGCTGCTTTCATCTCCTGGCCAATCTAGGTTGCCATAAGCTGCGTGATATGCATCTGCAGCTTCGAGAGAGACATAGGAATTGGCACCAACGGGTTTCGTTCCGTCCTCTACTATTAAGGTAGCCATTAACTGGACCCCCACAGCGGACGGCCACGAAACGCCCAAGCTCTACCAGCATTTGTTCCTGCACCATCCACAAAGTGGAACGTAGAGGGTGAGATTAGTTTCGTCATCCTCCCGTGTTCATTTGGGCAGTGCGGGTAGTCTTCCTCGCCCTTAACAAGTGCTTCGTGGTGATGCCCGCAGATTGGACATTGAAATTCGTGAAGTGTTCTCATTGGTTATTCCCTTGATGTTTTTATTTATCATCCGGGTAGCAGCCAATAGAAAAGGGACTCGAAAGTCCCTTTGTTTCTAACCACTTATTGATTAGACTGCTGGGCGTGGGGCTGAAGTTGGGGCTGGTGTGCCTCTTGCTCCGTTTGCTCCTGCTGCTAATGCGGCTGTTGTGTTGTCTCCAACGCTCGAAGCTGATTGTCCAAGCCATATAGCATCTTGATCGAGGATTTGAATCGTTGAAACCTCGTACCAGCCAATGTTGTAGAAGCGGTTGAGCTTGTCGTATGGGCCAGTAAGGACAATTTCACCTGGATGGCTGATAGCCTTACCAAGTGCGTTTGCACCAAAGAAATAGCTGTTATATAGATTAACAGTTCCTGCACCAGTTTGGTCGGCGTATGTAGCACGGTTGTTTCGAACAACACGGAAGCCTTTATACATTCCAACTTCGTTATTAAGTGCCTCGCCTGGTAGGCTGTATTTAACTACATCTGTCCACGAGCCAACTGCTGTTGAAGCACGTAAGTCAGCGATAACGTCATCGTGTGCCATCATCACGTATGCGCCATTAATAAATGGAACACTTGCACGAGCTAGCTTGTTATAGAAAACATTCAAGAACACATCGGATGCTACTTGACCAGCTGCAACGGAACCTTCAGCAGTGCCGCCGATAACGTATTTGTTGGTAGAAGCGTCTAACGCATAGACAGCCAAATAATCCATTGATGCTGAATAGCTTTCAGCAATCAAAGCTGCCGCAGCCAAATCAACCAAGCCACCTGTCTGGAAGGACGCTAGTGAAGTGATTGTGAATGCGTTACCGTATTCAAGCGGAGTGAATACGACCTTGGTATCAGCAAGTGGTGTGGATGCTACGTCATCGGTTTCTACCAATGGTGTAGTCATCGCTGGTACACGAGCGTACTTCGGCATGTTTATTGATTTAGCGTTGATATCGACTTTCTTAGTGATAAGAGCGTCGGTAACGTTTGCTTGACCTACACCAATCCATACGGCTTGGTCAAAGGCTGTGACGATACTGTCGTCAACTTGTGCTGTTCCTGTTAGAGTTACTGTAAAAGGCATGATAGCCCTCCCTTTTTTTTATTATTCGCGGACGAATTTTTTGTTAAATTGTGGTTCCTATTCCGTACTTCCTTAACACTGCTTGAAGCTCTTTCTGTGTCCTAGCTGCTGCCATTTCGGTCTTGTAACCTCCTGTTGGTACTGCTTCGCCTGGGCGCTTCACATCTGGTGTCTTTGGTACATCAAAGAGCACTGCATCTGTTTTCTTTAGCTCGCTAATTACTGTTTCGATTGACTTGGTATCCACCTGTCCATCTACTACGGTAATCTTCGAACGATCCACCAGCTTCAGCACGGTTGAAACTGCTTTGGCTCCTGCCTTTTCTATTTCTGCCTTTAGTGCAGTGTCGATAAGGTGGTTGCGTTGAGCACCTTTCAATTCGTCTAACTCTTTAGTGGCGGCTTCTAGCTTGGTTTTGAATTCATCCACATTCGGCATCTCCTTGAGTTGATTCTCAAGTTCGAGACGCTTATTGCGATTGAACGTTTCACCCTTGCGTGCCTTTTCAAGATTGGCTTCAGCTACTGCTAGTTTTTGTTGAAGTTCATGTAACTGCTCTTCGTTGAAACTTGCTTTGGTTTCAGTTGCTTCTTGTTTTGGTGTTTCCACACTTTCTTCTTTATTGACATCCGTCATAACTTTCCCTTCGCCATCCGGCTATTTTTTTATTTATCTCTGTGCTTATTCGGGTGGAGGTGCATTGGGTTCCGTACCTTCATTTGTTTCAGCACCTTCATTGGTATCAGTTGTTTCAGGTGCTGGGCCAATCAATGCGGCTTTCTTTTTGTTGAACTCAATGACCTCCAAAAACTTTTCTTCCGCTTCTTCGCGTGATAATCCATTCACTGTCATGAAGTAATCGACCTCAGTTCCGCGTAGGCCAGCGATACGCAAGTCCCAAACCTCTTCCTGAATCTTTGTGTCGATTGGAAGTACGGGGTCGTCAAACTGTGCGTATAGCTGTGCATCGGGTGGAAACGCAGTCACACCAGTCGCTGTGTTGAAAACCGCTGCTAAGACGCGATACAAGCGTTTAAACCCGCTTTCAAACATGCGCTGGCGCTGCTTGCGGAGGTCTAAGTTATCGGACTCCTCAACGATCAACTGAAACCCGCTCTGTGCGCGGCCTTGTCCTGCAACCTCGATGCGGACTGACCAATCTCCTGCGAATGCCTTGATCCAGCTATCAACAACTTCGTTGAGTGGCTTGATATCTATCTGCGGGTTTTCGTAGCGGACGAATGGGCTTTCAACGCCCATGCTGTCCAACACCACTGCACTACCGGGGCCAGCTAGGTAGCCGGGTGACTGTGCTGAAGCTGGAACAATGCGCGGAAGTGGACTGTTTTGGACTTCGCGAACTTCAATCGAGTTTTCGTGACCTTCACCCGATGGACGCATATTGGTAAACAGCGTGCTCATCTTTGACCACAGAATGGAATACTCAGAGTCTGTGATGTGCAAGTTAACCATTTCATTTAGGTTAACTAACGATTTGTCCTGCTCCACCCAAAAGCCTGTGCGTGGTAAGTTGGTATCGTAGAACACAGAGATTGGAATGACTCCATATGGGTTGGCTTCTCTGCTTGTGATGCCTACCGAGTGTTGTCCTTGTTCTAGTTCAATAACTTCGTCAGCTGTCCAAACACAATATGTGTCGTCCGATGTTCGGTGAATCATTCCAATGGGTTTTTTATTTAATGGGTTGCATATCACTTCAGCGTTACCGCGATGCAGAATATCGAAGCACCAATAGTTTTCTTCCGGTTCCCATTGAACTAGCATCATTGCTGTCTTGAGCAAGCGCAGCACTTGGTCGAAGTTGGTGCAGAACTCTGCGAACTCCACGTGAGTTAGTAATTCGTTCAGCAGTAGGGTTGCACCCTCATTTGGAGTAACTGCGTCCGCGTTGAATATCTCTAGAACTGGCGGGGCGTCTTTGAATAACAACCCCGACTTCTGAACGACCATTTTGGTGACATTGCGAAAGCGTGGCGCAAGTCCTTTGTCTCTCCATTTAGCGCGGCCGCGTGAGGGGTCATTTAAGACTTTCACCATCTCCGGTTCTTGCTGGCCGTCTAGATAATTCAACGACTTCATTGCATCAACTGCTTTGTCAGTGTGCAGCAAATCCACAAGCTCTTTTGCAGTCAAGCCAAGTGCTACTGGCACCTCCTGAGTGATAGTTGATACATACATATTTGTCGTTCCTTAATAAGGGTATCTTGTATTTATGAGTTATTTATGCACCGTTACCGTACCCTTTCCACTCACTGGAGCATAGAAATGACAGAAGTATCCGAACGCATCCAAGGAGTGATCTAACCCGGACTCCTTATCGGGCTTGCCATCCTTCCAGCCTTGTTGCTCCAACCCTTTAACAAGTTGTGGGCACTTCCAAATATTCACGAACGCTCTAACTTGACCAAGTGCGTTATGAAAGAGGGCGTTGACTGCTGGCACCCTCTCCTTGACGATGCTTGGGTTGTTGCCCTTGTAGTGCAGAATGAAGCCTGCAGCTTTGAGTTTCGCAATAGACGAAAGTGAGGATTCGTCTGCGGTAGCACTTCTGTTCTTGCCGCTGCTATCTGGATAGACGTGTATTTGCCTGCCTGGATACTTGGCCTTGATATCCTTAATCATCGTGTCCGTATTCAACGAGCCGACTATTTCATCAACTACATAAACCAGCCCGTTATCAACAACAGAAACAACAGCAGACATATCGCCAATGTTGAAGTCCATTCCAATGTTGATTGGTCCCGGTGGAAAGTCAGCAAGTGTTTTCGTTGTGCTGTTCCTGCTGCGTTCGAAGCAGTCATAAACGCGATGCCCATAGACATTCACAAACCTGCCATATATCTTTGCCTGTGCTTGAATAGGCGAGTAGCGTGCTAGCTGACCTTTGACGTAGTCCGGCTTGAGGTGAATGTTTTCGTGTGTGGCTACCTGAATGACTCGGTGGTTTGGGCGTGCTTTTAATACTAGGCCATCGGGTGAAACTTCTTCCGCAAATATTTCTACTGTTTGTCGATAGCCTTCCGGGGTCGTTGTCACATAAGCTTGGGTGCAGGGGCCAACACGAATACGGTCATTAAGTGCTTGCCATATTCGGATTGCTTCTTCCTTGTTTTCAATAGTGTCAAATTCGTCTATGAATCCGAATGCAGCATTGAAACCTACCAGCGATGCTTTGTAGTTGAGTGCTGAAACGAGCATCAGCTTCTGAGGACCAAATCCGAAATCAAATGTGTAAAAGGCTGGGTGTCCTGCTCCCTGCCCTACGTATTTGTATTTGATGCCCAACTCTCTACAAGTAGCATCCATCTCAGTTGTGAAAATCATCAACTGGGGGCCAGTTGGTTCGCACCCAACTGCGTTATAGCCTCTGTTTTCTTGCAGTAGTGAAAGGGTTTTATAGACAGCAGCGCGGGTCTTTCCTGTTCCTAGGCCACCAACAAGTGCAATAGCGGGTGTCTTTAAGTCGTTAACAAAATCAGCTTGAAAGGGAAGAAGAGATATCCTCTTGTGTTTAATCTTCTTCGGTTGGTTCATTGGTATTGTGCTTAGCCTTGATAGCCTCTTCCTGTTCTTTTGTGTATGGCTCGAAAGTCAATACGCTGGCTGCGTCCTCAACTTGAATCTTGATGGCTTTGGTAGCCGGAGCGTGTTCCTCGAACTCCTTTAAGTCATCGCGCAGTATCTTGGCTTTGAGACCGCGACTAGTTTCAGGATCAAATAGAAGTTGGTCGCGAAGCTCTAATCTCGTAGATTCATATTCAGCTCGACCAACTTCGTACAGCAGCATGAGAGGTTTGATGCCCCTTTGCTCCTGATTCATTACTTCATAGAAACGATTGAATTCCATTCCGCACTTAGCAGCCATCGAGCGGAGACTCAATCCTTTCTTTGCCCAATACGAAATGGTCACTCTGGCTGGTGCCGTGTTTGGGTCAGGCTCTTGTTCTTTTTCAGTCATTGAAGTGCATCCTCGTGGTTGTTCTTTGTTATTTATGATTGAACTGCGAGAATGGAGCCGCCATAAAAAAAGCACCCCGGAGGGTGCTTTGTTTGGGTTGTGTTTCTTAATCAATAAACGTTTCCAATGTCAAAGTATTCCCTTTGGTTGGGCGTTTGATATCCAAAGGGTAGCGTGCTGCACCACCTGAAACATAGGTTGTCGCGCTTCCGAGAAACTCTCCCTTTTCATAGATTTTGAAGTTGACGGTTTCACTGCCCTTGCAGCCTTTCATATCCATATCAACCTTAATTACCTTTTTGCTGTAGCTTGCTTCTCTCCAATGCCAGCTACTAACTTCACATGCTGCGTGCGCCTGCAATGCACACAGACTTACTATTGCAGCGATAACCAGTTTGTGCATATTGCGATCCTTTGTGTTAGTGCTTATATTTTAACGCTGGCCGCACATGGAGGGGAACTGGCTGCGAAGCAATAAAAAAGCAGCCCGTAGGCTGCTTGTTTTGGGTTAGCTGTTTTATTTTGCAGCCAGTTCCTCGTATTTCTTTTTCTGCTCTTCGAACGGCAGGTCATCCACCAGCAACTTCAGCCACTTTGGTTTGGCACCCAGCCCGCCCGCAGTCCACTCCTTGCCCTCGCCGCTGGGGTCTTTGTAAGTCGTCCCGCGCACGAACGCGACTTCCTTCTTGGGTGCCGTGCCCTTGGCCGCGCGGGGCTTGCGACCTGCTTTGGGCGGCAAGTACGGCTCAAGAGCTTCGATAGCTTCTTGGATGGAGAAGCCGCCTGCTTTGGCTTTCTTTGCGTAGGCATCAGCAAGCACTTTGATTTCTTCAACCCTCTTAACTTCTAGCGCAGCAGCCAGTTGAGCTGCGAGAGCGTCGCTCTCAGCTTTCTTTGCCATCAGTTCATTAAAACTGAGGTTTCCAAAATACTTCTCGGAGTCTTTGGTTGAAACAAGTGCCATGGTGTTTTCTTCGGTGATTGATTTGGAAGTAGCCATCTTATCAAGTCCTGTAGTTAGTGCAAGTATCTGCACATAGGTAATTATGTGATCAGAGAATTTCTTGGACAACCTAAATCTGCCTTAGCTACCAATCTGCTTTAAGTAGCTGTCAGCACCACAAAACTGTATGAAATCACAGTGTTTCTACTGTGCTGATTAAAAGCAAGGGGTGTGACAACGCACTGACAGTGACAGAAAGCCTGCGATAAGTGCTTGTTTTTACAGTGGTTTTTTAGTGTGCAGTAGTATGGCCTGTATGACAACTTATTACAAGTTAGTGGTCACTACTGCTACGAGCCGCATAAACACTAGCTATAAAAAAAGTGTAAAAACGCTTGACTGCTACTGCGGACTAGTTTATAGCTGCTCTCACTTTTTGCACTGACAAATTCACCGTTTTCAGTGCAAAAATCCTACAGCCACAATACTACTGCTGTCTTACAATAAAAGCGTCAATAGTGACAAAAAACGCACAAGGGCATATGGCAAAACACGCGACGAACTACGGGGGCCTCATACTGCGCGGCACCACGTGGCACATGCGCTTCACAGTCAAAGGTCAAACCATTGCTGAAAGCACGCATACCAGTAATCGCAGGGACGCGGAACGCATCTTAGCCAAACGCAGGACTGAGCTGGTGCAGGAGGTGGTGCTTGCGGGCAAGAAACCCATCAAGCTGCACGACGGCATCGACGCTTTCATAAAAAGCAGGGCGCATATGGCGTCCGCGCCGTCCTGTGAAACCCACATGCGTCATTTCCGAAAGGCTCCCAACCACTATGTGGATAGGGTGACCAACGACGAGCTTGAAGCAGTCATTCATGCCAAGCGGGCTGAGGGGTACGCGGAAAGCACGTTGAAAGTTAGTGTCAACTACTTCAACGCGATGCTGAAATACTTAGACGAACAGGGTTACACAATTCGCAAAGCGATGAAACCAATTAAACACGACAGCGGTAAGTTCGTGTGGATGACCAAGGATGAATTGAAAAGGCTATACGCCGAACTCGATCCTACTGGCACTAACGAGACATCACTTAAAGATCGTAGGCAGGACAATTTCGACCTAATTAGGCTGCTGTACGAAACTGGTTGCCGCTTAACTGAAGTTAGTGATATGCGCTGGTCACAAGTTGATTTAGCTGCTGGCACAGTTTTTATTCGCAGACTGAAAGGTAGTCTTAGCAACACCATTGGGATGACCAAAGTGATGCGTGAAATCCTTACGCGGCGTCGGGACATTCCTGGCGACTTTGTGTTTGAAGCAAAGCAAGTCACGTTCTCCAACCCCAATAACCGCTGGTACGCCAAAGCTGTAAAACGGGCACAGCTGGATGAAAGCAGGGGCAGCATCACAATCCACACCCTGCGTCATACTCGCGCTGTACACCTGTTAAAAGCGGGCATGGGGCTGCTGGAACTCAAGACGTACTTGGGGCACAGGAACATCAATTCAACGATGGTGTACGCACACGTTGTGGAAGACGAAGTGATGAAAAAAGCAGTGCGACTGACGGACGAAATGGAAGAAGCAGCGTAGCTACCCAGCCCTTCCGGGGCTTTTATTTTTTCTAGGATTCGCTCTTTTTCGTACTACGGGTTTCTCCTAGGTAGCTGCATTTGACAGCGCGATAGCCATTCTGTCACAGTAGCTCTACCCCCTTGTCGTCCAGCTTCCATCTCGTGCCAGTAGTTGAGCACCTGAGTCGCGCTGCGGCATGGGCGTGATGGAGATTCAAATGAATGACCAAGAAATAAAAGACTTAGCTGCTGCGTATGGTGTATTCGCGCACATGATGCAAGTTACCAAAAACCACTACGGTGGAGATCACGTTGGCTACAAAGCCACCTGCAAGAAGCTTGAGCGAAATGCACGAAACGCATTGGGTGACGATTTCGATTTAGCTAAGTGGGCATATGAAGTTCGCTCTGCTGGGGCTGACGTACACCCGGTGTTCACGCAAATGGAAAGTGAGCTTGCGGTGGAGTTCGGTGCAAGTACACCTTATAAAAACGTCCGCGAACTGGAGGAGCACAATCGAAATGTAGTGCTCAAATATGGCGTTGGGAAGGATGAAAATGCGGAAGCATAAATGCACTCGCAAGCTCACTTGGACGCCTAAGCTAACAGCAGTTCGCTGGCCAAAGCTCCTATGACCTTTCGCACTGAGGATGACCTAGTGCAGGAGTTCAGAAAGAGCACCCGAGCTGAAGTTGAAGCTGATACTAAGCGGATATGCAAAGCAGTGAACTTCGATGGGCTAACTACCCCTGAAGCAGAAATGTTGTGGACATCATTCTTCCACGGACACGGTTGGTCATACTGTGATTACCAAGAGGTAGACTGGCCAAAGCTATGAGAAAAGCCCCCATTGGGGGCTTTTTAGTATCCAAATAACTCACTTGGTAGCTCACGTTCATTTGCTGCTGGCTGCTTTGGTGGTTCTGGTGCAAGCCAAGCCTCGATGCGGGTTTCTGCGATAGCAACATACTTTGGATCAAGTTCGCAGCCTGTGAAATGGTGACCAAGTGCTGTAGCAGCCATTCCAGTCGAACCACTCCCCATAAACGGATCAAGCACTTTTCGTTGTAGTTCGGGTGTACTGGGTGGTGTCACTAACTTGATTAGGTACTCCATTAGCGCAACTGGCTTAACAGTTGGGTGGTTGTTACCGATATTGGTAACAGTGATATTCTGTTCCTTACGTAGTTTCTCCACTTCGTGTGCTACTCCGTGTGCTTGCATTAAACCGATAGTGGGGATGAATACGTTCTTGCTGAACTCCTCTGTTGCATTCCCATTTTCATCAACACGGTAACCGCCAACTGACTTCAATGCCTCTTCCCACGACTCGTTTGAAGCAAACCCAATATGCCTTTCTTTGCGGCTAACCTTCGGGCAGTAGAAATACTTCTGATAACCTTCTTCGACTTCGCCGATGACATTGGATGGGTAACGACCACCATCATTTACATTATCAACTGTTTCGGAACTAATAGTTCTGTCTCCGCTACCAATAACGAATGACTTTTGCCTATTAGCACCGCCTGTGTTTGGGCGATCACTCTTCTTTTTCTTCTCAGTGCCTTGAAAGATTGGTGCACCATCTCTATCAGTCCTGCCATTACCCCACGCCTTACTGGTTGCTGCTAGTTCTCTCTCACTCTTCTTTCTTCGATCAACAGGGGTTAGTCCAGTAATACCCGGGGTAACAATGTATTCGAAACTCTTCTGTTCAAAACTCTGCACCTTTTCGCGATCACTCTTCTTTTTCTTCTCGGTGCCTTGGAAGATTGGTGCGCCATCAAATGGGGTAGTCTCTGAATATCTCTTGGCTGATGCAGCATATATTTCTTGATCACTCTTCTTTTTACCAACACCATTTACCACATCACGATTGCGGAGAATATTCAAGCCTTGATTTGGCGCACTCATAACATTCTCGCGATCACTCTTTGTTTTCTTGTATGTGCCTTTAGCACTATCACCCGTCTCCATATTCAATGCTAAGTTATCACCATTATCATAGATATTAATAACGTGATTTTCAGCATCTTGTTCATCAGCCCAAGGAACTCTCGTAGCATCAATGTTCAAAGCACCGAGACCGTTCTTGAGCACGTTATCAATGGTGCTGCCTTTGAATGGTTTTCTAGCCATTACGATTGGTTCGTGTGCTGGTTTGAGTGCAGTCTTGAATCCGTTCCATTCATTCTGTGCTGGAGCAAGTCTCACTCTCATATCGCATATTTCATTGTCACAAGAAAACATATCGCCAGTCAATATATTGTTCTTACCACAAGTTCTACAAGTCGAATATTTACGTTCCAATGATGCTCTGCCGCCTGCCTCGGCATTCGCTCTAGTCCCTTCTCGTTTTTCAATCGCCTTACCAATGTCTTGTGCTTTTGGAAAGCCACTTGCGTACAGCCACATAAGTTGATCGCGGATTTCAAACCCTGCTAACTCAATATTGGAGGCTAAGTTGTGATAGGTTCTCGCAGCACTGAAAGCTAATAGATAACCACCGGGCTTTAATACCCGCAAGCATTCTTGCCATAATTCGAGCACACCAGTATGTGAGTCCCAGTCCTTACCTAAGAATTCAATCCCATAGGGCGGATCGGTTACAATGGAATCAAATGTGTTGTCGGGATAGTTCTTTAGAGTTTCTAGGTTATCACCTAGATGCAGAGTGAATTGCTCACCCGCGGTTAATACGCTCGAAGCGTTCGTGTTATCGTGCATTCTTTTAGTCTCCTTTGTAGCAATGCACAGCTACTTATCTGGAGACTAAAAGAGAAAAGCCCCAATTAAGGGGTCTATGTTGGTTGGGAGTGGCTTAGTAGCAGCTAGGTAATAATATGCAGGTTGAACTACGGTCAGCTTCGGTTATCACCCAAATCTTTTCTCCATCAAACTTGTAGCTGGAAAAGACACGCAAGTCATGCTCAATTGCTTGGGCGTTAGCTGCTGCATCGTGTGCATCAACGTCCCCAAAATCTCCCCCAACGTGCCTAGCTAGTAGGGTGCGGGGTTCTATGTTGTGCTTACGCATGAATTCCAGTGCGGGCGGTGTTGCTACGATTTGGCCTAGGTTGAATAGGGGCATATAAGCTCCTTTGTTGAACACCTAGACTATTATGTTTTCACGATGTGAAATGGGCAACCGGAGACCCTAGATAAATAACTCGTGAACAAACTGCTGGTTTACTAGCTCTCCAAGTGCTAGTCGCAGTAGTATTAACTATGGACAGCAAAACGCATTAACTAAAGGGATTCAATGATAGAACTAGAAAAAGCAAACCGCATAATCAACCAACTACGCAGCAGCAACCAAAAAGATAAAACGTTGATCGAACTGCAACGCATTATTCACAACGAATTAACGCTCCAATACATGCCTGGCCCAAGTTACACTGATTGGTTGACTTGGTTTCATGAGTCAATCCAACCAATCAACTACTTGGAAATAGGTGTTGAAACTGGTAAGTCACTGCAATACGCCAAATCCCCAACTAGGTGCTTTGGTGTTGACCCAGCTGCGGATATCACATTCTCAATCACTGCACCGCATAAAATCTACAATGAAACTAGCGACAGTTTCTTTAAAAGCAGTGTTAAAGACATTGTTGGTGATGTCCAACTAGCATTCATTGATGGACTTCACGAGTTCGATCAAGTCTTGAAAGACTTCATTAACACAGAAAAGCTCTGCCAACCAAACGCAGTGATTGTGTTTCATGACGTCTATCCCGTTATCCCTGAAACTGCCACACGTGAATGGTCAACGCATTATTGGGCGGGTGACAGTTGGAAGATAATGCACATATTGAAAAGGTACAGACCTGATTTGGTACTGAAAACCATCCCTGCCTATCCAACAGGCCTGGGTTTCGTGACCAACCTCAATCGCACAGACCAAGTGCTAGAGAAACACTACGACGAAATTGTTGCTGAGTTTATGCCACTCAAGTACAACGACCTCGCACCTATTAACTTGATCAACAACGACTATTTGAGAATATACGAAATCCTCAACCAAAAACCCAAGCACTATAAACAGCCCCCTTGGATAAAACAAATGATCGGTGAAACCCTCAAATAAATTTCACCAAATAAAAAAGCACACACTGCGCTAACAATGTGTGCTGTAAGTGAAACGCTTTATGCAAGCTGCTGCACTGCTAAAAGCCATTCATTAAATGTAATTTCACTTGCTGCTATTAAACCAGTTGCTTTAATTAATGGATTATTTAATGACTTGTTAAACTCGGAAAGATCTCCATAGTAAAACTCACTTTCTTCATTATTAAACTTAACTACCAGTGGAAGAGTCCCTTTAAGTTTTTGCACTACAAACTCTGCTTTTTGCAAATCTTCCGTTCCTGCTAGTATTTTACGTGCTAACGGAACTTTAATTTTTAATTTATTGCTATACATGAAAACCTTTATACGTTGAAATAAGTTAGTAACTCTGCTGCGTGTGCGTTAGCTACAGCAGCAGCACGTCTTATACGTGTATGCGCTAAATTAACATCAATTTCTTCTAGTGAAATATTGTGCGATCTTTCATATCTGCATATTAAGTATTTTGCGTAATGAAAACCGTGAAAACCTTTTAACGTGCGTGCTGTTGCACTTGCACTATTTAATGTGTGCATTGAAAACTTTAAAAAATACGCTGCACTATTACAGCGCATAAAATAGCTTAGCACTAACGCACAAGCTTATGCAAGTATGCAGCATTCGCTGGATTTAGCGCAAAAACGCAGCACTGCTAGCTAACGCACGCACTAGCACGCTTAAAACGTTAACGCTGCTTTTTTACACGTTTTTTATGCAGCGAAACTTAAATAATAACCAAATTGGAAATACTTGCACTAGCAGCAACAGCTAGTTATGCTTGTTTATGTGCTGCACAGTGCAGCACACTAACAAAAGGTTATCAATGCTTAAATTTAGTTTTGTAAACAAGCAGCAAGAAACGATCAACGTAGAGTTTCTGCAGCACGCAAACACAGTTGTTATTACAAACGAGGATGGAACTCGCAACATTGCAGTTGACGAAACGTTTTTTAATGCAATTGCGAAATCCAAGAAACACAACAACGTTAAAACTTGGAAGACAATTAGCAATGCACTTACTGAAACGTATAACGCAGCAAGTGCAGATTTTCTTGGAGTTGGAGTGCTGCTTAATTTCAGCGCAATTGCAACAGCAAAAGTGCTTAAATTGCAGTTGGATGCAGTAGCAGCATAAAAAAAGCAGCAGCAATGCTGCTTTTTTATTTGATCGGTGAAACTCTTTAAGCTTCAACCTCTTTCCCAACCAGTCTCAAAAAGCGCAGCACTTGCCTATAGGACTTGAACGAAAAGCGGTGCTCGTCGGAATCAGTCGTTATTTGAACTAAAATGCCGTTGCCTATCGGTTCTACTACTAGGCGTTCTATTTCTTCCCATTGCGGTGTGTTTTCCATAAATATCTTCCCCTATTCGGTTGTGATATTTACCTTGAACAGCTCCGTATTGGTTTGATTTACTGATTGGTACCTAGTATTTCTTAGGCGGCTTAGCGCCTTTCTTTGGCTTCTTTGGTTTTTTGTTTGGCATCTTTCTCTCCTTGCTGTTTGGGTGCTTTGGGTGGTTTGTGAATGAGCTTCTTTTCTTTAGGAGTGAGCTTCACCCAAACCAAGCTCTTTTGAATGAGTGCTTCTAGTTCCTCTTCGCTCAGTGCTGCTAGTTGTTCATAAGTCATCTTGAACTCCTAGTTCAGGTAGTTCATTGGTGCGTGCAATCGCTTTGTCAAGCAAGCTTTCTAACCTGTCTAGAGAGGCTTGCAATAATGCATCCAGTTCTTCGTCACTCATTGCTGCTAGTTGTTGTTCAGTCATATTAAACCAACCTACCTCTCAGCAAGAACGTGTGACTCACTAGCCCTGTGAGATCATCATTGAGTGTCACAAAGAACTTGTCTTGAGTAGTTCCATTAAGCACTAGCGGTAGTCCGAAGTGTTCCGCAACTTGAATATTCACTACCATTGTTTGATTCTGCACGTTCGCAAATGTGCTTAGCGGAACAGCAGGAGTGAATGAAAACCACTCGTAGTTTTTCCTTATCTTAATTCCGTTAAGGAAGTCAGCAGTAATTCCATTAGCTTGCATACTCAAACCAACTCCGTTAGTCAGTCCATTAGTAATGCCCCCATAGTCCAGCTGATTGAAAGCTGTGTTGTCGGAGATTTGGATTGAGAAGCTATTGATATAAAATTTCTTGGCTGGAGGAGGGCGGTAAAACGCTTGCAGCGGAGTGGTAGCGTAGTTGCCATTAAGGTTATATACCCCAGTTCCATCACCCACTGAGGTTAGGAATCTGATAGCAGGAGTGCCAGCTGCGTCTGATTGAATATCACGAGTGGCTACAGTTGCACGCACAGCTATTTGAGCAGCACCAGTGAATCCCGCACCAATAGCGATAACGCGGACGATAGAGAGTCCCGCTACCTGTAGCTGCCATATGTCAGTAAGACCATTTTCGATCTGACTACAGTAAGCTAGGCTTGAAATCTTGATCAGCCTGTCAGGTGCAGCTAGGAGGATCCAGTTTGACCCATCAACTGTCCCAACTACGAAAATACCCGCATTAGGGGCACAAGCCCAAACTCCTGCTACTTGAATGGTAACGGTGCCCTTGCCCGTTGCATCTACTTCAACGTAGCTGCCCTGGGTTGGATTGGAAGTGGCTTTTACAGTATTTTCATTACTTGTTGTAATGATGCCCGTATCAATGACATCAACCATACTCACCGCAGAAGCGTTTTGGTGATCTAACGAGATTGAGTAATCTGTGTTAACAGTATATTTCTTTGCTAATGCCATTGGTAGCCTCCTAATAGGGTTACCTTTATTTATGCACGGTTAGAAATATTGCTCCCCGAGGATTTACAAGAAATAATCTAAAAAATTCGATTGACATTTATCTAGGTAGGTAAGCACCCCGAGGTCTGAAAATAGGTCATACGCGAAATCCCATCGCTGCGGATTTCTCCCAAACCAAACGCGGTGGTGCCCCTTCGAAAGTCAAGAGAAACGTTGTAGATAATCTACCGAGAACCTTTCGGGTGATTGGTTGACAGATTGAATCTAGACTTATCTCTATGTTAATAATAATAGCCACAATACGACTACCCTAGCTGCACGGTACGACACCGTGATAGGCTATTGATTTATATAGTGTTTTTACGGTTCACAACCGTCGGGCTAGGGTCTCGCATATGTGTGACGAATATGTCAGTACGCTTGCTTCACGGTAATTGTGAAGTGTTCTTGAAGTCCTATTGAATTGTTACTGAAATATATTTAATAAATCGGTTGCCCTCGGTGGTGGTTACCGGTCAACCACAATAAAACAACGGAAGATGTAACAGTTTATTTAGAGGTTGACAAATATTGGAAGAGGGCGGTGGCTAATCAATCAGTAAGGTTATCTATTTGGGTCAATCTCTTTTTACAATAACCCTAGGTTCTTTCTGTAATTCCACACCTGCTGCCTTGTTATTCCAAGTAGCTTTGCTGCTCTAGTAGAGCTACCATCGCACTGCGTTAGTGCTTGGAGCACTAAGTCGCGCTTCATTGCAGTCCATATCTGCGGCTCTAGCTTTTCTTTCTTTGGCTTTATTTTGGTAAGTGGTTTATCTAATAAGTCCATATTTGTATTTATCAAACTCATAAAAAAGCCCCTCGGCTTCTTAAATTGCGTATGCAATACGCGATTTAAGGTTGTATGCGCTTGGAGCGCATACCACTCGCTTTGGGGCTTCCTTTGTTCGGAGAAACAAATGGCTGAAAGGCTAAATGACGAAGCCTCTCGCAGTTATTTATGCCTGCTGCTGTGCAGCCTCCCATATATCGGCCTCAACCGGACCCCAGGGCGTTTCTACATAGCGTTTGGGTGCTGGGCCGCTATTCGCACTAATGCTTGAAAAAGTAGGCACATAATCCTTGGCAATCATTTCCTGCTGTGCAATGAATTGCTTGTGCGCTAGTTCAGTATTGACAGGGTCTTGGTATTGAGTTTCTCCAATATATTTTGTGTGGTCAAACTGAATAAATGTGAAATCATCAATGTATGGATGTGTTAATGCTGACCATACACTTGGATAATCAACTTTGTTTCGCAGGTAAACCCCATCATGAGCAGGTAATAGTACGGGTTGATTTGCAAGGCCGACGAACTGATTAATGATATGCGATTCAATGGACTGATAAATCAATGCTGCTTTCTGCCCAGCTGTATTAGCATTAGTTAGGTTGAATAGGGCCGCAAACTCCTTGTCCCGCTCCAGCATTAGCAACACAAAACCGGATGCATCTTGATATTCTTCGATGAGTTCCTTGCATACGTCGCAATCTAGAAAAAGGTGTGCTTCTTTTTTATTTTGTTTGAATTTTTCCAACAAGGAAGTCTTAACCCACTTTTCGTTGTGATCTTTCCAAACAGAATCGACATTGAGCTTGGCTCCAAATCCTATAGCAGTTAATGCCTGCTTAATGTTGTAATAACCAAAGAAGCCCTTGAAGTCCTCAATAGCTTTAAAGTCCTTGGTTTGAGTTGGATAGACAGAACGAGTTATTTTCATTCTGATCTCTTCCTTGTGCTTAATATATTCGCGTATGCGATTGAAACTAAGAACGAAGCCATTCCTCTTTGCGTATGTGTGTGCAAG
>Ga0105252_10000486_pt1 | contig 25769 bp, 51 predicted proteins | sample EasRivMeERMZT100_FD_89675 | JGI IMG/M metagenome (GOLD analysis project Ga0105252, IMG submission 89675) | Soil microbial communities from meander-bound floodplain in the East River, Colorado, USA - East River MetaG ERMZT100 | ecosystem: Environmental > Terrestrial > Soil > Floodplain | place... | reverse complement strand
TCAAGCGGGGTATCCCTGATTTCATCGGCCAAGTCTGGAGGCAACGCATTGAACATAGCTTGACCCCTACGTTCCCCAAGTGTAACAAAACGCTCCACCTTAGAATACCACTCGTGAATGGTCATATCATCCACCCTACTTTCAATGAGATAGTCATCAATGACTAACTCCCCATTCTGGCCAATCGTGTAACCCGCTGGTAGCTTATCCACAGTCCACCTACCTTTCACCTACTAGGACGTGCTAGGCGGCGCAGCATTCATCCTGAATCATGCTAAACTTACTGGCCAGGTAGTAAGTGTAGCCGTCAAAGAGCCAAAGTGCGCCGTTGAAGTGTTCGGCACACATATAGGCAATGACTCCAGAGGTCTTACATCGGTAGGGTCGGTAATCGGTGTGTGTATTCATGGTCAATCGCTCCTATTTGAGCCAAAGAGATACAGGAAACCCACAGTGCCTTACTTGACTGTGCTGTTAGGTAGCTACGCTAGCAGGAAAGTGCATAGCAGGGGAAAGCGGGGTCCTGTATCTCTTTGGCATCAGGTTTTTAGGGAACCTGACTGAAACCCTTTGCCAGTCCAGGGAACCAACGCTACCAGGGATGGACTGGCCTACCCTGGTAGCGTGCCTGCTAGGCTGTCAAATCTCGATTGCCTCCGATTCCGACATGGTAACGAAAAACCACGTTTCCCCGGTCTGAATCTTCTGTTTCTTTTCGTCCAGAACGAATTCCCCATCATCATCCTTTTGGAAACTCTTACGGCAACGGACCATTGCCAAACCACCATTAGGGAGGCGGAAAGGACCTTTCTTACCGCCCGCACCATTCACTAGAGCCTGTACGGCATTACTACGCGCAATCGTGGCATCGTTCAAAGCCTTTTCAGCCTTATCCACTACCACTGTAGCAGCTTGCGCCGCACCAAACAGAGCCTTCAAATCAGTCTTTTCTGCCTTTGCCATTGTCGTTTTCCTCGGTTGTTAGGGAGTGTTCCCGGTTTCTATCTCAGACTACCTAGCAGGCTTCGCTATTCACTCGGCCTGCATTGATTTTACTCGGCCGCCTCGCCCACGTCAAGCCACATATCCGGCGTTTCAAGCGCAATCGTCATAATCCGGCGCACCATTTCGGAAGTGCTGACCCCTGCATGGTCCGCCATAGCTGTAAGTAGGTGTGCCATATCTCCCGGGGCTTGAAAGCTCACTACTTGCGGGTTACGTGGCCTACCGCGCCTCACTGCCTTGTAAGGCTTCAATGTCCTATCAGGAGCATTACCGTACAACATGGTAGGGTTCCTAGCAGGGGTCTTTACCGGGGCAGGGAACGGCCAAGCCTTCAAAGGCTTGCTAGGCTTCCCATAGTTAGGGTCAGTCTTAGCAGGGTCAATGTGGATGATAGGTCGCATGGTTCGATTCCCTTTCCTGGTTAGCGGCTCTGTTTGCCTGGTATGCTAGTTAGACTGACTGGCGTTCTGCCTATTCAACGCTTCAAAGTAACTTTTCTTAGGCGTATAGGTGTGTATCTTGGCGTCATCTTCACCACTAGTGATACATACCTCGGCATGTTCGCACACAGGCACACCCTGTAGGTCAAGCTCCCTAAGTACCGTATCTAGTGCGTCAAGGGGTGTTTCCGCCTCTATGACAAGTGCGGCGGTTACCTCGTGACACATTGCAAGTGCATACCATAGCTTCATTCCCTTACCCTACCTTTCTGGAGTCTAGGACGGTGCCTAGCCTGGTTACATTCACTGCCTTGCTACTCTCACTCACTAGGACGGGACTAGGCCAGGTTCATTCACTGCCTTGCCTGCTACCCTTACCCTCTTATAGACGGCCATAGGGTAACCGGATTCACATCAAAAAGTAAAGCCCCGTATACCTACAGTGTAGGCAAACGGGGCTTACAGGCTACCTTACCAGGGTAAGTTAGCTAGCTATTCAAAACGAGATACCGAAAGGCCGCTCATATTTAAGGCTACATCCCAGAATATCAAGGGGATTAATTGCACTTAAATTAGTAATAGTAAGTAGGAAAGCCATATTACCGGCGCCAGCATCAGATAAATTAGCACTAAAAAAGGCAGACGGAGCGGCTGGATAAACTAAATATTCATCAAAATCAACGTTTACCGGGTCACTAGCTACTTCTAATGAAAATGCTTTCTGCATATATTCATTAACTGAGCCATCAATAAGAGCCCAAATCCGCAATTCACCAAAAGCAATATAGGAAAATTCGCCGCCTTGAAATCCAGTGCTAGGCGTGCCAAGCGCATATGTCTTAGTAAAAATACCTAAAGGGGCAATCTGAGTAGTAGTTTTGAAAAAATCGTACATTATTCTATTCCTTATATTTAGGGACCAGGGGCATCAAATTCCAAACCGATAGGACGTTCTAATTTCACACTAACAGTAAGGGGAACTAAAGTACCCACTAAATCAATATTAGTAATAGTAAGTAGTAATCCGCATGTATCCCCCTGAGTAAATACAGCAGTAAAAATAGTAGGTACGGCCGATAAAGTATTTTCTAAAATACCAACAGGCATACCACTAACTACTCTAATTAATAGTGCTTTTTCAAGATACTCAAAAGTGCTACCAATTACAGCCCATACTTTTAACTTTCCCAATAATGTGTATTGCTGACTCCCCAATGGAAGTATAGAATTAGTAACAGGGGTATTTAAAGCATATTGCTTAGTAAATGTACCTGCCGGGGGTAATTGATTATCAAATGGACTGAAAAAATCGTACATAATTACCCCTTAAATATGGTCAAAATGGCGTTCAAAACGGACGCCACATCCCGTAATAATCATGGTATCGCCACCAGAATTATTTAAAATATTTACCTGGAGCGCAGTATCAATAATATTAAACCCAATTTGAGCAAATAACTGCTCTACAACAGGTTGGAAATTGAAATCAATACTACCAGGACTAACCCTAACCTTGAAAGCAGTTTCCAAGTATCCGATACTAATAGCCGTAGTAATTACCCACGCTTTGACCTTACCATATAATTGATAAGTATCAACAGCCGGAAGGGTTACAGGTAAATTCAACGGATATAGCTTAGAAAATGCTTGGCCAGGAGCCAACGGAGTTAAATATTCAAAGAAATCATACATTATATCACCACTCCAGTCTTATAACTCGATACCAATAAATCCAATAGAGTAACCTGATTACTGGTAAGCTCTATATTAAATTTAATCTTTACACTAGGACCGTCGCAAACAATAACAAATGGCATATTGGGGAAATTAGGTTCGATAACTTGAGCTAATGTCTCAGGAATATCTATATTATCAATATTCCAAAGGTTATTTACTAATTCCCTAGTGTAATCGTACTCAAACATTATCGGTAAACCATCCTAAAAAATAAGTAATGTATAGCTCCACCCAAAGCAGTATGAATGACATTTATACCACATCTATCATTAGCAGTTATTTGAGTGAAAACAGTAGCTATATTCAAGGTGAAATGCTGATTTACTACCAACGGATATGTCAGTAGAGTATTTATTTCTATATGCTGATTCGCTGGCTCGCCATTATTACCATACGTAGATGCTAAATCAATATTTGCAGCGGGATTAGTAATAGCGGGAACACAATCTAATTCCATGGATACTAGAGATATAAAATCCTTTGGAATACCGAATGTGAAATTAAAATTACCGCCAGTACCTATCTGTCTAGCTCTGTAATTAATAAAGTTGGTGGCGTAGTCAACAGCAGTAATTATTACTTCTTTAGTCTTACTAAAGTCACTTACAAACAGCCCCCCACCTTGTACGGTTTGCATCAGTTATACACTAATACAATGCTAAGTAATAAGAAATTTACGCCTGAGTTATTTTGGAGATTGTTTCCCCAACTACTACCAGCAGCTATACCAGTAAATTGAGCAGATATATCAACTTCTTTAATAACATCCGTCACATACGCTTGGTTATATACGTTAGCAATAGCGGTAGCCGCAGCGGGAATATTAATTCCGTTAGCTGCATAGGCGGAGTTAAAAGTAAGATTATAATTTCCAGATGCACCGCCAGCCAATACTAATCTAGCTTTAGCACTAACTAACGATGCATAATTAGCAGGCATTTGAAACGCCTGCATAAATCCGCCCGTACTAATAAATTGTCCAAATATCGCCTTACCAAAAATAATATAATAATTGGTAAGAGGCGTAGGATTATAAATATATTCATATGGTCCGCTAGGTGGCGGAGGTCCAGCCCCACCTTGCAAGTTTCCAATGAATTGCCCGCCACCTTGAGTAGTATTTGACATATATTACTGATAGGTGAAGGGTAAATTACTATCAAAGAATTGAGTCTGAATAGTTAATCCAGATAAAGCAGGCGCAGTATATGTTAAAGCTGTAGTAGATGGTACGGCAAATAATCCCGGGGGATTAAATTGAAACCTACCAGATAATGAATAGGTAGAGAATGCCGGGGGGACTGGAATAGAAATAAAGGGAATAGCGCCAGCACCCGGAGTAACTTGGGATAAATGTAACTGTAAAAACTGTTGCTGGGTTGCATGTTGATTGAACCCAAAAAACAATTCAAACCGTCGTAACACTCCCCCCGTTGCATCCCACAATAATTGACCGCCATTAGGCAGCAATGAAATATTGGTAACAAATAGGGATACAGCATTATTTACAATACCGCCCGGTCCATTAGTAGAGGGTAAAACAATTAACCTACCCTCCCCATCTGCTAATGGTTCAATACCATCATCAGGTGAGGCGGTAGGATTATTTCTACCAAATACCGCATTACATACCCTGGCAAACTGAGTATTCCAAACGTCTTTTTTCATTAAATACGCTCAGTGCTGGCGTTAGGCTTGAATTTATAAGGACCAGCAATAGTAAGGCTACGAACCACAGCCCCATTAGCATGGTGACCTAAGAAATCAATAGCTTCCATTTCAGCAGCCTTTTTAGACGTAGGCCATTTTGAAATCTTGGTAGCTAAATGGCTTTCCTTAGAATCATATAAATCGAGAATCCAATAAAACTTCTTTTCCGGCCGACCCCTGGGGGATTTCGGAAAATGAGTCATATTACGGAATACTCGGCGCGTACCAAACCGCGTCATCTTACTTTCCCTAGATGCCGTCGGAAGGCTAGTTGTTGCACCTTTCGGCCGACCACGCCCCCTACGCTTATTTTTTGAACCAAGCGGCCTACCTCGCCCGCGACTAACCGGCGCGGCAACAGCAGCTACCTTATTACGTGAACCTTTCGGCCTACCTCGCCCGCGTTTACGACTAATAAGAGTAGGCTCAACATCTCCGCGAACTAACATTTCAGCATGAGTAGGATAACGCCACGTTGGGTTTTTCTTTTTCATAATCAATATTCCATTACATACATGAAGATGGGATAATTAATCGTAGGAAGCGAAGCGGGAATTTCAATAGCGAATTCAGTAGCGTCAAATAAACCCATTACCGTACCGGGAATTAATCCCTGGCCATATCCCAGCGGAATTTGGCCGAGTGCAGTAGCGGGAGCATACTGGTAAGTAGTAATATATTGAGAAACCGGAATAACCGTTCCATCAATACCCGTAGTAACGCTATGTTTCTTATTGAAACCGCGAATAGCTACGTTCATAGCAGCAGCGCCTACAGTCATACTTATTAATAAATATGCTTGCCTACAGCGCCTAGTATCAGCAGGAAATGAGGGAGTAAGTATCTCCCCTGGAATTAACGGGTCACCAACAATATCTACAGCAACGGAAATACGTTCTGGCTTAGCTCCATAATCAAGACCAGAAACAATCTCTACGTCACCCTTCATATAACTGCTATTTTTAACAGTTACCTGCTGGCCTTCTTTTACTTCAATCAATTCTCCCCATGAGAAATCTTTTTGAGAACTACCGCCACCCTCTAAAGTAACAAAGGGAACAGTAGATTGAATGCCTAGCGAGTAATAAAAGGAGCCTTGACCGGGCTGACCCCCAGAAAGCATTAAACCAGAATTACTTAGTGGCGGAATAGCCGGGTCAAAGTAATTAGCTTGGTTCTGACCATTGCCAAGAATTGGTGAGTTAGACATATTATAGGTTCTTCTCTAAATAATCTTTTAGTTTATGCACAGCGGCACCATACAAGATAAATACAAATGCCATCTGGTCATCTTTACCAATATTCTTGGCTACCTCTTGCATACCATCATTTATAATATGCAAGCCCAGATTATCACTACCATCTACATTGAAAAACCAATTATTACCTACTCGTGAGGAGTTTAGATATAATGGTTCCTTCAAATCCGTTCTATTAGCAGCGTACTTCTCTTGTAATAATCTAGCTGCTGGCTCAGATACATTATGGGGAGCTTGACTAGCAATATAATGTACTCCGCCAGGAACCGGATTAGACACCTTATTATCCAAAACGCTCAATACCAATTCCGTATACTTCTCAGGGATATCAGAATATGAAGCCTTAGCATAAGTAATACGGTTTCTAGCGTCTTTTTCAGCTTCTTTTATTACTTCAGCGGAAGCCTTACGCTTTTTTAGTCCAGCAATATATGACCTATGCTTATCCCCATCGGGAAACCAGCGGGGATTAATTGGCTGCGCATATGCTCTAACAAAGTCTGATAATGTACCATATGCGGGATATAACCAGGCAAACCTTTGAATCAATGACCAAGTAACAGCATCAGCCGGGGAACCCTCTTTTGCTACTGCCCTGGTAAGGTCTAATCTATCCCTTTCAGAAATAGGATAACTATAATCGTCACCCCCTTTATGAATAAGTAGATTATAAGTCATCGTAGTTAAATCCAGCGGTTTCTTCGGGAACAATTCTGGACAATTTACTATCGATTCGTCGCAAAAGATGTAATTGCTCGGAGTATTGGCTTTTGCCTTCCCCACGTAAGGCATAATAGGCGCTACGAATACTAATGAGAGCAAACAGTATTCCGCCCGCTTTAATCCAACTATCAAAGCCTGTAATCTCTTTTGACATTAGATTATAATCTTATAGACTTTATATAACATCTTCCAAACTTGCGGCAAATCAAGGTATTTATAGTTCCTATCTACATCTACCCTAATATAAGCCAACCTAGATTCTAATCGCTCAATTAGAGCAATTATCTGGTCAGCCATTTCTGATTCAGTAGTCTTTTTAAATTTGAGCGGCATATATTACCCGTGAAATTCTACGTGGGGTAAATCGATATCTACTCTATCTGAGAAGTTACCACCCCAAAACAATCCCAGTTTAGTAGCTTCCTCACCTAGCGCAGTAAAGAATTCATGGTTACTCCACAAATCCTTTTCACTGATAATATCTACGGCTTTACCCCGGATGTGAAGCGAGCGAATAATCCCGGTTCCTTTACCGGCAAGGTATCTGGCTCGCTCGGGGCTTCTATATCCTTCCCAGAGGAAAGGGTCATATCCGCGCGCTCGCATAATTTGGAATAAAGCTTCGATTGCAGCGGCGAATTCTTTATTGAGGAGGTTAGGATTTCTGTTAATTTCATATCCATCCCTGATAATGCTAGGACCACCAAAGCTATAGTTATTACTTCTTACTTCCACGAGTTTTACAATCGCAAAGAATGATAGTCCTAATATAGCTTTGGTGGAATCCTTCATTTATTGGTAATCCAACTATAAATAATATCCGTTTGTTGGTAAGTTGTATCTACCAATTTAAGCAGGTTATTATAAGGAGGAGAGCCATTATCATAAGAATATCGCTCTGCCTTTTGAATACAGGCATAAGCTTTTCTAAGATGATTCATGGCTTTACGTAACTCTTGTTTTTCTTTAGCTACTGATAAAGGCATAGTGGGCTTCTTTCAAGGTTTCAAACTCCAAACTAATTTAGCCTGAGTATCCCACAGTTTAACTTCTAGGACGGTATTATCACTATAACGCAAGTCATCTACATAATCAGCAGCAGTAGAATAAGAACTAAATTTGATAGTTCCAGAACTAATACCGCCATCTGGTAGTTTTATCTTGATATATAATGAAAACCTACCCTGGCTCATAGCGGGCTTCCCATTTCAGGATTGGGAAACTCCCAAACATGCAAACAGAAATCCACATGGATAGGCAAAATAAGCTCAGGGTCAATAGGACGCCCGCTAATACTAACCGTCTGATTGGGAGCTAACACAATATTAGGCTCGAAAATAAACGGTACGTAAGTAGCAGCCGTGAGAATTGAACCCGTACCTAATGCGTTATCAGGAGGCGTAAACAAAAGAGGATTAAAGTAAGCCTGAGAACGCGGGTCATATACTGGCCCACCAATCAGATTACTAAGCGGAATATAATCAGTAGTATACAACTCACCAGTAATATCGGAGAATTGAACCTCTACTAAGTTTGTATCACCGCTAGCTGTAAATGCAAATACTCGGCTACGCCTAGAAATCTGCAAAGTATCCGTATCCTGCCTAACTACACTATTGAAGTTTAGAAAGCCAGGATAGATACGGCGGACAACATGATATTGTGTTCGTCCCGGGTCTTCATAAATACTATTATACTTATGTTCTTCGGGAGTTAATCGTAAGCGAGGCCAATACATATTAGTGAGTCTCCCTATCTTTTTCCGAAACCCTACCCATACCAGGGAATTCCCAAACGTGAACGCCAATGGTAAGAGTTAATGGTAAATCGAAAGGTGGTTCTTCAGTACCAGGGTCAACAGAAAATGGAACCGGAGTACCATTAAAAATCAGAGTTTCATTAGGCAGAAGTAACCAGTTAGGGTCAATAAGCATTGGTGACGGGGCAGTTTTTCCAAGTACAAACGGAAGTAACCCAATATCTGGACCAATACCCGGACTAAACCCGCCAACATACGGATTAGTAGCTAGGTTACCCATTGACTCGGCATTAAATAAATTACTAGGCAGCATTGCACTAACCATAGGGTCTAGCTTTTGGTTAGCGAATGGTGTTCCCGCCGGAGAAGGCCGGGAAGTCTTAGTAGTATATGTAGTACCGCTAGCGTTAGTAATCTGCAAACGCCAGGCATCAATATTTCCGCTAAAGGAAAGAGCAAAAACTCGTGACCGTCGTGCGATTTGCACTTGGCCACTGGTCTTTTCCATTGGCAGATTTTTATTGGTATTTACAGCAGCGCGATTATTCAAAACTAACTTATAGACACGCCGTAATACACCGGGGTAAGTTTTCTTTTTACCATTCTCGGTTTCTGTAGTCTTATAAATTCTAACGTACTTACGTTCGTAATCGGTCAATACTAAATCTGGCCAGGCCCACATAGCGTCAATACTCCTAGCGATTTATTTTATTTATATATTGTATTCTATATAAAAATCGCTTTAAAAAGAAATGGCCACCCTTAGAGAAACCGGGGAATCGTAGTCAATCTAAGGGTGGCCAGAGTGGAAAGAGGATTACATTAAATAATCAACTCTTTTCCACAAAGGATTCCGTAGCCCAAAAATCAAGGCGAGCAACAAATGCATTGTTTTCAACGTTACCCACCCAAATAGAGCGGGGAATATTGAAAGAAAACGCAAAAGTCTCACCATGCTGGAGAAGAATAGGAATCTTGAAACGACGGCGAAGGCCAGGGGCAGGCAAACCATTAGACCTAAACAGGAAACCAGCCGCCGTAGCATCTCCCACATTCATAGAGCCGATATGTGGCGCGCTTGCCTGACCGAAATCAGCACAAAGACCAAGCGGAACGCTATTAGTTAAATAAGTAATAGCGACGATGGTATTATGCAGAAACGATTGGAAAGTACGGTCAAAAATAGATACTGCCGAGGGAACGACTGCGGCAGAACCTACGCCCAATACATCCTGGGGGTCCATACTGGGAGTAACAATTCCCACGCTAACGCCCAATTCAGTAACCTCAAGGTTCTGGTTATCAGGCACGCGGTTTTGAGACTTCCAATTAGTTTCCCGGTCAGTTAAAACGGCACCACTGGGGAAACCCTGACCGTTACTACCACTAGGCGTAACGAAAACCGGGAAATCACCAGCGGGAAGATACCCGTTAACATCGGGAACGAACATAAATGTTGACCAAAAATGGCGCTGACGAATCTGGTCAAAGCGGGTAAACCGCTGGCCAGTCTGTAGCATTCGAGCACCCTGGTTAGCAACACTCTGACGAATTTTTTGCGGTAAAGGCATTTTACTTTATTCCTATCTATACCAAATTAATGGATTTATATTCAAGACTTCTCAGTGAAAGACTCGTGAGCCCACCAGTCAACGCGAATTTCTGCCCATCCCGTACCACCCTCACCAGGATTGGTAAGGAAAATAGGACGCGGAGCATTTAAACGCATACCCATATTTTCGCCATGCTGCAAAAGAATAGGCACTTCTAACTTACGGCGGAATGCAGCGGCGGGAACACCGTTACTAGCATCACCAGAAGTATTGTTGATAGGATTAACCGGGTTATTACTCATAACATATCCGCCGGCAGATTGGCTGAAATCAGCGCACAGACCAAGCGGAACGTTATTAGTAAGGAACGACATTTCCAGAACCAAGCCGTAAAGCAAAGCCATGGAATCAAAAGGCGAAATCGGTCGCTGCTGAGCACCGGCCGTAATATACGCCTGTTGTGCAGGGGTAAGGTTAGCCCAGATACTATTGCTGGGAGCAAACGAGGGAATACCCCCGATACCAGCCGCATCTACTGCCGGGGGACGCTTTACCGTAACGCCAATTTCCGTAATAACGAAATTCTGGTTATCGGGAACACGGCCACCATTTAGCCAATTAGTTTCACGTAACGAGATAGGTAAATTGGTGGGGTAACCCTGGCCACTACCGCTGGGGATAATCTTGAAAATATCATACGGACCAGCAGGAATAGAGTTATCAGTCGGGTTAGCAATAAAAAGATAGCTACTCCAGAAGTGACGGCTACGTAACTGGTCGAAACGTTCCGCACGAGTACCCCTTTCAAGCACTCTGCCAATCTGGTTATTAACCATCTTTTCTAAGCGACCGCTGGAGCTAATCTGATTAGGTGAAGCCATTTTTAATTATCCTTTATACCAAATTAATGGATTTTTTATTCACGGAACGTACATGATATCAGAATCTTCATCATCAACTTCATTCAAGGCGTCTTCTAAATCCGCAGCAAGCTCATTCAAGTCAACGCCGGTAGCTTCCGCGCCATCACCAGTGAGATTAAACATGAGAGCTAATTCTGCAAACATAGGATACAAGGTAGCGCCAGCAGCAGCCGCGCCCATTTCTCCCTTTAAGAAATAACCAGCAGCAATCGCGGTACCTAAACGGGCACCATTGCGCAGCCAGTCATTTTCAATACGACGCAAAGCGAGGATATTTGCGCCAGCACCAATGGCAGCACCACCAGTATAGGTAAGAGTCTTACTAAAAAGATTCTTGAAATTCAGACTAGGATTCCGCGAACGACGGCGCCGACGTGGATTCTGAAGGATAAGCGGGTTCCTAGAAACGAAAGGAGCAATCCCAGCATTACGCCGCTTTGCACGGCGCGAACGCCTACGCGGGTTAGAAAACTTGGGAATACGCACGGCACTATTACGGCGCTTGCGACGGTATGAACGACGGGGATTCATCATATTAGACTTAGCTCCAGAAAAAGAAGAAACTCGACCAGCGGGGTTCATAAAAAGAGTTTTCATAAAATTTATATTCTCCGCACTATAGGTTATTGTATCTGTTAGTTATGTTAGGTCAATACCACGACTGCGTAAATTATTTACCAGTGTTCATATAGAAAAGGTTTTCAGGCAACCCGGCCATTTCTGACGATTGATTGTATTGTTTCAACTCGGCAATCTGTTTAGGATTACTACCCATCAAACTAAAATCACCAGTGAAATAGGTAGCAAAAGCAACTAAGGTGGCTCCCATTGAAGCGCCACCAATAGCCGCACCTAGCATGGGATTTTTTCTACCAATATACATAGCCGCTAAAGGCCAGCCGATAGCTAACGTAATTCCAGCAGCCGGGATTGGTAAAGCCCCAGACCTTACGAATTTTAGAATAAGAAAGTTAGCTGCCGCCATACCTCCTACAGCACCACTGATTTTAGCAGTTTCCTTTAGCTTAGGCATTACTAATGTCATAGGATTTTTCTTTTTCTTTCGATGTTTATCTAAGTAATAGGCATCTGTTAATGCAGCGGCCGTAATAACTATAGGTAATAAGCCAGGTATCATCCGATTATACCTTCTTTTATAACCGCATAGGATGGCTTACCATCTATATCAACCGGAACTAGCATACCAATTCCTGTACTCTCATGCACAAATAAAACAGGATACGGGCTTTCGTGGTCGTGGTAATAATACCCTTCTTCATTGCCCTTATCGCTATAATAATGTGTTGCTTTTACTTCCCCAATAGCTTCCCAAATCTCGGGGTCAAACTCCGGTATGTCTTGCGGAGAACCATCTTTATTACGTGGCACGATATAAAGACAATTAGTATCCTGACCTACAGCTAAGAAAGGAGCATTCTTCTCTTTATACTTCATAGTACCATAAGCACTTTTAGTTTTTAGTAGCGCCAATGTACCCAATGATGCCAAAGGTTCAGGAGCATCAATAGGATAAATATGCTCTGGATTCTTACCCCATTGGATGGAATCATACATTTCATCTAATGATAAACCCTCGTAAGGATTTACATCAAAAGCATGGTCATACAATTCTCTTTCACTACGCTTTGGCACTTTTCGTAACTCCGGCGAGCTTATGCAAATCTCATAGTTAAAATCATGTTATGCTTTGAATCGTATATATCAAATTTAGATAAATCATTATTAGAAATAGTAGATTGTTTACTAAGATTCTTGGTAATATAAGCATAAGCTGAAGTTATGCTCTTAAACTTACCAACGTATTCTAGGTTATGATATACTTCAAATCTCATTATGAAGCCTTCTTCTTGGTCATCTTATACAAAATTCCCATACCTACCACACCACCAATAATCCAAAGCCAGGGAATTTCTGATTCCTCGTATTCCAATTGGTCGTAACCAGCGGCATTATAATCAACCGGGTAACCATCGGCATCTACATAAACTACAGGCTTAGGCTCTACCTTACCGTAAATATATGTAGGTTCTTCAATCTTTACCACAGGTTTAGAGGGAACCACATTTACAACGGCAGTTTCGTAAGCTCCCCCTTCAATCTTAGCAGCAATCATCAAATCTACTGCTTTCTTCAGAATAGGAACCCACACACTAGAAAAGTTAGTTGGCGGATTATCCATATTACTGTAATAGAAATCCTGCCAATCCGACCAAGTTTTCCCCAGTGCATTCCGGGTAGTCTTATCCAGAGAATCAAAAAGCTTATCATACTCTGCCGCAGCAGCGTCGAAAGCATCATTTAGTTTATTGATATCAGAGTAGCTAGATGATACTGAAATCATTTGATAACCTTTAGAAGTCTATAGGTAAGATACCCGCCCACTACAACGGCCAGCGTACCAATAATCAATTCTTTGTATCCTAAAAATCCAGGTTCATCAGGGTTAATAGGTACGGGGGGTACTTCCGATGGTAAATATTCAGCTAACCATTCAGTAACCATCTTTAGGTCGGCTACTAACAGTGCTTTGTAATTATTCAATTCATCATTGAAGCTAGAAGTAAAACGCTGACCTAATCCAAGATTCGTTTCCCAAAAGCGAAACTCATTATAATCTTTGGTTACTTTATCCTGTACTTCACTATTGATATCGTCGCGAGGATTAGAACCCCTACCAATAACTTGATTATAAAGATTTTGCCATCGGTGGCGAAGTAAATCCAATTCTTCATTTAGTTCCCAAGGGAATCTAAATAAATCTTCAAATTCGTAAAGGTCATCATCCATTATGCGCCCACGCTAATATAAACCTTATTACCATCGGCATCATAGGTAAACTTGTTACCTGCATCATCAGTGAAATAAGGTTCCGGTTCTACTAAATCGTTATTATACAATTCAGGATGTAATCTACGGTAAAGATAATACCCTAGACCTATTCCACCTAGTAGAGCTAAACGCTTTAGGAATTCGCCTTTCATATTATTCCTTACCAAAAGCTATATCAGCTATAGGATTTAACCATTTATGTATCTGACTTACAGCTTCTTCTGTAGAAAGACTACCAAGTAAATATTGGTCACTTTCACTCGATGTTTCTATTTCTTCACTATAAAATTCAGATGCCGTAATAGCTCTATGATATAGTAATCTGGCTAAAGCCCGTTTCTGAGCCCTAGTCATTTACTTACCCCCCAAACTTAAACGGCATACCAAACGCCGCAGCCGTTTTCCGGTTACGTAATTCGTTGGTCTGAATATCCCTACCAAGCCGCTGCTCTAATAAATCCAAGCGTTGCAGAATCTTTAGCTGGTTATTGGTATTTTCTTTCCATCGCTTGTCATCTTTAACAATGACATTATGCTCGTTAGTAGCGACGGTTTGAAGCTGCTTTTGCTTCAGCAATTCCATAACCATATCCATAGTTGGTTTGAATTGCTTAGAAATAGTACCAACCATCTTATCCATTTCAGATTTATCCGCATTGGCAGTATTACGGAATTCAGCTAAGCCAAATGTAAGCTCACGCCTAATATCTTCAGGAATTGAAGTAATTAGGTTTCTTACGTTGGTACCAATAGCGTCTAATTCTTCTTCTAAATCATCAAAATCATCATCATAATCTGATTCCGCCACAGCCTCACCTTTTTTACCTTTCTTAGCAGCAGCAGCGGCTTTCTTTTTTGCTTTCTTCTTTTTTGCAGCTTTGGCAATACCTTTACCGGCTTTAACAGCACCGCCAATAGCGGAACCAATAGCCGTAAGCATACCCAAAAAGCCTAATTCCTCATCACTATCAATATAGTCCTGTCCAGGGACAGTTTTTAGGAAGTGCATATCTGCATAACGGAGATTAATATCGTTAGACATATTAATATCCTAAGCTACGGGAAATAGCATTACCAATACGCCTTTGGGCAGGATGGCCAGCCGGTAACATAGCGTTAATTCTTGCCAAATCAGCAAGAACCTTTTTACGGAAATTACCGACCTTTAGCAGATTCCTATGCTCATTAGTAGCTTCACTCTGAATTCTATTGAGTTTCAGTAATTTAAGAATCTGGTTTAGTTGCGGAATAACAATCTTAGCAACATCCTTCGGAATAGCATTCAAACTAGCAGTAGCCGCAGTAGCTACCGCATTTAATTCCTTAGCTTTACTAGCCGAGGATTTAACTGCCTTTGGAACAGGCTTTTTAGCAGTCGTCTTAGGCTTAGCCTTTTTCTTAGCTGCGGGCTTGGCCAATTTAGCTCCAGCCTTAGCACTCATCTGATTAGTAAATTGCCTTGTAAACTCGCCTTGGCCAAGTTTCATTAAAAGATTCCAATTTTCCTTACTAGCTAAAGCCCACATACCAGCTTCTTCTTTAGCCAGCCATACAGCAAATTTAGCTAATGCCTTTCCTAAATCGGCACCCTTTTTCTTACTAAAGTATTTCTTGGCATAAGCCTTAACATCAGGTTTGACCGTAGCCGTCAATTCACCTAAAACTTCATCTTCAAAATCCATATCCTCAAGAAAGAAATTATCCTGACCAAAGGCCGGAGCATCTAAAATAATAGGATTACGGCTTCTAAATTTCATTTTATCACCCAATTCCGCAAGCGGACCTAACTAAATGAATTGCTTGTGAAGCACTATAAGAGGGAGGTAACCGGCGTAAGATACTATCTAACCTATTGATAGTTTCTTGCCGGAAATTTTCCTTACTACTAAGAGCCCTATGCTCTTGTGTAGCCTTAGCCTGAATAGCTAATTTATCAAGATATCGCTTTACATCCTCATTAGAGGCATTGCATCCTAAGAAAGTAGCCGAATGAGACTTTTTAACTACTTTTTTAGGCTTAGCAGGCAGCTTAACCCGCGATTTATTAGCAGCAACAATAATCTGGCGACATTGTGGCTGAGTAACAAATTTCTTTAATACCGGCTTAGCTACTACCTGCTTTGGTACAATTCCAGGCCCACAAGTACATGCTTCCTTTTTAGGTGCCGGCATAATATAAACCGGCTTAGCATTTACTTTCTTGGGTGCAGTTTTAGCCGCTTTTGCCGCTACCTTATATACAGGGGCAGGCCGAGTAACCGGAGCACGCGCAACCATAATTGGTTTAGGTGCCGGTTTACGAATAGGAGCTTTTATAGAAACTCTAGCTTTCGCCGCAGCAGCCGTGCGAAGTACAGGGGGTCTATATTTCGCAGGACCTTTATATCTAGTCTTTAGCGGAGTTACTTGGGCTTTAGCTCTAGCTTTAGCCTTGAATTTAACCTTAGCTTTAACCCTGGCTTTTGTCTTAGGAGTAAGCCTAGCAAGTGTCTTACCAATAATAGCTTGCGCTTTAGCTCGCTGCTTAGCAGTAGACTTAGTTTTCTTTTTGAAGTTAAAAATACCAAACTTGGCTTTACCCTTAGCCTTTGCCTTGACTTTTACTTTGGCTTTTTTCTTCTTCTTTTTCTTGGTACTGGCACTAGCAGAACCAGAGGCAGTAAAAGAAAAGCCTAGTTCGTCATCATCAAATAAATCTTCAAAATCGAGGATATCATCATCCATAATATTAGTCCCCCGAAACTAACAGGATTTGCGTACCATCCTTATTAGTCATTAGAATTGAAGTAGCCTGGGGAAATTTCTTTTTGAAGCCAGCCGGCATTGGCTTAATTGAGAAACGTTTATTACCATACCGCGAACGGTTCACATTTCTATTAGCCGGGGGTTCATCAGGAGTATCCTCTAAACTTTCTGGAGTAGTAGGACTAATAGAGGATTCAGTCTCCGGGGAATTACTAGTAAAATAGTCTACCCCTAACTCCTCGTGGTAATCATCATCGGGGATAATCTCATCGTTATCAAACAAATCTGGTCTAGCCATTAGTTATCTCCAATATACTTAACTTCATACTTGATTCCCTTAGCCTTGAATTTTTCAGCAGGGTCCGCACCCATTTCCCATTTATGGACGCTTTCAAGTGAAATCCATTTATTGTCTAGCTTGCATTGTGGGTATACATGGGAAACCCATTTCTCGGTTTCTGGAGACTGGAAACGCAAAAAGACCAATCGTACCGGAATACGAAAGGTCCTTAATGCGGTAGCTATGAAAATTGTTTTATCGTCGCAATCACCAATTCCCATTAATACTGTGCGAATAGGTGACGCAAAACGTTCTGGCCGTTCCCTAAAAAACTTTATATTGTCCTGAGCATAAGATAAGACTGCTTGAACTAATGCTTTGTCGTTTCTCTCAGGAACATTATATTTTTTAATTAACTTAGCATACCAATCTACCATTACAGGATGGCCAGTCCATTTTACAATAAAAGCCCATAACTTTTTACGTTGGCTTTCCGGTGTACGGATATCCTCAAGATTCCACGTTACTTTCTGGCGTTGGATTGGAATCATTAGGAGTTTCTTTTACTTCTTCTTCAGGTTCTTCTGATTCATCTGAATCATTAGATTCTTCTGAAGTTTGATTGAATATCTCGTCATCTGACGCTTTATCGTAATGCTCACTAGCTTGCTTTAACATTTCCTCTAAGTCAATACCACGCTTGCGTAATGCGTTTTTCAAACGGACTGTTTCAACAATTTCATCTTTAGAGAGAATAGGCGTTTTCTTTGGTCCCGGAGTAGGATTAGGGGCAGCTTTAGGCTTTACTACTGAGGGAGTACCGGGGGCAGGGGTAACTAATGCCTTTGCGGGCGGAGTACCGGGATTTCTATGCATTAATGCTAAATCTTTTAGCTCAGTTAATCCCTTTACTCCCATACCTAGAGCCTTCATATATTCTGGCTCATTATCCCCATCCATGTCTTTACCTAGACTAATTCCCTCTTTGAAAAGAGAGAGCATAAGCATGGGGTTATTCTGCTGAGCCTCCCTCTCATTAGTTGCCCGTAATTGTTCCATAGTCATAGTATGCCCGGTAGTTAACAAGGCCATGGTCTGATTAAATGAATTCTGCATCATTAAAATCATGTTACCAAAAAAGCCTTGTTGTTGTTCTATCATACCCTTCATAAAATCCCGCTCCCTATTCGCCGCAGCTTCAGTAGTAGCCGTAACAATTGCTGCATGGGACTGAGCATTGGCAATTACTTGTTTTGTTACCTCCCCTGACGCACGTTCCTGTCTTTCTAATTCTTTTTGATGATTCTCGTTTTGCTTCTGTAGAGTATATGCCAAATGTTTATGAACGGGATCGTTATCCGGCGAAGTATTCCCCGGGAGTCGGGAGGCACCGCCGCCCGCGCCCAATGAGATTTGAATATTCTCTTTAGAACGTAACACCCGATGCTTGTGGTTCATTAACTCTACAGTATATGTCCCATCACCATGAGCTTGGAAGATAGTTTCTTCATTAGAGGATAATGGTAACTGCCCTTTATATCCCCGTCCTTCACCAGCAGTTTTGGTAATTTTTAAATATTGGGCGGTATTAGTTCCCCTCTTATCAGCGTCAGCAAAGAGCGGGATAGCTCCCGCGTTTGCTACCGGGGCATCTTCATTATTTCCCCTACCCGATGAACGTTGAATGGGAATTCTAATAGATTCATCATCCCCATCATCATCCCCATCTGATTCCCCTTCAGTTAAAAATCCATCATTATCCCCAACCAATTCCGTATCATCATCGCCAAATGTAGACATTATAATTTCTCCTTATCAGTTACAACATTAGCTTTGCAGGTTAGACAAAAATAGGCTTCTAATGATTCTTGATAGAAAACCTTTTGGTCGCAGGTAGGACAACGGCGATAATTATCATTAACATAATCTTCTCTTTTAAAGACTTCTATACCTGCTAATTCAGTAACCAAATTCATAAAGTGTTTACTAAAGATTTCCTTTAGTTGTTTCTTTTGGTCATCATTCATCAATCATCATCCTTATCAAAGAAGTAATGAGCCACAAAAATAGTTATTAGGAATAGTAGTACACCTACTGCTAATCCCATTATAAATTCTAACATAGTTTCTCATGCTAACAGGCCGCCTTTTTGGCCAGCCCTCATACGTAAGAATTGGGCCTTAGTCATAATACCAATGGGTAAATGCTGTTCCTTAGAAACATAGAAGATGAAAGTATTTCCCTCCGATACCTTAACCTGTAGCTTACCAGTCTTTTCAATTTCATCAGTAATGCTAGTGACGAATTCTTCAAAGCGAAGCGGAGAATCAATTTCACCCTGCATACCAGGAACCATAATGACGTATGAATTCATTTCTTTTTTCCTTTTCCCTTAACTTTTTGATACTTATCGAATATTTTGAAACCAAGCTCAGCTAGACGGTTAACATCTAAGCTGATATTTAATCTAAAGGGCCTTTATCTGTGCTTTCCTCCCCCTGCGCTTCAATCGCAGTAACTTTATCTACCTTGTCAATAAAGGACATCATAAAGATAGCAGCCGCAGCTTTAATATTATCCTCGTGTGTTGGGTTTTCGTTTTCACACCAGGAGTTAATAACATTATTTAATGAATCGTAATGTGTCTCCGCGTCTTCAAAGAAAGCATCTAAGTCTATATCACTAGCTAGAAACTGCTTTACAAAGTCTTCAAATTGAAGGTTAAAGATGTTGACCAAATCTTTATATACGCTTCTTAGTGTAGAATCTGTCATTAGTTTTCTCCTACATCCTCAAATAAGTCATCTTCAGTAGCCAGTCTAGCATTTTTATGAGGGTTAACTAATTCAACTCCCATTTTGTCTACAGCAATAGTAAACGCTTTAGCCCACAGGGTATATGTACGCTGTTCATTCTTTCTTTGATAAAATCTAATCCTCTCTAACAACATCTCTCGTAATGAATCATCTGTTGCATACCTAGAAGTATAACGAAAATGCAGATATACCAGAAAATCCCCATAGTACAGATATCCCTTTCTTTTTACTAGCAGGGTTACCACCCTCAAGGCGTGCCATAAAAATACCAGCTTAGCCATTTTTTCTACCCGTGTGTAAGTGTCGATTCTAACTCAAGTATATGATTTTCCAGGGAAAACAGGACCTCGGACATACCATTTTTACCCGCATTTGGCGCTGTTTTCAGGGCATTTATATCAGATTTTACACCCGAAATCAGCTCACCTACCCTTTGTGCTCTAACTTTTGACCTCATTAGTTTATAAAAATCTCCATATTGCGCGTCTAGTTTTCTATCAATATGTCCCGCTCTAACTAAAAACTCATTAACAGGAACGTTCAAAAAGTTAGCTAGTGTATGTAATAGCATGGGGTCTATTCTACTTGTGCCGCGCCTACCTAATTCAAGGTCACAAATATATCCAGGCGATTTACCAATAGCTAATGCTACTTCCTTTAACTTACGTTTTCGCTTGATTCTAACAGAACGTAAGTAAGAACCGAATTCATTTTGCATATTAACCAGTATCCTTTGCTAAGAATAGTGGTTTGGAATATCCACTATTATGGTTACGCTTGCTATCTTTGTTTCGTAGTTGTCTTTGCAGCAATTGTTTGTTTGGCTTGATTGAACCGCGATTTAAATCAGTCATAAACCCTGCTATTCCCTCTTTTGAAGATATTTCCAGTATCTTTTCGTCTGATAAGTGTAAGGAATCAAGCATTTTCTGTGAATCTTCATCAATTCCGGCAATATAACTTGCCCATCGCAGCTTATTTTCTTCAGGAGTAAGCCCTTTTATTGGCATACCCTTTACTCTATATATTTCTTCTCCCCCTTTAGTAATTAATCGGTACACTTTGGGGCATATAAATTCCCCTTCGCTTAATTCATGCTCTAGGCCAAAGCTACCTAGACCATTATTCTTGTCCTTAGTGAACGATGAAATATTCTTATCGGTAATAATAGAGTCGGTATCGCAATAATAAACGTTACCTCCGCTGCGTTCACATATTTCCATACCCTCTAATAATCGTAATCGGGACCTAGCCGTGACATATGCACCCGCTGCTACATGCCTAAAGGGACCTAGATTAGTCGTTTCTAATTTATAAATCCCCGGCGTGCTAGTCATACTAACCGCTTGATACCCGTGCTTATCAATAACTTCATTAACCATATCGCCATAAATAATACTAAGCCGGTCGATTGACTCTACCAGCTTGCCATAGAGGCTATTTAAAGCGATTTTATATGTGTAGGACCTAAATTCGTCGCCATCTTTCTTAGCTTTATTCCGTAAACCAAAAAAGGTGTCAACAAATGGTTTTAAAAATGCTAATTCATCGTATCGAGCTTGTCCGCGTATTTTAATTTTAACTCCCTTGTATTTAGTACGCTCCCATAAGGCTTTAAGCTCAATATTAGTCCAACGGCCTGTAATATAACCCTCTGGAAATATAAGTTTTCCACCATTGCGAACGGGTAACACAGGAATATTAATAGTGTTAGATGGAATATATATTTCTGCTTCACTAACCCCGTAGTGGTCCAAAGCATCATTTAAATCTCTAGGTGGGGGAAAGAAACCTTTGAAGTAAGTAGGCAAATCAAAGGTCATAGACCATGGATAACTGCTAGTAATATCGTAATAAAATAAATCTTGTTTGAAGCATCCCGCTTTAAATACCTCAACCCTACCGCCGAAATATGCAGGCAAACAAAATTCGTCAGCTTCTAGCATTTTATTTGAATATTCATATCTCCCGTTTTCATTCCTTTCATAAAATCTAATCCACTCTAATACTTCGGAACGGCGCACCCATCTAGTAGATATTGACGCGAGTGTATAAGCAAAATCGGCTCCTACCGCAGTAAGAGCCTCTTTCATATATTGCAAACCTTTCAAAACAATATCACAATCGCGTAAGCAATATTCAATTGTCTGGTCTAATGTCAGGTTTTCAATATGGGCACGGTCAACATCTAATTTCTCTAATCCAACTGTTTTGCCAATCTTCGCAACAGAATCAGGCATTAATCGGGCGGATTCACAAAAAGAAATAATCCGACCACCAGGAGCCTGGACCTTAATAATAATTAATAGATTCCCAGATTGCACAGTCTGCCAGGACCAGCCTTTTTGTTGCGTGGCCCAATAAATAACAAATCTATGGTCATAATGTCCGCCCCAATGTGCCCACACATGGTCACCTTTGAAGGCATCAGAAAATAACCATGTGAGATAATCGGTCATATTGCGAAAATGTTTTCTATTACCAATTTCGTCAACGTGGCCAATTAGAGTAATGTCTACCCAATTAACCGCCTCAATATCATAAACGGCCAATGTGGGCCATTCATTGAAGTCTTTTAGAGGCTTCATGGAATTAAATTAGCTGCTACCAATTCCAATGGTTTATTGTGAGTAGGACATAAATGTAAAGTAGCAATCGTATATATTTCATCCTTTATTACAATAACTCCCCATTTACAATCAGGACCTACAATAACTCGGTCTTGACACCCGGGATAGTCACACCTTACAGCTTTGATATTCATATAATTCCCCTAGTAGTGTAGTGGTCGATTGGTAGTCTTCATAAGGAAATTTAATAGCGAACTATATTCTTCAGGACCCATAATAACAGTAAGACTATTCATTTCAGCCTGGTCATTGACTGTGAATTTAATAGTCTGTTCTAGTAAAGGTACACGCTCGGGAAACATACCCTCCGGCATTTCAATTTCTTGACTATAATCATCTTCACTAACGATTTTCATTTTATTCTGTAGTGGTGCCGGTTTCTTAATCTGAGTAACAATTTCTACTGAATAAATCTTATCGTTACACTCAAACACAAATAACTCACGAGCATTCTTCATACTATTCATACAATTCAACCTCCGTATCAAAGAAAACCATCCATTCCAGGTCCCCATATTCTTCTGCCATAGCTAGGTATACATCGCCTAGAATATCTTTCTGCCGCCTAAAAGCCTCTTGTACTTCGGCCGCAGTATTTCCGCTTTCAATACTTCCAAAGTTAATTCGCAGAGAGAAAGTAGTATCCTCGTCCACATGATGAATAGAAGAATTAGGGACAGCAGAAATAATATCACTAATTTTTTCTTCTATCAGCGAATTAAAAAAGCCTTGTCGCGGGCGGATACTAATCCCATGACGATAAATAAATACCTCGTCCGTATCGAATGGGCTTTTCTGTAGGTGACGGAGAAAGGTATTAACAAAAATTTCATCTACTTTCGCACTGGGGTCCTTTCTATTCATATTTGAATTATTCATGTAACGGTCGCCTTTTATCTTTATATCTTCTTCATAACCGCGAGGGTCGCCGGTCATAATATGATAAACAGGCACCTTGGGACGCTTGAGGGAAAAAGGCTTTCTTTTAGATACCCTCTTTTTCTTTTTCTTTGCAGCTTTTTTCTTGGGTGCTGGTTTTGATTTCTTTTTCTTAGCGGGCTTACCTTTCTTGGCTGGCTTGCTCTTTTTCTTGGCTGATTTGAACCGCCCCTTAGAATCGCGTAATACTTTTTTCTTCTTTTTAGCAGCCATGATTATATTCCTTAGTGCCACCTATGGGACTCGAACCCATAACCGCCTGATTAAAAGTCAGATGCTCTACCAATTGAGCTAAGGTGACTATAAAAGATAAGTGCCATGGGAGGGACTCGAACCCTCACGGTAAATTAATACCCACAGATTTTAAGTCTGCTGCGTATGCCAATTCCGCCACCATGGCCAATAAGCTAACCCCAGTAATCCAATCCAACGGATATAATTACTGGACCTACATGCATTATGAAATATCCTTCATGTGTAATACCAAAGTGAATATTCCAACGCCTGCAAATAGAAAAAGCGAAGTGAAAAGAGAAATAAAGATTATTCATGGTAGACGTTTACAATCTTCAGCAAAGGAATTTCATCTTCTAATCCGCTTGTGAGAATATCCTTTAATGGAATTCTAATTACCGGGTCTTCTCTGGAACCATGTTTAAAAACCACCAAAGAAACAGTAGGTTCAATGAAAGGAGGCATAGATTCATTGTCAATATGCAAATGGAAACAATCACTTTCTTTAATCTCAAATACCTTACCAGTATGAGTTTTCAAAGTGATAGTAATACTGTTTTTCATCGACTCACCTTTACGTCAAAATGTTTGGAGCACAGGTCTATGACGCTTTTTAATTGTGCTTTTATTTCATTACACTCTTTGCGAGACTCTTTCAATTCATCTAGTGTTGCCTTGTGAAACTCCCTGGCTTGCATAAGCTCGTCACAAATATTGCTATTGCACAAACCCAATCGCTTATTGTCATCATTCAGATTCTTGATAGTGGCATTATCAATAACTGAATTTCTCTCCAGCGTATCAACATCCCTATCTAACTTAATTATTCTCTGTTCTAGTGTAGACTTGATAGTGGTGAGAGTTTCATTACGCTCTTTAGCTTGCTTCAATTCAAGATTGCTAGCACTAAGTAAATCATTAAGGTCATCTAAGCTAGCCTTAGAGATAGTAATCATTTCTTCCGAATTTTCTTTGAAAGAATCGATGAATGCTTTATGACTCATTTTACCATCCCTTATTGGTCAAGACAATCTTATTAGAGCAGGCAGCATTAGCAAAACGATTAATGTCCAGATAAGGACCTTCCGTTACACGCTTCCACATACCTCTATTGAGAGTAGGAAAATAGAACGGAATATAAGCGTTTTCAGTAATCATAACTTCACATCGCTGGATACCTACTACAATTTGCTTATCATAATTACAGCAGGCTACAGCTAACGTGGTTTTATAGGACGGGGCTTCTAACTGTTTATCTCCCTGCGTCCATTTAGTATTTAGTAATTCATTATTAATCGTGCCACCATCGATTGCGGCGTATACTGCCCCATTTTCTACCTTGGTAATAATATCTCGGATATGGTCAAAATTCAGGGTACGCGAGCGACATTTTTTCTGTACTCTATCCAATAACCTAACCACATCGCTAAAACTTCCTGGCTTCATTTGGTTTGCTCCAGAATTTTAGATAAAAAAGAGGGCCGGGACTGTTACATCCCGACCCTCTTATTCTACTTATTCAAAGATTAATCATCACGGCCAATATCCGCGACGGGCAAAAGCTTAGTACCCTTCTCACATTGAACGCGGTAAATCTTAGCCTCTCCATTACGCTGGTCTTCAACCCCTTCAAAAGTAATGGAAACAAAGGTTCCCTTGGGAACCCGGCCAAGTGAAGTGCGGAGCATAGCACCGGACACACTCCGCAATTCTTCGGTTTCTTCATTCATAATTCGATATGACGTAAAGGTTCCGCCGCGACGCTCAGGGACATTCTCATGCCCCAAATAAATCCCCTCAAGCTTTTCCCCAGGCTGTTCCGGCTTCCATGGCTCAGGAAATCCACCCTTAACATCATCCATTTGCCTCTGCTTAGCCATTTTTCTTTTCCTTATTGCTATTATCTACCGCCAGGTAGATTTTCTTTGTGTTGTTTTTAGAACTAGCTAGTTTATTTCTAAGGCTTTTCTTTACGCGCTTCATTCCCCGGGAAAAGATATTGATATCTTCACCGTAAGTATTGATATTTCTATTTTTCGGGAAGTGAAAAAGCATGTTATTTCAGTTACCAGATATACCACAATGGCCATGTCTCGCGCAAGGGGTGCCGTGAAAATACCTGAAACGTCAATGATTCCGAGCGGTTAGGGGAAATCGACAATGACC
>Ga0105252_10000484_pt1 | contig 25794 bp, 23 predicted proteins | sample EasRivMeERMZT100_FD_89675 | JGI IMG/M metagenome (GOLD analysis project Ga0105252, IMG submission 89675) | Soil microbial communities from meander-bound floodplain in the East River, Colorado, USA - East River MetaG ERMZT100 | ecosystem: Environmental > Terrestrial > Soil > Floodplain | place... | reverse complement strand
GGCGCTGGCGATTACGCGGCGATGCCGGTCGGTGACCCCCGGAAAAGCGTCAATGCGCGATCGTGCTCGCAGTGATTTTCGGCCCGCTCGGCCTGTTCTACGTGAGCTTCTTGAACGGCGTCGCGGCCGTCATACCCATCATGTGGTGCATCACCGTGCCGTGGGCCATCGTCGGCATAAAGTGGCGCAACAGAAAGTTCGATGTGCCGCAGTGACTAATGCCAGCCCGACGGCGTGTTCGCCGGCATGCCTTCGAAAATCGCCTCGACCGCGTGCACTTGGCCGCCGTAGATCTTGAACGCTTCGAAGGTCACGAGCGACTTGCCTTCAGTCTGCGGCCCCGGCAGCGAGCCTTTGCCGAAGTCCATGCGCAACAGCACGGTGCCGTTCTCCTCGTCCACCGCGACGACGCTCGCCGTGATCTCGGCCAACGTCGGCAGTTGCTGCGTGCGCAGGTTCTCGCAGCTCGGCGGGCGAAAAGTACAACCGGGTCCGCCCATCCGTACGCCGTTCTCGAGCCGGTAAGCGCCCGACGCGAACGGCACGTTCGACTTCTCGAAGCTGCCGACGCGTAGCCCGCCGGGATAACGCAGCGCAAGCTCGATCATCGCGTCGCGCGGCACCAGCTCCGCCTTGGGCGGCGCTGCGACCATTGCGGCCGACGGCTGCGCGAGCGAATCCGGGGCGAACAGCACGCCCTCCTGCTGGTTGCGCACGACCATCGTCTCGATCTCTGTGATGCGCCGATCGACGACCTTCAGTCGCGCCGCGAACAACACGGGCGCGCCGCTCTCCTCGATCGCCGCGTGCACCGCTGCAGTGCCTTCGCGCACGTCGAGAAAGTCCGTGCGAAAAGGCCGCAGCTTCGACGCCGTCTTCCAGAGCCCCTCGCCGATCGGCATCTCCACCGCGTCCTCGGTGAAGCGCGCCCTTTCGGCGAGCGGCGCCCTCTTCGGATCGTGTGCGACGAGCGAGTCGAGATAGCGTGTGATCACGTCGGTGAGGCAGGCCCGGTCGCAGGCGCTCCTGGTCTGCGCGGCGACGCGCAAAGGCAGGCAAAACGCGGCGGCGATGACGAGAGCGGCGAGGAAGGTATTGCTTCGGCGCATGGGTCCAGGCCTCCGTTGAAGGCGGCCAGTATCACACGCCACTCTCCGGACCGTGCAATCACATTCGCGCCGTGGCGGCGACGAACGAACGTGCGACTCAGCCGTCTGCAGAGAGCCCTTCGATCTCGATGCGGCAGAGATCAGCCGGGACTTGCGCGTCGTCCGCGTCCGTCAGGATCCAGCCGCCGTGGCAATCGGCGTCGATGACGAGACCTTCCACCTTGCGCCGCAACGGCCGGCCGTCGGCATCCATCAGCCGCGTCCAGCGTAGCGCCCGGTGCGCACCGTCGGTCGCGAGCACACCGAGCAACGAGCCCGCGATCGGCCCATCGCTCACGGCATCGGTCGTGTCTTCCGCCGCAGCGACGAGCGCGTATTGCTTCTCGCCGATGGCGGCGACGTCCGTTACACCGAGGGGAATGCCATCGAGGGCGCCGAGCTCGATCTGCTGCAGCGCGAGTGCCCGCGGTTGCTCACCACGAAGCACACCGAGCGACAACTCTACGGCGGCGCTCGGTCGGCCGCCGACGCCGCGGTGAAACACTCGTAGTCGCTCACCGACGACGACCGCGCCTTCGATGTTCGGCCGCGTGTCGAGCGCGAGCGCGCCGCGCACACATTCATAGAGCGCTGCGTTGTCGCGGATCGTCACGTCGCGGCGCGCGACATCGAGTCGTGCGATTGCACAGCGCTTGGCCGTGGAGCCCGAGCCGAGCAGATGCACCGCGCCATCGACCGTCATCACCGCCGCCTCGAAATCGGGCTTGACGCGTTTGCGCAGCGGCGCGCCCTCGCCTTGCAACACCCAGGGTTCCACCTCGAACGTGAGCGGATCGATCCAGGTGACGCGGAACGCGTCGTCGTGGACGGCCAACAAGCGGCGATCGACGAGGAGCAAGGCAGAACCGGACGAGACGCCCGTCAGCGTGTGCGTCGCGACGACACGCGCCAGCAACGCGCGATCTTCGATCGCCGAGATCGGTACGTTGCGTTCGCTCATCTATTATTAGTCCTGCCGGCCCTTCTTTGTCGGCGCCGGCTATCCCTGCAGCTCGATCCGCGTCGCCCGCAGTCACGCCCGCTGCGCCATACGTATTTCTGCCTATGTTAACAATGCGTCATCTTCGTCCCGTCGCCAACCGGTTCCTCCGCCGAGCCCCGTCTAAACATCCGAAGACAGCGAATTTTCGCCGGCCTACGCGGCGAGCGAGGTCAGGAGGACCACATGAGCTTTGACTCTTACTTCGACGTCACGCCAGCGCTTGCGGCAGTCATTGCGCCGCCGGTCCACGCAGGTCGCGAAACGGCGACGCCGGCCATGCTCGTCAGCCACGGCACGAGCTCCCCGCAGCGAGCGCTGCTCGAAGAGTTCGTCCGCCGCGAATTCCTGGTGCACTTCGGCGCACGCGTCAAGCAGTTCATGCCCGAGCTGCTTGCCCTACACGGCCACGACGGCTCGATCCGCTCGGTGGTCGGCTGCCGCGCCGCCGCCACCGAGCCGTTGTTCCTCGAAACCTACACTGGGCAGCCCATCGAAGAGGTACTCGCACAACGCAACGGCTTTTGGGTACCGCGCGAGCGCATCGTCGAGATCGGCAGCCTCGCCTGCCGCGGCGCCCGCTCGGCGATCGAGATCGTGCGCGCGCTGGTGCCGTATCTACTCAATGCCGGCTTCTCGTGGGTGGTATTCACGGGCGCCGATACCGTCATGAACGTGTTCCACTACCTAGGCCTCGCACCGCAACCTCTGTGCCGCGCCGACGCGTCGTTGCTCGGCGAATCACGCCACGATTGGGGCACGTATTACGACCATGACCCGCAAGTCATGGCTGGGCGGATCCGCGACGGCGCGTCCACCTCCTACCCGAGCAGTAAACGGCGTCCGCAGTGAGCCCTACCACCGCGATCGACTCCGCCTCGTCAGTGGCGGGTGCACGCCACATTCGCGCCGTCGCGCTGCTACCGTTCATGAACACGGTGGTGATCCCGAGTGTCTTGCTCGCGGTCTCGCCACCGCGACTGGTACACGCGCCGACGCCGCTAGCGTTCGTCACGACGCTTGTCGGCCTCGCACTGCTCGGCGTCGGCGGAGCCCTCGTTGCGCACAGCATCCGGCTGTTCGTGGCGCTGGGCCGCGGCACGCTGGCACCGTGGGATCCGACGCACGCGCTCGTCACGGCGGGGGCTTACCGCTACATGCGCAATCCGATGAAGGCCGGCTTGTTTCTCGTGCTGGCCGGCGAAGCGTTGCTGTTTCGCTCACTCGCGTTGACCGGCTGGCTCGCGTGCTTTGCCGCGGCCAACGTCGTCTACATCCGTGTCTCGGAGGAGCCGGGCCTGCGCAAACGTTTTGGCGCGCGCTACCGCGAGTACTGCGAGCGCGTTCCACGGTGGTGGCCGACGTGGCAAACGCTGCGCGGCGTCGCACATAGGGAGAACACATGAGATCCACGCTCGACATCGTTAGTGACCTCGCCGCGCAACCAATCGACCGCTGCGCGGTGCGCTCCGCGGACGTGCAATGGAGCTACCGCGACTTGTTCACCGCTGCCACGACCGTCGCGGGGCAGTTGCAGGCACACGACACATGCGTCGTGGCGCTCGCCGCCGACAACGGCCCGGTCTGGCTGGCGATCGACCTCGCCACGCAGCTCTGCGGCGCAACCTTGGTACCGCTGCCTGGGTTCTTCACCGCGGAGCAAATCGCCCATGCGCTCGCAGACAGCGGCGCGGACACGTTGATCGCCGACCCGCGCAGCCCTTTCGCTCGGAGCATCGATGCCGGCACGCTGCAGCCGCTCGATGACGCGGCCAACGGCTTGCAACTCTTTCGGGTCCGCAATGCCGGCGCAGCCGACATGCCCGCGCAGACTGCCAAGATCAGCTACACGTCCGGCACCACGGGACGACCCAAGGGCGTGTGCCTCAGCCAACTCGCCATGGACAGCGTAGCGGAATCGTTACGCTGCGCCGTGGCCGAGCTCGACGTGACGAAACATCTCTGCGTGCTGCCACTTGCCACGCTGCTCGAGAATATCGCCGGCGTCTATGCGCCGCTGCGCAACGGCGCGGAGATCATCGTGCCGAGCTTGCAGGAGACGGGCCTTACGGGAGCGGCACGTTTCGACGTGCTGACGCTGCTGCGCTGCATCGACCGCCATCGACCGCAGAGTCTGATCCTGCTGCCGCAGCTGCTCGCCGCGCTCGTCACCGCACTCGAGCACGGCGCGCCGGTTCCGCCGAGCTTACGCTTCGTCGCGGTCGGTGGTGGCCGCGTCTCGCCCGCCCTGCTCGAGCGCGCCGATCGTCTGCGCCTGCCAGTCTATGAAGGCTACGGGCTTACGGAGTGTGCATCGGTGGTCGCGTTGAACACGCCGGCGGCGCGGCGCATCGGCAGCGTCGGCCGGCCGTTGCCGCACGCGCAACTCGAGGTCGACGCGCGCGGCGAGATTGCCGTGGCCGGCCCGGCCGTCTGCGGCTATGTCGGCGGCAGCTACGTGCCGACGCGATTCCCCACCGGCGATCTCGGCTACGTCGATCGCGATGGCTTCCTGTTCATCAACGGCCGCCGCAAGAACGTGTTCATTACCAGCTTCGGCCGCAATGTCTCGCCGGAGTGGGTCGAATCGGAGCTCCTCGAACAGGGGCCGATCGCTCAAGTCGCGGTGTTCGGCGAGGCACGGCCGTGGAACGTGGCGGTCATCGTGCCGACGCCGGGGTCTACCGCCAACCATCGCGGTATCCAAGCGGCCATCGACCGCGCCAACCAACGCCTGCCCGACTACGCGCGCGTCGGCGATTGGCTCTGCGCCGACGAGCCGTTTACCGCCAGCAACGGCCTGTTGACACCGAATGGTCGCAACCGTCGAGGCGCGCTCTGGAAACACTATCGCTGGCCCATCGACGCACTCTACGACAGCAAGCTCGGCCGCACGGCGTAGAGCGAAAGGAGTATCTATGTCATTTTCCGCAGAACTGCGCGGCGCCACAGAGATCGAGCGACAACGCTTGTTGTCGGCGCCGATCATCACGGATTGTTTGGCCGGCCGCGTCAGCCGCGATAGCTATCGCGCCTTCTTGACCGAGGCCTACCATCACGTCAAACACACAGTGCCACTCCTGATGGCCTGCGGTGCCCGCCTGCCGGACCGCCTCGAGTGGCTCCGCCACGGCGTGACCAAGTACATCGAAGAGGAGTACGGCCACGAGCAGTGGATCCTGAAGGACCTCGCCGAAGCCGGCTTCGACGCCACGGTCGCGTGCGACCGCGGCCCGTCGCCCGAGACCGAGCTCATGGTGAGCTATGCCTACGACACCATTCAACGCGGCAATCCCGTCGGCTTCTTCGGCATGGTGCTCGTGCTCGAGGGCACGAGTGCGGCGATCGCCACACGCGCCGCTGAGATCATCGCTGCGCGCCTTACGCTGCCACGCCGTGCCTGCACCTATCTGTTGTCGCACGGCAGCCTCGACGTTGAGCACGTCGGCCACTTCGACGCGCTCATCGACCGGCTCGAGGATGCCGGCGATCGCGCGGCGCTGTTGCACGGCGCACGCATGTTCTATCGCCTCTACGGCGAGGTGTTCCGCGCGCTGCCGCGCGCCGAGGTTACCAACACGAGGGCTGTAGCATGAACCCAACCGACGCACGTATCGTTCTCACCGGCGCCGCAGGCGGCATCGGCTCGGCCGTGGCGCGCCAACTCGCGCGCTCCGGCGCCGCGCTGCTGCTCACCGATTTGCGCCAAGAGCCGCTCGATCGGCTTGCCGCCGAGCTCGCGCGGACCGGCAACGTGCCACGCACGATCGCGGCCGACGTTGCCACCGAGGCGGGACGCGCAGCACTCGCCGCCGCGGCTCGCGAGCAGCGCAGCAACGTGCTCATCAACGCGGCCGGCATCAACCCGTTCGGCATGTTCGCCGAGCAATCCGCCACCGAGATCGCGAAGGCGCTGTCGATCAACGCCGTCGCGCCCATTTTGTTGTGCCAAGCGCTGCTACCCGTGCTGCGTGAACGAGAGCGCGCGCACATCATCAACGTGGGGTCGACGTTCGGCTCGATCGGCTTCCCCGGCTTCGCCGTCTACTCGGCCAGCAAATTTGCCGTGCGGGGCTTCTCGGAAGCGCTGCGCCGCGAGCTGGCGGACACGCAGGTCAGCGTGCACTATGTGGCGCCGCGCGCCACGAGCACGGCGCTCGCCACGGACCGCGTCAGGGCCATGAACGCCGAGCTGGGCGTCGGTATGGATTCGCCGCAAGTCGTAGCGCAGGCCATCGAGACCGTATTGCGCGATGGGCGTAGCGAGTTGTTGCTCGGCACGCCCGAGCGCTGGTTCGCCAAGCTCAACGCGCTGCTTCCGGCGGCTGTCGACCGCTCGCTGCGCCACCAGCTCGCCATCATCCGCCGCTACGCGGCCCCACAGAGCGACCGCCCCACCCCCGCGGCGTCGTCTACGTTATCCGTCAATGCTTAGAAGGAGCACTCAGCCATGAATCGCACTTTTGGACTTATTGCTATCGTTGCGGCGTCCATCAGCACGCCGCTGTTCGCCGACGACTTCGACACAGAGCTCACCGCCATCCAACAGGAGTGGGACGGCGCCAACTATCAGATGAACGACAAAGCGGCCCGCAGCGCCGCGTTCACCGCTCTCTTGGAGCATGCGGCCGCCTTCCGCGAGCAACACGCGGCGCGGGCCGAGGCCGTGGCTTGGGAAGGAATCGTGCTCAGCACCTACGCCGGCGAAGTGAGCGCGATGAGCGCCATGAAGTACGCCAAGGCTGCGCGCGAGGCGCTCGAGCGCGCCGAACGACTGAACGCGACGGCGCTCGCCGGCGGCATCTACGCTTCGCTGGGCGCGTTGTACTCGAAGGTGCCGGGTGGATTCATCGGCTTCGGCGACGACGAGCTAGCCGCGCAATACTTCCAGAAGGCCTTGGCCGTCGATCCCGACAACATCGACAACAACTACTTCTACGGCGAGTTCCTGATCGATCAGGGCGATTACGCGCAGGCGCGCACCGTGCTCGAGCACGCGCTGGCGGCCCCAACTGCGGCTGACCGCCCGGTGTTCGATACGGGGCGGCGCAACGAAATCCGCGGGCTGCTCGCCGTGGCAGAGCGCAAGACCTCCACTTAAGGTCGACGCTCAAAGACGGAACAGGAACTCCTGCATGCCGTTGCGCAACAGTCGACCGCGCTCGACCGTGTAGCGCGGCATGCAGCGAGCCAAATCCTCTGGAGAGTAGCGCGGCGCCGATCGATCACCGCCCGGCGCTGCTCGATTCATGAGGTGCTGGTCGTCGACCGGCACGAAACTGCCCGGCCGCTCCGGCATGCGCGGCGACGAGTAGTACACGAGCCCGTGCGCGAGCGCCCCGCGCTTGCAGCGCGCGCCGATGGTCTCCATCACGGCCGTGAGGGCGGCGGGCGTCAAGTAGTTGATCAGGTCCCAGCACAGCACGACATCGGTCGCTTCGCGTCCCTGAGGCAGCAACGCCGCGTCGATCTTCTGTCGCAGGCGCCGTGGGTCCGCTTCGTGGTTCAGACCATCGATCCCGTCGGCGAAGTCCACGATGTCGAGCCGGCAGCGAAACCGACCGAAGGCGCGGATCGTATCCGAGCGTGCGGCGCCCAAATCGAGCACGATCCAACGTCCGCCGCCTTCGAGGCGTTGCATCAGCGCATGAAACAGCGGCGCGTTCAGCGGCTCGGCGGCGAGCGGATCGCGCACCACCGCGCTCCGGTCGCTCACACTACGCGCCTCGGCGGCGAAGCGGCCGGCCATCGATCTATCAGGTCCCAGCTCCGGTTTTCACGGCGGCCGGCCCGTCCGACTTGGCGGGCGTCATCGTCGACGTCTGCGGCTGACCGGCAGGCTTTGCGACCGGCGCGCCCGTGGCGGCGGGCTTGTTGGTCACGATCCCGCGACTCGCCGCCGCGCCCTGCACTGCCTGCGGATCCATCTCGATCGAACCCTTGAACTTGGCGCCGTCCTCCAGGCTCACACGCGGCGACGTGACGTTGCCGCGCACTTGCGCGCTCTTACGGATCTGCACGCGCTCAGAGCCATAGAGATCGCCCTCGATAAAGCCATCGACGAAGATGGAGTGAGCGTAGACGTCCGCCCGAATCTTGCCCTGGGGCCCGATCGTCAGACTATTGTTCTTCAGCTGCACGGTGCCATTGACCTCGCCCTCGATGATGAGATCCTCCTCGCCGCGCACGTCGCCGTCGATATGGATCGACGGTCCAATGGCCGCGCCCTCTCGGCTCCCTGATGCCGCGCCGCGCGGCGCCGCCATATCGCTTCTCGCTGCGCTGGATTCCGGCCGCCCTTGCGTCTCCGGAGCCCGGTCAAGCGTACCTTTTTTGCCTATCTCAAACATGATTACCCCCGGTGGGACTAGGTGAGTACTTTGTACGTGCTCGCAACGACTTGCTGGTCGATTGTGACGCAACCTCTATCTAACATAGCGTGGCCCCGAACTCCATCCTGTCGGCCGAACCCGACAGCCGGAGAGGCACCCGTTGCGTCCGGGGCGAAGGAGGTCGAATATCGCACTTGCATGTCACTCGGCAACAGTAGCCTCGGTGTTTTCCCCCACATCCGACCAGTTAGCCAAGGAGTAGCCCAGATGAACCAGTCCGAGCCATCGGTCCGCGCCAAGACCAATCGCACGACGAAAGCCGCCTCGCCGACCTCCCGTTCTCGTGCGGCCAAGATGCCCGCCGCGGAAATGGCCGCGGCACTCTCAGTATCGGCTGAACAGCGCCGCGCGATGATCGCGGAGGCCGCCTACCTGAAAGCGGCCGAGCGTGGCTTCTCGGGCGGTGACCCGGTGGCCGATTGGCTGGACAGCGAGCGCGAGGTCGACGCACTGCTCACGCGGGGCTGACCACCGCGGGGATGAGCGGCGGCGCGCTCAGAGCGCCGCGACAAAGTCGATGATGCCGAGAATCGCCGCCCAAGTGGCGGCCGATGCGATGGCGATCGCGGCTACCGAAACGACCAGCCCGATCAGCACGATGAGCCCGTCCCGCTCGGTCATACCGATAGCGATTACCGATGCAGCGAAACCCGGCGGCATGTTCCCGAGGAATGGGATCGGCAGGATCATGATGAAGCCGAGCGCCGCCACCACCAAGCCGATCAGCACCTTGCCGAACGCATCGGTGACGATCGGGAACCGGGGCTTGCAGTAGCGCTCGAGTCGCTGCATGTAAGGCACGACACGATCCGCCATGCGCTGCAGATCGGCGCGCGCTACGCTTTTGTCTGCGATGGCGCTCGGCAACCAAAGCCGGCGACGCATGGCAACGAGGTTCAAGCCGATGATCAGGAGCGCGACGCCGCAGACCGTGGGTATTCCGGGCGGCATCGGCAGGACACAGGGCAGCGCGAAAACGAGCGTAGTGAAGCCGAAGGCGCGATGCCTTAGCCCAAGCAGGATCTCGCGAAACGTGACGCGCTCGCCCTCGCCGTAAGCGAGGATGCCGAGAACCTCGGAAGTGCGCGCCGGAATAGGCCGCCGTCGCAGTCGCCTCCGGATCCGTCCGTCGGTTGCTCTCTCCATCGACTCGGAATCCTTGCTAATCGGCTGCGCTGCGACTGCTCATTCTATCTGCACGGCAGGCGTCCTGCGTCTCGAGCCAGGCGAGCGCGGCGGCGAGCGCGGGATCGCCAGCGCCGACCCGGAGTGTCGTCGCCACCGCCACAGGCTCATCAGGCTCGATCGGCCCCGTATAGACATGACCGGCGCGATCGCTCGTTGCCGCAACGGTGAGCACGAGCATGGCCCCATCGGCTAACGGGAACGTTCGGTTTCCCGTGCTCAAGCCACGCGTCGACGCACCGAAGCTGCGGCTGCCGGCGCGACCGCGAAACGCGGCTGCGAGAACCTCACCGGAGCTCGCGGTGGCAGGTCCTAGCAGCACCGCCACCGGTAGCGCCGCAGCGTGGGGCCGATAGCTGACGTTGACGCGCAGCTGCACGTGGTCGCCAAAGCCCGCCAGGCCGTCGCGGTACCACACCGACACGCGGCGCCCGTCGGGGTACACCGAGGCGGCGACCTCGCCGTCGCCAAGCAGCGGTCCGACCCCGGCTAGCATCGGCCACAGGTTGCCGCCCGTGTTGCGTCGCAAGTCGACGACCCAGCCACAGTTATCAACAGAATCATACTGTTGAATCACCTTCTTGATGCTCTCAGCAAAGGCGACTTGCGCTGGCGCGGTGCCCCCGGCAAAGCCCGGCACGCCGATGTAGCCCACTGGGCCCGCGAGCAAAGCGCCCCAGGGAGGGACCGCGGCCTGCCCGGTGCGCGCGTTCGCGACGGCCGAGCCGCGCTGCGTCTCGGCCGCGCGCGGGCTCTGCAGGTAACTATGCCGATCGCCAAGCTCCCGCAGCGCGTACCGGATGGCGAGATGCGCATCGCCCGGCGCGACGGCGCCGCGAGCGTGCTCGAACGTGGCGCGCCGCAGCGTTTCCCAGCCGACAGCCGGGGTGGCGAGCGCCTGCTGCTCCATGATCGCAAGCGCGGTCTCGACGTAACGGCGGGCGGCGGCCGAGGGCGGTGGCTGCAGCGCGACATCGGCTACGCTCACCTCGAGCGCGTCGAACCACGCCACGCCGGCGCCGCGCAGCGCGACGCCGTAGGTGATTTCCTCCGTGTCGTCCGGCAGAGGCAGCTCCAGCGTGAACCGGCTCCACCCGCCGATCCCGAGTGCCGCACGCGACGACGGGTGCGCATCGTCGGGCTCCTGGCCGTCACCGTAACTATCCACATACAGCGCACCGCGAGTGCCGGCGATTCGCAACCACAAGGACGCCGCGGCGCCTTCAGCCTGCAGTGCGCCCGACAAGCGAACACGCCGGGCGGTACCTGCACCTCTGACGAGATCCGCAAGATCGTTACCGCGTAGGCGCTGAACGAGCCGCGACGCGCCAACAGAGCTCTGGCGCTCGATGCGCAGACTCCGCTCGCCGGCGGCCGCGATCGAATCATCGACCTGAATGCTTGCGCCAGCACCGTCATCGGGCCCGACTGCGCTCCAATCCGCAGGCATCCCGGCAGCATCGGCGGACTCGAACCCAAGATTCTGGCGCGCCACACCGGGCCAAGCGTCCAAAACGGGCAGCAGCGACAGCACCCAGCACGCTCGAGCGCACCGTCGCGCACCGTTCGTTACGATGGCCGAGCCGAGAAGGGCTGTTGGCATAGCCGCCGGTTCCGCGTCTCGACTTGCGCGTCAGGCGGAGCGTATCGCCGGTCGATCCGGCAACGTGGGATTCACGAGCCGCGCCAAGGCGTGGAACAGATCTCGGTCACCGAGCACTGCCAGCCGCTCGGGTGGCGTGAGCCACGCGAGTGCTTCATCGACCGTCTGCGCATCGCCGAGCTTGGCACGGGCCGTCATGAACATGACATCGGGCTTGCCGCGTGACGCAGGCGGCCGCGGCTGCACGGCTGCGAAATGCCGCTGCCGCGCGATCTCGTCGAGAATGAGTCTCTCGATGGTAACGCCTTCCAGAAGAGCGCCGAGGCGTTCCTCGGCCTCGTTACGCAGGGCGACCACGCGCGGCACAGCGACCTCTTCCGGCACGACGAGCAGGCCGAAGAAGCGCAGCACCTTCGCCAGGGCGACGCTGCCGCTCGCTGCCGATAACGGCAGTGCACAAACCAGCCCGACGAGCGCCGGCGCCATCCACACGAACAGCGGCAACGAGACGAACACCAGGACGGTCGAAACACCGACGCCGGCGAACATTTGCAGCCAATGGCGCCGCAGCAGCGCGCCCCAGGGCGTGCTCGAACGCTTGCGGCTCTGCGTGACCCAGCCGGAATCCTGGCCGAAGAGAATCTCCGCCACCTGGCGCGTCTGCATCATCATCATGATCGGCGCATAGAGCGCCGACAGCACGGTCTCGACCACGGCCCCGAGCAGCACGCGCAGCGGATTGACCGTCAGTAGCAACTCTTTGGTCACGAATGCGCGCAATACGCCGAGAATTTTCGGCGTGAGCAACGTGATCATCGCAACAATGAACAACGTGATCATGCGCTCGGTGTCGAAACGCGGCCAGCGCGGGAACAACGTGAGCTCCTCGGTGAAGTAGTCGAACTGCACCGTGGCAATGTGGGCGGCCGTGCCAAGACCAACGGCTATCAACGCAAACCACAGCGGCGAGGCCAGATAGCTCATCGCGCCGACACCCATATGGATGCGGTTCGTCCAGGTGAAGCCTTGGCTACCGATCAGGGCGAGGTGCTGGATGTTGCCCTGCGCCCAACGGCGGTCACGCGCCGCCACGTCGAGCAGTGACGGCGGGCTGCCTTCCCACGAGCCGCCGAGCGTCGGCAGCATGCGCACGAGCCAGCCGGCCCGGCGCAACAACGCCGCCTCGACGAAATCGTGCGACAGGATCGCGCCGCCAAACGGCTTCTTACCCGGGAGCGTCGGCAGACCGGCCGCCGCGGCGAACGCGCGGACGCGCACGATCGCGTTGTGTCCCCAATAGTTACCGTCATCACCCTGCCACGCCGCAATCCCACGCGCTACGATCGGCCCATACACGGTGCCGGCGAACTGCTGGAGGCGCGCGAACAGCGTGTGCCCGCCGCAGAGTCGCGGCACGGTCTGCAGCAGGCCGAGATTCGGCTCCGCGGCCATTTCTCGCACCAGTGTGCCGAGCGTCTCGGCGGAGAGCACGCTGTCGGCGTCGAGCACGACCATGAAGTCGTAGCGACCGCCCCACTGCGTGACGAAGTCGTGCAGGTTGCCGACTTTGCGACCGACGTTGTCGCTGCGGCGGCGATACCACACGCGCATGCGCTCGCCGAGCTTTTCGTGAAGGGCGTGAAACGCTGCCGTTTCCTTGATGTAGATGTCGGGATTGGTGCTGTCGGACAGGACGAAAATCTCGAAACCCTGCGCATCACGCTCGATCAGCGCTTCGGCCATGGCTTGCAACGCCGCGAAGCTCGCAGCGGCGTTCTCGTTGTACACGGGCATCACCAAGGCCGTGCGTTGCGGGATCGGGGCATCGGCGACAGCGCGTAACCGCGGGCCACCGAAGAAAACTCCGGCCACCGCGCCCGCGGCCGATAACGCGATCCAACCGAAACTGATCGTGAACAACACGACCATGAGCCACTGCAGCACCGACACGCCACCGACGGATACGACGGCGATCATCTCGCCGCTCGCGTAGGCCGTGAGCGCGATCGCGCCGCCGAACGTCAGGACTCTCGCGAGCACCGTCTTGACCGAGGGCCACCCGAGCTTGCGCTCGCGCGAGTAGCGGACGAGATTCTGCTCGGGCATGTCGAGGGGCGCGACGGGTGGCACGGCCGCCGTGGAGCGCACGGTCATTCGCTCCACCTATAAAGCCATGCCTCGCTCCAGGGCTCATCGCCGGACCTCACCGTTGCGCGCAGCTCGATGATGCTTTCGCGGCCCGGGTCGAGCTCGAAGCTGACGCGATAGACGCCGCTCTGCTCAACGATCTCGCCGCGCGGGTGGAAGACCTCGCCGGCGGAGCTCCAGACCTCGGCCTCGAGGTCGGCGGGCATGGCGTCCGCGCCCTCGAAGTCGATGACGAACGAGCGGCGCTCTTCTTCCTCCAACGATTGACCCGTGCGCGTCGCCACTACGCGCGCACGTGAATCGTCGAGAGGCTCGGCGGTAAAGCGCAACCGATAAGAGAATTCCGCACTCGCCCCCGCCGCGATCGGCGCGCGCGGTTGCCAATACGCGACGATGTTGTCGTGAATCTCACGGTCCGAAGGAATTTCCACGAGCTCGATGTGACCGGGACCCCAGTCCCCCTGCGGCTCCACCCAGAGCGACGGCCGCCGATCGTATTGCGCCTCGGCGTCCTCGTAATCGTCAAACTCCCGTTTGCGCTGCACTAAGCCGAAGCCTTTGGGGTCGTAGTCGAGAAACGCCGACACTTGCAGTGTGCGCGGATTGGCGAGCGGCCGCCAAAGGCGCTCCCCGCGGCCGTTCAAGATCTGCAACCCGTCGGAGTCGTGCACCGCGTTGCGGTAGTCGTCGAACCGCACCCGGTTCGAGGCGTCGAACAAGAACATCGATGTGAGCGGTGCGATGCCGAACGCATCGAGGTCGGCGCGCGCGAACAACTTGGCTTGGACGTCGATCACCGTCTCGTCGCCGGGGTGTGCAGTGAACGTGTACGCGCCGACGACCGAACGGCTTTGCAGCAGAGCATGAATGACGATCTGCTCGGCGAGCCCGGGTGGCCTCTCGATCCAGAAGTCCGTGAACACCGGAAATTCTTCGCCCTCGGGTCGCGCCGTGCGCACGGCCAGGCCGCGCGCCGACAACCCATAGACCTGGCCGCGCGCTGCGGCGCGGAAGTAGCTGGCGCCCTGGAAAACGAGGAACTCGTCGAGATAGTCGGGTTCGTTGATCGGCGCTCGAACGCGGAACCCCGAATAGCCCAGGCCCTCGCGGTCCTCGATCAACGGCGCTTCGGTGCCGTAGTCGAAAATCTCGTTCGTGAATAACACGCGCCGCGCCGTCTTGCCGGTTACGAGATTCACATTGACCGGAATGTTGTAGATGAATCCGGGATAGAACAAATCGACTGTGAACGTACGGTTCTCGCCCGTCCAAATGGACGCGCCCGGCTGGAATCGGATCGCGCGGTATTCGTCGTAGGTCAAAGGTCGGGCGTCGCCTTCCGGTCGGCCGACGGGCTCTTCGTACGGTTGCTTGGCGAGCGCCGCTGCGCGCGCCAGCAGGATCTCACGATCGAACGGTTCGGTCGGCCGCTCTTGCGCGGCGGCGCTCCTTGCGCAGCACAGCGCCACCAAACATAGAAGAGCGATCCGTTGCACCATCTATCTATCTACACCGAAACAAAAACGAATCATTGCCGATCCGAAAATGGTGACCGTCGTCCGCGTCGGCGGCACTCGATCTCGTTAGAGTAGTCACCAGAGATCCGTTACTCGGGGCTACTGCAACAGATGCACCGTATCTTGATCCGGGCTCTACTCTTGAGCCTGTCGGCCAGTGCCGCTTGTCAATCCGCTATGGCCGCGGATCTCAGTCCCTACTTCGAATCCGCGGCTGGACGCAAGCCGCGCGGCGACGCGGGACTGTCCGTGTCCGGCGATCGATTGCGCGTCGCAGCCGCGGTTGCGATGCGCGCGCAAGGCGGCAGTACGAAGATCCTGCCGAAAGTAACCTCCGCCTTGTCGCTCGGCCCGCGCGTGGACATCGAAACCCGCGTGAACCTGTCCGAATGGAACGGCCGAACCGACCCACACGATGCGAAATTCGCTACTAGACTGCACGTTCAGGCTCCGGCGCCATTCGTGGACGATCTCGAAGGAAAATTTTGGCGTTTGCCGGACGGGCAGACCGGCCGGCTCCTACGGTTGGGATTCTACCAAAGATTGGGCGCAGCCCGTCGCGGGGGCCCAATTACGATCCGCAGCAAGGCAACGATCGAGTCACTCTCGGCCGCCTCGGCGACCGGGGGCGTGGACAACCAGCGCATGGGCTTCGAGGCCGAAGTCGGCGGCCTAATGTCCAGCCCGGCGGCCGCCCAAACGGCCCTGCACCTCAAGTTCGTCCGCCATCTCGGCGCCGCCGCGGAAACCGCCCGGTCCGTGAGTTACGACCGCTCTTGGTCCTTACCTGGCGCGACCCAGCTCGCGCTCAACCTCGGCCTGTTGCGTGCCACGCGTCTTAACACGGACGTCATCGAACCGTCGCTCGGCATCATCTGGCGCGGCGAGTTCTAACAGACTCTCCGGTGTGCGCGCGACCGGTGAGGCGCGCGACATAAGCTACAATCGCGGGCCCACGGTTGGCCGCGCCATCCTTTGACCATGCAAGCAGCGCAGCTCGATCCCCTGCAGGCGCGCCTCCGCCGCGAGGTCCGCGGCGAAGTGTTGTTCGATGCGTGGAGCCGCGGCCGCTATTCCACCGATGCATCCATCTACCAAGTCGAGCCGCTAGGCGTAGTGCTACCGCGAACGGCCGACGACGCACAGCGCGCACTCGAGATTGCCGCCGATGCCGGCGTGCCGATCCTGCCGCGCGGCGCAGGCACATCGCAGTGCGGGCAAACGGTGGGCGCGGCCCTCGTCATCGACAACAGCAAGTACTTGAACCAGTTGCTCGAGGTCGATACGGCGGCCGGCACGGCGTGGGTGGAGCCCGGCATCGTTCTCGACGACCTGAACGCCCGCTTGAAACGCCACGGGCTGTGGTACCCGGTCGATGTGTCGACGTCGGCGCAAGCCACACTCGGCGGCATGACGGCGAACAACAGCTGCGGCGCTCGCTCGATGCGCTACGGCAACATGGTGCACAACGTGCTCGCCGCCGAGACCTGGCTCTCGAGCGGCGACACGCTCACCTTCGGTGCCGTGGAGGCCGGTCCACCCCAGGGTCCCGCGCGTTACCGACAACTCGTTGCGTTCGTTCGCGAGCTGTACGCGCGCGAGCGTGACGAGATCGAAGCGCGCGTGCCGAAGGTGCAGCGGCGCGTCGCCGGCTACAACCTCGACTTGGCGTCGGCCGCTGCGTTCAACATGGCGCAGCTGCTCGTCGGCTCAGAGGGTACGCTCGGCTATTTCCGCAAGATCAAGCTCAAGCTCGCGGCTCTGCCGACGGCCAAAGCGCTCGGCGTCGTGCACTTTCCGACGTTCTATCAGGCGATGGACCTCACGCAGCACATCGTCAAGCTCGGTCCAACGGCCGTCGAGCTCGTCGACCGCACGATGATCGAGCTGTCGCGCGACATTGCATCGTTTCGCGCCACCATGGACAAGACCATTCGCGGCGACCCTGATGCCATCTTGCTCGTCGAGTTCGCCGGCGACGAGCTGGCCCCACAGGTCGCCAAGCTGCGGGCGCTCCGCGAGCTCATGGGTGATCTCGGTCTACCCGGCAGCGTGATCGAGGTTACCGACGCCGCCTGGCAACGCGACGTCTGGGAGGTCCGAAAAGCGGGTCTCAACATCATGATGTCGATGAAGGGTGACGGGAAGCCTGTGTCGTTCATCGAAGACTGCGCCGTACCGCTCGAGCATCTGGCCGACTACACCGAGCGCCTCACAAGAGTTTTCGCCAAGCACGGCACGCGCGGCACGTTTTACGCGCACGCTTCGGTGGGCTGCTTGCACGTGCGCCCCGTGCTCAACATGCGCCTACAGCGCGGCGCACAGCAGATGCGTGCTATCGCCGAAGAAGCCTGCGCGCTCGTCAAGGAGTACAAGGGCTCGTACTCGGGTGAGCATGGTGACGGGCTCGTGCGTTCCGAGTGGATCGAGCCCATATACGGCCCACGCTTGACCCAAGCGTTCGCGGCGATCAAGCAGTCCTTCGATCCGCTCGGCATCATGAATCCCGGCAAGATCGTCGCCGCACCCAAGATGGACGATCGCAGCCTGTTCCGCTTCAAGCCGAGCTACCGCACACCGGCTCTCGCAACGGGATTCGACTGGTCCGAGCACGAGATCGGCGACGAGAATCGCGGCCGCGGTTTCGCCGCTGCCGTGGAGATGTGCAACAACAACGGCCACTGCCGCAAGTTCGATGCTGGCACGATGTGCCCCTCGTACCGCGTCACTCGGGACGAGCGGCACGCAACGCGCGGCCGCGCCAACTCGTTGCGTTTGGCACTGTCGGGGCAACTCGGCCCCGGCGCCCTCGAATCGCGCGAGCTCTACGACACGCTCGCGCTCTGCGTCTCGTGCAAGGGCTGCAAACGCGAGTGCCCAACGGGTGTCGACATGGCGGCGATGAAGGCCGAGTTCTTGCACCAGTACCATCGCCGTCGGCCGCGCTCGCTGCGCGATAAGCTGATCGCCGCTCTGCCGCGTTACGCGCCCACGGCGGCCCGCTTGGCGCCGCTGCTGAATTTGCGCGACCGCGTGCCGGGGCTCGCGGCACTCACGGAGAGCATTGCGGGCCTCGCGGCGCGGCGGTCGCTGCCGAAATGGCGGCGCGACTTTTTCCGGGCCAGCGAGCTGCCGCCCGCCTTCGCGGCTGAGGGTCCTAAGGAAGTCGTGCTATTCGCCGACACCTTTAATACGTACTTCGAGCCCGAGAACCTGCGAGCGGCCGTACGCGTGCTGGCTGCTGCAGGCTACACCGTGCGTGCGCCCGTGCCCGCGGATGGCAAACGCCCACTCTGTTGCGGCCGCACGTATCTCGCCACCGGCATGCTCGACGAGGCGCGCGCCGAGGCACGGCGGACGCTCGACGCGCTGACGCCGTTCGTGACGCATGGCGTGCCGATCGTCGGTTTGGAGCCATCGTGCCTGCTCGGCTTACGCGACGAGTTTCGTACCTTGTTGCCCGGAGCTGCCAGCGCGGCGTTGGCAGGAGCAGCACTGACGTTCGAGGAATTCCTCGTGCGCGAGCACGGTGCCGGCAGGCTCACGCTGCCGTTGAAGCGTTCGCGCCACTCGCGCGCGCTCGTGCACGGCCACTGTCATCAGAAGGCGTTCGGCGTGATGCCCGCCGTCGTGGCGGCCCTCAAATTCGTGCCGGAGCTCGAAGTGGCCACGATCGCCTCGGGCTGCTGCGGCATGGCCGGCGCGTTCGGCTACCAAACCGAGCATGTCGACGTCTCGCTCAAAATGGCGGAAGCCGACCTGCTGCCCGCCGTGCGCGCGGCCGCAGCCAGCACGGTGATCGTCGCCGACGGCACGAGCTGCCGGCATCAGATCCGCGACGGAGCAGCACGCGACGCCGTGCACGTCGCACGTGTTTTGGCCGATGCTCTCTGAGCACTGCCGTTAGCACTTCCTACCATTAGCATCGCGAGTAACTCGGGCGTATATTCGAGCCGAAGGGCTGGACCTGACCTCACACAGTCAACAGCTTGTACCCAACCGGCCAACATCCGACCCTGCGGGGCCGCGATGATAAAGGCCGAATACTTGGGACTAGGGCCGGTAGTGAGCAGGACCAGCCCTTCGCGACTCGAGCGCAGCGCCCGAACGGGTTGATCTGCGTTTTGGTCGCTAGTCCAGCTACACCGGAAGATCGAGCGACCAGGGCTCGGTTGCGGCCTCCGCCGCTAAGCTCTTGAGAGCCGGCCACTCCCAGACGGCATCGGCATAGCGCTGCGCGACGGGCCCGAGCTGCACGCCGTAGGTGCGGAAGCGACTCACCACGGGCGCGTACATCGCATCGGCGGCCGACCACGCGCCGAAGAGATAGTCGCCGCCACGACCGTGCGTCGCGCGACACGCGTTCCACAACGCCTCGATGCGCGCGATGTCGTCTTGCAGCTCGGGAGTCCACGGCACGGAGCGCGTGGCGCGCATATCCATCGGCATCGCAGAGCGCAACGCGCCGAAGCTCGAGTGCATTTCGGCGCTGACGCTACGCGCTAGGGCGCGCGCCGCGACGTCCATCGGCCAAAGGCCCGCGCCCGGCCGACGCTCGTGCAAGAACTCCGTGATCGCGAGTGAATCCCAAACGACGATGCCATCCATGTGCAGCACGGGCACACGCCCGCTCGGACTCACCGCTGCGATGCGCGCTTTGCTCTCGTCCGTATCGAGCGGGATCACGACCTCGAGGCAATCGATGCCGCTCTGACGGACGAGCAGCGAGCCGCGAATGGACCAGGACGAGTAGTTACGATTACCGACGTACAGCGTAGTGGTCATACGGCGAAGCGTACGCGACTGCTCCGGCAAAGTCGCGGGGCCCCTTGCGCGGCGGCGGCGTCTTCGTGGGATACTGAGCCAAGTTGAGTTTTCTCTGATCTCGTGGGCACTACCAGTTATTTCATTCGCCGGCTGCTCTTGATCATCCCGACGTTCATCGGCATCACGTTGCTCGTCTTCGCCGTGACGCGGGTCGTGCCGGGTGGCCCGATCGAGCGGATGCTGAACGAGCGCGCCTTGGCCGGTGGCGACCGTGGCGGCGGCCGCTCGCAGGTCAGCAGCGGCATGGTTCTGTCGGACGCGCAGTTGCAGCAACTGCGCGTGTACTACGGCTTCGACAAGCCGATCCTCGTGAGCTACGTCGGTTGGCTAGGCGACGTGCTCGTGCTCGACCTCGGACGCTCCACGCGCTACAACGAGCCCGTTTGGGACGCCATCAAGGACCGTTTCCCGGTCTCGATTCTTTACGGTATCGCCACACTCGTTCTGACCTACGCCGTCTGCATTCCGCTTGGCATTGCTAAGGCCATCCGCCACCACAGCCACTTCGACAACATCACTTCGGGCATCGTGTTCTTCGGTTACGCGATTCCGGGTTACGTTGTCGGCATCGCGCTGCTCGTGTACTTCGCTTCGGAGCTCGGCTGGTTTCCGCTCGGCGGCTTCGTCAGCGAGAACTTCGCCGCGCTCAGCGGCTGGGGGAAGGCCAAGGACATCACGGTGCATGCGGTCCTGCCGCTGCTGTCCTACATGGCCAGCAGCTTTGCCGTCACCACGTTCATGATGAAGAACTCGCTCATGGACAACCTTTCGGCCGACTACGTTCGCACGGCGATCGCCAAAGGCCTCACGTTCCGCCAGGCCGTGTACCGCCATGCTGTCCGCAATAGCTTGATCCCGATCGCGACGTCGTTCGGCAGCAACATCGCGTTGATCCTGACCGGCTCATTCCTCATCGAGCGCATCTTCAACATCGACGGTTTCGGCCTGCTCGGGTTCGAGTCGCTCGTGGAGCGCGACTACCCCGTCGTGATGGGAATTCTCGTGCTCTCCTCGCTGCTATTCCTCGTCGGCAACATCCTCTCCGACATCTGCGTCGCGCTCGTCGATCCGCGCGTAAAATTCGGCTAGTCACATGCTCGGCGTGCGACTCTCACCGCAAACGATCAAACAGTGGCAGCGCTTCCGCACGATCAAGCGCGGCTATTACTCGTTGATCGCAATCGTCGCGTTGCTCGCCGTTAGCCTGTGTGCCGAGCTCCTCGTGAATAACCGCGCCTTGGTCGTGAAATACCAGGGCGAGTACTACTTCCCGACCTACGGCGCCTTCATAGCCGGCGACACGTTTGGACTCGGGTACCAGTACGAAACCAACTACCGAGAGCTCAAAGCGGCTTTGGCCGGCCGCGGCAGCACGGCAGCCGACGATTGGGTACTGCTACCGATCGTGCCCTTCAGCCCCTACGAAACGGACTTTCGCACGGACGCTTTCCCGCCTTACGCGCCAAGCATCGCCGCGCAGCACTATCTCGGCACGGACGTGACCGGCCGCGACATTCTCGCGCGGCTCGTCTATGGATTTCGCCTGGCGATGGCGTTCGCCATGATCTTGCTCGCATGCAACTACATCGTGGGAATAGCGCTCGGTTGCGCGATGGGTTTTTGGGGAGGTTTGTTCGATTTGACGTTGCAGCGGCTGATCGAGATCTGGTCCAACGTGCCGTTCCTGTATGTCATCATGATCGTGGCGTCCGTCGTCGTACCGACCTTCTGGACGCTGGTGACGATCATGGTGATCTTCGGCTGGATGGGCATGACATGGTACATGCGAACCTCGACGTATAAAGAGAAGGCCCGCGAGTACGTCATGGCCGCTCGTGCTCTCGGCGCCACCAACATGCGCATCGTGTTCCGCCATATCTTGCCGAACACGATCTCGGTGATCGTGACCTTCATTCCGTTTTCCGTAGCCAGCGGCGTAACGGCGCTCACGGCCCTCGACTACCTAGGGTTCGGGTTGCAGCCGCCGACGCCGAGCTGGGGCGAGCTACTCAGCCAAGGCACGAGCAATCTGCAGGCGCCGTGGATCGTATCCTCGGTGGTCATCGCCATGACGGCCGTGTTGCTAATGGTTGCCTATATCGGCGAGGCTATTCGCGAAGCCTTCGATCCAAAAACCTTTGCGTACTACTCGTAAGGTGACATTCATGAGCCGTCTTTACATCATCGCAGCCCTTGGAACACTGACACTTTCCGGTTGCGGTCAGGATCAGGCCGAAAGCCCTACGGCAGCGACTCCCGACACGGTTGTGCCGACGCCGACGCGTTTCGTCGAGAACCTGCCGACCTACGAGAGCATCCCTCTGCCCGAGGGGCTCGTTTGGCTCACGAACAACGAAGACCCGCCTTTCGCCTCACCCGACGCGAAGCGCGGCGGCACCTTCCGCCTCTCGATGACGAGCTTCCCGCTCACGCTGCGTCTCGTGGGTCCGGATTCAAACGGCAGCTTCGTTTCTTACCTACGCACGGGACAGGTGGACCTCACTGCCATCCATCCGAACACGCTCAAGTACATTCCGTTGCTCGCGGCCGAGTGGGCCTTTGACCCCGACGGCAAGACCGTCTACTACCGCCTCAATCGGGATGCACATTGGTCCGACGGCATGCCGGTAACCGCCGACGACTACGTCTTCACCAAGGAGTTTTACCGCTCCGAGTTCATCGTCGACCCTTGGTACAACAACCACTACACCAACGACATCGTCGACATTCGCAAGCACGACGACTACACGATCTCCGTCGTCGGCGCGACGCCCAAGGCACAGGCGGATCTTTTGCACGAATACGGCTTTGGCCCGGTTCCGCGCCACTATCACAAGCTCGATGCTCGTTGGGTCGAGGACTACAACTGGCGCACTGAGCCCGTAACCGGTCCGTACCGTATCTCACACGTGGAGAAAGGCCAGTTCGTGGAGTTCGAGCGCGTGGCCGACTGGTGGGGCGACAAGAATCGCTATCTCGCGCACCGTTACAACCCGGACAAAGTCCGCATAACGGTGATTCGCGATACCAACGTGGCGTGGGAGTATTTTCTGCGCGGCGAGCTCGACACCTTCTTAGCCCTGCAGCCGAATTATTGGCATGAGAAGGCGATAGGCGAGCCCTTCGACAAAGGCTACATCCACAAAATTACCTTCTACACTGACCGCCAACAGCCATCCATGGGTATGTGGCTGAACATGGACGATCCGCTCCTAAGCGATCTCAATGTCCGACTCGGACTCGCGTACTCCATGAACGTCGACCTCATGCTGAAGACGGTGTTGCGCGGCGACTACGAGCGACTGAAATCCGCGTATGACGGCTACGGCGTGTACTCGAACCCTGCCATCGAGCCACGGCCATTCGATCTGGCGCGAGCCGATGAATACTTCAACGCGGCCGGCTGGACGCAGCGCGGCCCCGACGGCATTCGCGTGAAGGACGGTCAACGCCTGGCCATGCGCGTGTCGTATGCAACGCAAGAGCATACCGCGAGACTCGTGGTGCTGCGCGAGGAAGCGCGCAAGGCCGGCGTCGAGCTGAACCTGCAACTACTCGACGCTTCCGCGTCGTTCAAACAGTCGCTGGAGAAGAAGCATCAGATCGCCTGGATGGCATGGACCACGAACCTTACACCGCAGTTTTGGGAGCATTACCACTCGGTCAATGCGCACATTCCACAGACCAGCAACCTCAACAACATCGACAACCCGGAGCTCGATGCGCTGATCACCGAGTACGATCGCACAACGGACTCGCAGACGCGCATTGAAGCTGCCCATCGAATCCAGCAGATCACCTACGATCTTGCCGGCTTCATTCCGATGTACAAAGTACCGTACACGCGCGAGGCGCATTGGCGCTGGGTGAAGCTGCCCGCGAGCTACGGCACACGCATAACGGAGGCGCTGTTCGAGCCACTCGGCGGCGACTATCTACGTAGCGACGGACTACTGTGGATCGACGAGCAAGCCAAGCAAGAAACGCTGGACGCTATGGCTGCCGGACGGACCTTCCCGCCCGTCACGATCCTCGATGAAACCTGGCACGTGCGCTAGCGCGTGGCGGAGCCGATCCTCAAAGTCGAAAATCTAAGCTGCGGATTCCACACCGAGGGCGGCTATCAGCGCGTCGTCGACCGCTTGAGCTTTGCGGTCGCGCCCGGGGAAACCCTTGGGATCGTCGGTGAGTCGGGCTGCGGCAAGACGGTCAGCGCGCTGGCGGTGATGGGCCTGTTGCCTCGCCCCGCCGGCGTCGTCGAAAGCGGCCGAATCGCGCTCGACGGAGACGATATTGCTTCGTTCACACCCGAAGCCATGCGTGGCGTGCGTGGCCGCAAGATCGGCATGATCTTTCAAGAGCCGATGACGGCTTTGAACCCCGTGCACACGATCGGTAAGCAGGTGCTCGAAACGTTGCGCCTGTACGAGCCTCGCACCGACCAAACGACACTCCGCAAACGCGCCCATGAGCTGCTCGAGCAAGTCGGCATTCCGGCGCCGGCCCAACGCCTGAACGAGTACCCACACCAACTTTCCGGCGGCATGCGGCAACGCGTGATGATCGCGATGGCCATCTCGGGCCGCCCGCAAGTGCTGATCGCCGACGAGCCCAGCACCGCGCTCGACGTCACTGTGCAAGCGCAAATTCTCGAGCTACTGCGCTCGCTGCAACGCGAGCACCGCATGGCCATGCTGTTCATCACGCACGATCTGGGCGTCGTGGCGGAGCTATGCGACAACGTGCTCGTCATGTACGCCGGCCGAGTTGCCGAGCACGCGCACGTGAGGGAACTGTTTGGCTCACCGCGGCACCCGTACACGCGTGGGCTCATTCAGTCCGTGCCGCTGCCCGACACGCCCGCGAAGTCCGTATTGGCCGCGATCGACGGCGTGGTGCCGGCGCTCAAGCTGATGCCACCCGGCTGCCGGTTCTCGAACCGATGCCAATACGTCGACGACATCTGCCGCACGGCCGTGCCCGCTCTCGAAACCTGCGCCCTCGATCATGAAGTGGCCTGCCACCGTTGGCGCGAGCTCGTCGCATGAGCGCTCCGCTGCTCGAGGTACGCAACCTCAAAAAATACTTCCCAGTGCGGGCCGGCGTGCTGCTGCGCAAGGTGGGTCAGGTGCACGCCGTCGACGACGTGTCGCTGACGCTCGACCGCGGCCAAACGCTCGGCCTGGTCGGCGAGTCGGGCTGCGGCAAGACCACGGTCGGCCGGACGATCTTGAATCTGTTGCCGGCGAGCGGCGGCGAGGTGCTGTTCGAAGGCCGAAACCTGCGCGAGCTCGACAGCGCCGAATGGCGCTCGCTGCGCCGGCAAATGCAGATCGTGTTCCAAGATCCGATGGAATCGCTGAACGCCCGGCACACGGTCGGCCGCATCATCGAAGAGCCCTTCGTCATCCACAAGCTCGGCGACGCGCCGTTCCGCCGCGTTTGGGTGGCGGAGCTGCTCGAGCGCGTCGGCCTGCCGCCGAGCGCGGCGGATCGCTTCCCGCACGAATTCTCGGGCGGCCAGCGGCAGCGCATCGGCATCGCGCGCGCGATTGCCCTCAAGCCGAAGCTCATCGTCTGCGACGAAGCCGTGTCCGCGCTCGACGTATCGATTCGCGCACAGATCATCAATCTATTGCTCGAGCTGCAGCGTGAGATGCAGCTCGCGCTGCTGTTCATCGCCCACGACCTCGCCGTCGTGCGGCACGTATCGGACGAAGTGGCCGTGATGTATCTCGGCAAGATCGTCGAGCAAGCCCCGGCCGAGGAGGTCTACACGCGCCCCGCGCATCCGTACACGCGCGCGTTGATCTCCGCCATTCCCGTGCCGGATCCCACGCGAAAACGCGAGCGCATCGTGCTGCAAGGCGACGTGCCGTCGCCCGTAAACCCGCCGTCCGGTTGTCGCTTCCACACTCGCTGCCCGTTTGTCGCACCCGTGTGCAGCACCAAGGTCCCGCAGTGGGAAGCCGTC
>Ga0105252_10000482_pt1 | contig 26050 bp, 27 predicted proteins | sample EasRivMeERMZT100_FD_89675 | JGI IMG/M metagenome (GOLD analysis project Ga0105252, IMG submission 89675) | Soil microbial communities from meander-bound floodplain in the East River, Colorado, USA - East River MetaG ERMZT100 | ecosystem: Environmental > Terrestrial > Soil > Floodplain | place... | reverse complement strand
GCCGCGGCGAGTGCGCGAACGGCCGCGCGCGCCTCATCGGCCGTCTTGAAGTTGCCGGGATCGGCACGTCCCGACGTGATGACGCGCGGCCCCTTGAGCTCGCCCGAGTCGATGCGCCGTTTGAGCTCCATGATGCCGGGCATCGGCCCACCGCCGGACATCAGCGTCGTATACCCCGCGTCGAGGAACTCCTGCATGCGCGGCACGGACTGCTCGGCGAACCACCGCTCCGTGTCCCCGTTGATGATGTGCCGGTGCGCATCGATGTAACCCGGCAGCACCGTCCTGCCGCCCGCATCGAGCGTGGGCCTGCCGCCGGCGCTGACCGCGCCTTCGGCGACGGACACGATGCGCCCGTCCTCGATCACGATCGAGCCGCGCGCAATGTTCGTGCTCACGTCGAGAATGCGCGCATTCGTGATGACGAGATCCTGCGCGCCCGCTCTCGCGGTCATTCCCGCCAGAGCGATGACGATGTATCGATGTCGCATGATTCCCCCTTCGAGCCGACTAGCTGCGAACTTAGACGAGAAAAAGTACCGCGTCCATGGACAATGCTAGTCGCGGAGCCGTCGATACAGGACCGGCCGGGACGCTCGCGCGCAGGGACGCGCGCGCGCGAGCCTACAGGGACGTACTCGCGGCGGTCCCGGACGGTCCTGTAGCGACGGCTCCGCGACCCTCAAACGGCACGTTGACCTTATTGACGCATGACCTCCGCGAGCAGCTCGTAGGAGCGCAGCCGCGCGACGTGGTCGTAGATCGCGGCGGCGACGATAACCTCGTCGGCGCCCGTGTCGGCGAGAAACTGCGTGAGCCCCGTCCGCACGGTCGCCGCGGAGCCGACGAAGGCGCACGCCAACATGCGCGACGCCTGCGCCTTCTCCACCGGCGTCCAGTACGTTTCGATATCGTCGATCGGCGGCAGCAACTGGCCGCGCGTGCCACGAAACAGATTCGTGAACGCCTGCTGCGCCGACGTGAACAACCGCCGCGCCTCGCCGTCCGTGTCCGCGGCGATCACGTTCGCGCCCACCATCGCGTACGGCGCCGCGAGCTGTGCCGACGGTCGAAAGTTGGCGCGGTAGACCGCCAGCGCTTGCATGAGATCGTCGGGCGCGAAGTGCGACGCGAAGGCGTAAGGCAAGCCCAGTGCCGCCGCGAGCTGCGCTCCGTAGAGACTCGACCCTAAGATCCACAGCGGCACGTTCGAGCCCGTGCCCGGCACGGCTTGCACGAATTGCCCAGGTTGCAGCGGACCCAGAAACGCCTGTAGCTCGAGCACGTCCTGCGGGAACGCGTCGGCGCTGGTGTGATCGCGCCGCAACGCGCGCAGCGTACGTTGGTCCGTGCCGGGCGCACGGCCGAGGCCGAGATCGATACGCCCGGGGTACAGCGCCTCGAGCGTGCCGAACTGCTCGGCAACAACGAGGGGCGCATGATTCGGCAGCATGATGCCGCCGCTGCCCACGCGAATCGCGCGAGTGCCGGCGGCGACATAGCCGATCACGATCGACGTCGCGGCGCTCGCGATGCCGACCATGTTGTGATGCTCGGCGAGCCAGAAACGCCGGTAGCCCCACCGCTCGGCATGCTGGGCGAGATCGAGCGTGTTGTGCAGCGCGTCGACAGGCGCAGCGCCGTCGACGACGAACGCGAGATCGAGGATCGATAGCGCAACCATTGCGGCGAGGCGCGTCAGTGCGTGCGCGAGCGCGCCCGCAGCTGGCCGTCGAGCCACTCGCCGAACTGCGCCGGCGAGGAAGCAAAGCGGCCGTGCGGCGCGGCGAGCCAATCGCTATCGATCTCGAGCACGAACGTCGGGAATCCTTGCGCGCCGACTTTGCTCATGAGCGCGCGCGAAGCGGCGATGTGCTCGTCGACCGGCACACTGCGCAGCGCCGCAGCGAAAGCGACGCCGTCGAGGCCGATCCCCGCCGCGATCTCGAGCAACGTCCCCTCCTCCACGACCCGCTGGCCACGCTCGTAGTGGGCGTGCTGTATCCCCTTGAGCATCGGCAGCCCTTTCGCCGCGTCCAGCGATTGCGCCGCCAACACAGCCGCGATCACGGGCCGCGAATCGAGCACGAGCGTCGGGTCCTCAAGCAACCCGGTGAGATACGGCGTGCCGAAGGGCTGGCCGCTCATCTGTGCGATGCGCTGATCGGCCTGTTGAATGTAGCGGCGCGTGCCTTCGGGCAAGCGCGTCGGCTGCGGCCAGAGTGCTCCGGCGTGCAGCCGCAGCGTAAGGCCATCGACCTTCGCAGCGGCCCAGGCGAGCGGCTCCGCTCCATAGCACCAGCCGCAGAGCGGATCGTAGATGTAATGCAGCACAGCGGTCATTCGCGACTCTCCAGCGGGGCGCTGCGTCACCGAGGGTCGGGTGGCAAGCGGCAACGCACGGCGGAAGCTTAGCTGGCCACGGGGTAATCCGTGTAGCCCACGGTGCCGCGCAAGGCGAGCGCGCCCTAAGTATTCCCGTATCATTCGTGCTGCGATGAGCACTCTGCCGACCGACCCCCTGGCCTCTCCGTGCGTGCGCAACTGTTGTCTCGACGAAGACAACGTTTGCATGGGGTGCGGTCGGTCGCTGCAGGAAATCGTGGCGTGGAGCAACGCCGGTGCGGCCGAGAAGGCCGCCATCCTAGCGCGCAGCCGCGAACGCACGGCCGCTCGCCGCGCGCGGCATGGCGGTGACTAAATTCTCTGGGGCGACAGTCAGTTACGAGATATGACAGAGCATTCGTGCCGCGCTTGTCGATTTGGGCCGCGCCCATTCGACGTGTGTATAGGGCGAGGAACAAACCGGCGCCGCTGGAGCCTGGCTCGACCAACACAGCAAAGGAGACACGATATGCGCTTCATGATCATCGTCAAAGCCAGCCGCGATTCCGAAGCCGGGGCCATGCCCGAGGAGGCGCTGCTGGCCGCAATGGCCAAGTACCACGAGGACCTCGCCAAGGCCGGGGTGCTGCTCGACGCCAACGCCCTTCACCCGAGCTCGAAAGGCGCACGGATCCGCTACTCGGGCGGCAAGCGCAACGTCATCGACGGGCCCTTCGCCGCCACGACGCTGATCGCGGGCTTCACCTTCATTCAAGTGAAGTCGAAAGCGGAAGCGATCGAGTGGGCCAAGCGCATGCCGGCACCGCATGGCGAGCACAACGACTGCGAGATCGAAGTGCGGCAATTGTTCGAGCTCGAAGACTTCGGCTCGAGCGAGGCAATCGAGCGCTTCCGCGAGATGGGCGTCGCGAGCGAGAGATAGGCGTCGAAAACAAGAGTTAGGAGCGAGATATGAAAGTCATGGTGTTCGTCAAAGCCAACGCCGATACGGAAGCGAGCGTGCTGCCGAGTGAGCAGGAGCTCCGCGACATGGGCAATTTCAACGAGGCGCTGGTCAACGCCGGCATCATGCGCGCAGGCGACGGCTTAAAGCCGAGCGTGAACGGCGCGCGCGTGCGGTTCTCGGGCAAGAAACGCACGGTCATCGACGGACCGTTCACCGAGACCAAGGAGCTCGTGGCGGGGTATTGGATCTGGGAGGTCGCGTCGCTCGCGGAGGCCATCAAGTGGGTCAAGCGCTGCCCGAACCCGACGGGTGAGGAGTCGGTCATCGAGATTCGGCCGATCTTCGAGCCCGAGGACTTCGGCGAGGCCTATACACCGGAGCTACGTGCGAAGACGGAGAAGCTCCGCGCCAAGGCAACCAAGCAGATCAACAAGCGCAAAAAGGCGCCGAAGAAGAAGCGCTAATAACGCTAGACCCTTGCCGCGCGGCGCGGGAAGGTGGTGTGATCGGTGGCCGTGACGGCCACCGATACTCACCGCGCGATCGACGCAGTCTGGCGAATCGAAGCACCCCGGCTCATCGCTGGACTCGCGCGGCTGGTCCGCGACGTGGGGGTTGCCGAGGAGCTGGCTCAAGATGCGCTCGTCGCAGCGCTCGAGCAGTGGCCGGAATCGGGGATCCCCGACAACCCGGGCGCCTGGCTCATGGCGACGGCCAAGTATCGCGCCATCGACATACTGCGGCGTCGCAAGCTCGTGGCGCGCAAGCACGAAGAGATCGAGCGCGACCTCGGCGACGATGCGGAAGCCGCCATGGATGAGCTCGATGGTGCCGTGGACGACGACATCGGCGACGACCTGCTCCGCCTGATCTTCACGGCCTGCCACCCCGTGCTGGCCACGGAAGCGCGCGTGGCTCTGACGCTGCGCCTCTTGGGGGGCCTCACGACCGACGAGATCGCCCGCGCGTATTTGCTGCCCGAGCCGACGATCGCGCAGCGCATCGTGCGCGCGAAGCGCACGCTCAGCGACGCCGGTGTGCCGTTCGAGGTGCCGCGCGGCGAGGAGCTCTCGGCACGGCTCGCGGCCGTGCTCGCGGTCATCTACTTGATCTTCAACGAAGGCTATTCGGCCACGGCCGGCGGGGACTGGGTACGACCGCAGCTCTGCGATGAAGCGCTGCGCCTCGGCCGCGTCCTGGCCGAGCTCGCGCCGCGGGAGCCCGAGGTGCACGGTCTCGTCGCGCTGCTCGAAATTCAGGCATCGCGCACCGTGGCGCGGCGCGGCCAAGCCGGCGAACCGGTGTTGTTGCTCGATCAGGATCGGACCCGTTGGGATCCCCTGCTGATTCGCCGCGGTCTCGCGGCGCTCGAACGCGCGCAGCGGCTCGGTGGCGCGCAGGGCCCCTATGCGTTGCAGGCCGCCATCGCTGCCTGTCACGCGCGCGCCCGGCGGGCGGAGGATACGGACTGGCCGCGCATCGTGGCGCTCTATGACGTGCTGGCGACGCTGGCCGACTCGCCCGTGGTCGAGCTGAATCGCGCCGTGGCCGTCTCGATGGCCTACGGCCCGGCGGCAGCGTTGCCGCTCGTCGACGCGCTCGCCGCGGAGCCTTCGCTGCGCCACTATCACCTGCTGCCGAGCGTGCGCGGCGACCTGCTGCAAAAGCTCGAACGGCTCGCCGAAGCGGCGGCCGAGTTTGCCCGCGCGGCCGAGCTCACCCGCAACGACCGCGAGCGAACGTTGCTGCTCGAGCGCGCAGCACGCTGCGTCGCCGCCACCGCACCGCCTCCCTAACCGGCTTTCGCCGCGCCGCAGAGTCGTGCGACGATCGGCACTGGTTTTCCCGGAGCACGGTCATGGGATTCGCCCCTTCATCGATGCAGTTGACGAGCCCCGCGTTCCAGCCGCTCGGCCGCATACCGAAGAAGCACACGGGCGAAGGGCCTGACGTTTCACCGCCGCTCGCGTGGAGCGACGTCCCGCCCGGCACCAAGAGCTTTGCGCTCGTGTGCCACGACCCCGATGCACCGCTCGTGACGCCCTCGGCGTACGGTTTCACACACTGGGTGCTTTACAACATCCCAGGCGCGGTAACCGAGCTCGCCGAGGGGGAAAGCCGCTACACGAGCGGCCTCAGCAGCTTCGGCAAGCCCGGCTACGGCGGGCCCCTGCCGCCGGAGCACCACGGCATCCACCATTATTACTTCTGGCTGCTCGCGCTCGATTCGGCCACCAAGTTGCCCCCTGGCCTCTCGCTACAGGATCTGTTCGCCGCCATCGAACCGCACGTGCTCGGCATGAACCGGTTGATCGGCACGTATTCGCGGCCGAAGTGACGCGGTTTACTCCGTGGGCCGCGGGGCCGGTACCCGACCGAAGCGCAGCAACGCGCGGCGCAACGCGGCGTGCGCCATGACGACGTCTGGCTCCGCCTGCAAGTAGACGAGATAGCTCGAGCGAAATTCGCCGTCGGCTTCGAGCAGAGCCATGATGCCGGCCACAGTTGTGTCGAGATCGCCCGGTACCAGCTCCTCGGCATCCATGAGGTCATCGAGCATCGCGATCTGCTGCGACAGCGGCCGCAGCCACGCAAATAGCGGATCCTGCACGGCGAGTTGCAGCAACAGGCCGGGACCCGCGACGCGGCCATGCAGTTTCTCGAAGCTCTTCTGCGTGACGGCCAATAGTCGTTGATGCAGCGCACGCAGGGCTGCGACGAGCTCCGCGAGCGCCGCGGGTGACTCCGTCACGCCGCGCGCCGTAGCGTGAGGTTGATGCGCGCGCAACCCGCGAACGGATGCTCCGCCGCCGCTAGCGGCGCCACACCGTGATAGCGCAGCCGCGCCGAGCCGCCCCAGACCACGACGTCGCCGTGCACGAGCGTGAGGCGCAGGGGACGCTCACGGCGTTGCAAGCCGCCGAACAAGAACACGGCCGGCACACCGAGCGACACCGACACGATCGGCTGGCCGAAGTCGCGCTCGTCCTTGTCTTGATGCAGCGTGAGCCGCGCGCCAGGCTCGTAGCGATTGACGAGGCACGCATCCGGCACGAACGCGGGAAACCCGGCGGTGGCCGCCGCGCGGCTGGCCAGAGCGGCGAGCACTGCGGGCATGGGCGGCCAAGCCTGGCCACTCTCGGGGTCGAGCTCGGCGTAGCGATAGCCGCTGGCGGCGGACACCCACCCGTAGGCGCCGCAGTTCGTCATCGCCACTGACATGCGGAATCCGCCCGGCGTGACCATGTGCCGCAACGGCGCGGCTGCAGCGACGGCGTCCAACGCCGCTGCGAGGGCAGTCTCGAAAGGCAGCGCGAAACCGCGCAACAGTCGCGCACCGGGCGCGAGGTCGTAAGCGGCACCCTCGTGCGGGTCGGCGGCGGCGAACAGGTCGCGTGTCACGCCGACCTCAGTACCCGAGCGGCGGCGGATAGAAATAGGCGATGAGTCGGCCGAGTGCCAAGATCGTGGCCCAAAGTAGCAACGATACTCCGGCGGACGCCCTCACGGCCGCCGGGGCCGCGACGCGTGTATCCCAGCTGGCCACATCGCGCATGGCCAGCTTGTGCATGAACAACGCGTTCAGTCCCGCCGCGGCGAGCAACACCACCTTGAGCAGAAACGCGGGGTCGCGCAGGAGTGTCGTGGCTTCGAAAACGAACAACCAGCTGCCGCTGAAGGCGGCGATGGCGAAGCCCACCCAGACGAACGGCAACACGTAGCCTTCCAGCGCGCGCACGGAATACGTCTTGCCAGCACCGAGCAGCCGCGCGTCGATCAGCACCATGCCGCCGAACACCACCGTGAGGCCGAGCAGGTGCACGACCTCGAGAATCGGGAACCCCCACGTGGAGTTCGCGATGAGTTGGCCGGGCCAGCTGCCTTCGAGAGCGCGACCGAATTCGATCACGCCCTACGCCGACGTCGGCAGTTGCGCCTCGGGCACCCACCAGCCGTGAATCTGATTGAACACGCGCATCGGCAGATGCACCACGGCCACCGGCCCGTCGGCCAAGTGCTCGGCGTCGAGGATCACGAGATCGGCTCGGCCGCCTTCGGTGTTCCGCGTGGCTACACCCACGAGATACCCGGAACCCTCGGGCGAGTCGGCGCTGCGCGGCGCGAAGCAACACTCGGCCAACGACGATTCGGTCCCCGCATTGAACAACGTCGAGGTTCGCGTCTGGTGATCGAAGCGCGCGTAGCAGGCCCCACCGGTGCCGGGCGCCGCGTTCGGATCGGGGCACGGCAGGAAACCGTAGCGGTAAGGCTCAGTGTTGTAGCGATCGTCTTGTCGCGGCAACGCACCGACGTGCGGGTACATCTGCTCGATGCCGTACGCCGACGGACGGCGCTTCGACAGATCGACGGACAGACGCGTAATGTGGCTCGAGCCCGCGACCGGATCCCAACGCACGCCGTCGCGCATCGGCATGAAGGGGAACGGGTTCGACATCGACATCTCGACGTCGACGAACAGCTTGTCGCCGTCGTCGAACGCGCCCATCACGTGCGTGGCGCTGCGCGTCGGCCCTTGGATCCACCGCACGTCCTTGCCGTCGCCGCCGCGGCGCACGAAGCCGAAGTACGTGGGCTTGGTGCCGTCCCACGACCAGTGCGGACCGCCGTCTTTCATCTGCACCTCGTCGAACGCGAGCGGCATCACGTAGAACACGATGTGTTTTTCCGTGACGGCGAAGTCGTGCAGCATGCCGACATAGGGCACCTGGATCTTGGCGTTCCACACCACCTTGCCCTGCGGCGTGATCTCGAACATCGACACGACGTCGCTGCCGAACCCTTCCGACTCGTAGCCGAAAGCCACCATGTTGCCGGTGCGCGAATCGAGCTTCGGATGCGCAGTAAACGTCTTGCTCGGCAACTGGCCTTCGAACGTGTAGGTCGGCACCACTGTTTCGAGCGTGAGCAGATTCATCGCCGCGGGCGGGCTGTCTTCCTTCAGCGCCAACAGGTAATTGCGGTGATTGATGATGTGCGTGTTGGCCGTGCTGCGGCTCAACCCTTTGACACTCGGATCGTCCATCGACGGATTGCGATACATCGGGAACAGAATCCGGCGCGCCTTGTCCTGGGCCATGTAGCGCTCGTTACGGACGTAGCGGCTGCGGTAATCGACGCGACCGTCCTTGATGCGGAACATGCCGACGTGGCCTTCGCCGTCGAACGGGATGTTGCGAGGTGCCAGCGGATACTGCGCGTCCGGTCCGACGCGATAGAACGCGCCGTTCAAATCGGTCGGCACTTTGCCCGTAACCTGACAGTCGCGGACGTCGGCCTCTAGGCGCGAGAGTGTCGTCGGTCGGCGCATTTCCGGCGGTATCGCAGCCCCGGCCGTGGTGCCGAGCTCGCGACCCTGCGGCGGTTGGGCCTGCGCACCATCGGCGAGCAGCGCGCCGATACCCGCCGCGGCGCCGAGCGCCCCGGCGACGAAAGAACGACGATCGATCTCATGGGTTTGGTCGGTCATTGCGGGAATCTCCACCACTGTATTTAGCGCATTCTTTATGCCATCGAGGCCTGTGCGCGGCAGGCTCGGAATCTACGAACTATACTCCGAGCACCGTCACTGTGCCGCCGTTGCCGAGACCGTATTACCCGTCACGGGATTCGCATAGTGAAACGGCGGCAGGAAGGGCTGCGGATACATCTCGAACGGGTAAGTGGGCGGTGAATCCGGCGGGTTGGACGCCGTGATGCCAGGGGGTGGCCGCGGCACCGCGTCCTTCCAACCAACCGTATACGGCACGAAGTAGGTGTTGAACACCTGGTCGCGCTTGATCTTCCAGACGCCGTTCTCTTTAACGTAGTCGTTCTCGTAGACCCCGCCCATCCACTGACTGTAGCGTTCCCACTGTCCCATGATGCTGAGCGCGCGCGAGCGCATCTTGGCGCTCTGGCCGTCCGCGGCCAACGTAATGACCGGTTGGAACTGCATGTGGTTGTGCTGCAGGCCGAACTGATCGTCGGTGGCCTGGCCGTAGAGGTTGAGATTGCGCCGCACGCTGGCGCTACCCACGTAGACGCCGCGCATCGCAATCTCGATCGAGCCCGTCGGCGAGAAGATGCCCGTGAGGTCGTCCCATTGCAGGTGGGCGAGGTAGTAGCCGTAAATCGAGTTCATACGCTCGAGCTGGCGCACGTCGTCGAGCCGCTCGAGCCGCCGGTCGAGCTCGTCGAGCGAGGCCGCGAGAGCCGCGGCCGTGGTCGTGGATGCAGCACTCGCCGCTGACTCCGGCTCGTCCGCCAACCCCGCGTGCGCGGCGGCGCCCGTCACGGGATTCTCGTAGCGGAATGGCACGACGAACGCGGCCGGATAGGCTTGGTAAGCCACACTCGATGGGCGATCGGGTGGCAGCTCCGCCGACGGGCCCGGATTCGGGATGGCGGTCTTGGCCCAACCGGCGTCATACGGGGTGTACATCGTCGGGTAGAGATGCAGCGCGCGAATCTTCCAGACGCCGCTCTCTTTGACGTAGTCGTTTTCGTAGACGCCGAGCCCCCAGTTCGCGAATTCGCCGTGCACGGCTTCTTGGGCAAACAGGTGCCAACGCGCCTGGGCCGTGAGACCGTCGGGCGCCACGCTGATGATCGGCTGCAGCTGCATGTGATCGAACAAACGCCGCGGCTGCGGCCCCTCGGGACCCGCTAGCGCGAGAAACGCGCGAACGCGCTCGCGGCCGACGTAGACGCCTTGGCCGCCGACCTCGATCGTGCCGTCGGCGACGAACAGGTCCGCGGCCTGCGTCCAGAGCTGCTTATCCGTATAGAAGCCGTAGATGCGTTGCAGCTTCTCGATGGCATTCTGATCCTCGAGCAGACCGATCTCACGCTCCAACACGGCGGCGCGAGCACGCAGGGGCTCGACCGTTGCGTACACTTCCGAGTCGGCCGCGGGGGGCCAAACGACGACCACCGCCGCGGCGAGCGCGACGCTAGCAACACCGAGCAACAGCAATCGCATCGAGATCTGCATCGCCGCCCCTACTCGCTCGCCACGTACTTGCCGACGGGGTTCGGAAAACTGAACGGCGGCACGTAGGTGTTGGGCCAGGTCTTGTATTCCACCGTCGGCGGCCGATCGGGCGGCAGCGTCGCGGAGACGTACTTGCCACCGGTGGGATCCGGGTTGGTCTGCCAGCCGCCCGCGTACGGCACGAGCAGCGCCGGATACCAATGCAGTGTCTTAATCTTCCACACACCGCCGTCCTTGACGTACTCGTTCTCGTAGGGGCCTTCGCCCCAGAACGCGTCGCCGCCGAGCTCGCCGGTCAGGATGATCGCGCGCCAACGCGCTTTCGCCGTGCGTCCGTCGGGAGCCACGGTGACGACGGGCATCACTTGCAGGTGCTCGTTCAACTCACCCTCCGCGAGACCGTGTCGACCGCCGCCGAGGGCATACAAATACTCGCGCACACGCGCTTTGCCGACGTAGACGCCGTCGAGGCCGATTTCGAGCGTGCCGTCATCGGAAAAAAGGTTCGCGACCTCGTCCCACAATCCTCTGTCCACGTAATAGCCGTAAGCGTGTTGGAGGCGCTCGATCGCATTGGCGTCCGTAAGCAGCGACTTGCGCTGCTCGAGCGCAGCCACACGGGTGCCGAGCGCGGCGAGATCTGCCTGCACCTCTGGGCTTGGCGCGCGACTGCACGCTGTAAGCAGCGTCACCGCCACGAAGCCGCCACGCAGTGCGGTTACGCATTTAGACGTCATCGGTGGACCCCCATGCGGCGCGACGGCACCCGTCTGCGCCCGTGGCGCTGATTGTCCGCCGTGACCGAAAGCGTTGCAATCAGGGCGGGTGGGCTTTGATGAACGACCGCGCCACGCGCGCCAGCTCGTCGAAGACGTCCTCTTCGCTGCCGCGCGCGCGGCTCTGGACGTGGTAGCCGTGATCCGCGGTTTCGAGCCAGTGGAGCTTGGCGGTCGGCAAATCGCGCACCACACGCTCGAGCAGCTCTCGCTCCGCGAGCGCATCGCGCGTGCCGGAAAGAAACAGCATCGGCAGACGCACGTCTTTCAGGTGCCGGGCGCGCTCGGTCGCCGGCTCACGCGGCGGGTGCAGCGGAAACGAACAGAAAATCAGCCCGACCGGCGCGGGCACGAACGCTGGATCGAGCACCGCGTGCGACGCCATGCGCCCGCCGAACGAGTGCCCGCCGAGCCACAACGGCAACGAGGTCCGCGCACGCGCCTCGGCGCAGGCTGCAACGATGGCAGCGATCGCCACGACCGGTGGGTCGACGCGCTTACGGCCCGCCTCGATGAACGGAAAATTGAAGCGTAGCGTCGCGATGCCGCACCGCGCGAACGCCATGGCCAGCGACCGCATCTGGGCGTGCTCCATGCCCGCCCCTGCCCCATGTGCCAGCACCAATGCGGCAAAGGCATTGTGGGGGCACTCCCATACTACGCGCTGCGACAAGTCAGCGTACCGCGCACTCATACGGCAGCAACACTACGCTCGGCAACCACAGCCAATACTGGCGGAGCACGACGGGCCGCGTGAAGGTAGCGGGATCGGTCACGGTCATCTCGTAATCGAGGCGACTGCCGTCGCTGGTCGGGCTGAAGCGCTCGACGATCTCGACGGCCGGGCTTTGCGGGATGCCGAGCTGGCTGAAGAATGGCCAGTTGATTCGCGTGGTCGTCACTACGAGCGTCGACTCTGCCCAGCGCCCGACGGAAAAACCGAGGGGCGACGGCGCGGGCAACTCGCGCGCCACGTTCGGCCGCATATAGATGGGCCGCTCGAGATCGTACTCCTCGAGACGCAACGAGATCTCGCCCCCGGGATGCTGCACGAACTCGATCGGATATGGCGCCTCCATGATCGTCGGCATGCCCTTTGGCACGCAGTTGGCCGTGGGGTTGTCGGTAGCGCGATCGAAACCGGCGAGCGCAGCCCGCGCGGCCGGTGTTAAGGGATACGCTTGAACGTCGACGGTTGGGTCCGTCACCTCCGGGAACAGCCGCGCGATCGTGCGCGTGTGGCTCCAGACGCGGAAGATGCCGAGATCGGGCCGCGACGGGTCGCCTGAGCGTGCCATGAGCAGACTCTCGTTGCCGAGTACGCGATCGCTCCAGCGCGGCTTCAAGCCCACGTTCAATAGCAGCTCCCGACCGTCCGGCAGCAGCACGTGCCGAGCATACATCTCTCTCTTGTCGCCTACGGCCGGATTGCCGGCGATGCGAATGCGGTCTCCGACGCGGATCGTGCCGGCGTCGATGCCCATGCGTTTGAGCACCGTGAGTGAGCTCGTCTCGATCTCCCAAGTGGCGCCGTCGGCGCGCACGGTGAAATACGCATGCGGATTGCGCCATGACACCGCGGTGACTTCGCCCTCGAGCTCGGTAATCGTCAGCGTGTCGAAACGGCCGAAAAAGCTGTGGTGCGCAGCGGCGGAGGCGGCCACGGCGACCGCTATCGTGCCGAGCAACGCCCGCAGCGCAGCCCGCATGAGCCGCTCAGTTCGGCTTGCGGAAAAGGTAAAGCGCCTGATCGGTCGTGCCGCGCGTCCCGGGCGCGAACACCATTTTGGTGCGGTCGTCGTTCGGATTGGCGAGCAAATCGCTCTCGAGCACCAACTCGAAACCAGCCGCCAGCACCTCCTCTTTGATGGTCTCGACACCCATGCGATGGATCGTGGCGGCATCGCGCCATGCGGAGCCGTCTTCCGCCTTGTGGTCGATCACGAGGTAGATACCGCCCGGCTTCAGTGCGGCGAGCAACTTGCGGTTCAGAGCCGCCGTGTCCACCCCTTGCGGCTGCAGGTCGTGGTAGTAGAGCACGTTGTACACCGCGTCGACGTTTGGCGGAAAGCTGACGTCGTTGTAGCTCTCCTGGTGATAAACGGCGTTGCCGTGCTTCTCGTCGAACTCGCGCGACGCCGTGCCGGCGAAACGCTCTGTGTACGGCAAGTCATACATGTCCACGTAACCGGTCGGCCCCACGGCCGCCACGAGCATCGTGGTGAAGTACTGACCGAAAGCCGCGATCTCGATGATGTGGTCGCCTTCTTCGATGCCCGCCAACGTCAGAATCTCGGCCGGCTTGCGATAGACATCGCGCGCCCGCTGCTCGGCGCTGCGCTCGGGCGATTCAATGGCCCGGCGAATGTGTGCCGGCGTATTCGCCGGCAGCGTATACGGTGGCGTGGCCGCGGGTGCGTTCTGTGCACCCAACTGCGGTGCACCGACCATGAGCAGCAGACACGAGACCACGACAGCAGCACGCATCGCACGACTCCTACCCAATGGGCGAATGACTCATTCTGCGTCGTTTCGGCCCGACAGTGAACTATTCTTGCGTTACGCTCGCCCACCGACCCGACGAGGCCGCGCTGCGCCCGACACGCTAGCCATCTGCCACGTGCCATTCGAGGACGTCGGTCTGCGGCCAGACGTGCACCACCGGCCGATACGGCGCGTCACAGCACAGCGCTCGAGCGCCTGGCAGCGTTTCGCGAGTCCTCGACGCCCAGAACCAGGCTACTGAGACACCGGTCAACCTCGAGGCCGGCCGCAGTGCGAGCCACGTCACGAAGTGAGCACCCTTTGGCCGTCCATCGAGCCGGACTGTGTTAGGTTGAAATCCGGATCGTGGTCGCGCGTGGATTAGTAGTGGTGAGTTCGCCGTCGCCGGTACAAAGCGAGGAGAGGAGCCTGATTGATCAGGACACCTCGCGTGCCATCGCCCGTCTGCGATTCTCCGAGCGCATCGAGAGAGGCTTTCGCAGCTACTATCTCGACCGCAACCTGCCCCGCGCTCGTTTTGCTACGGCGATCTATCTCGTCTTCATCGTCATCGTGACGGCCATCAACATCCTCGGCGGCATGGCGCCACTAACCGAGCCGGCGCTCGAGCCGATCTATCTGCTGCGCATCGGCGCGGCCTGTCCCGCACTCGTGGTGATCCTCGCCGCGACCAGTTTCGCCTGGATGCAACGTCACTACCAGGCAATCGCGTCGATAGCCGTGGTCGTCGCCGGCATGAGCGTGATGACGATCAGTGGAATCGCAGCGGCAGCGGGACAACCGCAGTTTCAAATGGGCGACGTGCTCGTGATCGTCTACGCGACGTTGTTCCTCGGTTTGCTGTTCCGCGCCGTTGTCTTCGTGGCCGTAACTCTCGTGCTGGCGTTCGTCGCGATCGGGTGGTTTCTCGGCGTGCCGTCACATGACTTGGGGTTCGCCGCCGCGGTTTTGTTCGTGACAGCACTCATGTCGGTGGTGTCAGCGGGGCGTGTCGAACAACTCGTACGGACGAGCTTCATCGAGACGCAGGCCCTGAACAACATCGCCGAGCGTGACGGCTTGAGTGGGCTCTACAACCGGCGAATGTTCGACACGCTTACGAGCCGTCTCTGGCAGCAAGCACAGCGCGAGCACGAATCCTTGCAGATCATTCTCGTGGACATCGACCACTTCAAGCCGTTCAACGACCACTACGGCCACCAGGCCGGCGACCATTGCATTCGCCAGGTGGCGAGCATCATCGCCCGCGCGGCCCGAAGGCCGCTCGATTTCTGCGCGCGCTATGGCGGCGAGGAGTTCGCGCTCGTGCTGTACGCGCCGTCGGCCGCCGATCCCGCGGGACTAGCCGAGCAAATCCGCCGCGAAACCATGGCGCTCGCCATCCCGCACACCGACTCCGGCGTCGCCGATGTCATCACCGTGAGCGTCGGCTCCTCGCTCGCCGAGTCCGGCACCAGGCGCAGCCTCGCCGGGCTCATTCAAAGCGCCGACGAGGCGCTCTACCGGGCAAAACAAGCCGGTCGCAATCACGTCGTCCACATCGACGCGGGCCATTCCTCGACAGGCTCGTTCAGAGTCGCTGCGATAAAGTAGCCGCCATAAGGCGCTGCTGCTGTCATTCACGGCGGCAACACCGCCGCGGTCGGCTCGCTGCCGATTCCGCGCACAACGACCGATGCAGTATAGTCGCCGCTCCCGGCTTATTGGTCACGCGTTCTAGGAGTAACCAACAGCACCATGAAAAACGCCGAAGCGATCTTGGAAACATGGGTGTTTCGCAGCCGCTGGCTGCTTGCGCCGTTCTTTATCGGACTGCTGCTCGCGATCGTCGCGCTGCTGACGAAATTCCTGAAGCAGCTCGGGACTCTAGCAGTCGGCATGTTCACGCTCACGAGCGACGAGATGATCATCGAGATCCTAACGCTCGTCGATTCCGCGCTCATCGCAGCGTTGCTTCTGATCATCGGCTTCAGCGGCTACGAAAATTTCGTCTCGAAAATCGGCACGGGCGATCACGAGGATCGGCCCGCATGGATGGGCAAAGTCGGTTTCGCCGACCTGAAGATCAAGCTCATGGGCGCCATCGTCGCCATCTCGGCCGTCGAGCTGCTCAAAGCCTTCATCAACGTCGATCAATTCACTTGGCAGCAGCTCAGCTGGAAGGTCGGCATCCACAGCACCTTCGTGGTCTCTGGCGTGCTGTTCGCAGTGACGGACCGCATCGTCGAAAGAAAAGACAGCCGTCACTGAACGCGCAACCCGCGATGCCGCGCACCGAGGGCCCCGCCATTTGTCAATAATCTGCGAGCTCGCAAAGCGCACGGGGCCTCCGTGCGGTCCGGCGGGCGACGCCGCAGCGAAGGCCGTGTTCTTGGCGCCGATGCGCATTCGCGGCCGAACGTGGCGCTGTCTCGCTCGATTTGGGCGACGGCGTGTGAGCGAAATCGCAGATCCGCCCCGGCGCCTGAACTTTATGTCGCAAAGTACTTGACATTGAATCCGCCGGGATTAATTTAGCAGCTCCATGAGCGCGACACCCAAACACCCCCAGCGGCACGACCCCACACCAATCGACTCCGGGGCCGTGGAGAACCTGCGCTACATCCGCAGCACGATCGAAGCCGCGCACACGTTCTCGAGCGTTCCGGGCTATGGCTGTATCGCTATGGGCATCACGGCGCTCGTCGCGGTGGGCCTCGAGTCGGTGCCGCGGCTCGCGCCCTACTGGCTCGAAATTTGGCTCGGCGCAGCCATCGTCGCCTGCACCGCCGCGCTCTGCTTCATGGAGCAGAAGGCCCGCGCGCAGGGGTTGAGCTTACGGCGCGCCGTGGCACGGCGGTTCTTCATGACGTTGGCACCCGCGTTCCTTTCCGGCGCCATCCTCACGGGCGCCCTCTCCGGCCTCGTCGATCGCGAGCTCATGACCGGCATGTGGCTGCTGCTCTATGGGACGGGTTTGTCGGCTTGCGGCCTGTTTTCGATTCCCGCCGTCTTCACGGCTGGCATCGCGTTCATGGGACTCGGCGCCGCCACGCTGTGGCTGCCCGCCGGATCCGCGCAGATCGTGCTGGCGCTCGGCTTTGGCGGCATTCACATCGTGCTCGGCGCCACGATCGCGAGACACCACGGTGGCTAAGCCAATGCCGAAGCGAGTAAGCGCAACGGCCGAACCGGTCGATCAGCAGCGTCTGCGCGCGGTCGCTGGGTACTTCGCCGACCGTGAGGTGGGCGAGACCGATCGTCTCATCTACGAACGCGTACGTCTCGGCATCATGAGCGCGCTCAGCGTCAACCCCAGCATGAGCTTCGCCGAGCTACGCGAGCTGCTACAAACCACCGACGGCAATCTGAGCATTCATGCACGCAAGCTCGAGGACGCGGGCTACATCGCCTGCAAGAAGAAGTTCGCCGCCCGCGTGCCGAAAACCGAGTTCAGCTTGACGGCCAAGGGCAAGCGCATGTTCGCGCGCCACCTCGAGCACATGGAAGCCCTGATCCAGGCGGCCAAGGGCACCTGACCTCGACATGCACACTGCCATCATCATGGACGGTAACGGCCGCTGGGCAGAACGGCGCGGCTTACCTCGCTCGGCCGGGCATCGCGCCGGCGCCAAAGCCGTGCGTCGCATCGTGGAAGCGGCGACCCGGAGCACGGTCGAGATCCTCACGCTGTACGCATTCTCGGCAGACAACTGGTCGCGGCCGCCGGTCGAAGTGACGAGCCTAATGCGGCTCTTGAAGCGCTACCTCGTGAGTGAGACTGCGCGTTGCCTCGAGAATGGCGTACGACTCAGCGTGATCGGCCGGCGTGATCGGTTGGACAGCGATCTCGTGCGCACGATCGAGCACACGGAGAACATCACGGCGGACGGCACGGAGCTCCACCTACGGCTCGCGATCGACTATTCGGCGCGCGCCGCGATCGCGCAGGCGTCCAGTCGGGCCGGCGCCTGCGCACCCGACGAGTTCGAGAAGCACCTTGCGGCCGCCGTGCACTCCGACGTGTCCGCACCGGTAGACCTGCTGATTCGCACGGGCGGTGAGCGCCGGCTCAGCGATTTTCTGCTCTGGGAAAGCGCCTACGCCGAGCTCGTGTTCGTCGACACCTTCTGGCCAGACTTCGACGAGGCTGCCTTCGACGCCGCCCTGCGCGAGTTCGCGCGCCGCGACCGGCGTTTCGGTGGCCTGTCGAACCAACCGACGCCCGCCGGGTATTCGCACGCCGAATAGCCGCGAACGCGCAGCGCGGACGCTCGCTGCCGCCGTTTGTTACAAATTTATGTTGAAACGGGCCTCGCAATGGGGGAGCGCTGTTCCATACTGGTCGCTCGGTCAGCACCAGGAAAAGAACAATGAAGGCTACCGACGTGCGCGTCCTCAAGGCGCTGGGGCCTGGCGAGTCTTACGTCGACCCCACGTTCCTGCTCGTCGAAACCCTCCGCAATGACGGCGGCGACACCGTCACGACGATCGAACACATCACGAGCAAGGTCGTGGATGACAAAGAGGGTTGGCAAATCGTCACGCTCGGGCAGTCGGTGCCGTTGACTCACGCGGCCGCGCTCGAGTGGGCCGTCTCGTTCGCTGCAAGCCGTGACATTCCGTTCGTCTATGAGCGCGACGACACGTCCTCCGCGAGCTACGCCGCGGCGCTGAGCGCGGAGATTGCTGCGGCCGATTCGAGCCGACCGAAGTAGTCGCCCGCTAGCTGTAGTTGCTCGACTCCCGTCTCGGCGCGATTGACGACATCGCGAAACGCCGCATTCTCCGGCCGATCCTTCGCATACCAACCGAGGTGCTTGCGCGCGATGCGCACGCCGGCCTGCTCACCGTAGAACTCGTGCAGCGCTTGCACGTGGCTCAGCAGAACGTCGCGCACGAAGCGCAGCGACGGCGGCGGCGCGTACTCCCCGGTGGCCAGAAAATGAGCGATCTCGCCGAAGATCCATGGCCGACCCTGCGCGGCGCGACCGATCATGAGCGCGTCGGCGCCCGTCACCGCCAACACGTGCCGCGCTTTCTCCGCCGACACTACGTCGCCATTGGCGATCACAGGAATGCGTACGGCCTGTTTGATCGCAGCGATCGTCTCGTACTCCGCCTCCCCCGTATACAGCATATCGCGCGTCCGGCCGTGCACGGCCAACGCCTGGACACCTGCGTCCTCCGCGATGCGCGCAATGCGCAGGCCATTCTTATGGTCGCGACTCCAACCGGTGCGGATCTTCAGCGTCACCGGCACGTCAACGGCCTGCACCACCGCTCCCAGGATACGGGCGACGAGTAGCTCGTCTTGCAACAGCGCCGAACCGGCCCAAGCGTTGCAGACCTTCTTGGCCGGGCAGCCCATGTTGATGTCGACGATCTCCGCGCCGTGCTCCACCGCATGCTGGGCAGCCGCTGCGAGGGCCGCCGGCTCCGCACCCGCGATCTGCACGCCGATCGGCGCGGGCTCGCCCGCGTGGTCGAGGCGCTGACGGCTCTTGCGCGTGCGCCACAGCCGCGGATCGGCGGTGGTCATCTCCGAAACGGCATAGCCCGCGCCGAGCCGCTTGCAGAGCAAACGGAACGGTTTGTCCGTGACACCCGCCATCGGCGCCAGGATCAGCGGTGGGTCGATGCGGTGCGGCCCGATTTGCATGACACTTCCCACCCAATGCTACGCGGCGTCAGCCTCGCCGCGCCGCCGCGCGCGCACGGCCTTCGCCAATCGATCCAGCACTCGCACCGAGGTGGCCCAATCGATGCAACCGTCGGTAATGCTCTGCCCGTAGGCGAGCGGTTTGCCGGGCGTCAGGTCCTGTCGGCCCGCGACGAGGTGGCTCTCCACCATCACGCCGACGATGCGCCGCTCCCCGCCCTCGAGCTGTGCCGCGATCTCGTCGACCACGTGCGGCTGATTGTCGGCACGCTTCAAACTGTTCGCATGGCTCGCATCGATCATGAGGCGCACGGGCAGGCCGGCCTGCTCGAGTAGCTTGCATGCAGAGGCAACGTGCTCCGCAGAATAGTTTGGCGTCTTGCCGCCACGCAGTATCACGTGACCGTCGGGATTGCCCGCCGTTGCGGCCACCGTCGCCCGACCTTCCTTGGTCACGGCCAGGAAATGATGCGGATGCGACGCCGCGCCAACCGCATCGACCGCTATCCTCACATTGCCGTCGGTGCCGTTCTTGAAGCCCACGGGACACGACAAGCCCGAAGCCAGCTCACGGTGCACCTGACTTTCAGTGGTGCGTGCGCCGATGGCGCCCCAGGCCACGAGATCGGAGATGTACTGCGGTGAGATCGTGTCGAGGTATTCCACGCCGGCCGGCAAACCGAGCGCGTTGATCTCGCAGAGCAAGCCGCGGGCGAGCCGCAGGCCCTTGTTGATGTTGAAGCTGCCGTCGAGGTCTGGGTCGTTGATGAGCCCTTTCCAACCCACTGTCGTCCGCGGCTTCTCGAAGTAGACGCGCATGATGATCTCCAGCGCATCGCCGAGCGTATCGCGCAGCGGGCGTAGACGCACGGCATACTCCATCGCAGCGTGCGGATCGTGGATCGAGCACGGGCCAATCACGACCACGAGGCGATCGTCCTCACCGTGCAGGATGCGGTGCAGCGCGCGGCGCGCGTTCACCACGTTGGTGGACATCGGCTCGCTGCACGGCAACTCCCGCAGCAACTCCGCCGGCGCGCTGAGCGGCGCGAAGCTGCGGATCCTCAAATCATCTGTATCGGGCATGAATCTCTCCGGTGGTACCTTCCGGCCCGCGTTTTCCGGCGGCACAAAAAAGCCGCCAGGTTCGCTGGCGGCTTTCGGGTGTTCTATCGTTCGCTAGTGCTAAACCGATCGCGACCCTTCCTCCGCCAGTGGCATTGGAAACCCGTAATACCAAAAGTCGAAACGGGTGGGTGACGCGATCATAGGGCGTATAGATAACACACCCGCACTACGTTCGGGAAGGGCGGCCGATCGCCGCACCCGAGCGAAAGAGGCCGCGGCACGCCGTTTCGCTATGGGATAATTCGGCATGGAACTCGATCTAGTACTGGCCGAGCTGGCACTGCCGACGGCTGCGGAGCCGCGCCGCGCCTGGGCGGAGCTACATGGCAGCGCCGTCAGCCTGGCCGCGGCCGAAGCTGCCGCCCGGCATCGCGGCACCGTCTGCGTGATCGCCGCCTCGGCTGCCGAAGCGGACCGCCTGGGACGCGAAATGACCTTCTTCGGGTCACGGCCCGTGCGCCGTTTCCCGGATTACGAGACCCTGCCCTACGAACCGATTTCCCCACCGCAGGACCTGCTCGCCGACCGACTCCTCTGTCTCTACCGGCTGGCGCGCGGCGAGCCGGAAACCTTGATCGTCGAGGCTGGCGCCCTGCTGACCCGCCTGCCGCCGCCCGAATTCATCGTCTCGCGCTCGCTATATCTCGCCAAGGGCGACCACTTCGAGCATGCCGCCATGATCAAGCGCCTGACGGCGCACGGCTACCTGCGCGTCGAGCAAGTGGCCGAGCCCGGCGAGTTTGCCGTCCGCGGCGCCGTGTTCGACGTCTATCCCGCGGGCAGTGACGCACCCGTGCGCATCGACCTCTTCGACGACGAAGTCGAGACGCTGCGCACCTTCGATGCGCAAACACAGCTCTCGGCAGGCCAGACGGACCGAATCGAGATCCTGCCGGCTCGCGAGTTCCCCTTCGACGAGGCGGCGATCAAAGGCTTTCGCGAACGGTTTCGCGAGCGGTTCCCGGTGGAGCCCGGCCGCTGTCCCGTCTATCGAACGATCTCCGATGCCCAACTGCCCGCGGGCATCGAGTACTACTTGCCGCTGTTCTTCGAGACCACGGTGTCGCTGTTCGATTACCTCGGCCCAGACACGCTGCTCGTCATTCCGCAAGGCGCGCTCGACGGGCTCGAGGCAAGCTGGCAACTCGTCGAGGAACGTTACGAGCAACTGCGGGGCGATCTCGAACGCCCGATCCTGAGCCCGGCTCAGGCGTTTCTCACGCCGGCCGAGCTGCGCCAGGGGATCGACGCGCGGCCGATTCTGGCACTCACTGCGCATGCCACGCCCGATGAGGGCGACCACAACGCCGGCGTCACGCATCCGCTCGCCGGGGGTGTCGCACCCAGCGAGGATCGCATCACGCGCTGGCTCGCTGGCGGCGACGGCGAACGAACGCTGCTCGCAACCTCCTCGCCAGGCCACCGGGAAATGCTGCTCGAGCTGTTGCGCGGCCGCGGCTACGAGCCCCACACCTATGACGGCTGGCATGAGTTTCTCGCGGGCGACGCGCCGCTCGGCATCACGGTGGCCGAGCTCACCGACGGCCTGCGCATTGCCACACGCCAGCTGCGCGTCATCACGGCCACGGATCTCGGCATGGAACGACCGCGGCAACGGCAACGCAAGCGCCGTGCGGCCGATCCCGAAGCCATCATTCGCGAGCTCACCGACCTGCAAGTGGGCGCCCCCGTAGTCCACGAAGACTACGGCGTCGGCCGCTACCACGGCCTCACCACGCTCGACGTCGACGGGATGCTGACGGAGTTCCTGCTGCTCGAGTACGCCGGCGGCGACAAGCTGTACGTTCCGGTGCACAGCCTGCACCTCGTGACACGCTACAGCGGCGCATCACCCGAAGAGGCGCCGCTGCACCGGCTCGGCACCGACCAGTGGGCCAAGGCGAAACGCAAAGCCGCCGTGCAGGCACGCGATACAGCCGCGGAGCTGCTCAACCTCTACGCGCAACGCGCGGCGCGCACGGGCTCGCAGATGACGCTCGACGACGCGAGCTATCAGCGCTTCGCGCTGCAGTTTCCGTTCGAAGAAACGGAAGATCAGCAGACCGCGATCGATCGCGTGGTCGCCGATCTCGCCAGCGAACGGCCCATGGACCGCGTCGTGTGCGGCGACGTGGGCTTCGGCAAGACCGAGGTCGCACTGCGCGCCGCGTTCGTCGCCGTCCAGGCCGGCTTTCAAGTGGCCGTACTCGTGCCGACCACCTTGCTCGCGGAGCAACATCATCGGACATTTCAGGATCGATTCGCCGATTGGCCCGTGCGCGTCGAGCTGCTGTCGCGATTTCGCAGCGCGAGCGGCGCGGCGAGCACGCTCAAAGGGCTCGCGGACGGCACCGTCGACATCGTCATCGGCACGCACAAGCTGTTGCAGAACGACGCTCGCTTCAAACGGCTAGGCCTCACCATCGTCGATGAGGAGCATCGCTTCGGCGTCAAAGACAAGGAACGGCTCAAACGCCTGCGCGCCGAGGTTGACATGCTGACGCTCACGGCGACGCCGATCCCGCGCACGCTCAACATGACGCTCGGCGGGTTGCGCGATCTGTCGATCATCGCCACGCCGCCGGCCGATCGCCTCGCCGTGAGGACCTTCGTCGGCGAATGGAACGATCGGCAGATCCGCGAGGCCGTGCTGCGCGAAATTCGCCGCGGCGGCCAGATCTACTTCGTGCACAATCGCGTCGAGAACATCGAAGCGGTGGCGAACGACCTGCGGAAGTTGCTGCCCGAGGCCGAGGTGCGGGTCGGCCACGGCCAGATGTCGGAACGCGAGCTCGAGATAGTGATGCTCGATTTCTACCATCGCCAATTCAACGTGCTGGTCTGCACGACGATCATCGAAAGCGGCATCGACATTCCGACCGCCAACACGATCATCATCGATCGCGCCGATCGGTTGGGGCTGGCTCAGCTGCATCAGCTGCGCGGTCGCGTCGGCCGGTCGCATCACCAAGCGTATGCCTACATGCTCGCCCCGCCGTTGCGCGCGCTCAGTGCCGACGCGGTCAAGCGGCTCGAGGCGATCGAGTCGCTCGAGGAGCTCGGCTCGGGGTTCACGCTCGCCACTCACGACCTCGAGATTCGCGGCGCCGGCGAGCTACTCGGCGAAGGCCAAAGCGGCCAGATCCAGGCCATCGGCTTCACGCTCTACAACGAGCTACTCAGTCGCGCGGTCAAGGCGCTGCGCGAGGGCCGCGAGCCGGACCTCGAGGACCCGTTCGCGCACGGCCCCGAGATCGAGATCGGCCTGCCGGCGCTAATCCCCGAGGACTACATGCCGGACGTGCACATGCGTCTAGTACACTACAAGCGGATCGCCAACGCTGGATCGAATGCCGAGCTCGACGAGCTGCAGATCGAGCTCATCGATCGATTCGGCTTGCTGCCGCCGCCGCTAAAAACGCTGTTTTCGATCACGGCCCTCAAGTTGCTGGCCCAGCAGCTCGGCATTGCCAAAATCCAGGCTGCAGGGGAAGGCGGCAATATCCGCTTCGCCGAGCGCTCGAAAGTGGATCCGTTGCGTTTGCTCAAGCTCATCGAGAGCGACGCCGCGCACTATCGACTCGACGGGCCATACAAGTTGCGCTTCGGCTGGCGGCTTGCGGCGCCCGAGCAGCGTCTCGGTGCCATCGAGCGCCTGCTGCGCCGGCTGGCGCCCGCGGATCGCTCGGCAGCAGCGGCATGAGCGACAGGCCACGCGGTATACTTAGCGCATGAAAGCCCCCGCACTGGCGCTGGCCCCTGCCTTGCTCGCGACCATCGCCGTGAGTTTCTTCGCTGCGGGACAGCCCCCGGCCGCCGTGCCAACCGACCCGGCTGCCCCACCCGCCGCGCCGCGGTACCAAGTCGAGATCCTGGTTTTCACCAACCGCGAGTTCGATGCGAGCGAGGAGCGGTTTTCTCACGAGCCGATAGCCAACGGGCTCGACGCGACGGCGACGCTCCAACAGATACCCGTGTTCGACGAGTCGACGTTCGCGCCGGCGGACGAGAGCGCTGCCGCAGCAGCCACGGCGCTCGGCTTCCGCCTGTTGGCTCCCGAAGAGCTGCAACTCAAAACCGAATACCAGACGCTCAAGCGCGTCGCGGCTTACACGCCGCTCGTGCATGGCGGCTGGGTGCAGGCCGGGCTGCCTGAAGGAGAGACGCAGCCTTTCGACCTGGCTTTGCTCGGCGCGTTGAACCCGCGTGGCAGCGTGCGCGTGTACCTGAGCCGTTTCTTGCACGTGAATCTCGACCTCACGTACCAAGGTTCGGGAGGTGCCGCAGCACCGGCAAGCAGCGAGCTCGGCGAGCTCACGTTTGCGCCGCGTTTCAAGCTCGTGACCGAGCGCAACGTCCGCAGCGGCGAGTTGCACTACTTCGATCACCCGGCCTTTGGCGTACTCGTGAAGATCACGCCGTTGCCGGCTGATGCGACTACGTCGACGAGCCGCAGACCCGCAGCCTGAGCTAGGACACCAAGGCGGCGCGAGTGGCGCCCGTCTCACCCTGCAGCTCGGCCAGGGCCCGCGCGATCAGCATTTCCACATCGTCTTGCGTCGCCGGCGGGCACCCGACAACGGCGGAACGAATCGCGATGTGCCGACCCAGCTTCGCATGCGGATTGTGCAAACCAAGCTTGCGCACGTTGTCGGCGATCTGCTGGGTGAGATGCCGCACCTCTTCCGGAGCTTGACCGACAACGGCCGCGATCAAGGTCGATTCGTCGTAGCGGGCACAAAGATCGCCCGCCCGGCGCAGCGTACGCATGATCTGCGCGCCGATCATCCGTTGGCAGGAGTCGGCCGCTTTGGAACCAAAGGTCTGCCGATAGACGTCGAACTCGACGATCGTAAATACGAACACCGTCACGAAGAGTCGGTCGCGGCGTGCAATGGCCAGATCGCGATGCAGCGTTTCGTGGAAATGGCTGAGGCGCAACAATCCAGTGGCGGGGTCGATACGATCGAGAGTGGCGATTTTCTGCCGCGCGCGACCGAGCTCGCGCCGTAGCAGCGAAAGCTCGCTGCACGACTCCACCAGTTCGGTTGGCCCGATCGCAGCTTCACCATTAAGCGCGACATCGAGCGTCACCGCCGGTTTCTGCGTGCAGAGGAAATACTCGAGATCACCGTTAGCGGTGTGCAGTGGCTCGACGCTCACCTGAGCAACCCATGAGGTGCCATCCTTGCGCAGGTCAGGGACGATTACGCGGCAGGGCTCAGCGCGGCCGATCGCAGCCTTGAGCCGCTGCAGCTCAGGCTCCCCTTCCCCATCGCGCCGCACCATGGACCAACCTTGGCCCGCGAGCTCGTCGACCGAGTAACCCGTCAGCCCTTCGTAGGCCGCGTTGACATACACGACCGCGAGACTCGGGTCCTTGGCATCCACAATCAGGATGCCGTCGGAGCAGAGAGCAACCACTTGCTCTAAGGCGTAGCGGTTCAGGGATTCGATGCCGTGCGCGTCCCTGCCGATATCCATTGGGCCATGCTCGACCAGAGCCGTACCGGGGGTCTATGAAGCACATCACATTGCGCTTTGGCCGATGTATTTTGCGAGGTGGGCGAGAACGGCCGCGACTCTCTGCATACCAAGCCCTTGAAACCGCTCGATCTGCTCGAGGATCAGCGCCCCGTCCGGGGCGCGTCCGGCAGCATAATTCACTACGACGGCACAAATGGCGTAATCGATACCGAGCTCGCGCGCGAGAG
>Ga0105252_10000481_pt1 | contig 26077 bp, 25 predicted proteins | sample EasRivMeERMZT100_FD_89675 | JGI IMG/M metagenome (GOLD analysis project Ga0105252, IMG submission 89675) | Soil microbial communities from meander-bound floodplain in the East River, Colorado, USA - East River MetaG ERMZT100 | ecosystem: Environmental > Terrestrial > Soil > Floodplain | place... | reverse complement strand
CTCACGGCCGTGGCGGTCATCACACGCAAGGATTTTTCGTTCCTGCGCGGCTTGTTGGTCTGGGGCGGCATCCTCGCGCTCGTCGCTATCGTCGCGAGCGTGCTGTTCGGCTTCGAGATGGGTACGTGGTTCTCCGTGGCGATGGTCGGCTTTGCGGGCGCTGCCGTGCTCTACGACACGTCGAACATCCTCCACCACTATCCCGAGGACCGCTACGTGGGTGCGGCGCTGCAATTGTTCGCGTCGATCGCCCTGATGTTCTGGTACGTGCTGCGCCTGTTCATGTCGCGCGATTGAATGAACCGAGGCTGAACATAGCACCTAGAGATAGCTCAAGTTGCCGCGGCGCTCTTTGCGACGCGCGGAACGCATCGAATACAATTCGCTCAACGCAACGCCTCGTTCGCGACACTCGGGATTAAGCCATGATCAAATCGCTCACTCTCAAACCGCTCATCTTCGCCACGAGCCTGGTGCTTTGCGGCAGCGCCTTTGCCGGCCAGTGGACCGTGGTACCGGAAACAAGCTCGGTTGGCTTCGTCGGCATGCAACAGGGCACGAAGTTCAATGGGCGCTTCCAAACGTTCGTCGCCACGATCAACCTCGACGTCGCCGACCCGACCAAGGGCAACATCGTCGGCACCGTGCAACTCGATTCCGTGAATACGCGCGACAACGATCGCGACGCGGCCCTGCTCGACAAGGATTGGTTCAACGCGAAGCAATTCCCCGAGGCCAAGTTCGAGTCGCAGAAGATCGAGAAGGCCGCCGACGGCTCCTATCAAGCCGCGGGCCAGCTCACCCTCAAGGGCCAGACCAAACCAGCAACCATGAAGTTCACGCTGAGTGGCGACGCGGCAGCGGCTCAGTTCGCCGGCACGCTGGCCATCAACCGCTTCGACTTCAACGTAGGCGAGGGCTGGAACGACACGAGCTGGGTGGCGCAAGACGTCACGGTGGAAGTGAAGCTCAGCCTCAAGCAGTAATCCGCGCCAAAACTTCGATTAAGTAAAAAAAGGGCCGTCACGGAGCGTGGCGGCCCTTTTTCGTTGGTGGAGCGGCTGGCTGCTAGTCGAGCATGGCCACGGTAACGCCCTGTTTGGCCATGAGCTCGCGCACGAGCTTTTCCGTCTCTGGCTGCGGCCGCGGGGGCTGGCCGTCGTTGGCGGCGATGCCTTGCGCCCACGCGATCACGCTGTGCCCGGCGTTGTCTTTGACGTCGAGCCGCGCGCCGTTGTCGACGAGGTACTGCACGACGTTGTTGGTGCCTTTGAAGACGGCGCAGATGACGGGTGTGATGCCCTCCGTCGTGGCGGCGTTGACGTCCATGCCGAACTCTTTCACGAGCAGATCGAGCGACGCCAAGATCTCCTCGTCGGAACGAATGTAGCCCTGACCGAGCGGCCAACCGGCCCCAGTCAGTAGCAGCAAGGCGGTTTCATTCTTCTCCGTCATGACCTTGGGGTCAGCCCCATGCTCGAGGAGCAGGCGCATGACTTCGATGTCGCCGTTCCATGCGGCGCGCAAGAACGGCGTGCCGCCCTTGAGATCGGACCAACGCATGTCGAATGAGCCGCGGTGACCGACCTTGCCCGTGATCTTGACGGACAGGTCGGCGTCGGCCGTCGCCAGCTGCTTGATCATTGCCAAATGGGCGGCCTGGGGTAGCTCGGGCGCCGGCCCCTGCGACCACTGGACATTGCGCAGGTCGATGGCCGCATAGATCGGGGTGCGGCCGTTGGCGTCGGCGATATTCGGGTCGGCGCCATGCTCGAGCAGCATCGATGCCAGCTCGTAGTGCCCGTTGACGACGGCGATCAGCAACGGACTCGTGTTGTCGGCTCCGGCTTGGTTGACGTTCGCGCCGCCTTCTAGGAGCGAGCGGGCCGCGTCGATTTTGCCCTGGCGGGCGGCGAACAACAGCGCGGTCATGCCGCCGGGCGGGCGCCGCTCGGGCTTCGTCGAGGCCATGGTCGAGAGAGCGACGTCGGCGCCGCGCTCGATCAGTAGCTTCACGACGTCTGTGTGCCCCTCGGTGGCTGCCCACATCAGCGCCGATTGACCACGGACCTGCTGCGCGTTGGCGTTGGCCCCGCGGTCGAGCAACACCTCGACCGCGGCCGGGTTGCCCGTGTAGGCGGCGAGCATGAGAACCGTTTCGCCTTCGCCCGTGAGGACGGCGTCAGCGTCTTCGCCAGCCTCGAGCAGGCCTTCGATGATCGCGGCGTTGCCATTGACGGCGGCGAGATACAGCGGCGTCGCACCGGTGCGATTCGCAATATGGTAATCAGCCCCCGCATTGAGCAGGAGATTGGTCATGTCGAGATCGTTGCGCTGCACGGCCCAATGAAGGGCCGTCATGCCGTCCGCCTGCGCTTCGTTGATGGCCGTGGGCTGGCGCAGCAAGGACCGGACGGCTTTGAGGTCACCGTTCATGGCGGCATCGGCGATCGCGGACTCGGCTTGGGCCGCTACGAGCGCCGCCAGGGATAGCAGTACCGCGACAGAGCCGTGGACGAGGGTTCTGCGAATCATGGTGTGGGCGGCCTCCGCCTTGAAGAAAACGAGACTTCGGTCAGCCTTTTCTCATACCACAAGTGGCGAAACAGTGACAACAAAAGGCTGTTCCCCGATACTCCCAGACATGCTAACAATAGGGTGCTATAAGCACCGTGCTAGGGCCGGGACAAACAACAATCAAAACCGGCACTTGGCGAACCGACTCGTTTGGTGCGGGGGCATCTTGAGCAGAGCTAGCTTCGCGTTTTGGCTGACGGTGGCCGGCACGGGTGCGTGCTTAGCGCAACCGGCGGCTCCACCCGAGAGCTCGTTGGCGGGCCTGGCCGCGCCGCAAGCGTTCCTCCAGCAGTATTGTATCGAGTGCCACAACAGCACCGACCAGTCCGCAGCTGCCCTGTTCGCGGGCCTGTTCTTCGACCAAGTCGACGTCATGCACGTCGCCGAGAAGCCAGACACCTGGGAAAAAGTCGTCCGCAAGCTCGGCGCGGGCATGATGCCACCGGCCGTCAAACCGCGGCCCGATGCGGCGGCCAAAGCGCGGTTCTTGACGTACCTCGAAACCGAGCTCGACTCCCTCGCTGCACGACAACCGAACCCGGGGCGCCCTGCTCTACACCGTGTCAACCGCACGGAGTACGCCAATGCCATCCGTGACCTACTGGCGCTCGAGGTCGATGCCTCGGCCTTGCTGCCAGCGGACGACTCTACTTTCGGCTTCGACAACATTGCGGGCTCGCTCGGTGTCTCGCCCGTATTGCTCGAGCGCTACGTAGCGGCGGCCAGCAAGATCAGCCGCCTTGCGATCGGCGATACAACGATGCCCGACGCCCAAGAAAAATACTTGGTGAGCGGCGACCTCACGCAGAATCGGCACATCGAAGGCTTGCCGTTCGGCACGCGCGGCGGCGCGGTGTTCACCCATTACTTCCCCGTCGACGCCGAGTACGTCATTCGAGCCGATCTCGTGGAACGCGGCGGCCGAATGTTCGGGGCCAATTTGGGCAAAGCGGAGCAGATCGAGGTGACGCTGGACGGCCAACGCATCCTCCTCTACGACCTTGGCGAGTACACCGTCGAGGAAGGCGCTGCGATCCGCATGCCCGTGAAGGCGGGCTCGCACACGCTCGGCGCCGCCTTCATCAAGAAGAACCACGCGCCGGTCGAGGACGTTCTGCAGCCGTTCGAGTTTAGCTTGTTCGAGCCCGCGGTCGACGGCGATCCGGACTGGACCTTCGTGCCTCATCTCGCCAGCATGGCGGTAACCGGGCCGTTCAACGTCGCTGGCATCGGCGACACACCGACGCGACAGAGAATTTTCGTCTGCCGCCCCGTGAAGCCGAGCGAAGAGCAACGCTGCGCGGAGCAGATCGTGGAAACGTTGGCCACCCGCGCCTTCCGCCAGCCAGTCGATCGCGAGCAGCTCTCCACACTCATGGACTTCTACGCTACGGGGCGCGAGCAAGGCGACTTCGACGCCGGGATAGAGTTCGCGCTGCGGCGGATTCTCGCGAGCCCGGAGTTCGTGTTTCGCTTCGAGCGTGTCGACGCCAACGTCGAGCCCGGCGAGATCTATCGGATCACCGACCTGGAGCTTGCCTCGCGCCTCTCGTTCTTCCTCTGGAGCAGCATCCCGGACGACGAGCTACTCGCGCTTGCCGTGGACGACCGGCTGCACGATGCCGGCACGTTGCGCAAGCAAGTGCGGCGCATGCTCGACGATCCGCGTTCCAACGCGTTCATCGAGAATTTCGCCGGGCAATGGCTCTATCTGCGCAACTTGAAGAGCAAGGGCGGCGCGGTCGAGCATTTCCCCGACTTCGACGACAATCTGCGCCAGGCTTTCCGCACGGAGACCGAGATGCTGTTTGCCAGCATCGTGCGCGAGGACCGTAACCTGCTCGACATCCTGACGGCGGACTACACGTTCGTGAACGATCGGTTAGCACGTCACTACGGCATTCCAGGCATCTACGGCAGCCACTTCCGCCGTGTGCCGATCGAGCTCGATGCGCGCCGCGGCCTGCTCGGCCAGGGCAGCATCCTCCTCGTGACATCGTTGCCCGAGCGCACGTCGCCCGTGCAACGCGGCGTGTGGGTGCTCGAGAACATCATCGGCGCCCCGGTTCCTACGCCGCCGCCGAACGTACCCGCCCTGGAAGAGCAAGCCGGCACGAAAAATCATCCACGCACGTTGCGCGAGCAAATGGAGCTGCACACCACGCGGCCTTTCTGCGCCGGGTGCCACAAGATCATGGACCCGATCGGCTTCGCGATGGAGAACTTCGACGCCGTCGGCCGCTGGCGCGTCGAAGAGCACGGCGAGCCCATCAACGCGACGGCCAAGATGGTCGACGGCACCGAGATCAACGGCGCCATCGACCTACGCAATGCGCTGCTCAAATACTCGGATCGTTTCGTGCAAACCACGACCGAGAAGCTCATGACCTACGCCTTGGGACGCGGCCTCGAGTACTACGACATGCCAACCGTGCGCGCGATTACGCGCAGCGCGGCCAAGGACGACTATCGTTTCTCGAGCATCATCCTGGGGATCGTGGAAAGCGACGCATTTCAGATGCGCGAAGCGGAGCAACCTCCGTCCGCCACCGAGATCGTAGCTGGCACCCAGTAATCATCGACGGGAGTAGACATCGATGTTCATCACCAAACGACACATCCCACGCCGAACGTTTCTGCGCGGAGTGGGGGCAACCGTAGCCCTGCCGCTGCTCGACGCCATGGTCCCGGCGATGGCGCAAACGCCTGCGGCGCAGAGCCGTTACAGTTTCTTGCACGTGCCACATGGCGCATCGCCGGGCTACTGGCGGCCCACCGGCTCGGGCAAAAATTGGGAGCTGTCCCGTATCCTGCAGCCGATTGCGCCGTTCAAGGATCGCCTCACGGTCGTCAGCGATACCGACCACCGCATGGCCACATCGTTGAGTCCGGACGAGAGCGCGGGCGACCATTCGCGTACAGCGGCGGTGTATTTGAGCTCGGCTCACCCGAAACGGACGGAAGGTCAAGACATCTACGCCGGTATCTCGATCGACCAAGTAATCGCCAACAAGATCGGGCAAGAGAGCCCCCTGCCCTCGCTCGAGATGTGCATCGAAGACGTCGGCTCGCTCGGCGTCTGCGGCGTGGGCTACAGCTGCGCGTACACGAACTCGATCTCGTGGTCGTCGCCGACATCACCGCTGCCGATGGAACGCAATCCACAAGTCGTGTTCGAGCGGCTGTTCGGCGACGGCGGCACACCCGAGGAGCGCGCGGCGCGTAAACGCGAGGACCGCAGCATTCTCGACTCCGTGTTGAGCGACATGAATCGCTTGAAGCGCGGCCTTGGCCCGAGCGACCTGGCCAGGTTCAACGATTACCTCGACGACGTCCGCGAGATCGAGCGGCGCATCGCGCTCGCCGAGCAGACGGCAGCCGTCGAAGCCGATCGGCCGGAGACCGCGGAGCTGCCGTTCGATCAGCACATCAAGCTCATGCTCGACCTGCAGGTGCTCGCGTTCAAAGCGGATATCACGCGCGTTGCGACGATGATGTTCTCGCGCGACCTTAGCGCGAAGGTCTATCCAGAGAGCGGCGTGCCGGACGCCTACCACGCGCTATCGCATCATCAGGACGATCCTGTGCGCATGGAGCGCTACGCCAAGCTCAACGCGTATCACGTGTCTGTCGTCGGCTATTTCCTCGACAAGCTCCGCAGCACGCAGGAAGGCGGGTCGAATCTACTCGACAACTCCCTCGTGATGTTCGGCAGCCCAATGAGCAACTCGAACGCACACGACCACCTCGGCCTACCCGTCTTCATCGCGGGCACGGCAGCGGGTCGGTACGAAGGCAATCGGCACATCGTGAACCCGAAGGGCACACCGCTCGCCAATCTCTTCCTCACGCTGGCCGAGAAGGAAGACATCCATCTCGATAGCTTCGGCGACAGCACCGGCACGCTGGAGGTCTGATCGAACGCCGCGCAGCGGCCTCGATGAGCAAACGGCGCCGTCACGGCGCCGTTTCTTTTTGCTGCGTTTAACTTTCGAGTCGCGCTCGCCTAGACGCGAATACCCGGAGCCGGGAACGCCTTGCAGAACTCGGCAACTTCCGCGCGGATCTTGTGCAGCTTCGCCTGATCGTCCGCCACCTTCAGCACGCGGTCGATCCACACGGCGATCGGCTCCATGTCCTTTTCTTGCATACCGCGTGAGGTGATCGACGGCGTGCCAATGCGTACGCCACTCGGATCGAACGGCTTACGCGGGTCGAAAGGAATCGTGTTGTAGTTGCACTCGATCCCAGCTTCGTGCAGCGCTCGCGCAGCGGGCTTGCCGGTGATGCCGCGCGGCGTCACGTCGATCAGGATCAGATGATTATCGGTACCGCCTGAAATCAGGCGGAAGCCGCGTGCCTGCAGAGCGGCGGCCAGGGCCTTGGCATTCTTGACGATTTGGTGCGCGTACCGGCGGAAGTCGTCCGTGGCCGCTTCCTTCAGCGCCACGGCAATGGCCGCTGTCGTATGGTTGTGCGGACCACCCTGCAACCCTGGGAACACGGCGCGATCGATCTCCTTGCTGAAGGAGCTGTCCGACAGGATCATGCCGCCGCGCGGGCCGCGCAGAGTCTTGTGCGTCGTGGTCGTGATGATCTTGGCGTGCGGATACGGGTGCGCGTGCGCCCCCGCGACGATGAGGCCGGCGATGTGGGCAATGTCGGCCACCAACACTGCGCCGACGGACGCCGCGATCGACGCGAACCCGGCGTAGTCCCAGCTGCGCGGATAGGCCGTGCCGCCGCAGAAGATCAGCTTGGGGCGCACCTGCTTGGCGAGCGCTTCCACTCGATTGAGATCCACGCGATGCGTCTCGGGATCGACCTCGTACTGCATCGACTTGTAGTGGATGCCGGAGAAGTTCACTCCCCAGCCGTGCGTGAGATGGCCGCCGAAAGGCAGCCCCAAACCCATCACGGACTCGCCGGGTTTGACGATCGCCAGGTAGACGGCCTGATTGGCCGGTGAGCCCGAGTAGGGTTGCACGTTGGCATGCTGCATGCCGAAGAGTTTCTTGGCCCGCTCGATAGCCAGTGTCTCGACCTTGTCGATGTAGTCCTGGCCTTCGTAATAGCGCTTACCGGGATAACCCTCGGAGTATTTGTTGTTGAGGATCGAGCCCGTGGCTTCCATGACCGCGTTGGACGCGTAGTTTTCCGACGGAATGAGCCGAATGAACTCGTGTTGCCGTTGGGTCTCCAGGGTAATGAGGTCATAGATCTCAGGATCGGTGGCGCGCAGCGCAGGCATCTCGGACATTCACATTCCTCGGGCAGCTTTAAGAGTCGGGGGGGCCGTTCGGGGCCGCATAGTCTACAGGACGCCGAGCCGGGGGGCGCAGGGCGTCAGGCGCTACCATCGGCGGCGCGCCGTCGAGCCAGCTTAGAATGGGGCGATGCGGGGTCTTGGTGCGGCGCTGTTGTTGCTCTCGAATCTCGGCGATTCCTACGTCGCCCTGGCCGCGCTGCCGCCCGTTCCCGCGCCGACCGAAAACCCGATCACGGAACCGAAGCGCGTTCTCGGCAAAATCCTTTTCTGGGACGAACAGTTATCTAGCGACGGCACGGTCGCGTGCGGCACCTGCCATCGGCCCGCCTTTGGCGGCGCCGATCCGCGGGCCGGGCGCCACCCCGGCGTGGACAAAGGCACGATCGATGACGTGCGAGGCTCCCCGGGAATCGTGCACCTCGATCGCAACGGCAAACCCCGGCCGCACCCGCTGTTCGGCGATCAGCCACAGGTCACACGGCGGCTCGCCCCGTCGAACTTCACGGCCCTCTGGGCCGACGAGCTGTTCTGGGATGGTCGGGCGCGCTCGCAGTTCAAGGATCCGCTGACCGACGCCGTGGCGATCGCGCGCGGCGGCGCGCTCGAGAACCAAGCACTCACGGCCCTCATGAACGACGCCGAGATGGCGAAGACAGGTCGCACGTGGGCCGACGTCACTGCGGATCTCACGCGCGCGCAACCTCTCGCGCTCGCGACGAACTTGCCGGCCGACACGGCCGCCGCCATCGCGGCCGCGCGGAGCTACCCCACGCTATTCGCGGCAGCATTTGGCGACGGAGCCGTCACGCCCGTGCGGATAGCTTTTGCGATCGCGACCTATCAGCGCACGCTCGTCAGCGACCAAACCGCATGGGATCGGCACGACGCTGGCGATGTCGACGCATTGACGGGCCGCGCTTTGAACGGTTGGCGCGTATTGCAAGTCTTCCATTGCACCGCATGCCACACGCCGCCGTTGTTCACGAACAATGAGTTCTTCCAAATCGGCTTGCGCCGTGCGGAGTTCGACCGCGGCCGAGAGAATGTGACTCACGATCCGGAAGACGCAGGCGAAATGAAAGTACCGAGTCTGCGTAACGTCGCGCTGCGGCCCCGCTTCATGCACACGGGCGAATTCACCAACCTCGGCGCGGCCATCGGCTTCTACGTGACCACGCTTGCTCTTCCCGAGCGCGACGCCATTCCGGGCGCCGGGCTGTACACGTTCAACATGAGTCAAATCGAAGAAAGCGATATTCGCGAATTCTTGACCACGGCGCTCACCGACCCACGCGTGCGCGACGAGACCTTTCCGTTCGATCGGCCGACACTGCGCAGCGAACGAACGCCGGAAACGATCGGCACCGGGCATTAATACCTCCGGCGTTATGTTACGGCCACGTAACGGTTGTGCTATTTAGCGAGACTGTCGCCGACGCGCTGGATTGGCTATCATCGCGCCCTAAACCAGAAGTAGAGAATGCTATGAGCGCAGAACGCGAACGCGACTCGAGCCTTCCGCCAACGCCAACGCCACCGCCGCACGATGAGCGGGACCACGAATCTCTGACCGATCTCATGGATCGCATGGATCGCGAAGCTTTTCGTCGCACGCTCGAGCATCGTCAGTTACGCATGCGCTCCTATGAGCTCAGGCGTGACGCGAGTTGATGCCGCCGCAACTCGCCGTACGCGCGCAGTAACCGTTTCGCCATTTCCACGCTCGACCAACGCGCTGCGACGAAGTCGCGCCCCGCTGCTGCCATGGACTGCCGCAGCGCCGATTGCGTCAGCACTCTAACGACCGCAGCCGCGAACTCGTCGACGTTCTCCGCTACGACAATGGCGCCGTCCGCGTCGCGCAAGACTTCCTTCGTCCCAAGGACTGCCGTCGACACTACTGGCACGCCGAGTGCGAGACTCTCGAGTAGCACGAGGCCTTGCGTCTCGGTGCGTGAGGCGAAGACGAACACATCGGCCGCGCGATAGCAGTCGCGTAGCTCGGTACGCCGATCGAGATAGCCGACGAACAACGCGTTCTGGGCGAGCCCCGCGTCGGCGACCGTGCGCCGCAGCGCCGGCAACGCCGGCCCTTCGCCCGCAATCACGAGCAATGCGGAAGGCACCGAGGTCCGGACCTTGGCCAACACGCGCAGCAGGAAACCGATGTTCTTCTCATGCGCCACGCGGCCGACTAGCAGCATCACGGGCCGCTCGGCGGCGATGCCGTGCCGGGCGCGAAATGCGGCTCCGTCACCGCCCTCGAAGTCGGTCCGTTTCAAACCGGTAGGAATGACTTCGATCGGCCGCTCGATACCGTAACCGACTAGCACGTCCGCAAGTTGCCGCGACGGCGCGACGACTGCATCGACGGCATTGCACTGCCGTCGGGAAACGGCCCTGGCGAAGGCTCGCGCCACGGCGGCCGGCACGAACGGCAAGTAGTGATGCAGGTACTCCTCGAAGAAGGTGTGGTACGTCTCGAGGACCGGCACCCGCAACTCCGTTGCGGCCGCAAGACCCACCCAATGTGCGATGAACGGCGTCTGGATGTGCACCGCATCGACGCGGCCCGCTAGCGCGCGGCACGCCCGCCGGGCGGCACCGCCCACCATCATGCGGTCCTCCGGATCGAACACGAGATAGCGCGAGGGTTGGCGCAGCACTTGCGGATCGTCTTCCCACGCCTGTGGATAACGCGGCGCCACGAGCCACGTGTCGCACCCGAGCTCGGCCAAATCGCGGCGAAAGGTCTGGATGGAGGTCGACACCCCGTTGACGCGGGGGAAGTAGACGTCGGAGATCATCAGAATGCGCACGGCAGCCTTCGCTCGACTCTTCACGACGATGCTGGCGCGGTTGCGTTACGAGCATGTGACGAGCGCTTTGAATCTGCGAGAAATCTGAGCAATCGCAATATGTTGTCCAACAAACTGCAATGAAACGTTAAAGACCGGCGGCTAACCTGTTCGTCAGCTTCCTTTCTAAGGAAACTGTATGGACAACATCGAGTTTCGGACCATCTGGCTGTCGGACGTGCATCTCGGCTCACGCGCGTGTCGCGTGGGCTTGTTGCTCGACTTCTTGCGACGCAGCCGCTGCGAGACGCTATACCTCGTCGGCGATATCATCGATCTCGAAAGCCTGCGGAGGACTTTCTACTGGCCGAGCAGCCATACGGAAGTGCTGCGGCTGCTACTGAAAAAGAGCCAGGCGGGCACGCGCATCGTCTATATTCCCGGCAACCACGACGACGATCTGCGCGCGCTCGTTGGCCTGCAGCTCGGCAACATCGAGGTCGCGCGCCGCTGCATCCACACCACGCGTGCCAAACAACGGCTCTTGGTGCTGCACGGCGACGAGTTCGACACGTTGCGGAAGTGCGCCCCCGCCGCCGCACTGTTGGGGTCGATCGCGTATCAGGGCTTACTCGGCCTCAATCGTTTCGTCCATTGGTTACACGAAGTCGCTGGAAAGCCCTACTGGTCGCTCGCGCAGCACGTGAAGGACAGGCTCGGCAAGGCGCAACGCTACATCGCCACCTTCCAGCGTGTGTCGCTGCAGGCAGCGGCCGAAGCGGGCGTCGACGGCGTGGTTTGCGGCCACATCCATAAGGCCGAATTGGTCGAACGTGACGGCCTCATCTACTGCAACGACGGCGACTGGGTCGAAAGCTGTACAGCCTTGGTTGAACACGTGCACGGCGTCCTCGAGCTCATCACGTGGCGCCCGGCCACGGCAGTGGCACCAATGAGCGTGCCCGTGCGGGATGCGGCCTGATCGCAAACAGCGCCGGCGGGTGCGAGCGAGACCATTGCTGATAACATCCGCGCACCGCTAGCGCGAATTGAGCTCGTTCATGGGTAAACCCGGCAATACCGGCCTACGCCGGATCGTCAACGCCACGTTTTTCTCGTGGGCTGGGCTCCGAACGGCGTGGCAGAGCGAGGCCGCGTTCCGTCAAGAGTCCCTGCTCGCCGCTGTCTTGATCCCAGCGGGGATTTGGCTTGGCCAAAACGCAGTCGAGCGCGCACTCCTGATAGGGTCGTGCCTGTTGGTGTTGATCACTGAGCTGCTCAACACAGCCGTGGAGTACGTGGTCGACCGCGTCGGCACGGACCACCATCGATTATCGGGCCACGCCAAAGATGTGGGCTCGGCAGCGGTGTTCATCAGCTTGGTGCTCACTGTCGTCGTCTGGGGATTGATTGGTTGGGAGCGATTCGCACGATGATCGGCGCGCACCGGGCCCTCGTTAGCTGAGCCAAGCCTGCCCGAGCAGCAGGCTGCCCATCCCGAGCGCGCCGCCGACGACGGCGCCCGCGGCCACGTCGGTCGGGTAATGCAAGCCCAAGATCACGCGCGATAACGCGATCAGCAACGCGAACACCGCAAGCGGCGACGTCAACTCCGGGAAGTAGCCGGCAAGCAGCAAGGTGAAAGAGATCGCATGTAAGGTGTGGCCGGAAGGGAAGCTGTAGCGGTCGAGCGGCACGGATCCGCACTCGATGGCGCTGTGGGTGATGTACGGACGCTCGCGGACCGCGCGGTTCTTCACGAGCTTGTAGCAGGCAACCCCAACCGCCCCCGTCAGTACCATGTGCACGGCCGCTTGGGCACCGCGGCTGCCGTAAATGGCTGGCAACGCTAACAGCAGTCCGTACCAGATCCAGCCGTCACCGAGCCAGCTGACGGCGCGGAACAATTGCCGCACGACCGAAGAGCGACTCGAACGGTTGAGATAGCGGCAGAACTTGAGCTCGGCTTGATCGAAGCGCTCGAATGCTGGTGCAACCCGCCGATCCATCGGACACCTCTGGACCCTCGCTACCCGTGCAGCCTGCAATTCTTGGATGACTACTCGATGGCGGTCCCGTGAACTTTTTCTTGCAGTAGCATTGAGTTAAGTCTTGCCATGTAACAAGACTATCAAGATGCGTGGTTAACAATATGCGTTAACAGATAATCCTTTGGAGTCACCGATGAAGCTTGCCCTCGTGACCGACGCGTGGCTGCCTCAGGTGAATGGCGTGGTGACGACCCTCGAGCGCACACGGCAGGCGCTGGCGCAGCTGGGGCACGCCGTGCAGGTCTTCTCTCCCGACCAATACGTGACGTGTCCGTGCCCCACCTATCCCGAGATCCGCCTCGCGTTGTGGCCCGCCCACAAGCTGGCGGCGGCCTTGGACGCGTTCGAGCCCGACGCGATCCATGTGGCGACCGAGGGTCCGTTGGGTCTGTCGGCCGCGGCGTACTGCCGAAGGCATAGCCTCGCTTTCACGACCTCCTACCACACCCAGTTCCCCCAATACGTTCGCAGGCGCCTGCCCATCCCGGAAGCGTGGTCCTACGCGTTCCTCCGCCGCCACCACCGCGGCGCCAGCCGTACTCTCGTTGCCACGCCGCAGCAATGCCGCGATCTGCTGGCGCAGGGCTTCAGCAACGTCGTGATTTGGTCGCGTGGTGTCGACACCGAGCTGTTCGCGCCATGCGGCCGCGACCACTTGGCCGTCGGCCGGCCCATCTTCGCCTACGCTGGACGCGTAGCGATCGACAAGAATCTGGACGCATTCCTTGCGCTCGAGCTGCCTGGAACCAAGGTCGTCATCGGTGACGGGCCCGATCGCGCACGCTTGGAGCGCCGCTATCCCGCGACCCGATTTCTTGGCTACCGGTTCGGCACGGACCTCGCTCGTTGCCTCTCCGCGGCCGATGTCTTCGTCTTCCCGAGCCGCACCGACACTTTCGGCGTGGTGATGCTCGAGGCGCTGGCTTGCGGTACGCCGGTCGCCGCCTATCCCGTGACGGGGCCAATCGACGTCATCACGCCAGGCGTGAACGGCGTACTGGCCGAGGACCTCCGTCAGGCCGCCCTCGCGGCGCTGGCGCTCGATCGCGCGACGTGCCGCGAAACGGCCCTGACACGAACGTGGGCTCGCGCCACCGCCGAGTTCCTAGGCCACTTGGTAGACGTGCATGACAGCCGCGACCTCGTCACCACAAGGCCAGAAGGGCCTCACAATCCGCCTCAACCGTGTTTTGTGCCACGTGAGTGCGGCCACCCCTTTTTGCTGCCCAGAAACGGTGCAGAGCGACGGGGTCATTGAGAACCACGCGGCGCCGCTACAGCGTTTGCGAGTTGGCACGCTGCTTGCTTAGAGATACGTGGGCAGGGTCGGCCGCAGCAGCTACACAAATCGCGCCCCCCCTCGATTTCACCGCTCTGCGGCCGCTTCTGCCCACTAACCTCCCCCCTTCGGCACTCCCCGGCCAACGCCATTCACTGTCAGAATGGCGCCTTGAGCCTCGACCTCGATCAACGCTGCGGCTGGCCCGCCGAGCTTCGCCTCCTGCTCGACCGCCACCCACGGGCGTCCTGGCCCGCGCGGCACGCGGCCGACGTACAGTTCTGGCTCGAGATCCACGATCACTTCCGTCACGACTGTATCGCCCTCGAGACGCTAGGCAGCGATTACAGCGAAGGCCGCCGGTCTGGGCAGGATCTGGCCGTGCTGGCAGCACCGCGTCTGCGCAGAATGGTGTCGAACCTGCACGGCCACCACCAAGTCGAGGACTTCCACTACTTCCCAGCCTTCCGCACCGCTGAGAGCCGGCTTGCCTCAGGCTTCGACGTGCTCGAGCACGATCATGGTGAGCTACAGAAGAACGTGGCAGCCGCAGTGATGGCCATACGCGAGCTGCGCAGCGCAGTGGAACGACCCGCGACGCCAGGCGATCGCGACTCCGCCGGATTGGCCGCGCGTCAGTACGTGGGCGCGGCCGGCGCCCTTTGCCGCCGCCTGATACGGCACTTGAGCGACGAGGAGGACCTCGTGATCCCGCTGCTCATCGAGCGCGGCGACTACTGAGGCTCGCGACGAAAGATAACGGTGAGATTGTTGGCGGGCATGGCCAGGGCCTCGGTGAGCTCGAAACCATGACCCCTGGCCGCGGCTTGCACGTCGTCGAGATCGCGCACGCCCCAGGCGGCGTTGCGCGCCCGCAGACTCGCGTCGAACGCCGCGTTACTTGGCGCCGTATGCTGCCCGCCGCGTTGGAACGGCCCATATAGAACGAGCGGCGCCCCGGTGACTAGCAGGCGCGCGGCATGCCGGAACAGCGCCTCGGTCGCGGGCCACGGTGCGATATGAATCATGTTGCTGCAGAGCACGGCAGCCGCCTGAACGAGCGGCATGGCGCTCGCCAGCACATCGAAAACCACAGGCGCGCGTAGGTTCGGCAAGGCAGCAGCTGCAACACGCGCTGCGAGCAAGGCAAACGACTCTTCATCCGCCTCGCTCGGCTGCCACTCGAGGCCGGCAAACACTCGAGCGAAGTGCTCGATATGCTGGCCCGTGCCACTCGCGACCTCGAAGACGACGCCGGCCGGCGGCAGCACGCGCGCGAGCACTTCGGCAATCGGCTGTTTGTTGCGCTCGGCGGGGCTGTCGCCAAGCCCGACCGTACGCCACTCGCCTGGACGTCCGTTCACACGTACCCTTGCGACTTCCGAATACGTTCGATCATAGGGGGCCTGCCCTGAACCTAACAAGACGCTCGGTCGTCAAGAACCTTCTGGCCGCCGGCGCGGCGCTGCGGGCCGTCCGCGTGAGCGCGCAAGGCCCCGTCAATACGGCGGCCCCGATTCCGCGCAACCCGGCCTACAAGAGGATAGCCACCGAGGAGGCGTGGATCACGGCCGAGATCGCCGACGAGTCGATGCGACTCATCGCCTCGAAGCCCGCCGACGAACCCGGCTTCGTGTCGTTCGGCGCGCGTTACTTCGAGCGGGGCGCGGCCTCACCCGCCGTGGCACGACTGCTCGATGTCGGTGACGGCCGAATTGCCGCCATGGATCGCCTCGGCATCGACATGCAGCTCCTGTCCCTCACCGCTCCAGGCGTGCAGGTGTTCGACCCGGCCACCGGCACCGCGCTTGCCGCCGATAGCAACGATCAGCTCGCCGCGGCGATCGCGAAGCACAAAGAGCGTTTCGCCGGGTTGACGGCCGTGGCGCCGCAAGACCCCGCAAAGGCGGCACAGGAGATCGAGCGCGGCATGCGCCAGCTCGGACTGAAAGGCGTGATCATCAATTCGCACACCAAGGGCGAGTATCTCGACGATCCGAAATATTGGGAGATTCTCGAAGCTGCCGAATCGCTCGACGCGCCGATCTACATTCATCCGCGCGATCTCGCGCCCGCAATGGTGACGCCGTACCTAGACCGCTCGCTCGAGGCGGGTATCCTTGGCTTCGCTGCGGACGTCGCGCTGCACGTTGTGGCCATGATCGTGGCCGGTGTGTTCGATCGATTCCCGCGGCTGAAGATCGTAATCGGCCACGCCGGCGAAGGCCTGCCGTACATGCTCTATCGCATCGACTACATGCAACGGACGGTGCGCGAAGGGCGTGGTGCGAAAAAGCTCAACCAGCGGCCTAGCGACTATATGAAGCAGAACGTCTACGTGACGACGAGCGGGATGGCGTGGGAGCCCTCGATCCGCTTCGCGCAAGATGCGCTCGGCAAAGACCACGTGCTGTACGCCATGGACTACCCGTATCAAGCCGACGCGAGCGAGGTCATCGCGATGGACAACATGACGCTCAGCGCAGCGGACAGGAAGAGCTTCTTTCAAACCAACGCCGAGAAACTATTCAAGCTTTGATCGGGACGCTCGCACCAAGGAGTCCGACATGACCTCGCTCGACTATTCGATCACGCTGCGGATCCGCCATCCCAGCATCGACCCGCAAGAGCTCAGCCAGCAGCTCGGCTTCAAGCCACAACACGCTTGGCGAGCCGGCGAGCAACGCCTAGCCGAAACCGGCGAGCCCACCGATGGCCTGTACCGCGAGACGGTTTGGGTTGGACTCTTACCGCAGCTGGACATCGACCACCCGGCGGGTCGACGCGACCCTCACACCGTCAGCACGGAATCGGTTCCTTTGGACCTGCCAGCCGCGATGCTGTCCCTCACGGCCATGAAGATGAAACGCGCAGCGGCCTTTTGGCAGAACCTCGCCGCGCAAGGCGGAACGGTCGAGTGCCTCATGCAGATTCGACATGACGAGCACTATCAGCTCGATTTGTCGCCTACTTTGATCGCGACCTTGGCCGACCTGCGCATTGCATTGTCGGTCGAAGTGGAGCTCACGCACGGCCGCGACGTGGCCGCAGCCTGAAGGGAGCGCACGCCCGTCAGCGAGCGGATTGCTCCGCCGCCGCAGCCTCGGCCGCACGCGCACCACTTAAGATGTTGCGCATCGCGAGATTGCCCTCGTGGCACGCATACTCGTAGATCTGCTGCGTGTGATCGACTTGCGTCAACGGCATCGAGAACGTCCACGGCCGTGCCCAGGTATTGGCATCGTCGAACGTGACACTCCACTCAACCGTATCGGCCGCGGTACGCCTGAAACGCTCCGTCATCGTCACGCTTTCAGTGCCGCGCTGCGGCGCGCTGTCGGGCCGGAAGTTGGTCGTCTCGACCACCAGCGTATCGCCCTCCCACCAACCGCGCGGATCGCCGAGGTACTGGCGCACGCTCGACGCGAGATGCGGCCGGCGATCGAGTGGGATGATGCGTGCCTCGTGGATCATCTCGTAACGAATCGCCACACTGTCCGGTGATTGCACGATCTCGTACCGGCTGCCGTAACCGGCCGGCATCATCGACGCCGGGATTCCGCGTGTGATGCAGCGATCGTAGAGTCCCATGTCGAGATAGCTATTGAACGGGCCTTGCGGATTGGCATTCGTGCTGACACCCGTGGTAGCGCGCGGCCGAGCCTCGGCCGCAGCCGTGCGTGGCGGAATCCGCCCATCCTTTGGGTCGACGACGAGCCATGCGCGGCGGTTACGCCGCTCGAAGGTATCGAAGATCAGATGCGGCGGCGGCGAGATGCTCTTGGCCCAAGCCGCGCTGTTGACCTGGTCGTTGAAACGACGATTGCGCTCCGCGACGATCGCCGCAAGCTTCTCGGGCGTCACGTCGGCCACCGTGACCCCCTCGAGCTCGGCGGGACGCTCCATCGGCGTGCCGGTCTCGTCGTCGTTGGAATAGATGCCGGCCAGGTCGGGGTCGCCCCACGACGTGCGCGGCGCTTGCCAGCCCTCCGCCGTCGGCCGCTCGGTCACGGGGGTCGCGAGACCGACGAGCACCACCGCCGTCAGAACGGCGAACGCAGCCAGCGACGACACACTGCTCCGACTCATTCCGCCCCCTTCCGCTACCCCGCGCGGCCTTTTGACATCTGGGTCGCGTTCGATATAGAACGACTGCAAGAACCGCGAATGATGGGATTCTAAGAGCGGCCGAGCCACACGGCTAGGCATCGCGGTCGTCAGGGCATTGGGGGACTTGCATGGCACGTTCGCTTTGGGCCATCGGGGTATGGACCTGTCTGATGGCGGGTGGCGCAATCGCCGCCATCCCGGTGGAGATCGAAATCGACTCCGGGACGCTGGCCGGGACCACGGGGGCAGGCCCCGAGATCCGCGTCTTCAAGGGTATTCCGTTTGCGGCCCCACCCGTCGGCGACAACCGTTGGCGCGCACCGCAGCCCGTAGCCGCGTGGTCCGGCGTGCGCGCCGCCAGCGATTTTTCGCCACGTTGCACGCAGGGCGGTCCCGGCGGACAGAGTGCCGCGCCACCGCCCCCGACGAGCGAGGATTGCCTCTATCTGAACGTCTGGACCGCGGCCGAAACGGCCAACGACCGCCGGCCCGTGATGGTGTGGATCTACGGCGGCGGGTTCTTCGGCGGCGCCGGGTCCGAAGCACGCTACGGCGGCGACGGCCTCGCCAAGAAAGGCGCCGTGGTCGTCACGCTCAACTACCGCCTCGGCTCACTAGGCTTCTTCGCTCACCCCGCGCTGTCGGCTGAATCGAAGCGCAAGATCTCCGGCAACTACGGCATGCAAGACGCGCTGGCCGCCCTGCAATGGGTGCAGCGCAACATCGCGGCGTTCGGCGGCGATCCGAACAACGTCACGGTCTTCGGCGAATCGGCCGGCGCCAACATGGCGGCGACGCTCATCGGCTCACCGCTGGCCAAGGGATTGTTCCATCGCGCGATCGCACAGAGCGGTGGTTGGATGGGAATGGGCATGGCCCCCATGGGCACGCTCGCGCGCGCCGAGGAAGTCGGCGCCAAGGCGATCGCCGATGCCGGCATCGCTTCGATCGCCGATTTGCGCGCCAAGCCGGCGCAGGAAGTGTTCACGAGCATTCGCGGCGGCGGTCTCGTCGTCGACGGCTACTTCATTCCCGAGGATCTGTCGCTGACGTTCGCCAACGGCCGACAGAACGCCGTGGATCTGCTCGTCGGGTCGAACCAAGACGAGGGCACGTTCTTCCAGCGCCCCGGCCTCACGGCCGAGCAGTTCACGACCCAGGCGAAACAGCGCTTCGGCGTGCTCGCCGACGCCTTCCTCAAGCTGTACCCGGCCGCGGACGAAACGCAGGCGGCACAGTCGTACCTCGCCTCGTTCAGCGACGAAGCGGCGTGGCACATGCGCAAATTTGCCGAGCTCCAAGCCAAACGCGGCAACAGCGCGTTCGTCTACTACTTCACGCGTGTACCGCCCACGCCGCCCGATCGATCGTCGCGCGGCGCAACGCACGTTGCCGAAATCCCCTATATGTTCGACAACCTGGCCGCGGGTCCGCCATGGACCGATGTCGATCGCCAGCTCGCGACGACGATGTCGTCGTACTGGGCGAACTTCGCGCGCAAGGGCGACCCGAACGGGCCCGGCCTGCCGCCCTGGCCCGCGTATCGCAACGCCGCGGCCGGCAAGGTGCAAATCCTCGGCGACACGGTGACCACGGAAGCGGTCTCGGTGCCGTCAACCGCGACACTCGGTTACTTCGACTCTGCTTATCAACAACTCCTAAAGGGCGGTGCCAACCAATGAGCACGACTATGCAACACGGGTTCTCGCGGCGTCGCGTCGCGTTCACGCTCACAGCGGTCGCGGCCTTCGCGGCATCGTTCGCGCTCGTCGCACCGAGCGCCGCGCAAACCGCGAACCCGGCGCGTATCGCGGGCAAGCCGAACCTGAACGGCATCTGGCAAGCCGTGAACACGGCGTACTGGAACGTCGAAGACCACTCGGCTGCGGGACTCAGCCAGTTTTGGCAGCTGGGCGCCATCGCAGCCATCCCGGCTGGCCAGAGCGTGGTCGAGGGCGGCACGATTCCGTATCTGCCCGCGGCACTCGCCAAGCGCGACGAGAATCGCGCCGGCTGGCCGAAGAGCGATCCCGAGGCCAAGTGCTACATGCCCGGCATTCCGCGCGCTACTTACATGCCGTTCCCGTTCCGCATCGTGCAAGGCGACGGCGACATCCTGTTCGTCTACGAGTTCGCGAGCGCCAATCGCATCGTGCACATGTCGAATCATCAGGAGCCGCCCGTCGACAGCTGGATGGGTTGGTCGAACGGCCGTTGGGACGGCGACACGCTCGTCATCGAGGTCACCGGCAACAACGACCAAACGTGGTTCGATCGCTCGGGCAACCATCACGGCGCGCTCATGAAGGTGACGGAGCGCTACACGCTGATGGGTGATCATCTGCAGTACGAAGCGACCATGGAGGATCCGGAAACGTTCTCCCGGCCGTGGAAGATCTCGATGCCGCTATACCGCCGAGTGGAGCCGAACGTGCAACTGCTCGAGTTCAAATGCGTGGAGTTTTCCGAGGAGCTGCTCTACGGCGACCTCACCAAGAAATCAGAGTAAAGTTAATCATCTAGATTGGCTCTAGCTAGTATTGGAGACTGCAATGCGCATGAAGTTTTTGAGTGCTGTCACTGGCGCCCTGCTCTTGTCAGCAACCGCGTGGCCCGTGCTCGCGCACCACTCGTTCGCAGCCGAGTTCGACGCGAACCGCCCCGTGAAGCTCGAGGGCACGGTGACCAAGATGGACTGGATCAACCCGCATTCGTGGATCCATATCGATGTCACGACGGAGTCCGGCGAAGTGCAGAAGTGGATGGTGGAAGGCGGTGCGCCGAACGCGCTGCTGCGTCGCGGTTGGAACCGTAACTCACTGCCGGCCGGCACCAAGATCCTGGTGCAGGGCTTCCAAGCGAAGGACGGCTCATTCCGCGCCAACGGCCGCGACATCACGTTCGCCGATGGCAGCAAGCTGTTCGTGGGCTCTTCCGGCACCGGCGCTCCCGACGAGCGCGCCGAATAATCTCTTCTCTACGCTCTAGCGCGGGCCTTGCGGCATGCAAGGCTCGCCTGCGTGTCACCGCTTCGGCACGCCGCTACGTCCCCGCCGACGGGTTCTGCCCGATCCATAAACGGTTGCCATCCGGATCGTCGAGTCGAAACTCGGTCAACCCGTAGAACGTGACGTCGAGGTGCGGGACCGTTAGTCCGGTCCTTCTGACCTGCTCGTGATACTCCACTATGTTGTCGGGATACAAATAGACTACGGCCTGGCGAGGCGCGCCCCGCTGAACGTTGATCGACTGATCCACCATGAGGCGACAGTCGTCGAAACGGAGCATGGCCCAACCCCAGTCATCGTTTCGTCGCTCTACGCTGAAACCGAGCATCTGATAGAACTCGATGCTCGCCGGCATGCTCCTCACGGGCAGCATCGGTATGAGACGAGTCATCTTCATTGGAACATCCCACGCCGTGTCACAACGTCGTGGGCTCGATGCGCAGCAGCGCTCCGTCGTCCTCATCGGTGATCACGTAGAGCAAGCCATCCGGCCCCTGACGCACATCGCGGATGCGCTGGTGCAGGTCACCGAGCAGGCGCTCGCGACGCAATTCCTCGAGCTTGTCGTTGAGCACCACGCGCTCGAGGCCACCGGTGCGCGGGATCTCGCCGATCCGCGCGCTGCCGACGAACAGGTTACCGCGCCACGCCGGAATCTTGTCGCCCGTGTAGACGGCCATGCCGGTCGGGGCAATCGACGGCAACCACAACACGAGCGGCTGCTCGATACCTTCGCCGATTGGTGCCGGCGACATCCGCGGACCGTCGTAGTTTCGCCCGTAGCTCCACTTGGGCCAGCCATAGTTGCGGCCCGGCAGAATCACGTTCACCTCGTCGCCGCCGTTCGGCCCGTGCTCGGCGGAGAGCACCGTGCCGTTCGGGTGCACGACGAGACCGAGCTGATCGCGGTGACCATAGGAGAAGATCTCCGACCGCGCGTCGGCGCGCCCCTTAAACGGATTGTCCGCCGGCACACTGCCGTCCTCGCGCAGGCGCAGCACCTTGCCGTACACGTTGCCGAGCTGCTGCGCCGTTTCGCCGAACGGCGCGCCGGTGGTCATATAAAGAAAGCCGTCGGCGCCGAAAGCCAAGCGTGAGCCGCTCGACCCGTTCGACCACTCGCCGACGAACAGCTCCTGCACATCGCGCAGCGTCCCGGCATCGAGCTTGGCGCGGCCGAGCGCCACGGCGGCCTGGCGGCGCCCCGGCGGGTTCGAATCCGCAATCACCTCGCCGAGCTTGTTGTAGGTGAAGTAGACGAGCGAGTTCTGCGCGAACTGCGGATGCAACGCAACCTCGTGCAGGCCGCTGGTCCGTTGGCTACTCGGCGCGGGCGCGCCCGCAATCGGCTTCGGCTCGAGGGTCGCCGCCCCGCCCTTGCCGCCGGCCGCATTGCGCACGAGGCGCAGACCGCCGCTGCGCTCCGTGACGAGCGCGTCGCCGTTCGGCAGGAACGCGAGGCTGAACGGATGCGGCAACCCGCGCACGACCACGGAGACACGAACGCCGTGCTGCTCGGCCGTATCGAAGACATAGGGAGTCGCGGCGAGCTTGACGGCTGCGATGCCGAGGTCGGGCTGCTGCTGCGCCAGTGACGCGCCGCTCACTGCGAGAACCGAGACTGCCAATCCGACACTAGCCGCACGCGCGGCGGAGAATCCCAACGACATGAGGTGCTGCTCCTGAATTGGATGGGTCGATGTGCTGCCAACGTGCCTTTTGCGGCAACGGCCGGGCGAAGTCAAGAAACCGGGGCCCGGTGGGCGTCGATGCGTGCCGCCGCGTCGAGCACGCGCTCGGCGCGCACGACGATGGCGTAGTCGACGAGGGCGCCGTCGAGCGTGAATGCCGCGCTTCCCTCGGCCTCGGCGGCGCGGAAGGCGGCCACGAGACGCCGCGCCTTGGCGATGTCTTCTGCGCTGGGCGAGAACGCCTTGTTGATGGGCGCCACGTGATCGGGGTGGATGCAGAGCTTCCCTTGGAACCCCAAAGTGGAGCCCCAGCGCAGCGAATTGGCGAACCCCTCCGCATCCTGCGTATCGATCCAAGCAAGATCGATCGGCGGCTCGATGCCGGCGGCGCGAGAAGCCAGCACGAGGGCACTGCGAAACGCGAGCAGCTCGGTCTCTTCTCGCGACCAACGCAGCCCGAGATCGAGCGTGAAATCGCCGGCGCCGAACGCCAGGCGTCGCACGCGCGGCGCCGCCCGGGCGATGGCTTCCGCGTTCGCGAGACCCGCACCCGTTTCGACGAGCGGCAGCAGATCGATCGATCGCGGCGGTAGTCCGCGCTCGCGTTCGAGTTGCGCGATGAGCCAATCGGCGATCTTGATCTGGTCCGGGCCTTCGACCTTCGTCAACATGACGCCGTCCACACCACGCTGCGCGACCGCGCACAGATCGCCATAGCCGAACTCGGTGGAAAGCGCATTGATGCGCACGTAGCCGAGCCCGTGACGCGGCCGCTGCAAGGCCTCGACCACGACCGCGCGAGTCGCAACCTTCGCCGCGAGCGGGCACGCGTCCTCGAGATCGAGAATGATGGCATCCGCCTCGAGCGTGAGAGCCTTCTCCACTCTTCGTGGATGATTGCCCGGCGCGAATAGCATCGAGCGCAACAAGCCGCTCAGGTCCGTTGTGCGAGCGGCACGAACTTGCGGTTTTCCGGCCCCGTGTAATTGGCGCTCGGCCGGATGATCTTGCCGTCGGCTCGCTGCTCGATGACGTGTGCGGCCCAACCCGTCGTGCGCGCGATCACGAACAGCGGCGTGAACATGGCCGTCGGCACGCCCATGACGTGATACGCCACGGCCGAGAACCAATCGAGGTTGGCGAACATCTTCTTCAGCGCCGCCATCTCCGCTTCGATGGCATCGGCGATCTCGAAGCCGCGCATGTCGTCTTCGTCGCGCGACAGCCCGCGTGCCACTTCCTTGATGATGCGGTTACGCGGATCGGCCACGGTGTACACGGGATGGCCGAAACCGATGACGACCTCCCTGCGCTCCACGCGCCGACGAATGTCGGCCGCCGCCTCTTGCGGCGTCCGGTAGCGTTGCTGAATCTCGAGAGCGACCTCGTTCGCGCCGCCATGTTTCGGCCCGCGCAGCGCCCCGATGGCGCCCGTGATGCAGGAGTAAAGATCCGAGCCCGTACCGGCGATCACACGGGCGGTGAACGTCGACGCGTTGAACTCGTGCTCGGCGTACAGCACGAGCGAGGTGTGCATCGCGCGGACCCAATGCTCCGGCGGCGGACGGCGATGGAGAAGATGCAGGAAATGGGCGCCCACAGAATCGGCGTCGCACTCGACGTCGATGCGGAAGCCGGAACGGCTGTAGTGGTACCAGTACAGCAGCATGCTGCCGAGCGAGGCGACGAGGTGGTCGGCGATGTCGCGCGCGTGCGCGGCGGTCTGATCTTGCTCCGGCAGCGCGCAACCGAGCGTCGACACACTTGTGCGCAGCACGTCCATCGGGTGCGCGGAGGCGGGCAAAGCCTCGAGCACGGTCCGGACCGTATCGGGCAGGGCTCGCAAGCCTTGGAGCTTCGCCCGATAGGCGCGAAGCTCCGCGGGCGTCGGAAGCTCCTCGTGGATCAGCAGATGGGCGATTTCCTCGAACTCGCACGCCTCGGCGATCTCGAGGATGTCGTAGCCGCGATAGTGCAGATCGTTGCCCGTGCGACCGACGGTGCAGAGCGCCGTGTTGCCGGCCGGCACACCCGAGAGCGCGACCGACTTCTTCTTGACCGGACCGGAGGCGTCAGTGCTCTGCCGCGGGGTCGTATCGCTCATCGGGCCCTGCTCCTGCTTGAAACGCTCAGTCGAAAAATGCCACAAACCGCGCCTCGACGCTCGACCGCGGCACGGCATCGGCCGGCGCGCTCGGGTCGTCGAACGCAGTGTGCGCTACATTCAGGGCGTCGGGGGCAGCAGAATCGAAGGCCTTGAAGATTGCGACCTCATCGCGCGTCAGGTTGGAGAAGTAGTGCCACTCATGACGGTCGGAGTACTTGCACACGCGTGCCACGAAGGTATTGCCCGGAATGTCCTCCGGGCCGATCGTCACGTCGAACTCCATCGTGTCGTCGCCCTTGACGCTGCGCCCGTCGCAAAACGCCAGCGTGTTGTCCTGCGGCGGCGCCGATGTCGCGCGCCAGGTCTGGTAGATCGCGAACCGTCGATACGGCCGCAGCGTAGCCTGCTCCCACCGCGTCACAAGCGCGACGAACTGGTGCGCCCAGGGCGTCGTGTAGTCGAGATGGGCGAAGCGCGCGGGCGCGACACCCCGCTCTTTCGAACGCTCGCCGAACCGCAGCAGCAGGCCGGTGCGCTGCGGTAGCACGTCGCGCGCGCCCGTGAGCGTCTTCAAGAACGGCACCATCTCGGCGTGATAGTCGCGCGTGAGTACGGTGAGATCGCGGGACTCGGCCACGGCGCTGCGATGCTCACGCAGCACGAACCCTTCCCGATCGAGCGACAAGCGCTCCTGTATGCCCCGCGCGTCTCGGATGAGCATTTCGTGGGGCTCGAACTGCATGTTCGTGCGTGCGAAGTCGCGCACGTCGATATGCAGCCGTTCGTCGATCGGACGCGTGTAGTTGACGGTGCCGAGCACCGCTCGCGGTCGCGGTTCGGTACCATGCTGGCGTAGACCCGGCGTCGGATTGGCTTCCATGGCAACCTGAACTAGGATGTCCAGACAAGATTAGCCCAACTCCTCCGACCATAACTAGGCACAAAGGCGCCATGGACTTCTCGTTGTCCGGACAATAATGAGCTCATGAGGCGTATCCTCGTCGCCATCAAGCGCGTTGTCGACTACAACGTCCGCATCCGCGTCAAAGCGGACGGCAGCGGCATCGCCACCGACGGCGTGAAGCAGAGCATCAATCCGTTCGACGAGATCGCCATCGAGGAAGCGCTGCGCGTTCGCGAGCGCAAGCAAGCCGACGAGGTCGTCGTCGCGACGATAGGTCCCGCGG
>Ga0105252_10000479_pt1 | contig 26358 bp, 20 predicted proteins | sample EasRivMeERMZT100_FD_89675 | JGI IMG/M metagenome (GOLD analysis project Ga0105252, IMG submission 89675) | Soil microbial communities from meander-bound floodplain in the East River, Colorado, USA - East River MetaG ERMZT100 | ecosystem: Environmental > Terrestrial > Soil > Floodplain | place... | reverse complement strand
TCGACCGGTCAAGAAGGGCGAGGTGCTGTTCAAGATCGATCCGGTTCCGTTCGAGCTGGAAGTGAAGGCGGCCGAGGCGAATCTCGTCCAGATGCGTGCCAAGCTGCTGAGTGCCCGGGCGAACCAGAGCGCTTACGAGGAGCAGATGAAAGGCGCAACCGGCAAGAAGGAAGCCACTGCGGCGCGGCTCGACCTCGCGCGCAAGCGCGCGGCGCAATACAAGGAGCTCGCCGCCACCGGCGCGGGCAGCAAATTCGACTTCGAGCAGGCCGAGACCGACGTGCAGAACCTTTCGGACGAGCTCAGCGCGCTCGCGGCCAACGAGTCGCAGGCAAAAGCGAAGCTGGCGGCCAAGACCAAGGAAGGCGAGCAGGATGAGGTCGCGCAAGTGCGGGCCCAGATCGCGCAGGCCGAGGCCCAACTCGGCGATGCGAAGTGGAAAGTCGAGCAGACGGTCTTCTATGCGCCGGCCGACGGCACCGTGATCAACATGCAATTGCGCGTGGGGTCGGTGGCGAGTCAGCTGGTGATGAATCCCGTGATGACTTTCGTCGAGAACGAGCAATGGCTCATTGCGACGTACATGCAGAACGAGGTGCGCGAGGTCAAGCCGGGCGACGAGGCCGAAGTGGCGATGAAGATGTATCCGGGCCGCATCATCAAGTGCAAGGTCGATTCGGTGGTGTGGGCGACGGCGCAGGGGCAGTTGCCGATCAGCGGCAATCTGCCGAACCTGCCGCCGATGCCTCCGGAGCGCCTCGCGGTGAAGCTCATGCTGGACGGCAAGGACAGGGATCTGTTCCTGGCAGCCGGCGCGCGCGGGCAGGGAGCGATCTACACCGACTACGGGGAGATCTTTCACATCATCCGCAAAGTCTTTCTGCGCGTGTCGGCGAAGCTCGACTGGCTGATCCTGAAGCTGCACTGAGATGCGACGCTCGCGCGCCAACGTCTTCGCCGCAGTCGCCGCGGCCGGGTTGCTCGCCGGCTGCGCGCTCCAGTCGCCGCCGCCGCCGGACGAAGTCCGGCAGGAAGCCCTGGGCGGCATGGCCGTGAGCGATCCATGGAAGGCGGCGGCGACCAGCCCGGCCGCCGTGCAGGACAACTGGCTTGCCACATTCGAGGACTCGCAGCTCGACGCGCTTGCTGCGGAGGGCGTCGCCAGGAATCCGGATCTGCGCGTCGCCGCGACACGCGTCGAGCAGGCAGCCGGGTATGTGAACCTGGCGAAGGCCGCGCTGCGTCCGACCGTCGGGATTGTCGGGACAGGCGGCATCAAACTGAGCGACCTCAGCTCCGCCCTGACGGGAATCATCGCACTCGTCTCGTGGGAACTCGACCTCTGGGGCCGGATTCGCTACGGCGAGCAAGCCGCTCAGGCGACGTATGCGGCCACCCAAGCCGACTTCGAGTTCGCGCGTCAGTCGCTTGCGGCCACGATCGCGCGCAGCTGGTTCACCGCGACCGAAACATTGCTCCAGCAACAGATCGCCGAAGACATGGTGCGCGCGGCGCAGGAGCTCGTGACGCTCGCAGCCGACCGCCAGCGCGTAGGGGTCGGCAATGAGCAGGATGTCGCCCTCGCGCGCGCGAATCTCGGCACCCAGCAGGACAACCTGAGACAGGCGCGCTTCGCGCACGAGCAGTCTGTGCGCGCGCTCGAGCTGCTGCTCGGACGATATCCCGCGGCCGAATTGAAGGCACGCCTGGACCTGGCGAAGCTGCCGGCCGCAGCGCCGGCGGGTTTGCCGCTGGAAATGCTCGAGCGGCGGCCCGATCTGATCGCGGCGGAACGCCGGGTAGCCGCCGCCTTCAACCGCGCAGGCGAAGCGAAAATGGCCCGTTTGCCGCGCATTAATCTCACGGGGAATGTCGGCTATATCAGCAGCGACATCCTCGAGCTCAAGCAGGATTACGACAACCCGTCGGCCGGCGTCGGCGCGAAGCTGCAGGCGCCCCTCTACACCGGTGGCGCGCTCCAGACGCAAGTCGAGATCCGCACGGCGGAACAGAAGGAAGCCGTCGCCCAATACGCCCGCACGGCGTTGCGCGCGATCGGTGACGTCGAGAGCGCCCTGGCGGCCGCGCAAGCCCTGGCCGAGCGCGAGACGCTGCTGCAGCAGGTTGTAGCCGAGAATCGGCGCGCGCTCACCCTGACGCAGAGCGCCTATCGCGTCGGAAAGCTGGATCTGCGCAGCGTGCAGCAGCAACAGCTGAGCGTCCACGCGGCGCGGATCGTCCTGCTGCGAGTGCAGAGCGAGCAGCTGTCTCAGCGCGTCAACCTGCATCTGGCGTTGGGCGGCAGCTTCGAAACGGGCCGCACTGCGCCGCCGAGGTGAGCCGCTGTGAGACTCTCGATCAACTGGCTGCTGGCGTTCATCCCGATCACGCTCGCGCTCGAGCACGCCGGATTGCCGGCACCCTGGGTCTTTTTTTCGGCGGCGGTCGCGATCGTTCCGATCGCGAGCCTCATCGTCCGGGCCACCGAGCAGATCGCCACGCGTACTGGCGACGCGGTCGGCGGGCTGCTCAACGCTACCTTCGGCAATGCGCCGGAGCTCATCATCGCCTTCGTGGCACTCAAGGCCGGGCTGCTCGACATGGTGCGCGCTTCGCTCATCGGCGCGATCCTTGCCAACATCCTGCTCGCGCTCGGTGTCGCGTTCCTGCTCGGCGGCCTGCGCTACCGCAACCAGGACTACAACCCGGCGGCCGCGCGCGTCTACAGTTCGATGATGCTGATCGCCGTCGTGAGCCTCGCGGTGCCGAGCGCGTTCAGCCGCTTCTTCGCACCCGAGGAGACGATCCGCCAGGAGACGCTGCTGAACGTGGGTCTGGCTGTCGTGTTGCTCATCGCCTACGCGCTCTATCTCGTGTTCATGCTGAAGACCCATCCGGGCACCTTTGCCGCCGAGGGGGGTCACCACGGCGAGGAAGCCGAGGGCGCACGCTGGAGCGTGCCGCGTGCCGTCGGAAGCCTCGTGGGCGCCTCGCTGCTGGCGGCGTGGATGAGCGAGATCCTGGTCGGCGCGGCCGAGGGCACCGGTCAGGCGCTCGGGATGTCGCAGGTGTTCATCGGCATCGTGTTCGTCGCGATCGTCGGCGGCGCGGCCGAGAGCGGCTCGGCGATCGTGATGGCGCGCAAGAACCGGATGGACATGACGATCGGTATCGCGCTCGGCAGCTCGATCCAGATCGCCCTGTTCGTCGCGCCAGTGCTGGTGCTGGCCAGCTATTTCATCGCGCCGCAACCACTCGAGCTGTCTTTCGGGCGCGCCGAGGTCGGCGCGCTCATGATGGCGGTCCTGATCGGCGCCGTGGTGTCGGGCGACGGGCACTCCAACTGGTACAAGGGGGTGCAGCTCATCACCGTCTACCTGATCATCGCGCTCATGTTCTACTTCCTGCCGGACATCGCGAATTCCGGTTAGGACAGGAAAGGAATTGCATGTCGGAGGTAACGAACGAAAAACGCGCGCCGGTGCTGGATCCGATCGACCGTGTGTCGGAGATCATCTTCGGTTTGATCATGGCGCTGACGTTTACCGGCTCGCTGAGCGCGGCGACCGCCGCGCGCGAGGAAATCCGCACGATGATGTTTGCCGCGCTCGGCTGCAACCTCGCGTGGGGGATGGTCGATGCAGTCATGTACCTCGTCGGCACGCTGACCGAGCGGACACGCAATTTCACGCTGATGCGCCGTGTCCGCAGCGCCGCGGACCCGCGCGAGGCGCAAGCAATTCTGGCCGACGCCTTACCGGGGCAACTCGGCACCGCAATCAGCGCCGCAGGCCTGGAGGAGATGCGCCGGCGCCTCGCTACGCTGCCCGAGCCACCCGGCCGCGGGCGCCTCGGCCGGGACGACTACGTCGGCGCTCTGGGCGTGTTCCTTCTCGTCGTTTTCACGACCTTTCCGGTCGTGGTCCCGTTCATGCTGTTCTCGGAAACCGCGCTGGCGATGCGCGTCTCGAATGCGGTCGCGGTGGCGACGCTGTTTGCGGCCGGCTATGCGCTCGGGCGCTATTCCGGGGGCGTCCCTTGGCGGACCGGGTTCGCGATGGTCGCCATCGGAGTGGTCTTGGTGGGCTTTACCATGGCGCTCGGCGGATGAGACGACGACGGCTACGAGGCAGGTGTGATCTCTCCCTGCAGGCAACCACTCCGCAGTCAGGGCGAGGGCGATCGACAGCCGGATCGCCGTTGCGGCAAGTCGCCCTGAATGGAATATGAAGGGGGGTTGATCCAAGTCAACCGGCCCTTTTCGTGCCCTCTTAGATTAGTACCGGGTTGAACAACGGAGCAGAAGGAACGCACGTGACCATACGATACACAACGTATCGTGACCGCTTTTCCGCCATTCTTCTCGGCACGACACTCGTTCTCGCTGTGCACGCACCTGCCATCGCACAGACGGCGCCGCACAGCGAACCCGATGCCTGGCAGTTCGAGATCACACCCTATGTTTTGGGGGCGGGACTCAACGGCACGGTCGGCATCGGCAGTGTTACGGCAGACGTCAAGCTGAGTTTCAGCGACCTCCTTGAAAATCTGGACTCGGGATTCATGGCGCTGTTCGAGGCCCGCAAAGGCCGCTGGACGTTCGGTGTGGAGGGAATTTATTTCAAGCTCAAGGGCGAGGGTGCCGACTCGTGGCAAGGCCCACTGGGCAACACCGGCACCGCCAGTCTGGAAGCGACGGTGACCGAGCAGTTGTACCAGCTCACGGCTGGCTATCGGATACTCGATGAGCGTACCAAGGTCGATGTGCTCGGAGCCGCACGTTACACGCAGCTCGATACCGAGCTGAACCTGGCCGTGACCACCGGCTCACCGCTGTTGCCGGACGGTAGCCGTAGTATCAGCGGCACAGAAAGTTGGTGGGATCCGGTGATCGGCGTGCGCGTGCGCGTACCGCTCGCCGAGGCGTGGACCTTGGTCGGTTATGCCGACATCGGCGGTTTCGGTGTCGGTTCCGATCTCACGTATCAGTTGCTGGCGGGCGTGAACTGGCAGTTTGCCAGGAGTGTTTCGGCCAAGGCCGGCTATCGGTACCTCTATCAGGACTACCGGAATAACGGCTTTGTCTGGGACATGACCGCGAGCGGCTTCTATTTCGGCGCTGGATTCCGGTTTTAGGGCAGCGCCATTCATCGTCATTGAATGGTTTGATCTCTATCAGGAACGCCTGCCCCAGGTATGCGCGCATGGCGCCCACACGCCTTGATCTCCGTGGCAATTGCGTGCGCGCCCGGCGTGTACCCCGCCCTGGCATTCGCCCAACCCTCGCCTTCGCTCGCCGCGCTCGCGAGCGCGATCATTCCCGGCCTGGGGCAGGCGAGCTACGGCAACTACGAGGAGGCTGCGGCGCACTTCGGCATTTTCGCCGTGTCGCTGTCGACCGCCCTGCACTACCAGCACAAGCCCGATTTCCTCAACGACGACGCCCGCTATGACGGCGCGAGCGACGGCGAGTACATCAACCAGACCACCCTCCGCCGCGATTTCGCGTTGCGCCTCGCCGCGGATACCATGCTCTACTCCTCCTTCGGCGCATACCGCGACGCGCGCCAGCGCGACGAGCGCGCCTACCGGACTCCGGCGCCCAGGGAATCCCTCTCCGAGCTTGCGCTCGCGCCGTTTTCATGGGAATTCCTGTCGCGCCCGACGACCTTCATTCCACTCATCCTGCAGGCCTGGGGGGTGTCACGCAGCAAGTACGGTTACGGCATCTACCGCGGCAACGACGTCAGCACGCGCGACCTGCACATCTACAACGTCACCGCCAACGCATTCACCGCGGTCGGCGAGGAAGGCTTCTTTCGCGGCTTCGTCAACAACGAGTTCAGCGACCGCTGGGGCAACGGCTGGGGCCTGACCGCGTCGTCGCTGCTCTTTGGCATCGCGCATACCGGCCAGGGCCAGACCGCCAACGCCGTCGAGGCGTCGATCGCGGGGGCGTATCTCGGCTGGATGCACCAGCGCAACGGCTTCCAGATCGGCGAAGGCGTCGCCCTGCACTACTGGATCAACGTTCTCGCCGGCATCGCGGCGATCCGCAACGGCGGCAGCGCGCCGCTCTTGAGCCTCAGGCTGCCTTTCTGAGAAGAAGTCCTTGAACTTCCTAGCGTTCCGATTTCAGGTCGACGAGCAGCCTCTGGAATGCGGGCGCCTCGCGCAGGAGCCGGCCGGCTACCTCGCGCACCTTGTCGACTTGATCCTTGGGTAGCGTCAATCGGGTCTTCACCTGCTTGAAATAGTCACGCTCGGCCGGATCCTGCAGGTTGTCGAAAGTGACCTGCGCCAGGTATCCGCGCCGCTGCGGACCACCGGCTGGAGAAGCGGCCTGCCACTCGGCCAGCCTGTCGCGCACCTGCTCCACCGCGTCGAAAGAAATCCTGTCGACCGGGATCGACCACATCTGGTCCGTCAGCGTGCCGGTGCCCGGCGGCGCGGGCGAGCGGTCCCAGTCCACCTCGGGGAAGCGCAGCGCGTTCACGACGATGACAACCACCTTGCGCGCCCGGCGCAGCGCCGGCAGCGCCGTCTCATCCGGGTCGGCCTTCAAGAGCTCGAAGGCCCTCAGCACCTCGGTCAAGCCGAGGTTTTCCGACAGACCGCCATCGAAAAGGTGAATGTAGGGACGGGCCGGGTTCTCGTAGGCCTGGAGCGCGCGGGCGCGCAGCAGCGCGCGCCCCGGCGTCTCGGACTCGCTGACGGCGGCCTCGGCGGCTTTCTGCCACGCCGGCGCCTTCCTGCCGCAGGTGCCGCCGCGGTTCTCCAGGGTGATGGGCGTGAGCAGGGGCGGCAGGGCCGTCGAGGTGGCAATGGCACGTCCCAGCGTCACCCGCGAGAGATCGCCGCAGATCGCGTCGAACTGGTCCTGCGTGAAGCTGAAGCGACTGCCGGCGGTGACATCGGTGCCGTTGATGACCACGAAGGGCCCTTTGGCCCGCTTCAGGTCGGCGAAGGTGGCGTGGTCGAACACCGTCTCGTCGTAGATCTCGGCGAACAGATCCGACTTGCCGAAGGTCCCGGAGGGCAGCCGGAACCAGTTGTTCGGAGTCAGGATACGCATCACCAGGTCGCTCTCAAGGTTGCGGTACAGCACGCGCGCCTCGAACTCCTCGAACGTCTTCTCGCCGCGCAGGCTGTAGTAGGTGGCGGGCAGCGTGCCTCCCGACACCGCCGAGATCATGTCCACCTCGTCGAGGAGACGGCGCTTCACGCCGTTCACCGTCACCTCGGTGCGACGCAGCTCTTCCAGGACGCCGTAGCCGAGCGCCGCGGCGCGCGTGCCGCCGCCGGAGATGGCGAGGACCAGCAGCAGGTCGTCGGACTGCCCGGGGCGCGCCGCCTCGATGGCGCGGTAACCGGGTGCGTGGGCCCGCTCCAGCGGCGGCGTGGCGGGCCAGTGGGCGCAGCCGCCCGCGAATACGCAGAGGGCCACCGACAGCGTGACGGCGCGCGTCAAAGCGAACGTTGAGTTGAGTTTCATATCCCCCCGAACGCCGCTCAGAACGAGTAGCTCGCGTAGGCTGCCGGGCCCTGAAACACGATGCGCGTCTGCATTTTCGAGTTGGGGTTATCGACGTCCAGCCTGAGCGTCAGACTGTGCACGCCGAAGCCGAAAGCAAAATGGGTGAACGGCTGGTAGACGAAGTCGAGCGCGTTCGAGCGAATCGCGCCCGAGTACTTGTCATACGATAGCGACAACCAGTCGGAACGCAGGCTCAAGGCCCAGGTGTCAGTGAGCGCGAAATTGCCGTAGAGGGTCAGAAACGGCAGCGGCGCCGTCACGCTTTCGCTCCGGGCACCGAAGCTGCCCGCGTCGAGAGAAGCCTCGAAGGCGGCTCTGTGCAGGCCCACGCCGACCCCGAGTTCCTTGTCGGGGCGCCGGAAAAACGAATACCCGACTGCCGCGCGCAGGTCCGACATCTTAACTGTGGAATTCACGGTCGTTCCAACCGTGAGGGGAGGCAGGTCGCCCCAAGTTATATCCTGCTCCAAGGTCCGCGTTGCGCTCCGGTTGAGGCTGAAGTAGCCGAGATCGACGCGCCAGTGCTCCGCAAACCGCCAGTACATCCCGAACTCGCCGACCCACTTTCGGGTGTCGAGTCCAAGCATGTCCTCGAAGTTGACGTCGACGCCGGTCCCCCCTGAGGCGGTGCTCAGACGGGCCTCGGTGGTGGATTCGGCATAGAACGCGCCGAGCGAGAGGCGGAAGCGATCGTTGAGCAGCCGATGTTGCGGCGTGGCAGCCGGGGGCGCCGCCTCCGGCTTCTGCGCATCTTCCGCGGCAAACGCCGGAAACGGGCCGGCGAGGAGCAACAGCAATAGCCACTTCCATTGTGTGAGTGTTCTCATGATCTGCTGCGTCTATGGCGAATCGCAAGCTGAGACACACCGACCCTCTCGGTCAGGCTTGTCCCTCGACAGGAGACTTCCTGAAAAGACTTCGCGGAAAGTCGCATTCAATACAGTATGCGAATTCCTCAAAGAGACCGATTGATCTGCATCAAATGGAAACTTGCGCGCGCCCAATACAGTGTACAGTGATTTGTCCTCAGGGCAGCCGTGGGAACCGGCCTGTCCGCATAGAAGGGTGCTGCCGCAATTCCCCGAAATGAACTTGACGGAGATCCTGGCATGCGCGGTCCAAGCCCAGTGCGTATTGCTGCAGCCATTGCACTCGCACTCGCGTCCGGCACGGCCCTGACACAGGGCGTTCCAAGCGGCCCCACCGCGCCGGGGGCGGCGCGCCCGAGAATCGGCCTTGCGCTCTCCGGCGGGGGCGCCCGCGGCGCGGCGCATATCGGCGTCCTCAAGGTGCTCGAGGAACTGCGCGTGCCGGTCGATTGCGTGACCGGCACCAGTATGGGCTCGGTCATCGGCGGCTCGTTCGCCGCGGGAACGACGCCGGCCGAGATGGAGCGAATCGTCGCGCAGACCGACTGGAACGAGGTGTTCAGCGACCGTCCGCCGCGCGCGGAGATCTCGCCGCGCCTCAAGCAGGACGACTACAAGGGCCTGTTCGCCCCCGAATTCGGTGTGCGCAATGGCTCGCTCGTCGTCCGGAAAGGCATCGTGTCCGGCGTCAACATCGAGAGCTTCCTGCGCCACCTGACCCAGCAATCGGCCCATGTCGCGGATTTCAGAAAGCTGCCGGTCCCGTTCCGCGCGGTGGCGGCGGACATCGAGACGGGCGAAGCGGTCATCCTCGAGCGCGGCAATCTCTCGGTGGCGATGCGCGCGAGCATGGCTATCCCGGGCGCGGTGGCTCCGGTAGAAATCGACGGCCGCCTGCTCGTGGACGGCGGCATCGCCAACAACCTGCCGATCGACGTTGCGCGCAAGATCTGCGGGGAGGTGATCATCGCCGTGAACATCTCGACGCCTCCGCTCGAGCGCGAAGAGATCACTTCGGCGTTCAGCATCGTCGGGCAGCTCATGAACTTCCTCGGAAAGGAGCGCGTGGACAAGCAGCTCGCGAGCCTCGGCAAGCGCGACGTGCTGATCCAGCCCGAGCTGGGCGAGATCAGCTCGGGATCGTTCGAGCGCATGCCCGAGGCCGTCCGCATCGGGGAGGCGGCCGCGCGCAGCCAAACCGACGAACTGCGGCGCTACAGCCTGCCGAAAGCCGAGTACGACGCTCTTCGCAGGAAGCAGATCATTCCGCGCGGCGCGACGCTCGGCCGCGTGGACCAGATCCGCTTCGAGGGCATCGAGCGCACCAATTCCGCCGTGCTCACGCAGCTGATGGAGATCCAGCCCGGCAGCGATATCTCCGAGGCCTCCCTCGTGCGTGACCTGCGGCGCATTTACGGGCGCGGCGACTTCGACTCGGTGGACTACCGCATCGAGGAAGGCCCCGCCAGCCGCGCCCTGATCATCCGGGTGCGCGAGAAGGACACCGGTCCCAACTACATCCGCTTCGGCGTGTCGCTCGCAAGCTCGAGCCAGGGCGACAGCTATTTCAACGTGCTCGCGAGCTATCGCAGCACCTGGCTGAACCGGTTCGGGGGCGAATGGAAGGCCGAGGCGCAGTTCGGCCAGAACTCGTACTTTTTCACCGAGTTCTATCAGCCGCTGACCCGCTATGGCTATTATTTCATCGCACCCTATGCATCAGCCGGCGAGTCCTATAACGGCCTCTATTCGGGCGACGATCGCGTGGCGGAATACTGGAAACGCGACAGCCGCGCGGGATTCGACCTGGGAACGGATTTCGGGCAGTGGGGCGAGCTGCGCGTCGGCCCGGTATGGCACAAGGTGAGAGCCGATGTTCAGACGGGCAACTCGGCCCTGCCAAGCATTGAGGCCAACACCAGCGGCGCCCGCATCAGGCTGTTCGGCGATCGCATGGACGAGCCCTGGTTTTCCCGCGACGGACACCGGCTCGTGATGACCGCATTCAAAACCTCCTCGGTGATGGGCGCGGATAGCGAATACTCGCGCGGGGAACTTTCATGGACGGGAGCCTGGAGCCTCGGCCAGCACACATTCCAGGCGTCAACCTACGGCGGCACCAACCTCGGCACGAGCCTCCCGGCTTACGACTCCTTCCTCCTCGGCGGTCCGTTCCGGCTGTCCGCGTATGCCATCAACCAGTTTTCCGGACAGCAGGCGGCATTCGGGTCCGTCCGATACTTGAACCAGGTCAAACGGCTTCCCTCGCCGATCGGATCCGGCGTGTACGCCGGCGCATCCTTGGAAGCCGGGCGGGTCAACAAGCTCTACGACGGCCGCGACACGACGGGCAATCTCTGGTCGGCAGCCGCATTTCTCGGGGCGGATACCCTCGGGCCCTCGTGGCTGGGCGTGGGTGTCGCGCCGGGCGGATACAAGAGCCTGTTCCTGCTCGTCGGCGTGCCCTGAGGCGGCAAGCTCGGCATGAATCACCGGCATCACATCGCCCTTGCGTGTTTCTTGGCCTGCTGCGTCCCGGTCGGTGCGATATCCGGCGGCGCAGCGGCAGCCTGCGAGCCGCGCAATCTCGGATTTGATCGTTCAGAGGTCGGCTGGGTGCATCAGCCGCTGTCAAAACTCAAACGTGACACGGTCTACACGCTGCCGCAGAAAGAGGGTCGCACCGTGCTGCGCGGCGCAGCCGACCGCTCGGCCTCGGCCTACGTCGCGTACCTCAAACCGGCAGCGGCTGTGCCCGCGGCCCTGAGTTGGCGCTGGAAGACCGACGCGCTGGTTCCCGGCGCCGACAACCGCGACAAGGCACGCGAAGACGCGCCCCTGCGCGTGATCGTCGCCTTCGACGGCGACCGCGCTACCCTCCCGGAGGTCGAGAAGAAGCGCTTCGCGAGGGCCAAGAACATTGCGGGGAAAGATCTCCCCTATGCGATGCTGATGTACATCTGGAGCGACCAGGTCGAGGTTGAAAGCGTGATTCCTTCCGCCCACACCAGCCAGGTGAAGATGCTGGTGGTCGCGTCCGGAACGCGCGGCCTGGGAAGTTGGCAATCGTTACGGCGCAACGTCGTGGAAGACTACCGGCGCGCCTACGGCGCCGAGCCGGGTCCGGTGCTCGGCGTCGCGGTGATGACCGACACCGACAATACCGGCGAGAAGGCCCTCGGCGAGTACGCCGACATCCGCTTCGAATGCGCGGGCAACTGAACATCGTGCACGGGCTCCCGGTCGCAGCGCTGCTGCTCGTCAGCGGTTGCGCCAGCCTTCCCACCGACATCGAGCGCACCGAGTCGCATGCCCTGCGCGGCACGGAGACAACCCGCCTCGGCCGGATCGGCCAGACGATACTGAGGGCGCATCCGGCCGAGAGCGGCTTTCGTCCACTGCCAAACGGCGTCGATGCCTTGCTCGCGCGCCTGGTGCTGGCCGAAGCGGCCGAGCGTTCGCTGGACGTCCAGTACTACATCTGGCATGACGATCTGACCGGGCGCCATTTCGCCCATGCGCTGCTGCGCGCGGCCGACCGCGGCGTGCGGGTGCGCGTCATCCTCGACGATGTAGGCGCGCGGGCTGACGACGAGAACCTTTTGAGTCTCGATGCGCACCCCAACATCGAGATCCGTCTTTTCAACCCGGTCGCCTCGCGCAACTTCCGCGGCCTGGGCATGCTCAGCGATTTTTCACGCACGAATCGGCGCATGCACAACAAGAGCTTCACCGCGGACAACCAGCGCGCCATCCTGGGTGGACGCAATATCGGCGACGAATACTTCGAGGCCCAAAGCGAGGTCGCCTTCGGCGACCTTGACGTGCTGACGGTGGGTCCTGGCGTCAGCGACGTCTCCGATGCCTTCGATCGCTACTGGAATGCACCGGCGTCGTTCCCGATCCAGGCGCTGCTCGGCCGAGGAGGCGAAACCGCAAGTCTCGCCGTCCTGCGCGCGGAGCTCGCCGCCTTCGTCGAGTCGCAACATGACAGCCCCTACGCGACACGGGCAAGATCCCAACTGGATGAGATGCTGGCAGCGGGCAGCGAAGGCTTCTTCTGGGGCAAAGCCCATCTGCTCTACGACGACCCGGCCAAGATCAGCCGTGCGCCCGAGGATACCGAGGGGCACCTGCTGCCCAAGTTTGCCGATCTCGGCTTGCAGGTCCAGAACGAACTGATGATCGTTTCGCCTTACTTCATCCCCGGCGATAAAGGTGTGGACTGGCTGGGCGGACTGGTGAAGCGCGGGGTGCGCGTCACGATATTGACCAACTCCCTCGCCGCGACCGACGTCGGCGCGGTACATGCGGGCTACCAGCGCTATCGGGAGGCGCTGCTCGAAGCGGGCGTCAGGCTCTACGAAGTCAAGCCCGACGCGATCGAATACGCGCGCGCAAAGCGTGGCAAAGGCGGCATCAGCGGTTCACGCGCTTCCCTGCACGCCAAGACCTTCGTGTTCGACCGGCGCGCGGTATTCATCGGCTCGCTCAACCTCGATCCCCGTTCGATTCAACTCAATACGGAAATCGGCCTCGTTTGCGAGAGCCGGCCTCTGGCCGAGGAGCTCGCCGGCAGGCTCGAACAGACTCTCGACAAGATCGCCTGGCGTCTCGAGCGTAAACTCGATGCATCCGGCGACGCTCGCACTGTCTGGATGGAGACCGGCGCCGAGGGCGTCCGGCAGCGCCTGGAGGAACCCGAAGTCAGTACCTGGCGCAGATTCTCGGTATGGTTCCTCGGGCTGCTGCCGATCGAGTCTCAGCTCTAGGGGTGAAGCGCCGAATTGCAGCGCCAAGAGGCACCGATGAGGAAACTCCCCGTTGAGCGTGCCGTAATGACAATGAAAATGAAACCGCACGAGCTGAGGCGGCTGTTCTTCTCGGAGCTGCTGAACGGACTGAAAGTGGTCTGGCCGATCCTGTCCGGGCTGCTCGCCGTCATGATGGGCCTGGGGGTCGCGATCGGACTCCTCGAAGACTGGACGCTGCTTGAAGCCATCTACTTCACTTTTGTTTCTGGACTTACCATCGGCTACGGCGACCTCGTGCCGACGCGGTCGCTCTCGCGCATCCTCGCCATCGGTATCGGATTGACCGGCGTGCTGGTGGTGGGCCTCATCGTCTCGATCAGCGTGAGCGCGCTGGAGCACGCTTCGAAGCATCGGCGCTAAAGCGAAGTAATCGTCACGAACTCTTCGCCGGCCGTTTCGCAGTAGGGGTCTTGAACTCCCAGTCGTCTGTTCCCTTCTTGCAAAACGTATAGCGTCCGCGCATCTGGCGGTCCTGGCTGTCGGATTCGATGGTCACGTCGCGGCACTTCATGCCGGCGTCGTCGAACCGGTTGAGCGGCGTGATCTTGCTGGTGAAAGCGGTCTTTGGCGCTTTCCACTCGATCGTCTTTCCGTCGGGCGTCTCATCCAGGGTCTTGAGAACGACCGCCCGGAACGATCTCACCTCGTCTTCATTGAGGCGCGAGATCGGCGCGTCCTTGAAGACATTCCAGTTGAGCGCGACCACAGGCGACGCGAGCAGCGCCGCCGCAACGGCAAAGATGATTCTCACGGCCTATTCTCCAAGTTGACCCCTTGCCGCCGAGTCTAAGGGGCGGTGTCCGCCCAGTCCATCCCCGCCGCTCATCAAAAATAGAACAGGTATCCGAGGTTCGCCGAGAAATCCGCCACCCGGATGTCGTAGCCGTCTCCGTAGACGCGCGGTGACGCGTAGCTCACCGTCAGGCCGAACTGGTTCCACCGCGCCTCGAGGAAATTGCTCACCGCCAGCCGCGGCTCGTAGGACCGCTTCGCGGTCTGGATGACCTCTCCGGTCGAGAGCAGCACCGTACCGCTGAAGCGTGCCGCTCCGACACCGACGCCCACGCCCAGCCGCACGAACCTGCCGGTATTGCGGTGCTCGCCCCACTGGTAATACAGGGTCGGGACTGCATAGACCATGTATCCGCTCACCTCCGTCCCGAGGTCCGCGAACTGATCGCCGGGGATCGACTGCTTGGTCATGTTGAAGTCCACGTAGTCCACCATGAAGGTGTAGCCGAAGTTCGTGTCCTTGAAGAACGATGGCTTCGAACCGTAACCGATGAAAATGGCGCTGTTGTCGCGCTGCACCAGCCTGGCCGTCGCACCGTCGCTCGCTCGCGTGACATCCATGGCCCACTCGACCACGCCGTAGCCGACCCTCAAGTGCGCTTCATCGGTCAGTGCATTCCAGACCTTGCCGACAAAACCATCGTTTGCATTGTCCTGCTGCAGGGGACCGGCGTGCGCGATCCCGGGAATGCCGAACAATACGGAAAGTCCGAGGAATCTCCAGCCGATCCAGGCGAGCAGCGTCCTGCCCATCTCTCTCACTGCGGCTTGATCAGCTTGACGGGCAGCTTCAGCGTGCGCTCGAAGATTCCCACCAGCTCGGAGGTGATGGCGGCCGGACCCAGCGGCACGATGAGGGGATCGCGGATGTCTCCGCTGACACCGACGGGCACGCTGGTGAGCGCGCCGCCGATGACGTATCCCACGATCGGCACGTCGCGCACGATCTCGTCCAGACGGCCAAAGGGCGCGACCAGCACCGTGAGACGCGTGCCATAGTCGAGCGGGGAGATCCAGCCGGTTGCGGCGAGGCCCACCGCATTGCTCTGTAAGGCACCCTCATCGACGCTGAACCTTCCCCGCTCGAAGCGCCCCGCGACCACGATCCTCCGGTAAGGAAACCCCACGTCGTCGAGCCTGGGCCCGTCTTGCTTGAGCAGCGCGGAGACGTCCTGCATGGACAGGATATTTCCGAGCAAGGCGAATTTCATCACCTTGCCGCCGCGCACTTCGGCTTTGATCGTTCCTTTGAGATTCCGCATCAGCTCGTCGACCTTTCCTTGCGTGCTGAGATCGGCACGCAAGTCGAAATCGCCGGTGATCAGCACCCCACTGTCGCTCAAGCAGCGGGCCGTCTCGTCGAGCTGCTGCTTGTGCGCGGTGATTTGCGCGGAAGCAAGGAAACCCTTGGGCGTCGCCTCGATCGTCAGCGGCAGCGTGATTCCGCAAAGTTGCGCCCGGCTCAGGTCCAGGTGCGCGCGTTGTTTCTCGAGCGCGAGCGTCGCGGATAAGGATGCGATGCGGTGGCGGCCGTACCGGACGAAATCCGAACGGACTGCGATGCGTCCCGTCACAGGCAGCGGCCACGGCCCGGACGCCTTGCCCTTGTCGAGAGGCGGCTGCTTCGATCCCTCCGGCGTGGCCGGCGGCTTTTCCTTGATCTTGTCCTCGGGCGGGAGCAGCGCGTCCAGATCCACGCCAAGAGAATCGAGCTGCGCGTCGATCACGAGACCCCCATCCCCGCGCTTGACCTCCCCGCGCATCGTGGCGCGCTGCCCAGCCCAGCTTACGGACGCCTCGCCAACGCGCAAGGTCGAGCCGTCCGCCGCCAGGTCGATGCGATCGATCTTCACCGGTCGCTTGAACAGCCAGGTGAGATCGAGCGCGTCGCCCTTCAGATTGCCCTGGGCCGAAGTGCGTGCCGGATTATCGCGGTCATACGTAAAGCGCAAGTCTCCGGCGGCAACGCCTGAAGGCAAGGTCTCGCTCTTCAGCATCGCCGAGATGCTCGTACTGTTCAGCGATCCGGAGAACTTCCCTTCCAGCAGACGGCCTACGGTGCGGACAGCCATTACGGCGTCGCTGCGCTCGTCCTTGATCGACACTCGGCGGAGTTCGAGCGACTTCGGCATCCAGCCGAGCTCGACCGTGACGATCGGACCCGCGTCGAACCGTGCCGTCGCCTGCAGGTCCAGCGCCTGTTTCGGGCCCCACACCACACGCGGCGCCGCGATTTGAATCGGGGTCTTGAGCTGCAGATGCGGCGGCACGTGCGCGATCTGCCAGACCCAAGCCAGAAACTTCTCGCCCACGACCCCTTCGGACAGGGCCGCCGTCGCCTGGAGCCGGTCGGTGCGATAGTCGTTCACCGTGGCCGATACCCGCGCCTGCGCGTCGAGCATCGCGAGCGCCGCGCGCTCCACGCTCACGCTCCTGGAATCGATCTCGACGGAGCCGCCGGCGACACGCACCGGGCCCGGCAGGCCTCGTATCTGCACCGAGGAATCCGATTTCAAGATGTCCACCTCGACGCTCCAGCTGGAGCGTCCGGAAGTCATCTTCACCTGTCCTTCCGCGCGACCGGTCACGGGCTGAAACCCGGCCAGCACTGCGCCTGCCTTTTCCGGAACCAGACGCCGCGCGCCGTCCAGCACTTGCGCAAGATCGAGATCGAATGCAATGCGGCCCGCGACGGCCTTGCTCCTGGGCGTGTAGTGCAGCGTCCCGCCGGAGAGCTTGCTCGAGCCGAGCTCCGCGTCGCCTAGATGGATCACGGTTTCCTTCGCGCCCGCGGCAACCTTGCCTTTCACTACGACGCCCGGAACCTGCACGCGTTCCGTAGCGCTCAGAATCTCAACCGACGCGGCGCGCAGGTCGAAATCGCATTCCAGGGAACTCTTTGCATCGGTGCGCCCCTCCGCGAGCAGGGTTGCGGAGGGAACCGCGATGCCGAGAGGCGATCCGGACAGATACGTGTCGAGCCAGGCCTGCGGCTTGATTTCGTCGGCACCGAGGCTCGCTCTTCCCGAGAGATCGGCAAGCTCGATACGGGCGGAAAGTTTCAGACGACTCCAGGTGTTGCTCGACGTTGTCATTTCAACGTCCAGGGTCTTCGAGTCGGCTTGCGCACGCAGCGACAGTCGGGTCAGCTGCATCGGGGGCATGTCCGAAACGCGAACATCCACGCTGGCGTCCTCGATCTCGATCACCGTGTCCGCAGCGAACACGCGAACGGCTTCCGCAATCGAACCCGCCACCGACCGATAGATCGCGACCGGGTCCAGCGGCGGCTCTTTTGCCTTCTTCCGCTTTGCGGCCGGCGGTGCCGCGAGATCGACCTGAATCACCGGCCGCACGACGCTCACGGCCACGATCTCGGCGCGGCCGCGCAGCAGCGGCCAGAGCCGCAGTCGCGCGTGCACCTCTTCCGCGGTCACCCCCGCGATCCCGGGCATTTCGACCCGCACTTTGTGCAGGACACCGCGCGGCGAAGGCAGGATTCGGATGCTCAGCTGTTCCCAGGCGACTTCGCCGTGCACCGCCTCGGAAAGCCTGCGCTCGAATTCCGCCCTTACCGCCGCCCTGTCAATGAATTCTGGAAGAATCAGCACCGCGGCGACGACCACCGCGATGAATCCGGTGGCGCTGTACGCGGAAACTCGGGCAATCCTTCCCATCGCCAGCCCCTTAGGGATTGCTGCCGAACGCCGCCTGCCACTCCTCGCTTCTCACCTGCTGCTTGATTGACGCGCGAAAATCCAGGAATCTGTCGATATTCCTGGCGTCTCGGGCGTCGACCTCGCTGTTGATCGCCCGAAAGTCCGCGAGCGTGGCGTCGCGGCGATGGACCAGCTCGATGATCGCCTTGTGGCTCTCGGCGGTGCCCCTGAAGTATTCCTTTCCTTCCTTTTCCCATCCGTCCAGCAGTTCCCGCACCGCTCTCGCGCGATCCGGGTCCTTCACCGCGCGCCCGAATCTGGACTTCAGCTCATCGACGTTGTGGCCTGTCCCCAGCGTTCCCACGACTGCCGCGCTGCCGCCGAAGAGCATCACTCCAAGCAGGATGATGAGCACCTGACCCGTTTGTTCTTTCCTATGCATCAGTCGGCCTTCTTCACTTGCCTTCCCTACGGAAGAGCACCGATTGCCTTGAGCATTTGAATTTCAGCCCTGGCGATGTGCTTCCGCTCCTCTTCGGAAGTCAGGCTCCGCATCTGAAGGTGTAGTTCCAGCAACTGCGCGCGACTTGCCTGACGCTTCTCCTCGAACTGCGTGAATATCGTCTTGATTTGTTCGGGCAGCGTGTCGTAGTCGCGGTTGGCCCGATGGAGCTGGTTGATGAACGCCTCGTACTCGACGGCATAGGAGGCAAGGTCGCGCTCGATGCGATTGGCGCGTTCGAGCAGTTGATCCCGGCGAAGAGGGTCGGTGACGGCCTCGCTGATCACTGAGCGCATTTGCGCCGCGCCCTGCTTGAGCATGACCTCCGGCGTCGGGCGCTGATGGCTGCACGCCGCAGCAACCAGCGTAGCGGCAAAGGGCAGTATCAGTAGGAACGACGATCCTCTTGACACTGTTGCCAACACTAGTTGCCCATCGGCAACGGAATTATCACTTCGCCGCTTCCAGCTTCCTGACGCTTTCAGCACTGGCCTTGCTGGCCGCAACCTTCACTCCCGCTCCCAACTCCTTCACGTCGACCGTGACCTTGAGGATCTTGCCGGTGAACGCGTTATCCCATGCCTTGTAGTCCTCGGTCACCGGCGTGGCATCGTCCACCCCCACGTCCGCAGTCTCGTCCGCCGAGAAGATCCCCGGCTGCGTGCGCCCGATCCGTCCTTCCGCGACCTTTTTGTCGTTCGCGTAGATCGTTGCAAGGCCGCCTTTAGCCAATCCCCCGCCGTCATAAGCGAATTCCAGGCGGATCGTCGCCTTGCCCGCCGGAACGGCTTGCGCAGAGGCGACGGTAAACCGCTGCAGGCCGAGGAAGTTGTAGGTATACACCGGCTTGCCGTCCTTGAAATACAGGCTCCAGCCGCCGAAACGGCCGCCCTGGGCGAGGATCACGCCGTTGGCTCCGCGCGCTGGGATCTCCACGTCGGCCGTGAGCGTCAGCGAGCGGTTCTTGATGTTGATGAACACGTTCTCCGACATCCCCTTCATGCCCGGATACAGCGTGAGGGTGGTGCGGCCGCCCATGAGATCCGGCCGCCCGACCAGCGCCGCGTTGATGCGCTCGAGGAAGCGGTCGTCGATGGGAAGCACACGGTACTTCTCCGCCTCCTTCATGAACAGCGCCTGCAGCTCCTTCAGCTTCGCCGGATTCTGGGCGGCGAGGTCGTTGGCCAGGCTGAAATCGGCGCGCGTGTCGTACAGCTCCCATTTGTCGTCGGCGAGCGCCGCGCGCGCCTTCAACTCCCAGGGCGCCCTGTGGATGGTGCTGGCGAACCAGCCGTCGGCGTAGATCGCGCGGTTGCCGAACATCTCAAAGTACTGCACCGTGCGCCGGCTGGCCGCCTTCGCGTCATCGAAACTGTAGGCCATGCTGACGCCTTCGATCGGCGCCTGCACCGTGCCGTTGACGCTCTTCGGCTCCGGCAGCTTGGCTGCTTCCAGCACAGTGGGCGCCACGTCGATGACGTGATGGAACTGCGTTCGCACCTCGCCCTTCGCCTTGATCCGGTTCGGCCAGTGCACGATCATCCCGTTGCGCGTGCCGCCGAAGCTCGACGCCACCTGCTTGGTCCACGTGAACGGCGTGTCGCCGGCGACCGCCCAGCCCGCGGCCATGTGCGGGTAGGTGCTCGGATCGCCCCAGGTGTCGAGGTGCTTGAGCATCTCCGGCACGGTTTCGTGCACGCCGTTGAAGTAGGTGTATTCGTTGAACATGCCGTTCATGCCGCCCTCGGCGCTGGTGCCGTTGTCGCCGAGGATGTAGAGCACGAGCGTGTTGTCCATCTGGCCGATGTCCTTGAGCGCGCCGAACAGCCGGCCGATCTCGGCGTCCGCGTATTCGCCGAATGCGGCGAACACCTCCATCTGGCGGGCGAACAGCTTCTTCTCGTCCGGCGTGAGCTTGTTCCAGTCCTTGATCGCCTCCGGCTTGGGCGCGAGCTTGGTGCCCGCGGGCACGACGCCGAGCTTGATCTGGCGCTCGAGGGTCTGCTCGCGCATCGCGTCCCAGCCCTGGTCGAACTTGCCCTTGTACTTGGCGATCCACTCCTTCGGCACGTGATGCGGGGCGTGCGTCGCGCCCGGCGCGAAGTACATGAAGAACGGTTTCTCCGGCGTCAGCGACTTCTGGTACTGCATCCAGCCGATCGCCTTGTTGGTCATGTCGTTCATGAAGTGGTACTTCGGGTCGTGCGGGATCTCGATCTGGCTCAGCCCGTCGTACAGCATCGGCGCCCACTGGTTGGTCTCGCCGCCGATGAAGCCGTAGAACTTGTCGAAGCCCGAGCGGGTCGGCCAGCGGTCGGTCGGGCCCGAGGGGCTGACCTCCCAGGCGGCGGTCTCGTGGTTCTTGCCGAAGAAGCCGGTGCTGTAGCCGTTCAGGCGCAGCATCTCGGCGAGCGGCGCCACGTTGTTCGGGCGCTGGCCGGTGTTGCCGGGGAACGCGGTGGCGGTCTCGGTGATCGAGCCCATGTTGTTCATGTGGTGGTTGCGGCCGCTGAGCAGCGCCGCGCGCGTCGGCGAGCACAGCGCCGTGGTGTGGAAATGGTTGTAGCGGAGTCCCGCGCTCGCCAGGCGCTCGGCGTTCGGCATGGCGACTGGTCCGCCGAAGGCGCTCGACATGCCGAAGCCCGTGTCGTCGATCAGCACGATCAGCACGTTCGGCGCGCCGTCGGGTGCTTTCACCTGGAAGCGCGGCGGCGGCGTGACCTTGCGCGCGTCGAGCTCGGTGACCAGCGGATAGGTCGGCTCCGCGATCGGCAGCACCGTGCGGTCGACTCCCGCAGTAACTCCGGCGGGTTTGGCTGTCTCCGTCTGCGGCTTGCTGCACCCGGCCACTGCCGAGAGAAAGAGCGCGATGCTGAGGCCGGCGAGGATGGTGCGGGCTATTTTCATGGCTGTGATGTTTCCTTATGAAAGGCGAAGTTGGAATTTCTCGCCCGTATGACGTTGGAATTTCGCGTTACTCTACTACACCCATGCTTCGACCGCCGCTCGATGCCCGCACTCGTGCCACCACTTGCCGGATGCGGTAACGCTATATTAGACGAACCGCCGCTGCAGTATCCGAAACCGGCAGGCACCTTGACTGAGCAAGCGGAATCAGCGCTGCGAGCTCGTTGGGGCTGCTGCACGTCGATCAGATCAGCGCGCCGAGCAGCGTCTTGAGCAGGTCGGCAACCGGAAGCTTGATGCCGGCCGTCGCGATCATGGGCAGCGCGGCGGCTAGGACCAACGGGGCGACCGCAGTCTTCGTAAACGGGATCGGGCGCATCTTCTCGAACGCCTCGTAGAGCGATTGCGCATCCACGTCCGACGCAGCCTCGGGGACGGAGTCATCCTCGACGTCGCGACGCTCGCTCCAGCGCCGCTGTCCGAGGCGCCCTTGCCTGCCGGCGAATGCGCCCATGTCCAGCAGCGCCCGCGTCTTTGCGCGGCGCAGCGTGCCGGCGAACACCAGCAGCGGCGACAGGAAAACGACCAGCACAATGACGACGAAACCGACCATTTGCCACTGCAACGCTTCGATCGCCACTTCGTGGTATACGAGGTCGTGCGCCCATTTCGCGCCGAGCGCGCAGCTGAGTCCAAGCACCACGGGCGAGAAGGCGGCCGGTACGTAGGCGATGAAACTCAAGCCTCCGGTGCGATCGGGGTGCGTCGGCACGATCGAGAGCGAAAGCCGTGATATGCGCCAGAACAGCACGTATACGAGGACCAGGCGCCAGAGCCAGCCGTAGAACAGCAAGGCGATGAGGGTGCGCGCGACATAGAGGTACCACCACGCGCCGAAGCTCAGTCGCGGGGCAGACCCGCCCCCCTCCATGGCCCACATGACCTCGTGCAGCGAGGCTGTCGCCTGCGGCATGGTGCCGATGGCGACCGCGATCCCGAGAATGACAATCCAAGGGACCGCGGAGTCGCGCAGCCGGGCCGTGGCGGCGATCGCCTCCTTGAAGCGCGGGACCTCGGCCGGGGGCACGATACCCGAGGTGACGAAGTACGGGACCAACAGAGTCACGATCCTGTGCGCAACAGCCTCACCGAGAATGAAGAGCGGGAGCGCCACCAGCAACCGGGCATGCACGCCGAAATGGGCCAGCGGAGACTCGTCTCCGGTCGGGAGCGAAATCCGCCCCTGGTACCAGGCCCAGGCTGCAATCGGCAGCCATGCGAAGAGCGACCAGAAGATCGCTCGGCGCGCAACGCCCAGGCCGTGCGCCGGAATGAGGCCGACCTTGCGCTGCGCGCGGAACATCAGGTCGTTTCGGACGACCGAGAGGTTGAGCGAGTCAGTCTCGGCGGAGTCGAGTTGAGGAGTGCTCACGGGCGCATCAAAGTCTGAGATCGAGCGGGCGCGTTGGAGATGGCGCTACTTCTCTCCCTGCAGCCGTTTCGAGCCTTCGATGATCGGGTGCCACCCGACAACGAGCGTGAGCATGAACATATCCATGCGCAAGTCGTCAGGAGCCTTGTCGTTGACGCTCGACTTGTAGCTGAAACTGAAGTTCATGTTGTCGTTGACTTGGAAGCCGAGCGTGAGTCCCAGGCTGCGGGTGCTGAGCTTCTTCCCCGCGACGCCGTCGATCGTCGACCCACCGCCCGTTATCGAGTAGAGGTCGAACGACGCCCAGGCGCGCTCGTAGAGGTCGCGCGTGAGGTGCGCGTCGAACTGGACCATGGGATCGGTCTTCAGGGTCTTTCCGACGAAGTCGTTGTTGGGTCCGAAGAGCCACACGGCCGGCACGAATTCCAGGGTCGTGCGCCGGCCCGGCACCCACGGGCCGAGCTGCCAGACGATGGGCGCGCCCACGCGTCCATACCATCGGTTCTGCCCGATATTCAGAGGCTTGGTATTGTCGTACTCGCCGACCGGTAGGGCCAGGTCGACGACCATGTCGACCGAGAATCCCGGCTCATAGCGGTTCATGTCGGGAATGGTCTTCTGCGCCGGCGGGCCGAGGACATTGACGTTTAACTCAACCATCGGGTCGCCGAACCCGTTAGCCGTTTCTATGACCGGCGTGCCGGACACCCCGCCCGAGAGCCGCCCCATGGGCAGCAGGATCGTCCCTACGGCCGCGCGATCGAACAGAGAAAAGGTGTGCGCATAAGCCATTATTGCCATGGTCGCGTCGAAGGTCGCATTTGGCGTCACCACATGAGCGGGGTCGAACGGGTTCGAGTTGCCGCTTATCGACTGGTAGAGGAGCGGCACCGCATCGGCATCGGACAGATACTTCCAGTAGGTGCGCGGCGGGTCCTGGGCGAGGGCCTGCGGCGGGCACAGCGCGCCCACAGCGAGCGCTGTCGCGACGACCCACCGCAGCCAGGCAACCGGCTTCATCGGACCTTTGTCGTATTTCATGAGATCTCCTGCCTTCTTGACTGATTCTCGGATCGGCGACGTTCAGGGCTTGGGATCAGCCATCATGTCCTTGGGCGGCACGAACTGCCGCTTATAGATAAGCGGCGGGTAGCCGGGTCGTCGGGGACGCGCTGCGGAAGTTTGTCGTCCAGTGTCTCGAACACCGAGCGGCCCGGCAGGATCACGTTGTTCGTCCGGACATAGCTGTCCCAGAGCGCGAGCATTGCCTTCAGTTTGTCGGAGCGCTCTGCGGCGAGGTCGTTTCGCTCGGCGGGATCGGCAGCGAGATTGAACAGCTCCCAATCGCCCTTCCCGAAGGACTTGTATTGCCACCGGATCTTCCACTCCCCCTGCCGCACTGCGCGGTTGCCGAAGACCTCCCAGGCGAGATAGTCCTGCCCCGTCCGCGGCGACTCCGCCTGGCCCGCCAGCACCCGGTTCCATGACTTTCCCAGGAGCCGGGGCAGCTCGCGACCCTCGAGGGTCTTCGGATAACCGGCGCCGGCAACTTCGAGCAGCGTCGGCATGATGTCGGCCACGTGCATGAGGCCGTGGTTGATGCTCCCCTTGGTCCGCTTGACGGCCGGCCCGCTTACGACGAGCGCATTGCGGATGCCGCCTTCCGCGAGCCAGCCCTTGTACTGGCTGAAGGGCGTCATCGAAACCTGCGCCCACATCGGGCCGTAGGCGATGTACGAGCCCGGATCGCCCCAGGCGTTGGGATGGGTCTGCGACCACTTGCTCGCCGCGAAGAGGAAGTCGCGCGTGCCGAGCGTGCCCGCGATCTGTTCGAAGAGGTCGTTTCCCTCGGCACCGTTGTCGCCGAACACGATGAAGATCGTGTTCTCGTACTCGCCGATCTTCTTGAGGTGGTCGATGAGACGGCCGACGTGGAAGTCGAGGTTTTCCACCATGCCGGCGTAGAGTTCCATCTTCTTGCCGAGGTTCGCCCGGGCCGCCGGAGCGAGCACGACGGGATCGGGCAGGAACCACATCCGCTCGGAGAGCTGCGTGCCCGCGGGCATGATGCCGAGCTCGATCTGTCGCTTGAGCCGTGCCTGTCGCACCGCGTCCCAGCCCACGTCGTACTTTCCGACGTGGCGATTGCGCCATTCCCGAGGCAGGTGGTACGGGTCGTGCGGCGCCTGGTGGGAGACATAGGCGAAGAAGGGCTTGCCGTCGCCGCGGTTGGCGTCGATATATCCGATCAGCTTGTCGGTGTAGGTCTTGGTCGCGTAGTAGTCCTCGGGAAGCTTCGTCAAATAGCGGCCGTCTTCCGTGAAGACCGATAGCGGCGACGCGGCGGTGAAATTCATCATGTCCCAGTAGCTGCCTGCGCCGTCGAGCAGCGAGAAGTCGCGCTCGAATCCACGCGCGGCCGGGATCTGATCGGGCGCCTTGCCCATATGCCACTTGCCGACCATATAGGTGTGATAGCCGGCACCCTTGAGGAGCTGCGGCAGCGTGACCACCCGGTTGTTGAGGTAGCCTTCGTAGCCGGCCACGCCCCGCTGGTTGGGCGCGGTCCACTCGTCCATGTTGCCCAGCCCGTTGATGTGCGTATCGACGCCCGAGAGCAGCATCGCCCGAGTCGGCGAGCAGCTCGCGTGCGTGTAGAAGTTGGTGAAGCGTACGCCTTCGTTCGCCAGCGAGTCGAGGTTCGGAGTCCTGATCTCGCTGCCGTACGAGCCCATGTCGGCGAACCCCATGTCGTCGCCGAGGATGATGACGATATTGGGTCTCTTCACCTGCGCGTGTACTGGAGCAGCCGCGGCGAACAACGTCGCGAGGAAACCGACGATCACTGCGATGGATGCTCTATTCATAGGTACTCCCGCCATGCTGGTTCTCCTCGATGTCGGACTGGTTGCGGGGTCGAATCAGAACTCAACTTCGATTCCCTTTGCCTTCGCCACTCGGTGGACGTTACCAAAGGTCTTCGGCACGTCCCAAGGCGCGTCGGAGGTTCGCCTCGACACTCGCAATAGGCACGCTCAACGTTCGCGAGCCGACTATGACCGCGACACCATGCTATTCCTTTGATTTGGATCAAAGCCCCGTGTCGCCCGCCCCGTCTAGCACGGTAGCCGCACCGCGCGCATTCCGACCCGCCCAGGGGTCAGCCCTCGCCCAAAGCACCCCTTTGGCGCGGCTTTCCGGGTTGGCCGGCTCAAAACTCGACCGCGATTTCCCGCGCCTTTGCCACTTGGTAAATCGAGTCGAAGCTCTTCGCCGAATCCCAGGGCTTGTCCTCCGGTTCGTTACGAAATTCCCGGTAGGCCCGCTCGACGTTCAGATAGATGCGCGCCGGGGCGTGCCACGCGCCGTACGGCCCGAAATCGATCCGCTTGGAAGCCTCCAGGGATGTCAAGCCTTGGTCGAAGCAGCGCTTGGATTCGTCGCGCAGGTATTCGAGGTACGCCTTCATCTCCATTTCCCCTTCGAACCCGCACACCGGTCCGTGTCCGGGGACGATGACTTCGGGCTCGAGCGAGATGATGAGATCGAGAATCTTGAGCCATTTCGCGTAGCTGCCGGTCCAGCCCATGGGGGTGCACAGGCGGAAGAGCACGTCGCCGGCGAACACCACCCCTTCCTTGGGTACGTGAATGATTGTGTCCCCGGCCTGGTGGCACGGCCCCACAAAGATGAGCTGAACCTCCGTGCCGTCGAGATTGATCACGTGGCGCTCGTCGAACGCGGTCGTCGGCAGCACCAGCTCGATGCCGTCGAAGTTGTAGTCCTGCAGCAACTGCCTGGCGATGGCCAGAGCGCCGGGATGGAGCACCTTGAGCAGCATGCTTG
>Ga0105252_10000476_pt1 | contig 26505 bp, 48 predicted proteins | sample EasRivMeERMZT100_FD_89675 | JGI IMG/M metagenome (GOLD analysis project Ga0105252, IMG submission 89675) | Soil microbial communities from meander-bound floodplain in the East River, Colorado, USA - East River MetaG ERMZT100 | ecosystem: Environmental > Terrestrial > Soil > Floodplain | place... | reverse complement strand
GAACCAGTCCTGGATGATGTCGCCCGACACGCCGAACGGGCCCAACCCCTACCGCATCGGGGATCGCATCGCATAGGCTATCGGGTCGGGCGATGCGATGGGGAATCGCATTCCCCATCGCATCGCCTATCACCTAGCCTTTCTAGTGCGCTTTGCTCACACTTATCGCAATAGGTCGATCGACCTATTCTGCGCTTTCGTCCACGCTATCGGTATCGGTATCGTCGGCGGTATCCTCACCCCGTAGGTGAGCGATAACCTCTGCCTCTGCCTCTGCCGAAAGGGGAACGATCACGCTACCCTTGCGGAACTTGGCAACCCTACCGATATAAACATCACCTATGGCGATGCTATCGCCGAGCGAATCGGCGAACATATCGGAGCGGTAGATACCCTCTCCGTTAGTGATAGCGTCGCCATGCTGATCGTACAGCTTGACGCTAGTAGCTGCCGGGCCCGTACCCTTAGGGGTGAACCCATCCACTACCACTACCACAACGGAGCCGTTGCGCTTTGCCAGAGTAGTCCCGATCGTTACCACGTTAGCGGTAGCTTTGTTCTTACCCTTGGCGGACTTGATATTGTCGAACATTGTTTCACCCCCTTTGGGTTCGTCTCTATCTATGGCACAATCTACACCATACCCCTAGGGGTCACAATAGGTCGATCGACCCTATTAGCAAAAGTCATCATAATGATAAGTAATCCTAATAGATACCCCTATCACTGTTAGGTTAGGCGAACATAACATGTTAGGTTAGGCGAACATAACATGTTAGGTTAGGTGTCCCTAACTTGTATACTACATGCTACATGTAACGTGTAACATATAACGTGCTACATGTAACATGTAACGTATCACATATCGCATCGCCAATCGCATCGCCAATCGCATCGCCAATCGCCAGCCACATCTCGCAGGCTACCACGAGTGCGTTTCCAAGTTTCTGATTTTCTGATTTCTTGTTTCTGATTTCTCATTTCTGAGCCTATCGCATCGCCTATTCTCGAGCCTATCGCATCGCCTATTCTCGAGGTTATCGCATAGCTTATCGCATTTGGCTATTACATGTGTGGATTTCTGACCTATTATATGTGCGAACGTTTCTGAGTCCATAAAAAAATCCGCCATGCTTTCGCATAGCGGATTCTATATCACCTTATTCCCCGATAGCTTTGCTCTATCGTATGCTGTTTCGTATGGGCGACTAGATCGCGACGGAGATCGACACGATGTAGACGGGATCTATCCCGGCTCCATCGCAGTACGCTTCACACGCTTCTAGCGTGCTGTATCGCTTTTCGATCGGATCGTGTATCCCGTGGTTCATCACGGTCAACATGTATCCATCGGGAGTCGCACTGATGTATGCTTCCATTTTTCACACCCCCTTTCAGTGAGTGGTTCCTATCGCTTCTCTCACCCCGAAAGCCCACTATTCGCATACGGAATAGCGGGCTGTATCGGGAAACCTATCGCTCAGGTCATGTTGTGGTTTTCGCCTCTCCCATCCTCGGAGGTTAGCGCAAACGATTCTCTGGCTGTATCGAAAGACTCATACCAATCCACAGCCTGACCCCAACACACACCAAACGGTTCGCCAGTCTCGATCGACAACACATGCGCAATCGCATTGATCGATCGCTCTCTTTTATCTCTCAGGGCTATCGCATCGTACATTTTTTCCACCCCCTTTCGTATTGGTTTTCTCACCCGAAAAGCCCACTACATCGCTGTAGCGGGCTGTATCGGGAATCCTATCGGGGAGCCTATCCCTTACACCACGGGAATCGGTCACCGCAAGCAGGACACTTACCCAGATCGGAGTCGATACCGTCATCGTATCGCTTGGCGTTGACGACCACCTTACGCAACGCTTCCGGCATCTCAATCCGAACCGTCATCGCATCGCAACCGTGATCGACTGCCATACGCCAAATCGCATCGAGACTGGAACCGATAACCCCGTGGTCAAACGCATCGCCAGTCGGGAACGTCTCGTAAACGTGATACGCAACGTTCTCGTAACGATTCGTATCCTCGTTCAGATCGCCTTCCTGTATCGCAAACATGAAGCTCATTTTATTCACCCCCTATCTTTTAGCTTACTCACCCCGAAAGCCCACTCTTTCGAGTGGGCTATTGTGTCGGGGATCGACTCTCCTATCGCAAGGTGAGTCGCTGACCCTTTCCTGTGCCGAGTCCGACGCCGTATCGTGTGAAGTGCCTTTCGCACATCGAAGCCCACGGTCCCATCGTGGTCTTACCGTCTACCGTTGCCGGAGTCGCATCGCCACAGAAGTCGCATGACGGTAGGTGATCTACCGCTACCTCTATCCGATCGCTCATTGTATCGCACCCCCTTTCACTGGTTGAACTGGCCGCTGCGGCCAGTCTAGCAAACCGGCTGTATAGCACAAGTCATAACGTAGGTTCTGTCGGGATTTCTTTAAGTTTCTTTCGCACGCCGAGAGGCCCGGCCTCGTTCGCAGCCGGGAATCGCAGCCGGTTACCCGGATAACCGCCGAGGCGTCATCCACCCCTTTATCGCAAAAATAAAACCCACCCCATCGCATAGGATGGAGCGGGTTCTATCCGACTATTCTATTGTGTCGTTATGCCAGATCGCTACAGGGTGGCTTACCGTCAACGATTCGCGGAGGCTCATCGCCACTACTCATCATTTCCTCAACCGCAGCGAGTACGTCATCGATTGTCGTTTCGGGCATCCCTAGCACTTCACGCATCGCTTCCGTAAACGCAGTGAGCATATCAGCCCTAACGAACTCGATTCCATCCTGAATCGTATCACCGTATCGGTTTCCGACATCAATCACCCAACCATCACCGCTCGCATTGTCCAGCCGATCCCGAAATGAATCATCCACGAGTCGCAGATCATTCGCCTCACCGTATACGCCAGTTTCCACATCGATGTATAGCATTTTATTCACCCCCTCATCACTTTCCGTTACCGCATCCCCAAACATCAACTCGGGATCACGATCGTCCATTTTCATCGCCTGCCTTTCGTCGTATTCTTTCCGCAACCTTGCCAGTTTCCCAATCCAATCGGGTTCGTGAACCCCATCGTATTCGATAGTGACAGTTCCCCCATCACAGGCGTCACCGTCAGTCCTATCTACCCACACATCTCTACCAACATGGTATATCCCATGCCCACAGTGTTTGCAGAACGTATCCATTAGAGTCCACCACCTCTCATCGCTTCCAAAATCGTATCCTCAATCATTCCCTCAATCAAAGTGACCATCGCATCCAACGTATTAGTCACAATGAATGTTTGCACTCCATGCGAATCGTAATCGCTCGCATCGATATCTTCCTCAGCCTCACGGATATCGTCATCGAAGAACATACCGACCGTGTGAATCCCATCACGATTCATCATGGCAATCACAGACTCAGCCTCATTCTCACCATACCACGAACCGTCAGTCATAATCAGCATGTATTTCCGCATCGCATGGGATTCCATCAACACATCGTATGCCTGTTCCAAAGCCACTTGCGGATTCGTATTCCCATCCACATTGACGAGTCGAATCTGCTCACTGACAATGCTATCGTGATCCACTAGGTTAGCCGGTTCTCCATCATCAAACGCATAGATCGTCAACGGAACGTCAACCGCATCGCAAGCGTGATGCATAAACCATACCGCTTCCGATAGCTCATGTGTCCAGCCATTCATTGACGAGCTTCTATCCACAAGGATTACGAACTCCAAATCTTGTGAATGGAACATCGCAGGCTGGAACCTATCGTACATTCTATTCGGATTCGCAGCCGGCTTCATCGCACGCTTGAAACGGAACTTACCGCTCTTCGTATTGCGATTCCAACCACCTTGCGCTTTCACTCTCAAATCCGAAAACGCATCACGAACCTGATTCCGACGGTAAATCTGGTACTCATCTGGATCGTATACCGTAGGATGCCACCCATTCCGAGTAACTTTCGTACCCCGAGTCGCACGATCTACCGCTTTCCGATACATATCCAGATCACGAACTACATCGGCTTGTTTGAGGATATCCTCAACCGAACGACGAACCGCAGAGAATACCTTATCCTCACGCTCTTCCCGAGCGACAATCTTAGCCAATCGGTCATCGGTTTCCCCATGACCTGTTCCATCGGAAGGCTCATCCCCATCGGATTCCTCTTCGGATTCGCCATCGTCACCGCTGGCCCCACCCGATTCCTCTTCCAATGCCTTTCTCGCAGCCTCACACCCATCGCAATCGCATTCCCCATCCCCATCGGGATCGCCCTCGAAATCTTCGTCGGATTCGCCAGGCTCACCGTCGCCACCATCACCATCCGAATCCGAACCCTCTTCCGAATCCTCTGGCTCATGGTATCCCGGGCCACCATTGGTAGCGAATAGCTTTACCGGAGTGTCACCGCAAGCGGTATCGTTATCGATTCGATCAACCCAATATTCATCACCATCATTATCGTAACGCCTATAGATCATTCTTCCACAATGACGACATCTCGCAGAGCCTTTCCCACCGCCATTTGTATCCTTGGATGGATTTTCTTTCGACTTCTCATCCCAATCTTCGATGCCGTCGTCTTTCGCAACGTCATCGTCAGCGTCTTTCGCATTGGGCATCGGAAACTTACAGCCACCGTTTTCGGGAATCGGAATCGACTCCCCATCTATCGGCATCGAATGTCCACCGCATACCAGTTCGAGATCTTCCGAATCCTTACCGTAAATTTCTTGCCATAGCCTACGCAATAGCGACCAAGCCTGATCCGAATCGGCATCCGCAGGATCTTTCACATCCTGGTATTCACCGATAATCTCAGCGACTTCAACTGCGCTATCCTCACCGAACCGCTCAACCCAATACTTTCTGATTTCGGATCGGATATCCTGAGCCAACCAAGTCCTACCACAAACGAGAGGCCAAGCTGTTTTGATATGCTTATTGTTCTCGTTAGCGATAATCTCCATCACAACCGCTGTCAGATAACCACGCATCGTATTGAATCGCCCAATGAGCGCCCTTTCGACACGGGGATCTTCTGCGATATTGAATATGTGAAACATACCGGGAAAGAAACTGAGTTCCTTTTCGATACGCCTATTGAGCTTGCTACCCTGTCTCGGAGTGAATAGCGTATGACCTAGCTCATGGAACGCAGCCCCAATCCACACCGCAAGTTCCAATGGAAGATCAATCGCATCAGGCAACTTACTCGCATTGAGTGTGATTTCCGATCCGTTACTCCATGCAACAGGGTCATCATCTTCCTCAACCATTCGCAGATTGGTTACGCCATTGTCAAGAATCTTTGCCGCAATCCTAAGCTCATGGACTAGCGAGCGGATTCGCAATACGTTTTCCCGACGTTCCATTTCTATCTGCATCTCTGGACTTATGATTCCCCAATAGGGATCGTTGAAGAACGCCTTTTTCTTTGTCATTTCACACCCCCCTCAATCCACCGATTCTACGACGCTTCGGAGCAGCTTCCGCATCCTCTTCCGCATCCTCTTCCGTATCCTCTGTCGCAACCGGAGTCGCTTTCACAGTCGGCTTCTTCTTCGCAGGCTGTTTCCAACCAGCCGATTTCTTGGCTATCGCAGCGTTTCTCGCAGCCTCTGCGTCAACGATACTCTTTAGCCATTTGATTAGCGCAGGAGTATCGATTCCACTACTTTTTGTATCCAATGCTTTAAGCAGAGAATCAACGCTACCCGTATCGATTCGCTTTCTCCTAGCCCATGCCAGAAACAGCAACGAATCGGTTGTCATATCATCAATGGGCTGAAGATCCTCAACCGCACCGATTGTCGTATCCGTTGTCCGATTGCTATATCCTCTGGATATCACTTCATCGAACACCATCTTTTTCGTGATCGCATCCTCACCGTATTGCTTCACGAGATCGAGTAGGATTCGCTGACGGTATTTCGGATCGGCAGAGTTTGCCGAACGGTGAGCCGTAAACGAAATCCCAGGGATTCGCTGATCGGGAGGCCAATGATGTGCTGTATCCCGAATCATTCGCAGAGTCGAAGTCTTTAGCGGTTTGAGTCCCTCTTTCACAGCCGCATCCCTTACCCCATCGAATAGGGTTCGGGAAGCACCCATCGGAACCTCAATGAGCAACGCATCGCCAAGTACCCACTTGTCGTTTTCCGTACTCATGTTCCGAATCGCATCGACTGATTGTGTGTATTCGTGTTCCATCAGATCAACGCATCCTCTTCGGAAAGCAGTTCCGCAACCTCAGACTCTACCTGATCCCGAAACTGAGCGAATGCCAAACGGACACCATTCTGCTCATGCTCACTGAATCGCCCAATCATTTGCGCTGCCGCAAACTCTGCGTTATAAACCAACGTGAACAGAATATAATCTTCCATCAGTTTCGTACTGAATGGAGTCTTGATATCCTTATTACCACGAACCGAACGGGCAAACGCTTGGAGCGCCGCAACACCAATCAATTCATCCTCGACTAGCTCACTGTATCCCCATTCGATGCGGACAGGGAATCGCTCCTTGAACGCCTCATTCAATGGGAATGTACCAGCGTATTCTTTTCCAAGGTTGAGCGTACCGCCCAACAGAACCGCTGGCCCAGCCTTTATCACTGATCCATCGTATTGTTCCCGAGTCAACTGGCGACGGTTATCCAAAAGCTCAAACAGTCTCGCAAGGCTATTCGATACCGTCATGTTTGGCTCACCGATTTCAATGACCCCAAAGTTTGCCACAATGAGACTCGCCATTGAATCGTACCACTTCGCCAACTTTTCCTCATGGGGTCGCCAACCGCCAGGGATTCCCTCAACGTCAATCCCACCGTTAATCGGAATCGAAATCATGGGCAATCCCCATTGTGCAGCGAATGCCCGAAGCACAGTGGTTTTCGCACTCTGAGTCGGACCCCACAACATAACGTTGAGCTTATTGTCCATCGCAATGCCCAACGCATCGAGATCAAGGAACCCACCGTCGAGTGTACGGGAAACATATTGCTCAACGACATCCTTTGGCGGAACCAAAGCCCTGAGCGCATCCCTATCCTCTGGCGAAAGCGAATCCCAATTCACTTTCGAGAGTGTTGCCGGTCGTTTGTATTGATGCATTTCGCATCACCTTTCCTATCGAACCATCCTGTGATTCGGCTGAATCGCAGGGGCCAATCTCAAACGGAGAAACTGGCTACTGCCAGTGTAGCACACCGGCTGTATCACACAAGTCATAACGGGCACTCTGTAGGGATTTGTTTAGAGGGCGTCCTGAGGCCCGGTTATCCGCTAGGGAGTCTCCGGGGAATCGACACCATAATATTGTGTTCTCCGCACGTCATGCGTATAGCAAACCGTCCCTATTTGTCAAGCAATAACGTGGGTTCTGTCAAGATTTCTTTAAGAGGTTGCTATCCGCCCCGTGTGTCCTCCGGTTATCTAGATAGCCGCACGCCTATCCGACGCCTCATCCACAAACTCTATATAACCCCCCTATCGCCATGTATCGCACAACCTCCCCTAGCGGTTATCTAGGTATCCGCCCACCTATCCGCCCCCTCTATCGCAAACTCTATCGCACTCAGCGGTTATCCGGGTAACCGATCGTCCTATCCTGCCCGATCTCCGCTCTCCGGTTATCCAGGTAACCGCATCCCCCTATCCTGAGCAATCCCCTATCGCAGTGCCCACGCCTATATATCCGAATATCCGCGTTTCCAAGTGTATATATATGCCCAAGTGCCCGTTTCCAAGTGCCCGTTTCCAAGTCAGAGTTCCATCTGATCGGGATTCACGATCTTGGGTGGCCTCTTTCGTCTCACTCTTCGCTGACGAGTGCCCGTTTCCAAGTGCCCGTTTCCAAGTGACTCAATGAATTCCACAGCGTCTAATGTATCTCGCACATATTGCTCTATATACGCAGCATGTTGTTCCGGTGTCAACGGTCTTTTTCTCATCTAATCCCCTCTACGGCGTTTGCAGCCCTGGGCACCCCATCGAGCGAGCGCCGGTCTGGGAACCAGCGCACCCTAAGAGGGTTGCGCTGTGGTTCCCGTTGACACACGCCTTGGTTCCCGTTTGGTTCCCATTTTGGTTCCCATCTCACATCGCTTGCAGCACAAGGGCTCTCGGTTACCCGGATAGCTTGGTTCCCGCTTGGTTCCCTCCCCTGGTTCCATCTGGAAGAAACTAGGTGGTTCCCGCTTGGTTCCCGTCGTCTGGGTCGTAATCGACGGCTCGCAGCGGCGGTGGACTGAATCGCATACGCTCTGCCCGTCTCCATTTCATAGCTTTGCCGAGCAATTGCGTTCTCATTCCCTCCCCCGCAGCCTTTAACATTTGCTGTGCTGTCCGTCGAGTTGCGTCGTGGGGAACGTTGAGGGTATCGAGCAGGTCTGCCGCTTCCTTTGTGCCAGCGGGCCAAGTCTCGGTCGTAAACTCGTAGCGTAGGGGATCTTCATAGCGGACCAGTTCGACCGCCTGTGGTATCCAACTGGTGCGCCTTTTCTCCGCTACTAGCTTGGCTCCATCATCCCGCTTGTTGAGTTGCCATAGCAGGTCTACATCTTCGTTCTTGCTAGAGCTACCACGTTGACCTTTGCCGATATCTTTACCGGCGTGATCCACACGGAGTACCGTGACACCTCTCGCTTTCAATGGCACACCAGTATGCCGAGCGAACGCCTGCCATGTATGGGCGTCATTTTCGTCGCCACCTATGACTCTGGCGGCGGTGTCGATCACCACTAGTTCGGCGTCGTATTTCTCTACCCAATGGATCAGCGTCTTGCCACCTAACTCGGTGTCCAGTAGCGGTAGGTTGGGCATCAGCACATAGTATAGGTGAGAGAAATCGTCGCTATCCTTGAATCCCATTTCCTCTATTCGGTCCTGAATGTCGCCTTTAGCTTGCTCATAGTCTAAATAAAGTACCCGCAGTTTGGGTCCGGCTGGTCGATCTAATACCGCCTGTCCGGTGGCAGCTTTCAACGCTAGAAACAGCGAGAGTTCCGACTTGCCCCATCCCGCCTTCGCATAGATAGCAATGGATCGTGCCCTTGGTATGATCGGCTCTATCAACCACTCACCTACATCGTCTACTTCACCACTCAGTAGTGCGTTTAGATCGAGTAGTCCTACTAGTTCTTCGCCGTCCGGTTCAACAAGATCAGCCCCCGTGCCCCTCTCGGTTATCCGGGTAACTCGTTCCGCCTCTCTGCGATCCCACTCGGCCTGGTCAATCTCGGGCACAAGAGACAGGTCAATAGTGAGTGCAGAATCCTCTTTCACACGGAGAGCTATGGCGTCGGCAACGAAGCGATCAAAGTCGGGTCCACCTTTGGGCTTCACACCGACCAGTGCCGACCGGAGTTCTTCGATTGCGTCTATCAGGTCTAGCTTGATGGAACCCCGTCGTGTCAGCGACAGCAAACGTGCCACTTCTCGGGTAGCTGTTGGGTGACGTCCAAGATGGGCGTCTCCGGTAGTGGCTACCTGGATAGCCGAGAGGCTCCGGGCCAGTTCATCCCGGCCCTCTCGGTTCGGTTCCTTCGAGTATTTGCGTAGCCATGCCTGTTCTTCCGCCGTCGTTATCTCACCGATAGCTCTGTCCGGTGCGTTGCGTGGTTCCCACGGAAGAAGAAACGCAGCCCATTGCGGGAGTTCATCAAGGCTCATTGACGGCCCGGTGATGGTGTATTGCTTACCATCAGGCAGGTGACTCGGGGGTACGATCACATACCCTCTGTCGCCCCTAGCCTCACCCGGTATATCGAGCAAATGCCCATTCGATATCCGATGCTCCACCCCACCACTGCGGCGGTCGAACCACACATGCAGACCGTGACCGGGTGTGGCAACCAGGAAGGTCTGCTCCAGGTCGTAGCCCTCTACTCCAGCTATCCGGGTAACCGCATCCACCCCTGGCTCCCCGTCGCAATCCAACACAACTGCGCCTACGAGTCCAGGGGGTATACCGATCATCGCCTCGGGGTCCGTGCGCCACCATTCGGCTATCTGGGTAACAGCGGTGGTGGCGAGCTTCCACCCGCCCTCTCCCCTCGACGCTCCCATTTCGCTGAGCATTGGGTGCGGACGTTTCGCCCACTTATCCCGACCCTTATCGTGGTTGGTTGCCACGCACGGAAACACAGGGAACCCCGCAGCGGCCCACAGCAGCGCCGCCTCCGCTGGTGGCAGGTCGGACACGGCGGGCACGGTGAGCGCCCGGCTACGGGCGGCTGAGCGGGCACTGGTGGCAGGCTCGGGGTCAGGCAGTTGACCGGCTCGACGGGGCACACGGCTCCTAGCAGCTTGTTACAGAGCGTGTGTTAGAAGCGGTGATCCGGGTAACCGGAGACGACTGAGAGAGGTAGGCCCGACCACCACCAGGGGGAAAGCAGGGTGATGTAGCCGGTTGGGAATCGCCTACCTCTCTCAGCCCATAGGCGTCTCCGGTTCCCCATGAGTATCGCCCTCTAGAAGTCGCCGCCTCTCGGGGGCGATACTCCCCCACACCACACTGTAAATCCTGTTGATTTTGTCTACGATTGTCAGACCATCTTCGTCGGGTGGTCCGAAGAACGCTTCAAGGAGGTTCTCGGGAGGAAGTCCACCCTGGTTATCCGGGTAACTGGCAGGGGTGACGTATTCATCATCGCTCATCAATGCTCAACACCCGCCCCCCATAGCCGAGCGGTATTGTCAGCCCATATCTCCGGCTCACGCTCCATCGATTCGGCTAGTTCCTCTGCGGTAAGGTTCGGGTCCACAACGCCGCCAGCGAAGTCGGCTTTAGTGGCACCAATCTGCCAGTGCATCGTGTCCTTATCGTTCCCCGACCAGTCGCCGCCCCAGACAAAGACGTGCCTATTCCCGGCGACAATAGCCTTGATATCGGAACGCATAGCCTCGGGTTGATCCGTGTTCGTAGACCCAACGGGGTTCTTCGACGGATTCAGATCGAGAGCTAAACCAAAGGCATGAAGCGACCACTCACTGCTACCGGCGATCGTTCGGCAGTTATAGGTGCCCCCACCGGACTCCAAAAAGAAGTACCCGTGGCGGCGCATACAATCGGCAAACGCAACCCAAGCGGGAGCGGTATTACGCTGGACTGAGAGGTTCCATTGCGTGCAGGAAGCCGAACCGGGAAACGACACCGAAACGAATTCGCCCCCATTACATCTAGCGGACGCATATTCGTACCGCATAGTTGACGTGGAAAGCGGTGGTAGTTCCCCTGACCTACCTATCGCTTCGGTGTCGTCCCAATCCGGCTCCGTGCAGACGGCGAACATTATCCGATCAGAATCCGACCCTGTGGCGAACGGACTGCGTTAGCAGTGAACCATTCGGTAGCAGTAGCCTTCTCCGCATCGGTGGCGGGATCGAGAAAGTAAGGCGCATTCTGTCCGGCCTTTGCTTCACCCTGAGTCACCCGCCCAAGCACAATCTGTTGCATCCCATCCCCGAAAGCACTCTTACCCAAGTTGCCCCAGATAATCGTGTTGTCGAAGATATCGCCGGTATCGAGAATCACAACGTACCGGCAACGGGTGCCCTCTGTCGTGCCGAACCGGGTAGTCTCTTCGGTTCTCTGCGGTTCCACAAAGGCGATAAGCTTCCCTATGTTCTCGGACGCCTGGAAAACGTCGCCCAAGCCTGCGGGATCACCCATCGCCCAATCATCACCGACTGGAACAGCCGGAGTGGGGGGTGTTGTCACTGGCGCTCCTTGGTTATCCGGGTAGCTACTACTCGGCGTCTGTCTCGGCAAGCTCATCGCTTTCGTCTGGCGTCTCGTCCGGCTCTTCGACCGGCTCTTCGACGGGAACAGCAGGCTCTTCCTCGACAGGATCAGGCGTTTGCATGACCAATTGACTACCCCTTTCTGTGGCGTATCGGACGCTGTATCGCATCCGGTAGGTAGGCAGCGACCAATCTAGCAGGGTGTACGGCGGCTCGCCAGCCCCACCCAACGCCGTGTTTCCCGAGCCGATGACGGCCCTCCGGCTACCTGGATAACCACAAGGGAGGGCACAGTGCCAGACGGGTTCTGGACACCGAGTACCCCCCGATGTGGGTCGGTGGTTACCCGGATAACAGGGAGAGGGAGATCGGCGGCAACAGGGAGAGCTTTCACCCCCCACAAGGGGGTGGGGTTGGAGAGATGGTTATCCAGGTAACAGACGGGCTCAGGGTTCCCCCGTATGGGGGAAAACTCGGGCTTGACAGCTAGGCCGGGAGGGTGTATCGTCTATGACGAAATGGTAGACGTACCTCAGCCCCGGAAATGGCGCCCGCTTTGGGACGTTGCGTTAGACCGGCAACTCATGGCCGGAAAGAGCTTCGATAGCCACTACGGTCCAATGCTCACCGATACGCTGCTCAATAGGCACTCGGTAGTGGACCGGCAAGATAGCCGGACCCTTGCCCTCAATATGCGGGACCGGCTATACATGATGCCAACCTACGCCGTCACAAAGACGATGGGTAAGGTCATTGAGATAGGTGCTTCGGAAATGAGCAATCTGGAAGTGCCAGAAGATTTCGATATGTCGCTCCCTTCACCAAGCGGATTCGTCTGGCTAGAGGAACCGCAGATGTTCCCTCTTATCTCGATGGATTTGGCGACTGGTGACATTACCGAATGGGGCAATACCGCACCCGTCGCCGGTATCTTTTGGTTTACCTCCCCCGATGGAGTAGGCGTACACCTACCCGATGGGAGTCGGGGAATCGTACCCGGCATAATGTCCGGTGTCATTATGCATAGGGATCTTGCGACTCAGGATGCATTCTTCCGAGATATGTACCCGGAATACATCACCTTTGATCTTACCGCATGGGCACTCAATATGCCCTGGCGTGAAGTGTCGAACGAGTATTGGGTAGAGCATCACGATATCGAGCCCGGTATCATCACCCCTTCGGGTAGCTTCTGGCGTAGGTGGTTACTATCCTTCTGGGCACTCGCCAACGATCACATCACGGTTACGTCTGCGTCTCGGCCTACGATACGGCGGGCGAAAAGAGCTATCGGACCCACAGCCGCACCCGATTACGGAGACGTTCGGGTTATCGCCTTACGTCGCCGCACAATACCGCATGAGGATCATGTACCACAGGAAACAGAAGTCGCCTGGTCACACCGTTGGGTAGTGGGTGGGCATTGGCGCTGGCAACCCTTTGGGAAAGGGCGCAAGCTAAGGCGCTGGCAATGGATCAGCCCTTACGAAAAAGGGCCAGTAGATAAGCCTCTCATCATCCGTGACGATGTAAGGGTGCTAAAACGATGAGTAAGCCTGCCCGTGATCCTTGGGAACGTATCTTAGAGCAAGTTACTTATAAGGTGTATCAATCCGAACTTGGAGAATGTTGGGTTTGGATGGGTCGTTGGACTTCCTCTAGCGGTTATGGTCTAATGGGTATTGGTGGTTGGAAACGTAAATATGTTCACAGGGTAGCATATGAACATCACTATGGAACAATACTTGAAGGTTGCCAAATAGCACATAAATGTGACATACCTCGTTGCGTGAATCCAGATCACCTTCGTATGGTAACTTCCGCAGAAAACCAGGCGGATATGGTTGCAAAAGGTCGCTCTAAACGAGGGGATTCTCATTGGAATTGGAAGGGTGGTATCTCCAAGAACTACCGTACTGGTGGGAATCGTAGACCCGGTAAGAAGATTGAATAAACGATGAGCGTAATCCTCTTCGTCATGGAAGAGCGATGCGATACCTGCATCTTTCGACCCGGCAATCTGATGGACTTGAATAAGGGTCGGCTAGCCGATCTGATAGAGTCCACCGATGAGGGTGATACCAATGTTATCTGCCACAAGAGCCGGTCAGTCAGCGGTGTTATTCATACCGATGCGTGGTGCAAAGGGTCGGTAGATAGAAGGCCCGGTAAGGCAGTGCGAACGCTTCGGGAAATGGGACTAGGCGAAGAGATCAGTACCGATGGAAAGACGGTAAGAGGGCGATGAGCAAACGAATCAACAGAGGCGATACAGTCTCGTTCTGGATAACCGGGAAGAGATATGAGGGTCAGGTTGTAGATAGTGACGGTCATTGGGTGACTGTCAAAGTTGGCGATAGGCACTACGATAAGCCTATCGGAATGGTGGTCAAAGTCAAGTGAGCGATAGACGACAGTGTACGGGTTCCGGTATGTGGCTCGATGGGCCACTTGAAACCACCCATCTAACGTGTCCCGAATGCGGGCGTAGGATACCCGCAGAGGAACCTTATGGGGTGAAAATCTGGCCTGGCGGGCCTCGATTCATCCTTAAAGGGCATCAGACTCGGGAAGCATATGAGGCTCGGAAATGAAAGTGCGAATCGATTATACCGAAGAAGTGCCCGATAGATTTCGTCGTGCTATCAATCTCTATCATGGTCAGGATGGTCTTGCTACTCGGCAAGAGGTTCGGGATTGGTTCAAGGAATATGGTCGGTCGATGGACGACGATATCATATGGGATTTGGATAGGGAAGAACCCGAATGACAACTAGAGAGAAATGGCTTCTTGTAGTCGCCGCTGCAATTGCTTTCCTGATAGGATCGCAGATAGGACCGCCAAGATGAATCAACCACCGATGAGAGACGATGAGCTAGCTGCACTGGAAAGGCTAGGTCGAGCGATTATGGATCGGGAATTCGATCCGATGAGGCGACCGTTGCGATTGGTTGTAATGGAGTCTGGCGATCAGTTCGTGACACTTTCCGAGAATGGATTTGCTAGGGTATGGACTGTCGCTTCCAATGGCAAGCCATACCTCAGAAGGGAAGGCGATGGAGTCTACTGAGCCAAACGAAATCGTCCAGATAAGGCGAATGCTAGCTGGTGTCGAGAACGATCGGGTTACCAAGCAGTTTGCCAACCCCGAGAGGATGATCGGCACCGAATACGTCCGGGTACTGTTGGAAGCATACGATAAGCTAAGGGGAGTCAATGCACGATAACGTCTACCTTGATAATGGGAAGGGCGCAGTGGTGAAGCTGTCCATTCGTGGTACATCTTCCGGGTTTGAGTTGGATCAGCATACTCTTATCAATGGTGCGGAAAGCACCCGGCATCTTGGTGTGTTTGGTGAGCGTAAACTGGCTGTCGCACAAGCCAAGGCAGAAGCGGCCCGGATAGCGACCGACTTTTTCCACGGACTAGTACCTGCATGACAGACGACTTCATACGGGAAAGCGAAGGGATGGGGATCAACCCCGACATTCATCCCGACAATGTAGAGAAAGCAAGGGCTCTACTATTGCGGGGGGAATTGACCCTGCTAGTGGATCACTTCACGGTAGCGAAAGCTATTGCGGAGACACCGGGGGAACATTTCCCGGTAGTTATCCTTGCGATACAGGGTGAAGCACCCGAGTCCCAAAAGAAGCGGACAGTCCGACTCGTAATGCCCTTCTACATGGCTGAGCGATTGGGCGAAGGGCTTGTTACCATAGACGCACCGAATCCCCATGACTGATGTAAATGAGGCTACGATCCTCAGTGAGCTATACGATGAGGTTGAGAGTCTACGGGAAGCATTGCGTGCTATACACAATGCGATGGGTCGCAAGTTCTCGCTCCAAGACGACCACTATCAGCGACTCACTGATCGTTACGTTCGACTGGAAGAAAAGGTTAACCATATCTACCAGGCTGTCGATCGTATAGAAAACAAGTTCGATCGTATCCTCAACCAAGTGGATATGGCATTGAGACAGTCACACGAATGGTATGGGCCACCCAAACAGATTGACACTCGTGACTGACGGTGTTCTCAACGATGAGCTAAAGGGAATACTCTCCCCGATTCTCTACTACTTTGATTCCGATAACTGGCGTGAGATAATCACTCAAATGGGGATCGAAGATGGAGCCTGTATTCCCACTGCCTATGTCCTGGCAAAGTATCTAACTCGGCGGGGCATACCGGCGAAGCCTATCGAAGCACAGCTAACGGTCAAAGATACGCAGGGGGATCGCTGGATGCAAACCGATCCAGCACCCTCTGGATTTCAAGGGCACCTAGTCACTTATCTTCCGACCAAACGGATTATGATCGACGCTTCGCTACGCACTCAGGGATCAAAGGTGCTAGCACTCGTAACCGAAGGCGATATCCCCCACCTATATGCCGGCTCATACGATCACACAAAACATCGGTATGTAGCGGGCACAATCGGACGTGGACTCGCCACCTATGAGCTATTTCCAGAGGCTACGGTATGGCTAGAGCGTAACTGGCCGTGGGAAGGTCTACGTCAGATCGCTAGGAGACTAGCAAGGATGTACCAATGACCGATCTCATCTGCGAGCTATGCGGTAAACCATTCGACCGACCACAAGCGGTAGGTCGTATCCCAAAGTATTGTTCCAACAGTCACCGTCAGGAAGCATATGTCCAACGACGTATCCGACGGGGTATCGAATCCGCCAACAGAAGGGAGAACGCACGTTCGGGGTAACTCACAGGAGAGGGATTGCAAGAGAAAGGGGCACCCGTATGGGTGCCCCTTTCGTATGCTTTGGGTGGTCGGTTCCTATCGGTTGCCGACTCATTAAGCCTCGTGTTTGTGCGCCCAAAGTCTTAGGACAGTGCGGCGGTCATTCCTGCAATCGCACGGCTCACGGCCTCGTTATCGGTGGGCACATCGAGAATCGCACCCCGACCGAAGGACTTGACCGTGGCACCGATCGCCTGGCCGACTTCGGTGAACTGTGAAGCCAACCGACCGGAACGGTATGTACCCGCCCCAATCTGACCCGTCTCATCGAACAGTCGAATCTTGGCCCCGACGTTCTTGCCTTCCCCATCAGCGATGAACTCATCGAGAATCGCCACGACGGTCTGGCCCTCGTATGCCCTCAGATCGAGAGTCGTGCTACCCTTCCTCGCAGGATGCGTGAAGGGAACCGAAAGCACTTGCACTTCCGGTACTGCGGCTGGTGTTGATGCCACAGGGCGCTCCTTTCATGTAGCTAGGGGTGAGTATTACATAGTCCAATCCCTATGTCAAGAGATAATTCAAGATTTCTTCATGGGGTGTCGAAGGGCTCTCTTGGTTATCCGGGTAGCCGGGGATAACCCCTTGGCCTCCGGGCTGCGTCTGCGGGTAACCGAGCCGGGGCATGAAAAAGCCCCCGTATCGTCAAGGGAATACGGGGGTCTTTTCGGCGGGGGGATCGGTTAGGGTTGGGTGGCTGCTCCACCCATTCGGATTTCAAGGCGTTGCAGAAGAACAACTCCCTCGGCTACAGTGCCCCAATCCTCTGTAGCCATTCCCGCTATCACGGCCATAACTCCCGTCGCCAAATCGACCGTTAGTGGTGAATTGACATCGCCAGGGGCACCCCACCCATTCTCGTGATCTATGGCATCCATCTTAGCAACCCGAAGCGTTGCCTCAGCCAGCATAGGCTTTACGTCTTGCATTCAATCCTCCCTGCTATTGAGTGTCCATTCCAACCACGGAAACACCGGGCGCTCGTAATCCATTAGCAACAGATTGAGTAGTTTCCATGCCCGGTGTGCATCTATCAACGTCTGTTGCTGACTCAATATCCAACAGTGATCCTCACGTTCCAGATCGTATTCGATATCGGGATCGTAAGCGATCTTCCCGTCGAGATTCAGTACCGTTTGGTAAGCCTCTTCCTGCGCTGCCACTGTATCAGCCATTAACGCTTGCTCTGTAGTGGTGCCACGGTGAGGCTGTTCGATATCCCATGCCTTAGCCATTAGGTCCAAGTCAAGTTTCATCGAAGCCTGAGTCAACTGCAATGCCCCATACGTCATCGGCCAGGCTACATCACTGATTGTAAGCAGGGCGTATTCACCTTCATCTACCCGAGCAATCGCCTGAGCTATCTCAGCCTGTCGCTCTTCCCTGGTTGCATGGTTACCCCACTCAACCATCCGCTCATATTCCGTCATTCTTTCCCCCTATACGCATCAGAGGGAGAGTGTGTACCCACACTCCCCCTCCAATGACCTTACAGAACCGAGTCGTCCATCGCCTCCAACTGGCTACGCAGATAGTGGAGCGTTTCGTAGATTAGCTTCGCCTTCTTACCAGTCGTAGTCCGCATATCACTCGCATTCATTGCCGAGTGAGTCACCGACTCTATGACCAGCAACCGTGACTCTGCATCGCCCACCCGGTACTTGACGTATTCCTTAGAGTCGTCATATGTACCGACCAGTTCATACAGCCACCGATTCCGCTGTCCGTTCGGGGTGCAGATCAAATTGATACTGCTATCCGCAAACGTTTCCCGCATGTATCGGATTGCTCCATTCACCTGCGGACGGCTCCATCCGAAATGAGCCTGTATGTCGTCAACAGTCCACTTCGGATTCAACACGGCGTAGTCGAAAAGCAGGTCGGCCCGCTCTTTCGCTTTCACCTTATACGGTGGCGCTATCTTCGGGGGTAGTGGCGCTTCTGTCATCCCGATTCCTTTGGTGTGATCGAGGCGAGTTCGGCATCCCAATCCACATCTACTGTGCCAGTGAGTGCCATATCAATGAGGCCGAGAAGTGCCTTGATTTTGCCTACCATTTCGGTGAGCAATTCAATTTCCTCATCGCCCCACTCCATCGCCTTCGCCTTGTCGAGTGCTTCAAGCAGGTTCTTGCGAGCCTTATCCAAGTCCACTTCCAGACCCAGAAACTCAAAGGTACGGAACCGCTCTTTGTGTTCCGCTCTCCGAACGTCTGCCTGCTCAGTCCGAATCTGATACTCCACTAGTGAGTGGACTTCCTCTTCGACACTGGTGCCCTTAGACTCAGCCTTTTCCCGTGCCCAATCACGCATCCGTCTGACTTCGTTTCCACGAGTCTTACGGACCTGTTGGATACCGATTCCTCTCGCCTCGGCAATTGCTTCGGCAACCACTGCTGTTTCCGCACCCATCCGGGCACGTTCGATACAGTTAGCCAGGGTGACGCCGGTACCGGCGTCACCGATCCAGTTGGCGTAACCTTTCGCCTGAGCATCAATCTGCCTTTGGCTTCGGGCTACCTCTCTGGCATACTCACGAATCGGCACCCGCTCACTGTTGGACTCATCGAGAGTCCAATGCCAGCGGTGTTTCGCCAAGGCTTCGGACGCCTTACTCTCGGCTTTTTCAAGCCGGTTATCGGTAGCGATTACTTCCGGTGGAAGCATCTACCAACCTCCTTTGTTCGTCGGATGGACAGCATACACCACGGCGAGCAAGCTCGCAAGTCAACCGGGAGGCAGCACCCACATCGCCATGTGGGTTATCCGGGTAACCGCTGAGGCGTCATCTCCGATGGGGGAATAGCAGGGAGTGTCCACTGCCAACCGCAGAGGGTATGGCGACGGTGATCCCGTAGAGTCTCAAACGGTGGCGTAGCCGAACACCTACCGTATGTCGGGGATTCACAGTGCCAATCCCGGTCGGCTCCCAGGGCAAGCATGATCTGTTCGACGGCTAACCCGTACCCGATATGGTGTGCTTTATCCATCTAGCTCAGGTCTGCCTGTCGGGTAAAGTCCAACCTCACGACAGCGAACACACGCATTGGCATTCCATGCTTGCACCCATCGTAGCGTTCCATCACTGTCTCGTTCACACACCCCGCATTGCGGGTTCATAGCAGCACGGCTCCCACGCCTATTGCTACTCATGGTTCCCGAACGATTCTCTCCGCTTCCGCTATCCATAGCATAAACCTACCGGCCAGCCATACCCCGGAGATAACTCCGATGGTAAAGGCGAGCGCAAAACTACCGGCGCTCTTCGGTATGCTCATGCTTATCGTGACGTTCCCGTGCTTTACGAGCTTCGGCTTCGCTGGTGAAAAGGATGATGGATTCATGCACGTCTCGCCACCAAAACCCTAGGCAGTCATGGCAGCGTATCCCCCAAAGTCCTTCGTGACGCTCTTCCACCCATGAAAAATCAGTCTGTGCTGTCATTGTTCCCACCGTTCCCCCACTCGTCGCCTCAACAATAGTTCTATCTCATCCCAATCGTCGGGTCGCCACACAAACTTAAGCACACCGGGTAGTGGACGTATGGCATCCATCCACCGCTTCTGTTCGGCAGTGACCTTACCCCTACCAGTTTTCAATTCCGCAAAGATAAACAGACCACTACGGAGTAGCACAAGGTCAGGGAAACCGGCGTCACCCTGGATAGCAGTGCGCCAACCCTTCTGAGTTTGAGCCGGGCGATCGTGATGCACCAACCACCCCTGTAGCTGTGCATACTCGATCACCGTATTGGTGAATGATTCCTCAGATACCGGAACGCTAGTCACTCGGTCCCACCTTGGGTATCTCAAAATCCTTACCGTTCATATCCCCACCATAAGTAGCCTTGGTTGTCTCGATCACTCGCCCGATCAAACTGTTAGCTGCCTCGGTAGGCACACCATACTCTTCTAACTCAGCCAAAATCCCAAGTAGATTCTGTTCATTCACCGTCGTCTGATGAGCAGGCTGTGTCATGCCTTACCTCTCATAATCGGTAGCCCAACTATTTCGTCAGGCAGGGGTAGATGCTCCGCTAGGTGGAAGATATCTACGAACGTATCGAACTGTTCATCGTCTGTCGCCACCGGGATCAGCGACCAGCCACCTTCGGTTACATGGATAACCGCTCCCCCGTCAGTGGCGGTCATTTCATCCCGCTCTCCCGTTTGGAGATTGAGGATATGGGTAGCGTGTCGGTAGGCTGTTAGCTGTAGTGCTGTCTCTGGGTAGATGCCTTTCCCGCTCTTCACGTCAAGGATAAGGGTGAGAGGCTTGGCACTTCCGAACCGTTGTAGAATGTTGGGGGTTGTGATGGTAGCTATCAGGTCTATGGTGCCAGCATACCCAATGTTCTCGTTGTAGACGACGGCTTCTACGTCCACAATATCGAGGGGTACTTGATCGAAGAACGCTCGTAGTTGGGCAGCCTTACGTTGGTTCTCTGGACTCAATGTTCGGATGAGTGAGTCGGCATATTGGGGTTCGTCGCTCAGCCACCATTCCACGATTTCATGGAGCGTGGTGCCAGCGAGTCCAGCCTTGTTGCGCTCAGCCCAGGGTGCGCCCTTTAACCAGGCGATTGCTTTCTCTTTGTCGTTGTCCGCAATCTTACCCAATAGCTCGTAGCTGTTGACCGCTATCTCGGCTACGGACTTGGCAGCCCAACGGATAAGGGCGTCCTTTGGTGTTGCCTGTAGTGCCGACGTAACCGAGAGATATCTCTGAGCATTGCGATCGCCAGGGGGCCAGACATACACCCTGCCTTGGTGGACTTGTCGCCGTAGATCGGCTCGATTGACAGAGGGGAACCAGGCGTATTCATCAGCGGAGGCCATAGACGGCGAGGATAGCGGGCCAAATAGGGCGGCGCTACTTGTCAAGCGAATGACAGAAGCTAGAGTGTCGGCATGGACGTGACCATCTTGGAGGCCCGTGACCGCCCCGGTTACCCGGATAGCCGGGTGGCCCTCAATGTCCGAGTGCCGCCCGAACTGCGCCGGGAGTTGAAAGTGGTAGCTGCCGAGCAGGACATTCCCTTGCATGTGCTGGTGATCCGTCTGTTGGTCGCCGGGCTTGCGGAACATCGGTGATGGTGGTAGGGTACGGCTCGACCGGCTTCGTCATGGATGCCTGTCGGACCATAAACGGCGGAACCGCCTCCCTTCACCGGGGGGCGGTTCTGTTATATAACCTCCGTGTCGAAACCAAGTCCTAGTTCGATGTGTTTCCACCCGATCCATTCGCATATCCATCCCGAGCGATGCGTTGGGTAGCGGAACACGATCATATCCCCGGCGCTAAGCGAGCGCACACCCCAGGGTCGGGTTCCCTCGTTATCCGCTGCATACAACTTATCGACTATCTCGCTCTCTTTCTTCCCCCAAGTGTTCGCTAGAAAGTCGATATTGGGAACGAAGAGATAGACCCTCTTCATGGCAACGTCGTCACCGTGAAAGTCCAGCGTTCCTTCGGTTAAATCCTTTACGTCCGGTACGATTTGACTGTGGTATATCTCGATGATGAGTGCTGGTTCTTCACCCACTAAAATTCACCCCAACTACCTGAACTTGGAACAGTCCGAACCCTGGAAGCGTAACCAGGAATTCACGCTTATAGTCACCGTTTTCGTCTGTCTGGGCCTCCACTTTCACGCCATTTACCATCAAGTGCCCGACAAGCATTCCGGTAGCAAGTGCTAGCTCTTCATTGTCAAAGTTACCCACTAATCCACGTCCTTGATAGTTCGTCAAACGAATCACGGTCGATCATTAAGTGACCGCCATACTTGACCCATTTCAGCTTGTTCCTATCCGCTAGCGAACGGATCACGTCGGGACTGACCCCGAGCATATGCGCCGCTTCTCGGACGCTAATCGCCGGCTTCTGTTCCACTGTTGTCATCACCTTCTCCCCCTTGGTGGTGGTAGGTGCGTTGTGTGCCAGTGACCCCCACCAGGACAGCGGTAATGCCGATGCCCTCGGTGCCCCTTTGCCCGTAGTCGGGCAGCGGTGTTCCTGGCCTCTGCTTGGGTTAACGCCTCTTTGTGCGGGGTTGGGCACATTCGGCGAGCTTGTCTCCGGTTCATGCTCGCATTCTAGCAGAGCCCGGCCCCCTCGATCGACCCATTTTGGAGGCGGTTACCCGGATAGCCGGTAGACCCCCTTGCGGCTCGCTGCTTTAAGGTGCTAGCATGGTTAGGTGGTCGTTTACCTAGGAGGAAGGTCCGATGGTGGCTCGACAAAAGCCCGCACTAGCACTCGTTGATCCTCTGGAATCAACCCTGCTAGAAGAGATCGCAAGGCTCCCCGAACCGTATTTGGAATGCAGGACGTTAGGGCACGCTTGGCGGTTGACATTCCTCGGCCCCATTCACAAGGCCGATACCGCCGTCCACGACAAGGCTCGCAATTCCTCATACGATCCCGATGGGGCACGGGTTGCTCGTTGCACACGTTGCAAAACTACCCGTATCGAGTTCTTCATGTACCGCTTCGGTTCGCAGATGCCTTATCTGTTGACTCGGGCGTACATCTACCCGGAGCGTTACCACGTCACCGGATCGCAAGGTTCAAGGGTCCATATGCACGATGAGCTATTCAAGCGCCATTGGGAAGGGGAATGATGGGGAACACACTTAAGGATATCCCAAGGGAAGGCAGTCAGAATCGTAGAGTCTATGATCTGCTGGTAGCCAACCCAACCGAGACGTTTAGCCGGGCCGATGTAGCAGCCATGCTGGAACCCGATATCGATATCGAGAGCGACGATGGATATCGCCGAACGAAGCAGTACGGTCAATCGCTCGCCCAACTGTATGCCGCAGAGCTAGTCCCTATCATCCGTGTATCCCACGGACGCTACCAGTTCGATCCCAACTACATACCGCCCAACGGAACGCAACCCGCTATCAAGCCGACTGCTATCCCTGAGTGGCGGTCAGTGCCTATGCAGCAAGGCGAGATTGCTCAACGGAATATCGAAGAGCTTATCAAGGGCGATATCCTCGGGCAATCCAAGGGTGGCAACTGGATCATCCGTGACGAAGAGGATCGTATCTGGGAAGTGCGGGTAATCATTGAGGGAAGGCTACTGTAAATTGGAGCCTGACCTACAAGACCTATTTGTAAAACTTGTCAGCTTGGGTGGAGCCAGGAATCGCAGCATGGATAAGGAGCCTCGCACCATCACGATTACTGACGATGAAGCACTCCTATTGATGAACTATATCACAAGCCTCAGCATGTATGCGATTGACGAGGAAAGGCTACCATAAATGGATGAGGAAGTAATCGATGGAATCGTAGAGGAAGTCAGACGGGTTATTGACGACGCTATCTCTGAAATGAGTCTCGACCAGGCAATCGAAACCGTGCAAGGTATCCTAGAAGATATCAGCCTCACGCTTGACGGATTGCGTGACGATAAGAATGCACAGCTAGGCGGATGAGCGATTTTCCTTTCGCCCTCTTATTGGCGGGCGCTTGCGTTATCAACTCGCTACTCATTATATCGATTGTCCTCGTCTACGGTAAGCGAATCCAACGGTTGAGCCAACGGATAGATACTATCCACTTTAAGCGCATCGAATCACCGTGGGGGCCGGAGTCGGAATATTGGGATAAAGACGCAGTTCAGTGATAGTCCTTAAGTGGCAGGTTCCAGTAGACGATAACCCTCACCCTATCGGACGGGGTTCGGCAGTGCTAGTGGATTGCCAAAGACCCGACGTGGTAACCGTCTGGACTCTGGAACCTAGTATGTCCTACACCGCTGATCGCCAAGTGCAAGTGTATGGAACCGGACAATCCATACCCATAGGGTCTGAGCATATCGGATCGGTTATGACCTTTGGGGGAGCCCTTGTCTGGCACGTCTTTGAGCTACCATGAGTATTACCATTGAACTTGTCGGTGGCCCTCTGTGTGGACGATTGCTGGCCCTACCAGAACACGTCCCTGAATTGCGATTCCCCATAGCACCAGGATATACCTCTCTCGATGCCACCGACATTCACTTCCACTTCACCGAGATTGTATACTGGCGGCGAGAGAAAACCGACCGCTATGACTACCAGGGGGAATTATGATACCCGTAGCTAAAATCGTCAGACTACCCGATGGTCGTTGGGCAGTTGAGAATGGTGAGGGAGTAGGGGAACTTACACCCGTCGATCTTAACGATATTCTTGACGCCTTTAGACTGTGGTGGACAGTCCATTGGGACTTGAAAGTGGGTCGTCAGTGAAGCACAAAGAACGTAGGTTCAAGACCTATCCTAGCCGGTTCAGTCCCGGCAATGTCCACCGCTATCTCTATAATTCACTCAACAAGGTGTGGTACATTGGCTGTCGAACACCCGGCGTAACCGTCCACGGATTCGATGTACCGGACGACACCCCCATTACCTGCAAGATATGCGACCCTTCGCTCAGGACTTCTTCTTCTTCCTCGTAACCTTCCCCCCATATTTACTATCCCACCTTTTCGCAATGGCTGACTGCTTGGCGTGCATGTAACGCCTCTGTTTAGCCGATCGATATGGCATAGATACCCCTCTTTTATTTTGCGGCCCCTACAGCGGCTCCTAAGCGGCTCGGGGGTAGCCCCGGTGTCCGTATCCACCGACCCCGGAAATCGCCGGGAGGGGCAGGCTGACGGGCTGGAATTCGGCGGGGGCACCCCATTCTTCGACTATCTCACCGTTCAACGTCACAACCACTGAGTAATCTTCTGCCAGGATATCGTAGTAGATATTCGCAGCCTCTTTCCCGTTGTAGTAACTGCCAACCACTACCCGCTGATAAACGGTATGGAGTCTCGACCCCGCTCTGACGCCTTGATCGAAGAACGGTTCATTGATTACTTGGAGCAAGTTAAAGGTCGTGCCAGGCGAGACGGTAAGTAGCTCGTAGTCACGAACCTCTAGCACTTTTCCATCCGGGTCAAGAAACGTGATCGAAGGCTCTTCATTGGGTCGCTGTTGTGGACCGAAAGATGGGAACTCTGGCAGGTCATTTAGCTCCCTAGTGCCATTGACCAACGTTCCGTCGTAAAGCCGCTTGCCCTCACCCATGTAGCGGTCGGTTATCTGGGTAACTTGGCCCCCGTCGTAGCCCGCAGTGAAGGTGAACCGGCCAACGTTATCGCCCTCATCACTGAGGAACCCATAGGCACCTAGATACCCGTCTCTATCTCCGTCAAGCCACAACGCACCCGATGGTAGTGTCCGAGTATAAGGGGCGGTCCACATCGGAACGTATATCTTGGGCGGTCCCGGCTTTATCTGAGCCTTGACGATGATATCAAAGCGCAAGGCTGATGCATTCTGTGCATGACCATTGGGAGCCATAGTCGTCACCAAGAAGGTAACAACTAGGGCTAGAACTATCCCGAGTAATATCCTGGCTCTCATCTTATCCTCTCACGCATAGAAACGCTTGGATGAACCCTTGCACTCCCCGTACTTGTACCTCTAGCTGTCGTCCGGTGAATCCCGGTGGGCAAAGCGGTCCTGGTTCACCCTGCAAACCCTGCGGTCCTGGCACACCCCGAGCGCCCCGCTCACCGGGCGCTCCTGGCGCTCCCGGCTCACCGGCTGGCCCTGGCACCGTGGAAGCTTCACCGGGCGCTCCTGGCGGTCCTGGTGGGCCTGAGACGGTACTCCCTGGTGCCCCCGGTGGGCCGATCACCGTCCTCCCCGCTGGCCCTTGCTCCCCTCGCTCACCCCGGTTACCTGGATCACCGGGCGGGCCTGGTGGCCCTGGTGGGCCTGGCGGTCCTACACCTTGACCGGGTATAACCGTCGAGCTTGTCGTCGCTTCTGACGGTTGATTGTTCAACGATATCATCAGCGAAGCCATTAACAAGAGTGCCACTATCCCGTAGTTGATCGCCTTGTTCATTCGGGGGGTTCAACCTTCGGGGTAGTGGACTCCGTTCGACCAGCTAAGAACCCGG
>Ga0105252_10000475_pt1 | contig 26590 bp, 25 predicted proteins | sample EasRivMeERMZT100_FD_89675 | JGI IMG/M metagenome (GOLD analysis project Ga0105252, IMG submission 89675) | Soil microbial communities from meander-bound floodplain in the East River, Colorado, USA - East River MetaG ERMZT100 | ecosystem: Environmental > Terrestrial > Soil > Floodplain | place... | reverse complement strand
TACGGCGAGCGCATGGGCGCCGGGGCCATCAACGCCCTGTATCGAGACGTCGGCGCGGTGATCAAGCAGCGCTTCGCCACGTGGCGAATCGCGTTGCTCGTGCCCAGCGACGCGCCCATCCGCCTGCTCGCGCTCAAAACGCGCGAGGAGTTCGCCCTGATGAACGGCGCGCTCCCCGTGAAGTTGCTGGTTGCTTTCGGCGGCAGATGAGCAGTTACTTTCGGTGCGGGAAGCACACGCCGCAGGCGGCCGGGTATGGCACGCCGTCTTGGATTCATGCCGGCCGAGAAGGAACGGAAACGCCGATGGTCCGACTCATAGTTCTGCTCATCGTCACCACCGCCGTGCTAGGCGCCACGACCTGGGCTGCCTTCAACCTCGAGGCGCTCGAGCCGAAGCGCATCGCCGAGACGGTCGGCGCGTACGGCGCGCTCGCGCCCGCGGCGTTCGCCGTGGCACGCATCCTCGGGGCCGTGCTGCTGCTGCCGGGAGCCGTGCTCGCGATTGCGGCGGGGATGCTGTTCGGTCCCTTCTGGGGCGCGGTGTACAACGTGCTCGCGGCCACCGTCGGCGCCGTGCTCGCCTTCGCGATCGCCCGCTTCTTGGCACCGAACTGGGCCGCGCGCGCGGTCGAAGGCCGCGTGGGGCTCACCGCGATGATGCAATCCATCGACGCGGAGGGCTGGCGCTTCGTCGCGTTCGTGCGGCTCATGCCGGTGTTGCCGTACAACCTGCTGAACTACGCGCTCGGGCTCACGAGCATCCGGCTTTCGCACTTCACACTCGCCACACTCGTGTTCATGATCCCCATCGATGTGGCCTACTCGTATCTCGGCTACGCCGGGTATCAAGCGCTGAGCGGCGAAACGGGGGCGATGCGGTCGACGCTGATCGCGGTCGGGCTGTTCGCTACGCTCTTGTTCGTGCCGACGTTCGTGCGACGGTATCAGCGGAGCCGCGAGGCGCTCGGTCGCCGCGACGTCCCCCCATCGTGAGTAGCGGTTCGATTTACGCAATCCCGACTAGCTGCTCGCTCACTTGCCAGAGGCGTTCTGCGGCCACGTCATCCTGGGCGGCCGACGAGGGCGGCGTAAGTTTGCAGTCGAAGTAGTAGCCGCCGGAGGCACCTTGAACGTCCGGGGAGGTTGCGAGATAGACCACGGTCTCCGCGCCCTTTTCCGGCGAGCGAGCGAAACGGGAAACCAACCCAAAGATGCCTTTGACCAAGGCCGGCACCTCGACCCCGCGTCCGAAATTGGTGCGGACGAAACCCGGATGCACGCACGTAGCGGTTACCGCAGTGCCTTGCAGCCGCTTCGCGAGAGCGCGCGTGAAGAGGACGTTCGCCAGCTTCGAGGTGCCGTAGGCGCTCATCTGCGAGTACTTGCCGGTAGCCTGCAAACCATCGAACGCGATCTTGGCTCCTTGATGTGCGCGCGAGGCGGTCGTGACGATGCGCGACGGCGCTGCGCTCTTCACTGTGTCGAGGAGCAGGTGTGTGAGCAGGAACGGGGCCAGGTGATTGACCGCGAAGGTCATCTCATACCCGTCTTTCGATAAGGTTCGCTTGCCGAAGATGCCACCGGCGTTGTTGACGAGCACGTCGATACGCGGCGTGCGCTCCATCACCGCCGCAGCCAGCCGCCGCACATCGGCCAGCGAGCTGAAATCCGCTTGCAGAAATTCGATCGCGGGATTCCGACTACGCGCTTTGAGCTCTGCGACGGCCCGCGCCCCCTTGTCCGGATCGCGTCCGTGAACCAGCAGTCTGGCGCCTTGAACCGCGAGAGCATACGCGGCCGCCTTGCCAATTCCGTCCGTTCCACCGGTGATGACGCAGACCTTGTCTTTCATTGCTTCACCTGTTGAAGACACCGCGGTCGGACTCTAAACCGTTTCGTTTACCGAGTAGAATGATTCTTCGAACCGCAAGCGAGGGGACAGCCGTGAGAACAGCACCCAGTGTGGCTCTGCTAGCGTCGCTCGCAATCGCCGCAAGCTCGAGCGTTGTCGACCGAGCCGCGCACGCGGCTGCCGCGGAGTGCGATCGCGCTTGTCTCGAAGGCATGGTGGATCGCTACATCGAAGCGCTCATCGCACACGACCCCTCGAAGATCCCGGTCAGCGCAGCGGTGCGCTTCGTCGAAAACGGTGTGCAACTGCCGCTCGGCTCGGCGCTGTGGACGACGGCCACCGGCCGCGGCACCTACAGCCACTACTTCGCGGACACGACAGCGGGGCAAGCCGGGTTCATCGGCACACTGCGCGAGCATGGGCAAGGCATGATCTTGGTGCTGCGGCTCGCCGTGCAGGAGGGCAAGATTGCCGATATCGAGCAGCTGGCCATTCGCACGCGCAACGTCGACGAATACGAAAAACTCAAGATGGATCCGCTGTGGCTCGCGCCGGTGCCGGCATCGCAACGGCTATCGCGCAAACAGATGGCTGCGTTGGCCGACCGCTACTACACCGGCATGCAAGGCAACGATCCCAAGGGCGACTACTCGTTCTTCCACAAGGACTGCAATCGCGTCGAGCACGGCCGGCAAACGACGAACAACGCGCCATCGAACTACGGTCATTCCGACATTCCGAATTTCGTGACGATGGGCTGCGAAGCGCAATTTCAAACGGGCTTTCTGGGCTTCGTCACGCTGATTCGCGATCGACGCTACGCGGTTCTCGACGAGGAGCGCCAAACCGTGCTCGCGTTTGGCGCGTTCGACCACAACGGCAGCATTCGCACGATCCCGTTGTCGACGGGGCAAACGTTCAACGTGCCGCCGTACTTCTCCACGCCGCGCACGCTCACGATCGCCGAGGGCTTCAAGCTCCTGGACCGTAAGCTGCGCCTGATCGAAGCCGCGCTGACCGAGTCCGCCTACGGCATGCGGAGTGTGGTCGACGACCCGCCCGCGGCGCCCGTTCGCCGAGCGGGCGAGCGCTGCGATGAAGCGTGCGCTCGACCCCTCGTTGATGGCCTATTGGCGGCGATGATCGCGCACGACCCCGCGCAGGCCCCACTCGACGCGAACGTGCGCTATACCGAGAACGGCCAGCCGCTCGCCATCGGCGACGGACTGTGGCGCACGCTCACCGCTCGCGGCGAGCACGGTCTCTATCTCGTGGGCGAGGAAGACGTGGGCGTGTTCACCCCCACCGTCGAGACGGACATTCCTGGCCAGCTCACTTTGCGCGTTCGTCAACGGCAAGGCCGTATCACGGAAATCGAAGCGCTGGTCGTGCGTCAAGAGATTCCGATGCTCGGCAAGCTCATCGGCACGAGCACCTTGATGGCGCCGCCGCAGCTGGCGGACTTCGACGCGACTCGATTCGCAGAGACGAGCGTGGCGCTCGCCGCCGAGATTGCTGGCGCCGAACGCGCACCCGCCGCCGACTTAAGCCGACTCGCACGAGCCTACGTGCAGGCGCTGTACGACAAGGCCGAGCCGGTAGCCTTGGCGGACGAGTGCACCGCACGCATCAACGGCATCGACGTGGTGAACAACACCGCGATCAAGCCGATGGACGCTCTAACGCAGTTCCATCCGTTTGCGTTGAGCTGCCAACAGCAAATCGACGGTGGCTTCTATCGACAGGTGGGCCGCTTGCGCGAATCGCGCGTGTTGTTGGCGGATGCCGCTCGGGGCATCGTCGTGATTGCGAGCGCGATCGATCATCCGGGCGCCGCGGAGCGGATCGACGTGAACGGCATCGGTGGGATCGCCACACCCGAAGCATTCCGGCCGCCGAGCACCTATTACCAGGTCGCGCTGATCAAGGTTCGGAACGGGCGCATCGCCCACGTCGAGGCGCTCGAGCGCCCGGTGTTCTACGGCATGAGCTTGGGCTGGGGCGAGTAACGCGACATCGCGGGCTTGCAAACTGGAACTGCGTCTAGTACCGTGTAATACACAGGCTATAAAACACACTGTGCCAGACCAACCCACACATTCCGAGCTACTGGAGAACCTCAGGATCGAGCTGCGTAGCGGCTGCCTCGTCCTGGCGGCGCTCGCCCAGCTGCGGGAAGAGCACTACGGCTACTCGCTGCGCAAGGCGCTCGACGAGATCGGGCTCGAAATCGAGGAGAACACGCTCTACCCGATGCTCAGGCGTCTCGAGAAACAAGGGCTGCTCGTCAGCGAGTGGCGCAACGAGGACAAGCGCCAGAAGCGTTTCTACCGACTATCGCCCGACGGGGAGCGGATCCTCGCCGACCTCTTCAACGAGTGGGACGGCATCGACGGGGCGATCCGGCGAATTCGCCAAGGGAAGTGACTGCCATGACGATGCTTGACCTTTACTTGAACGCGGTCGGGATGAGCCTGCCGAAAGGCGCGGACCGAGCCGACATCCTGGCGGAGCTGCGCGAGCATCTCGACTCGAAGATGGCGGAGCGCGCAGCCGAGCTCGGCCGGCCCCTGACCGAATCCGAGCAAGAAGCCGTGCTCGCAGCTTTCGGCGATCCGTTCACCGTCGCGACGCGCTATGGGAAGGCCGGCCGGGGCTTCGCCTTCGGCCCGTTTCAGCTGATCAGCCCGGGAGCATTTCCGGTCTATGTCGGCATCCTGCTCTTCGTGCTCGCGCTCAATGTCGTCATTGGCACGGTCGAGATCCTGCTGACCGGAGTGCCTTTCGTGTTGGTCGCACGCCGTCTCGGCGAGACGATGCTCGTTCTGTTCCTCGTGTTCACGCTCTGCTTCGCGGGCGTCGATTTCTTCCTGCGGCGTTCCAGCAAGAGGCAGCGCAGCGCGCGCGAAAGCTGGCTCTTCTACACGCCGTACCTGAAGTACGTGCCCAAGTGGTATTCGGCCTCGGGCCTGGTTCTCTTGGGCGCCGTCGCGTTGGCGTGGGGTCTTTGGTGGAGTGTTTGGCCCGAGGTGCCGGCACTGTTCGCGGGCCCGGCCGCCGACGCGCTCGAGCTGTCAGCCTCGTGGCAGCGCTTGCAGTTGTTCCTGCTTGCACTTCTTTTGGTCGGGATCGCCCAACGCACCTTCAGTCTGCTGCGGCCGGAGGTGAACTGGCTGCCATGGGTCGTCCGCCTGGTCATCAACATCCTGTGTGTCGCGCTGCTCTACCCGATGCTCGACAGCGCTCCGTTCGTCATCGCTCCGGACGCCGCGGCGGCGAGTGCCGAGACCGTCGAGCTCGCACAACGCATCAACAACGCAACGGCGGGCTTCATCCGCGGCTTCGGCTTCTATTGGGTGCTCAATGCGCTCTGGATTGCTCTGATTTGCGCGGGACACATCGTCTATCGGGTTGGACAGCGGCGACAACGCGCTGTCGGCGAATCGCACGTCTCATCGTCTCGAAAGTAACAAAGAGGAGATCAGCTATGAATGACCACGACGGATTGCATGTGCGCGAATCGCTTCGTGCACGGAACAATGGAAGCAAGATCCTGCGGACCACGGCAGCGGCGGCGTTGACCCTCGTTGTGGCGCTCGCGACTCCGGCGCTCGCGTTCGGCCAGTCCTTCGTCGGCGAATGGACCGCCACGGCCACCACGCCGGGCGGCGAGGTCGCCGAAACTATCAGCGTCGTCAAGACGGGCGATGGCTACGCGATCACTACGAAGCTGGTCGGCGCCCCCGAGGGCATGCCGCAAGCGGGGCCGGGCACAGACATCGTGCTTACGGGGGACACATTCTCCTACAAGCGCACGATGCCAGACGGCACGCTCGTGATCACTTACACCGGCGTCGTGTCCGGGGACAAGTTCACCGGCACGGTGGACATCGGCGGGTTCGCGCAGGCGCCCTACAACGGCGTGCGCAGCACCAAGAAACAGACCCCATGAACACCGCAACCGTTCGAGCTCTCGCCATCGCCTTGGCGCTCCCGCCCGTCGCGGCGATCGCTCAGCAGGATCCGTTCGTCGCCCCGTATGCCGAGTCTTGCGCCGTCTGCCACGGCGCGAACCTGGAAGGTGCGGCGCAAGGCACACCACTCGCCGGGATGAACCTGAGACACGGGGACTCCGTCGATGCGATCGCCAAGAGCATCGCCGACGGATTCCCGGAGACCGGGATGCCCGCATGGTCCGCGACACTGGACGACGTGCAGATCCGCCGCCTCGCCATCTATATCTCGGAACGGCGCTCCGACCTCGCTTACACGGACTTCAAAATCGCAGAGGCCCCCACCGTCCCCGAGGGCACGATAGAAAGCGAGGCGCACGCCTTTCGCGTCGAGACGGTCGTGGCAGGCCTTGATCCGTTGCCGTATTCCATCGCGCCGCTGCCCGACGGGCGGATCCTGCTGACCGAAAAAACGCGCGGCTTGAGCATCATCTCGGCGAGCGGCGAGCAATCGGAGTTGGTTCGCGGCACACCGCAGGCCTACGACGACGGTTTCGAGGTACCCGGCATACTCCTCGTATATGGCATGGGCTACCTGCTGGATGTCGCGCCGCACCCGGACTACGCGGAGAACGGCTGGATCTATCTCTCGTTCACCGATCGTTGCAGCGACTGCAATGCGGCGAGCCGCCAATCCCACCGCGCGGTCTCGATGAATGCCTTGATTCGCGGCCGCATCCAGAACGGCGAATGGGTGGATCAGCAATCGATCTGGCGCACCGACGTCGAGAAGTACACGGCCATGCCCGACATGGCCGCGGGCGGACGCATCGCCTTCGACGACGCGGGCCATGTGTTCGTCAGCGTTGGCATCAAAGGCGGCTCCGAATTCGCGGGCATCCAAGATCTGGGCTTGCCTTACGGGAAAATCCACCGAGTCGACGACGACGGCAGCATCCCGGCCGACAACCCGTTCGTCGGCGTTCCCGGCGCACTCGCGAGCATTTGGACTTACGGTCACCGGAGCCCGCAGGGCCTGGAATTCAACCGCGAGGCGGGAGAGCTCTGGGGAACCGAGATGGGTCAGCGCGGTGGCGACGAGGTCAATCGGCTGCAGCGGGGCAAGAACTACGGCTGGCCTTTGTATTCGAAGGGCCTGAAATACGACGGCACACCCGTCGACTACGGCAAACAGCTCGGTATCGAGTTCGACCTAACGAACATCGAGCAGCCGGTCGTCGACCTCACACCGTCACCGGCCGTCTCGAGCTTCGTGTTCTACGAGGGCGCCGCGTTTCCGCGCTGGCAAGGACACCTGCTCGTCGGCACGCTGAAGGCGACCGAGCTCTACCGCATGGTGATCGAGGACGATCGGCTCGTGCACCGAGAGACGCTGCTTAAGGGCCTGGGTCGAATCCGCGACATCGAGGTCGGGCCCGACGGCGCAGTCTATCTGTTGCTCGAGCACCATTCCGGCGGGCGGATTCTTAGGCTCGTGCCTCAGATACGCTGACGCAGTGTGTTCGTTAGCCGCTCGAGCGCCGGGCTGATGTCGTCGCGCGCGAGATGCACGTTCAAGATACTGATCGTGTCGCGCTGTTCGAGCGCGGTGACGAGCGCCGCCTCGAGCTCTCCCTCGGTTCTCACCTCCATGCCGATGCCGCCGCCAAACACGGCCGGAAGCGCGTGGAACCGCCACTCCTGCAAGTCGTTGAACGGACCTTCTTGCAGGAACCGCTCCGTCGTATAGCCCTTGTTGTTGAGCACGATCACGATCGGGTTGAACTTCAAACGCACCGCGGTCGAAAGCTCCATGCCCGTCATCTGGAACGCCCCGTCGCCGACCAGCACGAGCGGCCGCAAACCGCGGTTCGCGACCTGCACGCCCACGGCGGCGGGAACCGCAAACCCCATCGACGTGTAATAGGCCGGGCTCAAAAACTCGCTGTCGCGATGAATGACGAGATCCGAAGCACCGAACAACGAATCGCCGACGTCTGCGACCACCACCGTGTGCTCGTCGAGGAGCTCGTTGATGCGCTCGAAGAGCCGTTTGTTCGTGATCTTCTTTTTCGCCGCGGGCGCATACACGGTCGGCGCCCTGCGTGCGGTGCGCGGCAACGCGCGCGCCCGAACGCGGATCTCGGCGTTGAGCAACGCGTTCACAAAATCGGGGAACAGCACGTCGTGAAAATGGTGATGATGGATCCGCAGATCCTCGCTGCTCGCAAGCATGCAGCGATTCGGATCGATCTTGGCCGTGTAGATTCCGAGATCCATGTCCGTGAGAAACGCGCCGAGCACGATCAGGCAGTCGCTACCTTCGACGTAACGCCGTGTGATGGCACGTCCCATCGCGCCTTCGTAGACGCCGATGTAGAGCGGATGCAGCTCGCTGACGACGGATTTGCTGAGCAACGTCGAGCAGATCGGAATTCGATGCCGCTCGGCGAACGCGATGACCTGCTTGCGTAGCCCGAAGCGATGCACTTCGACGCCCGCAAGAGTGACGGGCCGGCGCGCTCGGCCGATGAGGTCGCTCGCTTCGCGCAACGCTTCCTTGAGAGCGGCAGCATTGCTCTCGAGAGTCGCGGCCGCCGCAACCTCCTGGTGGGTCGGCACCGCGTCGATGCGATCGCGCGGCAGCTCGATGTAAACGGGCCGCTTCTGTGCCACGGCCGCATCGAGGCAGCGATCGATCTCGCGAAACGCCGTCAACGTGTCGTCGAGACAGGTGGCGGCAACGGTAATTCGCTCGAAGATCTCGAGCTGCGTCGAGAATGCGCCGACACGGTGATGCAACAGCAGGTTTTCGGCGCGCTCCTCGACGCCCGGCGCGCCGCTGATCACGATCACGGGCGACTTCTCGGCATAGGCGCCCGCCACCGGATTCACGAGACTCAAGCCGCCGACGGAGTACGTGACGCAGACCGCGCCGATGCCGTTGATCCGCGCATAGGCGTCCGCCGCGTAGCCGGCGTTCTGCTCGTTGCACGTGCCGACGATCCGGATCGGACTCTTTTCGAGCATGCCGTAGAAACCCAGGACGAAATCGCCGGGGATGCCAAACACGTCGTGGACACCGAGCGCTTGCATGCGCTCGATCAAGTAGCTGCCGATGGAGTGCGGCCCGCGGCGGCGCGGCGCGCCCCTCGCCTTCCGGCGCGACGGTGGTTCACCTCGGGGGCGGGTTTTGGGCCGAGGCGGCACGAATCCTGACCGCGTGCCCGGTGTACCTGCTACGGCAACCCGAAGACCTGAATCCGGCTCTCGGTCGCGGCACCCGGCCAGATGCCGGATTTCATGCCGGACGCGACACCGATCCGCTGCTTACCCGCGGCCGAATAGCTGACGATGCCGCCGCCGATCGACTGGCCGGTTTCGAGCTCGAACAGCACGGCCCCGTTCTCCGCGTCGAACACACGCAGGTGGCCGGTGAGGTCCGCGGTGAACACGAGGCCGCCGGCGGTCGGCGTAACGCCGGCCACCACGGGTGCCGGTGCGGCGAATTTCCAGCGCACCGCGCCGCTGTCCGCGTCGAAGGCCGTGATCCAACCCCTGGCCTCGCTCGACGGTCCCTGAATGTCGCCGATGGCCGAGCCGAACCAGATCGCGCCGGGGGACGGCACGCTGGGCTCCGCCGCGAGCTGCACGTTCGCGCACCAGTCGACGGCCCCGGTGTACAACGTGTTCAGCGTCGGATGGAACGCGGCCCCGTTCCACTCGTTGCCGCCCTGAATGCCGGGGCAAAAGCGCACGCGCTCCGTACGCGACAACGGCACGTTGACGTTTTCGCGCGTCGTCGTGGCGGATTGAAAAATCGTCGGCAAGCGCGTGCCGAGGTCCCCGCCGGCCGGCGGTGAGCTCGACGCGAGCGCGCTGCGATCGACCACGGACAAAAGCCCGTCCTTGTTCGCGGACGCGACGATCGGCCGGCCGGCGCGCGTGGTCGCGACCACCGGCGGAGCGTTCACGTCCCAATCATGCTCGTCGCGTTTGACGAGCTGGTTGTAGCCGACGATGGCACCCGTCGCCGCGTCGAGCGCGATCAGCGAGTTGGTGTACAAGTTGTCGCCGCCGCGCGTTTCGACGTCGAAGTCGGGCGCCGGGTTGCCGGCCGGCACGTAGAGCACGCCGCGCTCCGCATCGAGCGCAAACGATGTCCAAAACGCGCCGCCCGTGATCGGATAACGGTCCGCGTTCGGCCAGGTCGCGCGCACCGCGGGATCTTCGGGTACGACGTCGAAACGCCACACGACGTGGCCATCTTGCGCGTCGAGCGCGTACACGTGCCCCGTGACGCCGGTTTGGTCGCCGCCCGCGTTGCCGATGAAGACCATGCCGTTCGCGGCGATCGGCGCCATCGGCATCGTGACACCCGGAACCTCCGCCACGTGCATCGCGTGGTCCCAGAGTGTGTGGCCATCGGCGGCGTCGAGCGCGAGCACGTGAGCATCGGACGTGCCCCTGAACAGCCGCCCGTCGAGATAGGCGAAGCCGCGCTGCACGCCGAGCGCCGATGGGCGCGAGCTCTGCCGCTCGACGCGCCATTTTTCGGCACACGTGGCAGCGTCGATAGAGTACGAGTTCCGTTCCGTCGTGAAGTACATCGTGCCGTCGACGACGATCGGGCCCGCCTGCATCGCGGACACTTCGGGCAACGTGTAGGTGCACGTGACACCGAGTTGCGCGACGTTGCCGCGGTCGATCTCAGTCAGCGGCGAGAACCGATCGCCCGCGAGCGTGCGGTTGTACGCCGGCCAGTCGCCGGCGGCGACCTCTGGCACCTTGGCTTCGGGCGCCGACGACGCGGCGCCCGGCCCGGTTCCGGTCCCGGGCTCATCGCCGCCACTGCAGCCCACCAACAGGTGGGCGCAGCCAGCGATCGCTAAACCTAAACGGACCGGGCGGATCATCACTTCCTCAGTTCGGCGAGCATGCGCTGCGCCTGAGCGTTCTTCGGATCGATCGCGAGCGCTTTCTCGAGACTCGCAATGGCGGCCGGGTTGTCCTTCTTCACCTGCTGCGCCTGCGCGAGCGAGACGTAGCTGCGCACCGACTGCGGGAACAGCTGCAGGTTCAACTGCAGGAACTGAATCGCCTCGTCGGTGCGGCTCTGGATCAGCGGCGTCGCGGTCGCAATCAGGCCGCTCTCGCTGAAGTCATACGCCTGCGCGCCGTAGTACTTCGTCTTCAGGTCGCTGTACTGCGTCGACGCCGCGGCGAAGCCCTTGTCTGCGGACGTCTTGGCGAGAATCTCGGCGAGCTGCTTCGGCTCCGGCACGCCGCGATGGCACGTGATGCAGCCCACGCGCGTGAGCTCGTTCGCCGGCACGCCGAAATCCATCGGCAGCCGAGCGTTCAGGTCCGTGGTGATCTTCATCATCGCGCGCGCGAGGTCTTTCTCCTCTTTATCGTCGGAGGCGAAATCCGGCGGCGCGCCCTGAGGCACGACGTGGCAGTGGTCGCAGCCGACGCCGAGCGCGGCCGTAAAGTTTTGCATCACTGCGATCACCTGCGGGCGCGTCCAATCTTTCGGCAGCACCGTGAGGTTCTTCGGCTCTTCTTGCGCCGGCGCTTGCGCGAACACCGATCCCGCGAGCAGCAGCAACGCTGCGGCAACGCCCTGGCGGCCCAGAACGGATGACACTGACATGACTATCTCCCCACTCCGTGTTGTAAACGCGATTCGTTGTTATGGCGGAGCGGCCGGATTCCGGCGCTCGGCGGCCCATATCTTCTACTCTTCCGCTCGCAGCGGCGCAATCGTCACGTGGGGTCGGCACGAACGCGTTAACGCAGCGAGACCGCACGACGACCCCCGGTAGCCGGTCCGGTTGACGCTGACGTACCATCTGTCGGGCAGCCTTAAGGGGGTGCGCCATGATCTCGACGTGCTTCAGTACTCGTGCGTGGGCCATCGCGGGCATGGTCGCCGTGCTCGCATGCGCCGGGCGTAACGCGGCCGCACAGCCGAACGCCCTAGACCCCGGTTTCTTGGAGCATGGCGCGGAGACCCCGCCGCTCCTGTTCCGCGAAGTCTGGCAGCAGCCGCCGCATACCGGGCCGCTCAATGACGAGAATCGCCGCATCACGCCGCAGGCCCTGACCAACCCGAACCTCGAACTCAAGCTCTACGGCACGGACGCGCGCAACATCCAAGTGACCGAGCACAACGGCATCCCCGATTTGTGGAACGGTTTTACGACCTCGCCCGTGGCGCTCACGCTTAGGCACAAGGACGCCTATCTCGATCTCACGGGGCTGACGAGGATGCGCTGGCGGACGCGCACGGAGAATCTGCACGTGCTGCACCCGGTCGTGAAGCTCGCGGACGGCACGTTGCTCGTCGGCAGTCAGACCTTCGAGAGCCCGCAGAGGCGGATGGTGGGAACGAGCGCGTTCACGGGCAACTTCGTGGTGTCCGAGGTGACGTTCGACGATCAGCGCTGGTTCGAGCTCGACGCGGAGAAGGTCGTCGTGAAGCTGGAAGTCAGCAACCCGGACTTGAGCCGCGTTGACGAGATCGGTTACGTCGATCTCATGCCCGGCGGCGGACACGGTATCGCAGGATGCACCAACGTCTCCTGGATCGAGGTGTACGCGACTCCACGTAAGCGTTGAGCCGCGTGTACAATCTCGTCGCACTATTTCGGCCAAGCAGGCCAAACCCCGTCCCATCAGAAAAAATCGGATAGACAATCATGGTAAAGAATCTCGAACAGGCCATCCAGAAAGCCGGTAGCCCGGTCAAGCTGCTGTGGGAGTCGAAGACTCCGCCGGCCGTTGTGCCGCGCGTGGTGCAGGAATTCACGAACTGGCGCGACGAGCAGACGGCGTGGCGCCGCACCTCGGTCCTGTTCGATCAGTCGCACCACATGGCCAACCTGAACATCAAGGGCCCCGATGCGCTCAAGCTGATCGGCAAGCTCGCCGTCAACAGCGTCGCGAAGTTTCCGGTCGACATGGCCAAGCAGTTCGTCGCGGTCAACCATGACGGCTATGTCATCGGCGACAACATCCTCTTCCACCTCGACGAGGACGAGTACCAGGCCGTCGGCATTCCGCCGTCCATCAACTGGCTGCACTATCACGCCGCCACGGGTGGTTACGACGTGCGTATCTGGCGCGACGACAACTCCTTTTATCGACAGGGCGATCCGGTCCTGTATCGCTACCAGGTCCAAGGTCCGGGCGCCATGGACGTCATCCGCGATGCGGCGGGTCAAGAGCCGCCGAAGCTGCGCTTCTTTCACATGACGCGCTTCCAAATAGCCGGCAAGCCAGTGCGCGCGCTGCGCCACGGCATGGCAGGCGAGCCCGGCTTCGAGATGTGGGGTCCTTGGGCCGACAACGACGTCGTCCATGGGGCACTGCTCGCGGCCGGCGAGAAGCACGGCATGGTCCAGGTCGGCGGCCGCGCCTACCATACCAACGCGCTGGAATCCGGCTGGCTGCCGCGCCCGTTGCCCGCCATCTACTCGGGCGAAAAACTGAAGCCCTATCGCGAGTGGCTCACCGAGAATGCCTATGAGACGACCTCACCACTCGGCGGCAGCTTCCACTCGGACAACATCGAGGACTACTACTTCACGCCTTACGAGCTCGACTACGGCCGCATCATCGGCTTCGATCACGATTTCATCGGCCGCGCGGCGCTAGAGAAAATGGCGGCCGACGGCAAGAGCGAGCGGCGCAAGAAAGTCACGTTCGTCTGGAACGGCGACGACGTCGCCGCCGCCTACGGCTCGATTTTCCACAAGGGCCCGGGCGCGAAGTTCATCAACCTGCCGATGTCGCTCTATGACACGTTCCACGCCGACCGCATCGAGGCGAACGGCAAGGTGGTCGGAATTTCGACTTGGACGGGGTACTCCGCCAACGAGCGCGCGATGCTGTCGCTCGGCACGATCGACGCCAAGCTCGCGGCACCTGGCACCGAAGTGACTCTCGTCTGGGGCGAGGACAGGCCGTCCTCCAAGGCGCAGGTCGAGGCGCACGTGCCGGTCAAGATCCGCGCGACGGTCATGCCCGCCCCACTGGTCGAGAAAGCCCGTACGGTTTATCGCTCGGATGCCGGCGTGAAATAGACGGCGCCTCAGCGGGAGTAGAGCGTGAAGCCGCGCTGTTTCGCATCCCGTTGGAGCGAGGCCTTGCGGGCGGCGCCGGCGGGTGAATCCAAGCCTTCGATCTCGGCCATCGCCCGGCGCGCTTCGAGCTCGTAGCGCGGCATGCCGCGTTCGACGGCTTCGGCGCGCACCGCCTCGAGCTCACGCAAGGCGCTCGTCCGATCGTCGGCCGCGCCGATCTGCGCAGCGGCAATCGCTACCGACATCCTTGCCGGAACGTATTGCGTGTCCAGCAGAAGTGCCTGGGCGCGCTCTACCTCGCGACGCGCAGAATCGCGGCCACCTTGCACGAGCAGGGCCAGGGCCAGCGTCGAACGGGCCACCGCCTCATCTTCGGCGGTCTGTAGCTCTGCGAACACAGCGACAGCCTCGCGCGCCAACGACTCGGCCGCCATCGCTCGTCCCTGTTCGAGGGCGATCGTGGCAAGCGCGACACGGCTCCCGGCTGCTGTAACTTTCTCCCCGACCTGCGTCCGCAGCTCGAGCGCCTCTTGATGTTGGCGCTCTGCGCCCGCCAGATCACCCTGAACCAACGCGAGGTCGCCGGCGTACTGCAGCGTATACGCGATGCTGCGCGCGTTCATGAGGCGGCGATGGATGTCCAACGCCTCCGCGAACAATTGCTGTGCCGCCACGAGATCACCCTGCAGCATCAGGATGTTTGCCAGGTTGACCAGAGACGAGCCGACACTGGCCGGGTCATCGATGCTGCGCCGGATCTCGAGCGCTTCTTCGCTCCTCTCGCGGGCGCGTGGCAGTCGTCCCTGGAGCTGCAACGCCTCGGCGGCGTTGTTCAACACCCGCGCCAGGCCGCGCCGATCGCCGATCTCGCGGCTCATGGCCGCCGACTGTTCGTAATGCTCCGACGCACCCTCGAGGTCGCCCAGATCCAAGAGCACGTTGCCGATATTGTTCAACGATGTCGCTTCATTCGTCCGATCGCCCGTCTCGCGCCGGATCGCCAGCGACTCCTGGTTCATGCGCAGCGATGCCTGGAGGTCGCCCGCCCGTCGATACTGGATGGCCATGTTGTTGAGGAAGCGAGCCACGAGATCCTGGTTGCCAACCGCCCGCGCGATCGCGAGGCCTTCCTCGTAGAGCGTGAGCGAACGCCGTGGGTCCGGGCCCTCGGAGAGCGCGGCTCCCAGGCTGTTCAACGCGCGCGCCACACCCGCCCGGTCGCCGGCGGCGCCGTAAAGCTCGCGAGCCTCTTCGGTCAGCCGCGTGCCTTCATCGGTCCGTCCCTGGCGCAACAGGGCGGTTCCCTGCCGCCACTTGGCGGTAGCCACCAGCAAGCTCGCGCCCTGCGACTCACCGACTGCCGCCGCCGCCGCCGCGAGTGTTTCCATGCGCTTGAAGTCGGACAACGTCTCCGCTGCCGCGGCGGACGTCAGGTCGAGACGTGGGTCTTGGGTCGCCGGAAATCGCTTGCGGAAGCTCTCGATGGTGGACAAGCCGTCGTTGGCCGCGCCGGAGGAAATTTGCGCATTGGCCAGGCGTAACGTGTGCTCGATGTCGTCCGGATAGAGATCCACGAGGGTCTGCCAGACGACGATCGCTTCCTGCCAGGACCTGGCCATCTCCCGATACGTACCTTCGACCTGAAGTCGATCGATTCGGGAGAGCTTGCCGGAGAGCTCGAAGGCGCGCTCAGCCGACTGGCGTGCGCGCTCGTCGTAACCCAGCGCCGACCACGTATCGGCCAAGGCCGAATGGGCGAGAGGGAATTCGGCATCGGCCTGAATCGCACGCTCGAGTGACGCGCGCGCCGCAATGGGGTCGAAGCCGCGAAGGTGCATCAGCCCTTGGGTATACAGCCGCGTTGCTTCAGCGGAGGTCGGTGCGGAGGCGCGGATGGATGCAAGCGCCCCGGGCATCGCCTCGATGCCAAGTTGCTCCAGCAGTCGCTCTCCAACCTTCGCGACGAGGTCGACCAGATCAGTCTCGCTTCCCGATTCACCGAATGCCGCTGCGGTCCGTCCGTCGCGAGAATCTTGCACTCTGATGTCGAGCCGGATCGTCATCCCGCTCCCTTCACCGACGGCGACGTAAGAACCGGACACCACGTAGTCCGCGCCTACGTTCGCTCGGATGCGCGCCAGCGTTTCCGGACTGAACGAATCCACCGCCGCCAACGCCAGCTCAGTCTTCATGCGGTCAATGGTCTCGCCGGGCACCGAGCGGAGCGCCTCGGTGCCCGTCAGCTCGGTCGTCAGCATCTCGGCAAGCGCCAATGAAACCCACTCGGTGTCTTCGCGTCCGGTGAGGTTCCTGAATCCCAGCACGGCCACGCTGGGGCGTACTCGCTCCACTGCCTCGGTCATAGTCGGCGTGGCGCCTTGCGGTTTCGGTCCCCATTCCAGCCAGGAAAGGGCACCGCCCGCCACGAGCAGAAGCAAGCCCACGACCGACGCGGCTAGCGCGCGACGCGAAGGCAGGCGACGCGCGCCGCCGTCGCCTCGCAGAGCGGCCATTACGGCTGCGGCATCGACGAAACGATCGGCCGGCGCCGAATTGAGGCACCGCGTAATGACACCGTCCCAAACGGCGGGGATGTCGCGATTCAACTCCCGCGGTGGCCGAGGCGGCGGCCCCGAGACGCGCCGCATCACCGAAGCCAGCGACGTTACGGGATCGAACGGCCGAACGCCGGTTACGGTTTCGTACAGGACGATACCGAGCGCGTAGACATCCGTAGCCGGCGTCACAGCATCGCCCTGGATCTGCTCCGGCGCCATATATTCCGGGGTGCCGAGAATCTCGCCTGCGACCGAGATCGAGGCGCCCGAGCCGAGTTGCATGTCGCTTGGGCTGTACGCGAGACCGAAATCGGTCACGACGACCCTCGGCGGATCCGCCGCGCTCTGGGTCCGCAGGACCATGACGTTGTTGCTCTTGAAATCGCGATGGACGATGCCGACGCTATGTGCGGCGGCCAAAGCCCCAGCCATCTGCAATGCGATGGGCACCGCGCGTTCCAGGGTGAGCGGCCCCTCCCGCTGCAGAAGCTCAGCCAGCGTTTCGCCGTCCAGCAACTCCATCGTGACGAAAAAGACCGGCGGCGGCACGCCTCCTTCCCTCGGCACCGGCTGGTGCTGGAACAGGTCGAAAATGCGACAGATGCCAGGATGCGTGATCTTGCGCGCGAGCTGAACCTCGCGCCTGAAACGCTGGTTGACTCGGTGATCCGCCGCGATTTCCGGGCGGATGGTTTTCAACGCTACCTTTTCCTCGAGCTCGAGATCTTCGGCCTCGTACAGCTCCCCCATGCCGCCGCGCGCAATGAACCGGACGATGCGAAACCGCCCAGAGACGAGATCGCCGGGCCGAAACGTGGAACCTGGCGTGGCTGAATCGTGACGGCGAGGGATCGGGTTGGCGATCTCGGTCGTCCGCGCAGGCGGAGCCGCCTTCCCGGGAGTGCGCGGGTCGCGCACCACGGCAGCGGAGGTGATCTCGACGGCCTTGCGTCGTATCAGTGTGCGCCAAAAGGACACAGCTCTTTCCCGGGTCCCGCCCAAGCCCTGTCATTGTCGCCGACGGGAGAGCGCCTAGCCAACGCAACCTCTTCGGGAATGTGAAGTAGGCGACAGCGCGGTCTCAAGTCACCGTCAGTATGTCGTACGCGATCGCGAGATCGATGAGCGGATTCCGTCCGGGGCTCGGTCGCCACTCGTGCGCGACGAAGCCGTCGTAGCCCATGTCGACGATCTGCCGCGCGATGTAGCGGTAGTCGAGCTCGTTCTGATCGATCTCGCCGCGCGTCGGTACGCCCGCGACATGGACGTGACAGATGAGTCCCAAGTTGTCGCGCATCGTACGCACGACGTCGCCGTTCATGATCTGCACGTGGTACATGTCGTACACGACCCTGATGTTCGGTGAGCCCGTGCGGCGGCAAACGTCGAAGCCCCAGTTGATGTCGTCGAACACCTGATCCGTCCGGTTATCGCCGGGCACCTTCGAGTTCGTGATTTCCATGCAGACGTAGACGCCTTTGCGTTCGGCGTACGGTGCGACGCGTTTCAAGATCTCGACCGTGTTGTCGGCGCCCTCCTCGCGCGACATGCCGCGGCGTTCGCCCGGCAACGCGATGAGGTTGCGGCAACCTGCTTCGACGCACATGTCGATGCCGGCATGCGTCGCTTCCTCGATCTTGTCGTGCAGCTCGCGCCGGACGAGCCCATCCTGAAAGCTCGTGCCCGTGCCGACCATCATGGCCGGCGCGAGCCCGTACTTTTTCAGAATAGGAATGTCGGCGGGCTGCGGCAGATCCACGCCAGCGAAGCCGAGCGCCGCGAGCACTTCGCAACGCTCCTCGATGCCGAGCGCGAGATTGCCCCAAACGGACGCCATCACGCTCTGCTTGATCTTACCCTGCCGAATTCCGGGCTCGAGCGCCCGCGCGGCCTGGGACGCGAGCAGCGGCGCTGCCGCGAGCACCGCGAGCAACTCCCTGCGTTGCAGCTTTCGTGTCTTGATGATGTTGGCCATGACTTCTTCCCCCAATGTTATGCGGCTAGCTTGCAGATCCCCGTCGCGATATTTGGGCTCTCCGGGTTGACGTCGACTGTACGGTCGCGCGGATTGACGACGAGGTCCATCTCCTCCATCGGAATCGCGCCGAGCAGCACTTCGTCGCCGAGCACCAGCGCACCCATGAAACCCGTGCGATTCTTGAACCGCACGACGAGCGGGCCGACGTACGGATAGCTCGCACGCGAGCCATCGGCGAGCTTGACCTCGCGTCGCTCGAGCGCTTCGAGCTTCAGCTGCAGCCGCACGTGCTCGGGGATGCACAAGAACACCGAGCCCGTGTCGGCGAGTGCGGCCACCTCGATCGGCGCAAGCGACGGATCGCGAGGATTGCTCAACTGCAATTTCGTTGTCACGAGTCCCACGCCTCCAATGTGCAACGGCTCGCCCGGGCGAGCCAGGCGGATTTTCCCGAGCAATATAGCGAAATTAGAGCGCGAGTGGGTGCGGCGCTAGGACGGGTAGTGATTGAACGTATAGTCCGCGATCACGCGCTCGTCGCCGCCTTCGACCGCCACGAGCTTTACGCGCTGTTGGTTGTGGCCCAGCGTCCTCAAGTACGAGGTGCTCGGCACCATGATCAGGCCGTCCGCCGCGGGATCGAACGCCACGTCGCTCACGTGCAGCGTGCCAGCCGTCGCATCGTCGATCACCAAGTCGAGCCGGCGCACGTCGCGCAGCGGCGCACGCAGGTACGCGACGACGAAGTCGTCGTCGGGCGTGACGGTGCAGCTCACGCTGCCACCGGGCTCGAGGCTGTACTCGCGCACGCGCACGCCCGTCTCCTTCATTCTGCGAATCAAGGCTGCCGACGTTACGAAGCTGAAGTCGCCGCGCAGTGTCTCGCGGCGAATCGCGGCCCCGAGGTCCACGACGGCGCGCAGCCGCTCGCTGCACGCGGCGCACGCGAGCAGATGCTCGTCCAGGCGGAGCTCCGCCGCTGCGTCGAGCTCGCCGAGCCAGTACGCGAGGAGATCCTGCGCCGGCGGGCACGAGGTGCGCGTCATATCGCTCCTCCAGGCGCCGTCATACAGCCGCGCAGTCGTTCGAGGCCGCGGTGGCGAATGACTCGCACGTTGCCGGCCGAGAGCCCAAGCTCCACCGCAACCGCGTCCGCGGGGCGGTCGTCGTAGAACGTCATGACGAGCACGGCGCGCTCGCGGTCGGGCAGCACCGCCAGGCAGTGTTTGAGCCGCTCCGTGTCGAGCGGCTCCGGCGCCTCTTCTTCCGCCGGCATCAGGTCCACGGGAAACGCTTCGAGTATCCGACCGCGCCGGCGATCGCCGCGCCGCCTGTCGACCACCATCCGGCGCGCCGTGCCGAACACGAACGACACCACCTGCTCGGGGTCGCGAATGCCGCCCTGGCGCAGCTTCTGCAGCAGCATGACCAGCACGTCTTGCATGAGATCCCCGGCCGCGGCCTCGTCGCGTAGGTGCTTCCGTCCGTAGAGCCGGATCCGGGGCCCTAAACGCCGGCAAATCGCAGCCTCGGCGGCAGCATCCCGCTCGGGCGCGCAGTCGATGATCCGCCGCGCGAGCGCAGCGTCGTCATCCACGTCTGAAACCGGGAGGCTCATGCGCGGAGCATACGGTTTGGCGGCTTCGAGTGAAATCATGCATGGAGGTGTAACGACCCGCCGGCTCGTTACACCTCCCTTGCACCTTCACCCAGGAGACCGAGCATGATCACGAACACGCAGTCCGGCACGAGCATCGACGAGGTCGCCGCCGGAATCTTCCGCATCAATACTCCGGTGGCCCTGCCGGGCGGGCAGGCGTTCAACTTCAATCAATACCTCATCGTCGACGACGCGCCGATGCTGTTCCACACGGGGCTACGGCAGCTGTTCCCGCTCGTCAGCGAGGCGATTCGCGCCGTGATGCCGGTCGAGCGGCTCCGCTACGTGGGGCTATCGCACTTCGAAGCCGATGAATGCGGTGCGCTCAACGCTTTTCTCGCCGCCGCGCCGAACGCCGTCCCCGTCTGCAGCCAGGTGGCGGCCATGGTCTCGATCGGCGACTACGCCGACCGCGCGCCGCGCGCGCTCGCGGACGGGGAGGATCTCGCCCTCGGCCGCCGCACGATCCGATGGTTCGACACGCCGCACATGCCCCATGCGTGGGAATGCGGTCTCATGCTCGACCTGACGACGCGCACGTTCTTCTGCGGCGATCTCTTCACACAAGGCGGCGCCGGCAAGGTGGCGCTCACGGAGACCGACATTCTTGGTCCCAGCGAAGAGTTCCGTAAGCCGATGGACTACTACTCGCACGCGCCGCAGACGCGGGCGGTGCTCGAACGCCTCGCGCGCGAGGCGCCGACGACGCTCGCGTGCATGCACGGCAGCGCCTGGCGCGGCGACGGCGCGCGGTTGTTGCGCGAGCTGGCCGCGGTGCTCGACCAGCCACTGCGCACGGCATCGTCCGCAGCGGCCTAGGAGCGACACCGACCTCGTTCTGGTCAGCCGGCCGACTTAGCCTTCCGCAGCGACACGGCGTTGATGCAGAAACGCAGCCCGCTCGGCGGCGGCCCGTCGGGAAACACGTGGCCCAGGTGCGCATCGCACACGTTGCACGTGTTTTCGACTCGCTGCATGCCGTGGGTCGTGTCGAGATGGTAGGCCACGACGTCGGGCGTGAGCGGCGCCGTGAAGCTCGGCCAGCCCGTGCGGCTATCGAACTTGCTCGTCGAGTCGAACAGCGGCGTATCGCAGCAGACGCAGTGGTAGCGCCCCGGCTCGAACAGCGCACAGAGCTCCGAGCTGAATGGCCGCTCGGTGCCCTTGCGCCGCGCGACGTGATACTGCTCGTCGGTGAGCGCCGCGCGCCAGTCCGCGTCGCTCTTCTCGACGCGCCGCGGCGGCGCCATGTTGCCGCGGCGCGCGAGCTCCACCACTGCGCTCCAGGAAAGCTCGCTCGGCGGCTGCTTCGTCGGTGTGCTCATGTGCGCGACCCCGCGCGTGCGGTCGCGCGCCGGGGCAGCCGCCAGTTCGGGCGCGGGAAATGGCACGTGTAGCCGCCGGGGTAGCGCAGCAGGTAATCCTGGTGCTCGGGCTCGGCCTCCCAGAACGCCCCCGCGGCGCGCACCTCCGTCACGACGGGGCCGGGCCAGAGCCCCGAGGCGTCGACGTCGGCGATCGTATCCTCGGCGACGCGTTTCTGCTCGTCGGAGAGGTAGTACAGACCTGAGCGGTACGACAGGCCCACGTCGTTGCCTTGGCGGTTCTTCGTCGTGGGGTCGTGGATCTGGAAGAAGAGTTCGAGCAGCTCGCGGTACGAGAGCTTGGTCGGGTCGAAAACAACCTCGATCGCTTCCGCGTGGGTGCCGTGGTTGCGGTAGGTGGCGTACGGCACGTCACCGCCGCTGTAACCCACGCGCGTGCGCGCGACGCCCGGCAGCTTGCGGATCAAGTCCTGCATGCCCCAGAAGCACCCGCCCGCGAGAATTGCCGTTTCGGTGTTCGCCATTCGTGAGACCTCCATGAGAAAGGTACCGCGCCAAGACCCGAGGGCAACGCTATGGTGACTCACTCTCTAAGATCAAGGCCCGCCGGAGCAAGGTCGGGGCGAAAAACGTGGCACCGGGCCGAGAAATGGGCGTTGTGGGCCGGCATCGCAGGCGCTCGAATAGCGGGTACAGGACTGGACTTCAGCACAAGTCGAGGACATAGAATTGGCCGCAGGACCCGCATCAGTGGAGAATCCCATGGAAGCGCGCGTCGCTCGACTCGAGGCGGACGTCGCACACCTGCGCACGGACGTGGCGGATATCAAGGTCGACGTTCGAGCCCTGCGCGACAAGATGGACGCCATGGGTGAACGCTTCGATGCAAAGCTGGACGCACTCTCCGGGCACGTCGATTCGCGGTTCGACACCCTCACCGGGCGCGTCGATTCGCGGTTCGACACTCTCACCGGGCGCGCCGAATCGCGGTTCGACAACCTCACCGAACGCTTCGACGCAAAGCTCGAGGCGCTCAAAGACAGCATCGCCGCAGCGAAGGTTTGGGCGTTGGTCCTCTACATCGCCCTCGCGGCGGGTATCTTCGGGACGATGGCGCGCGGCTTCGGCTGGCTCTGACCCGCTCGCGCGCGTGGCCGGCGACCGCCCTTACCGCTCGCTACCCGCGGACGGCGCGTCGCTAGCCGGCGCGACGCGGCGTCCGGCATCGAGCACCGCGTGGTGCGTGCGCTGCTTGAAGCGCCAGCCCTGCGCGGTTTTCACATAGAGGTCGTCGTAGTAGCCGTCGTTCTCGATCTTGTTCGGGTTGCCGTCCAGGCCAATCATCATCATGTCGACCGTGCCGGTGGCGCCCTCGGGCGTCGGCGTGATGATGTGGTTCGCGTAGATGTGATGCACGCCCTGCTCGATCCAGGGAACGTTCTTGCAGCCCTTCGATCCGCCGCCCGAAACCTCCGCCAACTTCTCGCGCCCTTGGATGCCCGGCACCGACTTGCCGTTCACCATGGGCATGAAGATGCCGTCCGGCGTATAGAGGTCCGCGTAGTCGTAGCCGTTGTTCGAGCAGGTATCGAGCGCGCGCGCGTACTTCGAGATGAGCTGCTGAATCTCAATGTAGTCGAGCGCCGTGAGCTCCAGCGGTTTCTGCGCCCAGCTCAACGCCGGCAGCGCAAGAATGGTGACGACCGTGAGGGCTCCGGCGAAGGTTCGCGTGCGCATGGATGCGTCTCCTAGTGGTGGAATCGCTATGGAGTGATCCGGTGAATACTAAGCGGGAATCAGCCGGGTTGCAGTACCCGGCCGAGGCGGCGCCCGAACAGGGCGACGAGCAGACCTCCGCCGGTCGCGATGGCGGCGTGCATCAGCCAGAACTGGGCCGGAGTCATTTTTTCGTAGAAACCGCCGATCCAGCCGATCAGGTTGTTCGAAACGAACAGGCTCATGAAGGCTAGCCCCATCAGCGTGGCGTTCACTTTGGCCGGCGCCGCACGCGAGACCAACGCCAGCAGCGTGGGCCAGTAGTAGACGAAGGAGAGTCCGAGTCCAGCGCAATAGACAAGCGGCCAAAGCGGATGAACCGGCGCATCCCCCGAAACGAAGATTGCGGCCACTAGCGTCAGGTTGCTCGCGGCGGCGATCCACGCACCGGTACCGATCCTGGCGAGCTCGTCCGGCTCGCGACGCCGCGATGCCTGGCGACGCCACAGCCAAAGTACCAGAGGCACCGCCAGGATGCTGGTAACCGGATCGATCGATTGGTACCAGGGGATCGGGATCCGGAAGCTGCCGACGTCGAGTGCGACATACTGCTGAATCCAGATCGGATTCACGTTGAAGATCTGATAGTACGCGGTTGACTGGAAGATCGTGATGATCATCACCGCGATGAGCGCGTAGACGATGCGCCGCTCGGCGGCGGTGAGTCGAGTGCCCTCGAACTTGCGCCGCTCCACCCGTGCCGGCAGGTAGCGGAATCCGTAGAGATACGTGGCAAGGCCGACGAGCATGACGATCGCGGCGATACCGAAGCCGTAAGGCCATCCGTACACCTGTGCGAGCAGACCGCAGACCAAGGGTCCGGTGACGGCGCCGATATTGATGGCCGTGCTGAAGATGACGAAACCGCGGGTGCGCCGCGCTTCGTCCTCTCGCGGATAGAGCGCGCCGACCTGCGCCGAGATATTGCCCTTCAGGAAACCCGAGCCGATCACGAGCAGGAGCAGAGCCACGAGGAATGACTGGTCGAACGTCATGGCGATGTGACCCGCGCTCATCGACACGGCGCCGATCACGACACCATTGCGCTGGCCGATCCAGCGATCGGCGATCATGCCGCCGAGCAGCGGCGTGAAGTAGACGAAACCGGAGTACAGACCGAAGATCTGCGATGCGAGCGCCTGCGTAGAGAGCGGGCCGAAGAGCGATTCCAATGCGGCGCGGAACCCCGCAAACCCGGCGATATTTTCGACGTGCCCCGGCAGCAGTAGCTGGTTCACCATGTAGAGGACGACGAGCGCCGTCATCCCGTAATAGGAAAAGCGCTCCCACGCTTCGGTGAGGGCGAGGTAGAAGAGGCCCCTGGGATGGCCCATGAAGGCCGCGGGGGAATCAGTTCGATCGCGTAACGGGATATCCGTAGAAGTCACGCGCCCACTCGATGGTCAGCCCTTCGGCCCCGGCATGACGCCCGCTACCTTGAGCCGGATACGGTACACGTCGTCGCACGCCGTCACGTACAAGCTCTTGCCGTCTCGATCGCCGAACGCCACGTTGGTCGCGCAGATCTGCCGCTTGGGCTCGCCGCCATAGATCGGCAGATGAAGGTAACCGAGCAACGTGCCCGAAGGCGCATTGATGCGGACGATCCCGGGCCCCGCCCCACTCGTGGAGTAGACGTTACCGAGCACGTCCACCTTCATGCCGTCACCGATCCCTACGCCTTCGGTGAACAAGCTGCCCGCCCCGAGAGTGCCGTCCGCTTTGACCTCGTAGCGCATCATCTTTTGCAGCGCGCTCAAGTAGAGGTAGCGCTCATCAGGTGAGAGCGTGATGCCGTTCGGAATGCCGCCGAGCGTGGCCGCATCGAGCACCAGCGTCGACTGCCCGTCCTTGATGCGCCAGATGCCGTTCGGCATCTGTTTGTCGGGACTCCTGCCCGCACCGCGCAGACCGAAGTCGTTGTCGGTGAGATAGACGGCGTCGTCGCGCGCCACGACGATGTCGTTCGGGCCGCTGAAGCGCTTGCCGTCGGGCGCGCCCGCCGAAAGCACGGTGCGCGTACCGTCTTTCTCGAGACGCATCAGCGTGCGATCGTTGTCCGCGCACCAGATGAGCCGGCCTTGCGAATCGAGGCTCGCGCAGCTCGGGCCGATCAGCAGCACGTGCGAGCGGCCGGCGCGAGTTTGCGTGCCCGTGTTGCTCACGTCCGTGCCCGTGTACCCGGCCTGCTCCATGAACACCGACACGGTCTTGTCCGCCGCGATCTTGTAGATCACGTTGTCGAGCAAGCCGCCCACGAGAAGGTAGCCGGAGTTGCCCTCGCGCACCCACACGGGTCCTTCGTTCAAACCGAAACCAGTCGCGATGAGCTCCGCCTGGGTGTTGGCGTCCACGAGCGCATCGAGTCCTGAGTCCTCGCGCGTGATGTTGAACGGCTTCGCCGCCGGCGCCGGGCCGTCGCCACGCATGTTCGGTGCCGGCGGCGATTGCTGCGCGAAAGTCGCGCCGGCGGCGAGCGCGAGCGTCGCTGCCAACAGATTCGAGGCTCGAGCGTTTAGCGTTCGCATGGCGTGACTCCTACGGCGTTTTTGTTTCGCTGGGCGCCGTCGGCGTTCTCGTCGGGAATTTGATGCCGGCCGCGATCATCGTCTTGTACTGCACGGAGGTCTCCATGCCGATCCACACGTGCACGCGCGACTGGATGCGCCAGCCTTGCGCGGTCTTCACGTAGGTATCTTCGTAGCCGCCCTGCCATTCGATGGCCGCGGGATCGTGCCCCACGCCGGTCGCGAGCAGCATCGAGCGGCCGTAAGCGCCCGTGGGCGTCGGCGTGATGACGAGATTGGTCGCAATGTGATGGATGCCGAAGACCGGCGAGGACGGCGGGCGTGGCACGCACCCGTCCTTGCCGCCGCCCGCGGCCCGGGCCAGCGCCTCGCGCCCTTGCGCAAACACGACGCCGGCGTCGCCCCACGCCTGCGACACGCCGAACGTGCCGTCGGCCGTGTAGAGATCCGCGTAGTCGTAGCCCGAGTTCGTGCACTCGTCCACGGCATACACGTAGCGGGAATTGAGCTGCTGGATTTCGAAGTAGTCCTGCTGCGTGAGCGTCATGGGCGGCTCGGCCGCCGCGGCGCTCGTCGCGAGCGCGATACCCCAGACCGCAAGAGCCAGAGCACCTGGCGCGCGAGTGTGATGATTCATGAGACCCCCCGATTCTCTACGGCCTCCATCCTCGCTCAGCGCGTTTCGCGGTGCAACGAGAGTCGCACGGGGCGAAAATGCGCGGCTGCGCCCTCGCAGCCGCGCGTCGTCGGCTATTTCGCGGGGGGCGTCTCGAAGTTGAAGATGTCCTCGCGCTCGGGCTTGTCCATCCCCTGCTCCCAGTACTTCTCCCAGATTTGCGCCCACGGGCGGCCGTACATATCGGGCACT
>Ga0105252_10000474_pt1 | contig 26612 bp, 23 predicted proteins | sample EasRivMeERMZT100_FD_89675 | JGI IMG/M metagenome (GOLD analysis project Ga0105252, IMG submission 89675) | Soil microbial communities from meander-bound floodplain in the East River, Colorado, USA - East River MetaG ERMZT100 | ecosystem: Environmental > Terrestrial > Soil > Floodplain | place... | reverse complement strand
TTTTCAACCGACCCCAGGAGGAATCTGACTATGACGCAAAACACGAAATATCTGTTCACCGTGACCCACTACGACGGCGACGCCGACCGCGTGGCGACCCCACTGGTGCTCGCCAACAGTGCCCTCGCGGCCGGCGCCGACGTGCTGCTGTGGCTTACGGTGGACGGCGCGGTACTCGGAAAGCGAGGCGCGGCCGACAAGGTCGTTGCGAAAAGCTTTCCGTCGGTTGCCGAACTCCTCAAGACCTTCACCGAGAACGGAGGGCGCATCGGCATTTGCCCGCCGTGCGGGAAGACCCACGGCGTGACCGACGAGAACATGCTGAAGAAAGGCGAGTGGATGGGCGCCGCCGCGGTGCTTGCCGCCTCCCAGGATCGCCAGGCGTTCTCGTTCTGAGCGCGCCGACTGGCGCGAGACATCAACCAACATCAAAGGAGAACACAATGAAAGTATCAATCGTTACAACCTTGGCCGCGATCACAGTTGCGCTCGGCGCACTGGGGCCTTCGGCCGTGCGCGCACAAACCCTCACCGACCACCTCATGGTGGTGCCGGCCGAGCTCAAGTGGGCGGACGCCCCGGCCGTCGCGCCGGGCGCCAAGATCGCAGTCGTCGAAGGCCCGCTCAACAAAGCCGTCCCGTTCACCTTCCGGCTCAGGCTGCCGGAGAACACCAAGGTCGCGCCCCATACGCACCCGGCGTACGAGCGGGTGACGGTGCTCTCGGGCACCTTCTACTTCACTGCCGGGGACAGTTACGACCCGGCGAAGACCCGGGCGCTCGGACCGGGCAGCTTCGCGATCATGCCGCCTGGCACGCCGATGTTCGGCTACACGAAGGAGGAGACTGTCATCCAGTTGCACGGCGTCGGTCCGTGGGGCCTGACCTACCTGAACCCGGCGGACGATCCGAGGAAGAAATAGTGACCAACGGGTGCGGAGCGGTCGAGTTCGTCGGCCGCCTCGCACTCGGCGGACCATCCAGACTTTACTGAATGCCGGCTAACGCTTTGTGGAAGTCAGAGCCTCGTCCACCAGCGCCTTCAACGGCTCGTAACCGAAGGTGGGTAGCGGCTTGCCGTTCACGAAAAACTCCGGAGTCTTGGTAACGTTGAGGACCCGCGCATCGTCAAGGTCCTGCGCAATCACGCGGGCGATTTCGGGTGCGACCATGTCGGCCCGCATCTGCCCGAGATTCAGGCCGAGTCCTTCGAGGTGTCTCCAGACCAACGCCATCTGCGCCGTGTGGTGCGGCGCCCAGTCGGCCTGCGCCGCCAGGAGGGCCTCTAGCGCCGGCCAGAACTTGCCCTGTTTGCGTGCCGCCTCCAGCACCGCCACCACCTTGTCCGAGCCGTTGTGGAAGGGAGCGTAACGCAGCACCAGACGAATCCTGTCGGGGTTTGCCGCCATCATTGCCTTGACCAGAGGGTAGAACGCCCGGCAGGTCTCGCAGGCGGGATCGAGAAACTCGACGATCACGACCGGCGCATCGGCCCTGCCGAGTGCAGGTGAGTGAAATCGCACAAGGTTCTCGCGATTGCGCTCGGCCAGTTGCGCGGACTGGTCGATCCTTTCGCTTTTGTAAACCAGCGTTCCCAGCAGGAACACCAGCAGCAGGCCTACGGCGGCAACGATGAACAACGTTTTCTGCTTCATTCTGAACCCCGAAAATACGCCCGAACAAACAACACGATGATGGTTGAAAAAGCCACGGTCGACAGCAGAGGAATCGTTACAAAACCGAACCAGTCGATCAGCTTTTCCGAGCACGGCACTCCCTGCGTACAGGGCGTGATGCTCTCGGGGATCGCCCCGGCGATCAGGAGCAGGTGAAAGACGGCGAACAGCCAGCCGAGCACAGCCAAGGGTAGCGCGTAACGCACCACTTTCCGGTCGAAGGGGAACAGCCCGACCGGTAGTATCAGCACCAGCGGAAACATGAAGATGCGTTGGTACCAGCAGAGGACGCAGGGCGGCAGTTGCATGACTTCGCCGAAGAACAGCGCGCCGAGCGTCGAGGCGCTGGCGACCAGCCAGGCAGCAAAGATCAAGGTCCACGCTGTTTCGTTGCGCATGCGTGCAGAGGGTTGCATGGTACTCATCGATGAATTGCTTCCATCAAACCCGGTGGCGCTTTTTTCCGGTGCCGGACACACCGAGCGGCGTTTGCGCACGCGCCGCGTAGCGGGTCATTTGACCGAGGTGATGACGTAGTCCCTGCCCTGCTGCACGAACTCGAACTCGATCTTTTTCTCGGGACTGAGCTTGCCGAGCAGCGCCTTGTCCTTCACGGCGAAGCCCATGGTCATCGCAGACCATTTGAGGCTCGGGATCGGCCCGTGCGCGAGCGTGACCCTGCCGGCCGCAGCATCGATTTTCTTCACCGTGCCGACGCCCTTGTGGGTCTTGACCTCGGTCTTCGTGCCGGCGCCCGTGATGTTCATATTTCTCGTCGCATCCGACTGGGCGTGGAGCAGGGCGGGAGCCGCCAGCGACAGAGCAGCAACAACGGGAACGAGACGCTTCATTTCACTTTTCCTTTCACAGCGCTTGATCAGAAATCCATCTCGGCGGTGCGCGTAACGCGGGGCCGGCGCAGCAGCAGCTAGGCGGCCGGGACGACGAATATCGAGAGCAGAGGCGCCGTGATCATGCCGCCCACCATGGGCGCGGCGATGCGCTGCATCAGGTCCGCGCCGGTGCCGCTCCCCCCCCCATGACGGGTGCAAGGCCGGCGAGGATCACCGCCACGGTCACCATGGGCACACGAATGAGTCGGACGGTGGAGCCTACCCCAAGGCGTAAGACAGCGAAACACCTGGTGAGTTTCGGGCGCCGTTTCACTTGACCTTGCCGCCGTCGGCGAACTGCGTCCACCGAGGGGCACCTCTCGACCGGGCGGCGACCCCGTCCTCGCTGCCGCGGGCTCGGAGTCGACAAGTCTAACTGTGAGTCAACTCGGGCTTTGAGCTCGCAGTAGCGGGCAACAAGCGATCATATTCCTTCTTCACCACCGCGTAGCATTCGCATACCAGCGCCTCCAATCCCGGCCGATCGCTGACCGTGATATGCCCGCGGCTATAGCGAATCAAGTGTCGCGTTTGCAGTTTTCTCGCCGCCTCGGTAACGCCTTCGCGGCGCACGCCCAGCATGTTGGCAATCAACTCCTGGGTCATGGTGAGCTCGTTGGTGGACAGGCGATCCAGGCTCAGCAGCAGCCAGCGGCAGAGTTGCTGCTCCACCGAATGGTGCCGATTGCACACGGCGGTCTGCGACATCTGTGTAATCAGTGCCTGGGTGTAGCGCAGCAGCAAAACCTGCAGTCCGCCGTGGCGTTCGAATTCCTCTTTCAGCACACTTCCTTTGAGCAGAAACGCCTGACCGGCGCTTTGCACCAACGCCCGGCTGGGTGTGGTGCGGCCTCCCATGAACAAGGCGATGCCCACCATGCCTTCATCGCCAACCACGGCAATTTCCGCCGAGGAGCCGTCCTCCATCACGTAAAGCATGGAAACGATGCAGCCCGGGACGGGAAAATATACATGCTCCAATTCAACGCCGGATTCGTAGATCACTTTGCCCAGAGGCATGGACACCAACTTCAGATTGGCACGCAGGCGATCGAATACCTCAGCAGGCAAGGCCGCGAGCAGGCGGTTTTGGGTTGGAACTGGAATGTGTTCGACTGGATTGAGCAAGGTCGTACGCCGAATATTAGGCCAAGCGCGCAACAAGAAATCAAATGTTACACGAATTGGGCGGTTCGTATGTTCGATATAGAACATATGTTCATATGGTGAAACCGTGCTGCTCCGCCGCATATTGTGAGCGAAATCGGAATCCAGTTACCGGTTTGTACGGTAACGTACAGAACTCGCGGGCGTTCGGCAGTTTAATCGCCAAGCGCATGCCATGAGGGGAGTACGCTGAAAATGCGCCAAGACCAAGTAAGAAGGATTGTCCCCCCGGGGGATCAGAGGACGGCAGGGAAAACCCTCCATTTATCTTGCAGGAGCACGCTGATGAAGAACGGAAACGGACTTCGCAAAGATAGATCACCCATTCTCGAATTCGCATTTGCCGATAGACGGCGTTCACGCGGGCCGGCACAAGACGACACGGCAGACCCGAGCGCCCGGCGCTTGCAGCAATCTCGTGCGGCGCTGGCGGACCTCACGCAAGCACTCTCGGCAAGCGAACGCCATTCAACCGCAGTGCAGAAGAAACTTGAAGCACTTGCGGAAACCAATTCATATCTGCGACGCAAATTGATGGAGGTTGAGAGAAAGGCGGCGACCGCGACCCATCTCGCCTACCACGATGCGCTCACCGGATTGCCCAATCGCCGCTTGCTGCTGGACCGACTTAACCAGGCGATCGCGCAGGCATCGCGACAGAAAAAGCGCGTGGCACTGGTGTTCTTCGACGTGGATGGATTCAAAGCGATCAACGACAAACTTGGCCATATCGGCGGAGACAAGCTCCTGCAAGGAGTGTCACAGCGCTTATCCGCTTGTTTGCGCGCTGCGGACACAGCCTGCCGTTATGGTGGAGATGAGTTCATCGTCATGCTGCCGGAGGCCGAGGGCGAGCAGAGCGCAGCTGTCGTGGAACAGAAAATCCGAATGCAGTTGGCCGCGCCTTACCTTGTCGACGGCGCCATGATTACCGTCACGCTCAGTATCGGCACCGCAATTTATCCCGTGGACGCAAGAGATCACTACGACTTGATAAGACTCGCCGATGCTGCCATGTATAGCGTGAAGGCAGACGGCAGCGCCCGGTCAAGGGTACAAGGGGCGCCAGATCTTCGGAGCGCGACATCCACAGGATGAGCTTCGTAGTTCGGGTTCCGATCCCGCGTTCCCGCAGACCGACGCGGTCCAGGATTTCAGGCACTCGGATGATATGGATTGTCCCTATTGCTCTCGCGGGCGCATTCTTTTTTGCTTCGCATTCTGTCGGTGCATCGCCTCCGTTGGCGGAGACTTCGGACGCCAACCTTCCATCGATGGACGATCTTCTCAAGAAATGGGGCGCCGTGTACGGTGTCGAATGGCAATTGCTCAAAGCTATTGCGATGAAGGAATCCAGCCTGAATCCCAACGCCGTCAACACCGCCGACAATGAATCTATCGGATTGATGCAAGTGTTGTGTCGCCCGGACGGTCAGAGGGGCTGTGGCAATAATCTCAACGTCGATGGGTGGACAGAAGCTACCCGAAAAAAGCTATTCGATCCCGACTTCAATATCAGGATCGGCGCACAGATTCTTGCCTGGAACATTCGCACTTACAGGATGCCCAAAGCGATCGCTGTCTACAATCGATGGTCGGAGCGAAAATCCCACGTAGTCGGTCCTTTCGAGAATCAATCATACGTCGATGCCGTGCTCGACAACAGGATGCGCAAGACGAGCATCGATATCCGTGGCGACACGCGTGCGGAACCCTGTATGTTGCCCGACCGGCAGCTCGCCGATGGTTTTGAATTGTTCGGTCAACTCAAGCAGACCCGATTGGAGCGCGAAAGGACGCAGTCCTATTCACTGCATTTGCTCTTCGACAAACTGGCCGTAGAAGTTCAGGAAATATCCCTAAACCATCGCCGAACGCATCGCGGCGCCGGGTGGTGTCGCGCAGGACATGGCACGCGTGGCGATGAAAGCGTCGCGTTTATCGGCGACGCAGCCCGGCCCTGGTGAAATCCAGCCGACGGTGAAGCTGCTGGTGGAGCGTGTTGCCGTGTCGGAATCGACACGCGCGGCAATCGACGAAAAACAAAATCCGTTTGAGTACGCCATCCAACAGACCCGCTTGGTTCCCGGGTTCATTGTTGCTCATGGAAAGGCAGATTGTATTCGTCGCCTCAATGCTGTTCGGTTTCGTGCAAATTTCTTGCGCCACGGTGTTGCTGTTCAAACTGGGCGCCTGCGGATCAAGCGGCGGCTCGGGCGGCAGCTCAAGCAGCAGCGAAGGATCTGTCGGTGCCCCGCAGACCACGGTCCTGCTCGTCGGCGGCAATCTCTGGAAAACCGACGGCACCGCCGCCGGCACGGTGCTGGTGAAGGACATCAGTCCCTAGTCCGCTCGGTCCATCGTAAGTTCCATAGGTACGCTATCGAACAGACCCGTTTGGGTCCTGGATACATTATTACTTCCCGGCTACAAACTCATCTTCATTCCGATGCGTTGGGCTGAAAATCAAGGTTGAAGGCGCATGGCGAATCCCGCTGCAGAGCTCTTTGTCACCGACCGGACTGTTCCAGACAAAGAGCGTCTGGAGTTGACGCCCGCGATTCAGCTGTCTGCCACCGACAAAGCCGACTTCGGTCGGCGGCCGCTGGTGGCGAAACACAACCTGCATCAGTCCGGCCTGTTCACCGATGCAGCGCTGATCGACTTGCTCGACCATTTTCCACGCCAACACCTGTACGCGTTGACCATGGGCAACGATCTCATGCGCAGCGAGGATAACCGGCTTGCGCTTCACGAGGGCGTGAGCGGCGCCGAGCTGTTGCGGGCGGTCAAGAACGGACGCCTATGGCTCAACATCACGCGTGTCGACCGCGCCAATGCGCGTTACCGTGCACTCATCGATCAGCTTTACACACAGCTCGCGGCGCAAGTACCCGGCTTCTCGCCCGTCGCGAGTCAAGGCACCTTGCTGGTTTCCTCGCCGCACGCCCTCGTCTACTACCACGCCGACGGTCCGGCGTCGGCGCTCTGGCACATCCGGGGCCGGAAGCGAATCTGGATCTACCCCGCCCTCGACGAGCGTTTCATTCGGCGCGAGCTCCTGGAAGACATTTTCGCCGGCGTTCGGCACGAGTACCTCCCCTATGAGCATGCCTACGATCAGGCGGCCGTGGTCTACGATCTCGAGCCCGGACAGTGGGCCACCTGGCCGCAGAATGCTCCGCACCGGGTGACCAATCTGGACAGCGTCAACGTCTCGCTTTCGACCGAGCACTTCACCCGGCAGAGCCGCTGGCGCGCGCGCGTCTATTGCGCCAACCGCTTCTTCCGTACCCGCCTCGGTCTGCGGAATCTGTCGGCGCGCGAGAGCGGGCCGGCCGCGGCAATGAAAACGGTGATTCACCGGTTGGCGAACAAGGCCGGGCTGGACCCCTTGCGGATCAAGCGTCATGCCCCTTCGATGCGGGTCGATCCAGATGCCCCGGAAGGCGTGGTGGCGCTCGGGGCCATTCGCGGTTCGACCAGGGCGGGCGATTGATCGAGGTGCGCTGCTTCGGCTCGCTGGAGGAGGCCGAGTTTCTTCGAGAAGAGGTCGACGCGCTGAACCGTGCCAGCACGCGGCCGGATCCATTCTCGACCTTCGAGTTTTTCGAGAATTTTCTCCGGTACGATGAGTTCTTTCCGCAAGGCCAGGGCCTGCGCCTGTGGTTTCTCGCCGCCTTCAACGCCGGTCGTTTGGCCGGATACATGGCGCTCAAACAGGTGACGCACAAAGTCTTGGGCGTGCGGGCGTCCAAGCTCGACTTTCTGGTGACTCACGACAACGACCGGCCGCAGCTTGTCGCCAGGCCAGAGCATGCCCTTGCGGTCAGCGAGGCCTTCTACGCCTACCTGCTGGAACGCAAGCGCGAGTGGAGTTTCCTCGAGTTTCGCCAGCAGGATGCGACTTCGCCGCTGTTCCCGCCGCCGTCAGCGGTCAAGCTCAAGGGGTATTGGGTACGCCAATGGCCGAGCATGGACAACGGCACCATTCACGTGCGTTGGGGCACGCTGGATGCGTACTTCCAATCATTCTCGAAGAGGTTCCGCTCCAACGTGAGCCGCCAGATGCGGAGCCTGCTGGCGGCGGGTAAGGTGGAATACCTCGCGTCATCGGACCCGGCCGCCACGCCAGCACTGTTCGAGCTGTATCACGGCATCGAGCCGCGTAGCTGGAAGGCACGCGCCGGCGTGGCTATCGGCCGATATCCTCAGTGGGTCGAGTACTTCAAGGGTCTGCTCGATGCGCGGCAGCCGATGCGGGTATCCATCCAGGTACTCTTGCTCGATGGAGTACCCATCGCCGGGCTCATCAGCGGCGCGTTCATGAAGGGACTCTATGCCCTGCATATCGTCTACGACGACCGCCTGAGCCGACTGGCGCCGGGCTCGGCAATGCTCCTGATGGGCATGCGCCAAGCCATCGACGGCCGCTACGCCTTCTTCAACCTGCTGTCGGGCTTTGGTTACTACAAGGTTCGCTGGCAGGCGCAGATGACCGAAACCCGAATCGCGCAGATATACCGCTTAGGCAGACCCTTATTCTGGCGCAGGCTGTTCGGAGACTGGAAGCGTTCGGTGTTTTCGGACAAGGCGAAGGAAACGCCCGTGCTCTTCAATCCCCTGCGCCGGGACCTCAGCGAGCGCGAAGGCGAGCAGCCTGATCCCGGCCAGATCCCCAAACTCCAAATAGACCCCGGGGAACGGGAGCGCATCGCCACTCTGGTTGCCGAGGTCAGGAAAGGTCAAGGCGAGTTCCTGTCCCCTGTGGAGTTGGCCGCGGTGATGCCATTCGAGACGCAGCGGGCACCCGGAGTCAAGAAGGCACGTGAGGCGCCCTCTGGCTTGGTCGAAGTGACTTGATCACCCAGGACATTGGTCCGGGATAAGTCATCCGCCCTTCAACGCTGTGTTCAAACCGGGGCGATGACCGGATGCTGTGCCTTGCGGAATGAATGGGCTACGATCCCAATCGCGTTGATCAACTCTCCGATCAGCATGCCCACCAGCGCGCCGGCCACGCCGAACCGCAGCATTCCCCAATAGCTGGCCGCGAGCGATGTTACGGCACTCACGAGCGTGAGCAAGGTCAGAACGCGGAAACGTCCCTGCGCCGCGAGCAGATAGCCCAGTTGGTTGCGGACCACCATCACGAGAAAAATCGCTCCCCACAGCATCAGCAATTCATCGCGCTGCGCGAACTGCTTCTTGAAAACAACGGTGAAAATCCAGTCACGCAACAACCACAGGATGGCGAAGTAGCATAGCGTGGCCGCGGCTAGGCCCAGGGCAAACAGGCCCAGGCGACGCCACAGCAGCGGGGCGCCGTGCTGATGCAGCCAGCCCGATGCCAGCGGCAGCATGAGCGAGCCGATACCCGTCGAAAGCAGGTTCACCGGCATCAGCAGCAGGCGCGTGGCCGCGATCGCTGCAACGGCGGCGACGTCGAGAGTGCCGGCGACCAGATAAATATATCCCTGACTGAAGGTCCAGTGGATAGCCGCCCCCGCGGTGGGCCATACGGCGAGCGGCGCAATCTCGCGCAAGATGCCCTGCGTACCCTCAGTGCTCCAGGGCTCGTTCCGGCGCAATGTCTGCGACAACAAGATACCGCTCGCCGCCGCGGCGAGGCTCAGCGTGAAGACGGCGGTGACCGCCGGCGCCGGCGTCAGGATCGCGAGGAAAACGCCCGCCACCATCAGCGCGACGTAGAAAATATCGGCGCGAAGCACGTCATGCGGACGGCGATGGACAAACAGCACCATGCGAAAGTACTCGCGGTGCAGGATCGCGAGTGCCGCGGCCACCGTGACGAGCACCAGCGGGCCGGTGTGGGCGTCCAGCACCTGCGTGTACCACAGCCCGAGCGCAATGAGGATAGTCACCCCTCCGACGGCGGGCAGAATCCTGTATTGCGCGCGATACAGACCGCCGACCAGCGCGCCGCGCCCCGAGCGATCGAGCCGGTTCATGCGGATCGCCAGCGGGGGATTGAAAAACCCGGTCTGCAGAGAAACCAGCAGGAAAATCGCGCTCGACGCCAGAATGTAGTAACCGTATTGAGCGTCGGTTGTGCTTCGAATCAGAATCAGGCCAACGGCAAAGCTGGCGGCCGAAAGCAGGGCCTGACTGACTACCGCGGTGCTGAGCAGGCGCGCGAAGGCGAAGTGCCGGCGACTGCGATCGCTCAAGATTGTTCCCGCTTGGTACGCACCCACTCCGCAGATCTACGCGCACGCAGCATGAGGAGCACTTTCCAAAGCACGAAAAACGGGGCACGCAACAAATCCACCAGGCCGCGCATGCCGACGCCGCTGAGCTGCCAACCGCGCAACACATAGAGCAAGAGACTCATGCCGCAGCCAAGCCCCAGCCACAACCACATCTGCATGAAGGGTTCCCACAGAAGTGCAACGCTGGCGAGGACAATCAGTGCTGCAACATTGATCGCCACATAGGACAGGGGCAACACCAATAGATCGATCGCCAGGTCCAGACAGACCCCGCCGCGAGGGCCCATGGCCGCCCGCAATAGCGGCAGGGTCCTAGAACGAATCAGCTGCAAGCGTCCGTCCTCCCAGCGCTGGCGTTGAGTGCTTGCCGCCCGTTCGCCCGACACCATCATGGCGGCGACATGCGCTTCGTCGGCGTAGTGCACGCGATAGCCGGCGAGGCCCAGGTCGATTCCGTATTCGATATCTTCGGTCAAGGAGAATGCCCGATACGGCACCTGGCGCAGCAGCCGATGAGTAATGCACCAGCCGTTGCCGCGTATTCCGGTGGAGAGCTGCAAACGCTCGCGCGCGCGCGAACGCACCCGGTGAAATGAAGCCATCGCGATGGCCATGAGACGCGTGCGCCACGAAGCTTGTGAATTCAGCACGCCATAATGCGCCTGTATTGCCGCGGCCCCATTCTCGATGCGGGCGGCAAACGCCTCGAGCAGATTGGCCAAGACCTCAGTGTCGGCATCGACGACGACTACGGCGTAGGCCCAGCCGCGCGCGCGGCTTGCCTGGAACGCGAAATCCAGCGCATAACCCTTGCCGCGGCGTCCGGTGTCGTGGCGCTCCAGCACTTCGGCGCCGGCTGCACGCGCGAGTGCCGCCGTGGAATCGGTGCAATTATCGGCGACGACCAGCACGCGGAAACCATCGGCGGGCCAGTCGAGCTTGCGCAAACTGGCGACGACGCCTTCGATTACTGCCGCCTCGTTATGGGCCGGAACGACGACATCGAAGCGCAGCCGTCGCGAAGAACGCAGCGGCGCCGAAGGTGCACGCGACAGCAGCGTCAAGATCAGCAAATACAAGGATACCGCCGTTGCGGGCAGCGCCAGCGCAAACAAGATCAGATCCACAACTGCCGTCACGTGACCTTGCGTCCGTATTCGCGATAGTGCCAACCCAGGAAGATCGACATCTTTCCGAGATTGGCCGATACCTTGAGCAGCCAATACACGGCGCGATGCCGGCCGCGTGGCCAGGAAAGAAACGCCAATCCCGCCGCCATCACCGACTGCAGGAATGCGCGCAGGAAGAAGTACACGCGGCCAGCCGAAGTCAGTTTTCCAAAACGTTCGGTGAGTCTATGGCGCGCAAAATCCTGCCCTCCGCGCAATGCCCGCAGCAGCAGCCAGCGCAACGACAGCCGGGCTGCTTCGACCGGCTCGTGAACGACAGCCTCATCGCACCAAACGATGCACACACCCTTCTGCACCAGGCGGCCAAGCAGATCGCCGTCCTCGCCGCCGGTCAGTCCGTAAGCCGGGTCGAAGGGCGCCGGGGTGTCCCGCAAGAGCGCGCCATGCAGCAGCACGTTGCCGAAGCGCAGCTTGTTGAGAGGGATGACGGTGCCGGTTTTCATCCGCGCCCACTCATAGAAACCGCCTTGCCGGATCCATGCCGGCGCGTCGTCCGGCACGATCGGCTCGACCGGACCGAGCGCGCCATCAGCCGTAAAACCGATGACGGTCTCAGCCAGCTGTCCTAGCCAGGCCGCCGGTGCGCGTTCGTCGTCATCGATGAAAGCGATCCAGTCCCCGCTCGCCATCTCCACGGTGCGATTGCGTGTCAGCGAAATATTCTTCACAGGCTGAATATCGTAGTGAATCGGAAACGGAGCGCCAATCGCGCGCCGCCGTTCGACGACGGCGCGCGCGCTCCCCGCCGCATCGTTATCGACCACCACGACTTCATTCGGAAGGTGCTGCTGTTTGACCAGGTCATCGAGCAAGGCGCTCAGCCGTTCCGGGCGGCGATAGGTTGCGATGCACAGGCTGATGTTCATAGCGGCGCCTTGGTGTCGGTTCGGTCCAGACGCGTCGCCACTGTCAGAGCCGTTGCCAATTCCTTACGCGCCCTGAATAGATTCCAGGCCAGAAGCGACAGCGCGGTCCCGCTCAATATCGCCGAAAGTCCCTCGGAAAACTCCAGCAACAGCGCCAATACCACGAAGAACAACAACCGTATCAAATGAAACGACGCTTCAGGCCAATCTTTGCCCCCGAGCCGGTATACACAATAGGGCACCCACTTCGCCAGGACGTGGGCGCCGATCGCTACCGCGCCGATCACACCGATCGGGACCAGTGCGACAAAGGCCGCGCTGCGTGCAAACTGCAATCCCGCAAACATCCAGACTCGCGTCCCTTTGTCGAAGCGGTTGTACATCGTGAACCAGCCATGGGTTGCCAGCAGCACGGCGGCCCACACGGCGAAGTCCTCGGGTACTGGGGTCACCGGCCAGCGCAGCAGAACAACGGCGATCGCGCCGCATGCAAACGCCCAGATCCAGGGCTGCCATCGCGGCGTGGCCACCGGGGACAGCAGAAACGCCTCGCTGAGTTTTGGATTTGCCTCGAAGCGCGCGGCGATCAGATCGTTGTCGACGTATCCGCGCTCGTAGATCGCCCAGAACGACACCAGCAGGAACAGCAGACCCAGAACGTGCACCACGGGCAGCACTGCCAGTGCTATGGAACTCAGCACCCAGATCGCGAAATCTTCCTGCAGGATGCCGCGGACGATATATCGCGCGCCGGGGCGCTTGACCTGCGTCAGATACTGACCGGGCATGTAGACACCGCTCAGGGCGCGACGATGGCGTGCTTCCGGCCACACGGCTCGCAACGGACGCGCGCACGCATCGAGCAACGTGAGATCCTGCGCCGAATCGGTAAGCACGAGCGCGCGGCGAACGGTGTCGCTACCGAGCGCACCGACTGCCAGATGAAGCTTTCCATCGCGGCGGTCGGCGAAGGTCGACAGTCGCGCGGCCACTATTTGCGCCTGCGGCAGACCGAGAGCCGCTATCAGCGGCGCGACGATCGGCTGGAATCCGGCGGTGGTGATGATCGGCGTTGTGCCGGGAGTCAGCGCCTCCATCAGACGCAGGTTGGTGAAGTCTTTCGCCAGCCCTGCGACCCGGTTCCTCCAGTGATTTCCTGTCCAGGGAAAGCATCCCGATATGAGACGCACGCGCCACACGTCGCGCGTCGCCTCGCCGCCGGTCCAGCGCCACGGCTTGACGACATCCAGGATCCTCAGCAGGAACAGCGCCGGCAGACGCGGACGCGCCGAGTCGATGAAATCCTCGGTGGAGTTGCTTAGATACAGCGTTTCATCCAGATCGAGCAAGACCGGTCCGACGTGATCCAGAATCGCGCCTATGGCGGCTTCCGGCGACACGTCGTGTGGCGTGATGACATGGGCCGCATTCATGGCGCGCCCACGGAAAGAAAACCCGGTGCGCTCTCACGTGCGAGGGCTTTGCGATGCAGCGATTTACGCAGCTTGGCGCAAGGCTGCTCGACCCAACGGCGCATCGGTTCCGCCACGGCCAGTGTCAGAACAGCTCCCGCGAGCGTCAGCCCAATCCAGCTCAACTGCGGCCAGTGTTTGGCGAGCCCCAATAGAATCACGTGATGAGAAAGGTAGATCGTGTAAGAGATCGTCCCGATATACACGAAGGACCGAGCGTTCAACCAGCGAAACGGCAACCGATCCGCTCTGGCCACGGCCAGATAGATCAAGGGCGCGATCGCCAGACTTTGCAGGGTGTAGCGGGCGGTGAGCCGAAAGACTTCGTCGCGATACAACAGGGTGCCGACAAGCACTGCGACGCACACCGCGGCCAGTGCCCAGTCGTTGAGAGCCTTCCTGGCTGGGACGGGATCAAGCCAGGGATTGCGCAGGAGCGCCATGAGGCAGCCGACAAGAATGGCGTCGACCCGCGTATCGGTGGCCATGGTGAGATAGGCTTCCGAGCCGCCGTGAAACGCGAGCCAGTAACGCCACGTCAAGACGGCCGCGCAGAGTATCGAGAGCACGGTGACAGACAGGCCAACGCGGCCGACCCGCAGCAACAACGCCGCCAGCGGAGGATAGAACAGGTAATAGTGTTCCTCGATCGCCAGCGACCACACCAAGCCGATGCCCGCGGGCATGCCGCGGAAATCGTGCCAGATCACGTGATAGTTGCCGAAATAGAACAGAGCCGAGGACATGCCGCCCGGCGTGAAGCCGCCGTCGATGATGGATAGAGCGGATAGCAAGCCGGCCGCGGCCACCACGATGAACAACGGCGGCATCAACCGCAGCAGGCGGCGCAGATAAAAACCCCGAAAACTGATGCTGCCGCTGCGGCCGTGTTCGACGCGCATGAGCGTCGTGATGAGGTAGCCGCTCAGCACGAAAAAAATGGTGACGCCCAAGCCGCCGGGAATGAAGTTTTCGGATCCGCTGTGTGCGAAGAACACCAGCGACACCGCCACCGCGCGAATCCCGTCCAAGGACGGGATTGCACCCGTTGCATGCCGGGGACGGTCGCTTGCGAGCGTCATGGCATCAGACTCCGTCGCGCTGAGCGCGTGTGAAGGGTTTTTGCGCAAGCGGCAAGGCCATGCCACTGACTGGCGCGTTGATCCAGGAATGCGGTTCGCCAAAGACCAAACGCAGCCGATGCTCCAGAAGGCCGCGTGCCAGCGCCATTGTCGCCAGCGTCATGATGACGAAGTCGACGCTTAGCACGCTGAACCAGTGGGTTTCCGACAAGTTCGTGATCACCTGTTGAAAGAGCAGAGCGAGATACAGCGCGCCCTGATTGCGGTCTATCCCCAGAAGCTGCAGCGACTGCCGGGCATACATGGTGATGTAGGCAATCAAGCACACCAAACCGGTCCATCCCAGATCGTTGACGATTTCCAGATAGCCGTTGTGAGCGGAACCGGGGTAAAAAGAACCCATGCGCCACACGAATGCATAAGACTCCGTTCCGGCGACCGGCCCGGCGGTCCAATATGCCGCGTAGCCGGTACCGAGGAAGGGACGGTAACGAATGTGCTCGGAAAGAACCGCCCAGATTTCGGTGCGGCCCGTAAGCGACATGTCCCTGCCGGTAAACGCGGTGATGGGAGCCATCAACGTTCCCTGCCCAGGGATCAGGTTCAGGATGGCCAGGGCATATATCAAGAATGTCGCGATCAGCATCGCGACCAGGTAAGGCACGTAGGGACGCAGGCCGTGGGGCGAACGCAGCAACGCAACCAGAAAGACCATCACGAACACGGTAGCCGCCAACGATGTCGAGCTGCGGGACAGGACCAGGCAGGCTGCGGCGACTGCGCCACCGGCCAGTGCCGGCAGGAGCTTGACCTCCCGCGTCAGCCATGCGTGAAACCAGAAAATCAGAGCAATGCAGGATAGGGCGCCAAGGCCATTCTTGTGGTTCGCGAGCCCGCGCCAGGCGCCGATGAGCTCAGCCGATGTTTGCTGATGTATCGCCAGCGACGGAAAGATGAGACCAAAAACAATTGAAGCCAGCAGCACGACGGTCAGGACCGGGCGCACGACATTCTGGAAGCGCCGCGCGTGCCAGCCCATCAACACGAACGCAGCGCACGCCAATACGATCGTGCCCATCCGGATAAGACGCCGCAAGCTCAGAGAGGGATCGATTGACCATGCGACACTGGCGACCGCGAGCGCGACGAACAAAGGCAAGAAGGGATTCACCATGCGCGCCAGCAGCCACGCCAGACCCGAGCGACCGAGGATGATGATGGCGCTTAGGGCGAGCAGCCCCAGCCACAGCATACGGCTTATTGCCCCGCCCGAGCTGGGCGCGCTGGTGGTCGCGAGGCTTTCGTAGTCGAAGCCCTCCGGCACGATCATCAGCACGACCAGCACCCACATCATTCCTGCCAAGAGGGAGGAGTATCGGTCGTCTCGCAGCCACGGCATGCGAGGCCGCGCGGTATTCGGTGTTTCCAGATTCACAGCTATCGCTTCCACTAGGTGGGGCGCCGGCGCTGGGCAAAACGATGCAGCGAACCGGCATGAAGATCAGAAATGGCTGATCACGGCGCCCAGGATCTGCGAACGCGTGGCCGCCAGTCGCCGCAACATATCCTGCATGTCCTTGTACGGCGTGTGTTGCGCGCGGCTCAGCGCCAGTACTCGGCCCACGAGACGCGCGACCGCCAATCCATCCGAAAAATGCATGACCGGAGCCGTATCGATCACGATAAACTCGAAATTGCTGCGCCAATCTTCGATCATCGAAGCGAAGCAGCTGCTTGACAGCAGCTCCAGCGGATTGCTCGGAACCGCGCCCGCCGTCAGCACCGACATTCGCGGCAGGCCGTGGACGGTATGAGGCTGAGGCTTTACCTCGTACTCGATCGCCTGCGCGAGGCCCTGCCGGTTGTCGGTGCCGAAAAGCACGTGCTGATGCGGACGGCGCAAGTCCGCATCGACCAGCAAGGTCGGACGACCCGTCTGCGCAAAGGCTATGGCGAGCTCCGCGGCCAGCAGCGAGCGTCCCTCACCGGCACACGGGCTCAACAATGCGACGATATCGGCGCGATCCATCGATTCGCGCCGCAACAGCAACTCGGTTCGTAGCGCTCGGATTTTCTCGCAGCGCGGATCGAAAGGGTCACGCGCCATCATCAACCGGTTGTCCGGCTCCACCCTGTGCTCGATCGGTGTGATTTCACACCTGGGCCTCGACGCTTGATCAGCGCCTTCAGGCGATACGTATTGTGAATCGCCGGAGTTTTGGCTCGCAGCGTTCATGCTCATTCAACGGGCCCTCATAGGTAGCGATCCGAATTCCACAAGCACCGGAATGCCATGTTGGCGCTCCAGATCGTCGCGGCAGCGCACGCGGCGGTTGAACAGCTCCCAACCCAGCGGGATGCCGAGCCCCAGAATGACGGCAGCCATACAGCCTAAAATCAGCCCGGTCAATACCTTGGGCTTGCTGGCTCGTACCGGCGGTGTGGCGCGGCTGACGAAGCTGACGTTCGTGTAGTGGCCACCGGAGGCGAACATGATTTGATCGTAACCTTCGAGCGAGCGCCTGTACACGGCCTGCGCCGATTCGAGTTCCAGGAGATATTTCGCGCCTTCGTCGTGGAGCTGCCCCTTGGCGAGCAACTTCACGCGCTGTTCCGCCACCGCCTGCTGCAGATTCTGCTCCAGCCGATGCGCCACGCTCAGTCCCGCTGACGCGTTGGCGGAGTAACTCTGCAGGGTAGACGCGAGCGAGCGCCGTGTGGCTCCAATTTGCGATTGCAGCTCCTGTATCTCAGGGTGTTTCTGAGTGTAGACCGTAGCAAGCTGTGCCAGCCGTGATTCGTGAGTAGCGAGCTGCGTTTTCAGTGATTGAACCAGGCTCGAAGACAGGGCCAGATCGTTGACGGACTGATCTGCCGACGCCCGTGCCTCGGCGGCGCGGCGCGCGTTCTGCGCTTCAAGCAGACGCCCCTCGAGGGTCGCTAGCAGAACCACATCGACGTTGGTCTTGTTTCCTTCATCGAGCAAGCCGTTTCGTTGGTGAAATGCCGTGACTTCCTTCTGTGCTTGATCGACCTTGCTCTTGAGTTCATTCAATTGCAGCGCATAGCGCTTGGCGCGTTCACCGGGCGGGCCGGTTGAGCGCGTGTAGTCCTGCTCCTTGTAGACCTCGGCCACCCTGTTTGCTACCTGCGCCGCTTCCGCAGGATCATTCGCCGAATAGGTCACATAGATCAGCTGACTACCCAGTTGGCCCTGATAGATCGCCAAGTTCCTGCTCAGTTCTTTCGCCACCCATTCACGCAGCGTACCGCCGTCGCCGCCGTAGCCCCGCGCATAATCCTTGTTCTCCGTCAGCTTGAGGCGGTCGACAACCGCCAGCAACACCTCCGGCGTTTGCATCAGCTCAACCTGAGTCGCGATGTAACTGCCTACCTGGCCGACCGGAAGTTGCTTGCCGTTCAATGGATCGTTGACCTCGTAGTTCACCATGAGTGTCGCCATGGCCGTGTACGTTCGCGGCCACACCGCCATGACCATGGCCGTGAGCGACACGACCGCGAGCAGGATGAGCGTGCTTAGCTTCCGATGGGCCCAAACGATCGCGAGAATCTGCGCCAGCGAAAGGCCGGGATAAACGAAGTTCAGCGGAATGACCGGTGTAACCACCGACTCCGTTGTTTCTCTTAATACCAGGGGGAGATTGGTCATGAGTAGGTACTCGTTTCGCGTGACGGCATCAACGCGGGAGCCGATTCCCGGCAAATGGCTTGGCCGCTCCGATCGGCTCCGTCAGCGAGATTCCGTGCCATCGACAGGGTTGGCCAGTTCAAGATTTGGTGTGTGACATAGCTTTTATAGGGCTAGGGGCATCACCGTCTGTGCGGTGTCGTACACAAGAAACTGGCACCGAATAGTTGAACTCCTCGCACCCAAGTGTCGTTGCGTCGCAACGGGTCAGGTAGAAGGGCGCGAAGGCTATGTACGTCCGCGTACAGACACGGGAGTCCCGTGAGCATACGGTCCATGTTCGTTCATCAATCAGCAATTTCTACCGGTTCTACCGGTGTCTGGCGCCAAAACTCGTGGACAAGGGAGTCAAAATCCGGGAAAGCATTGACAGCACAGTCGACGTAACGACTGATCGCGTCAACTATCCGGCGCGCAAAGTCTCGAGCTTAATGATCCTCGACGATATTGAGCGCCGTCGACTGGGCGTCGAAATCGATCCCACCAGAGCAATCTATCCGGAGCATCTGACGCTTCCGCAGCTTTTCCAGACACAGGCCAAACGCAGGCCGGAAGCGCTCGCCGTGGTTTGTGGCGAGCGCAGCATGAGCTATCGCGAACTCGACATCGCGTCGAACCGGCTGGCGCATGAATTGCGAAGACGCGGAATTGAACCGGCAAGCCGGGTCGCGGTGTTTCTGGATCGCTCGCCCGAGCTGGTGGTGGCGCTCCTGGCGATCCTCAAATCCGGCAGTGCCTATATCCCACTCGACCCGACATATCCTACGGAGCGTCTTCAGTATGTATTCGGGAACTCGCGGCCCGCGGCGATTGTTACGCGAGCTTCGTTATGCGAACGGCTGGTGCTTGAAGGGACATCGGCAATCGTGGTCGATTCGCAATCGTTGTTGATCGCAAAACAGAGTGCGGAACCTCTGCCTCCGGTTGCAGCGCCTGCCGATCCAGCCTACGTCATCTACACCTCGGGATCGACCGGGCGGCCAAAAGGAGTAGTGATTCACCACCGCGCGCTGCTCAATTTTCTTTGCGCGATGCGCCGTCAGCCTGGACTCACCGATGAAGATACGATGGTCTCCGTCACCACGATCTCCTTCGATATTTCAGTGTTGGAGCTTTTCCTTCCGTTGATCGTCGGCGCCAGGCTGATTTTGGCCCGGGAGCAGGAGATGGCGGATGGCGCCGCGTTACTCTCTCTCCTGCAGCGGCACAGCGCGACGTTCATGCAGGCTACACCGGTGACTTGGCAGCTTTTGCTCGAAGCAGGCTGGCATGGACATCCACCACTCAAGATGTTGTGCGGCGGCGAAGCGATGCCGCGCAAGCTCGCCGAGACGCTGCTGAAATGCGGCGGCGAACTTTGGAACATGTACGGACCGACGGAGACGACTGTCTGGTCTTCGGCGCTGCGGGTGGAGTCTGGTGACGGTCCCGTTTCGATCGGGCCGCCGATCGCCAACACGCAGTTCTATATTCTCGATGACCGCCAGGAGCTGGTGCCGCACGGCGTGCCCGGTGAGCTCTTCATCGGCGGCGACGGCGTCGCGCTCGGCTATTTCGATCTGCCGGAGGTAACTGGGGAAAAATTTGTTCCCGATAAATTCCGCAAGCTTCCCGGTGCCAAGTTGTACCGTACGGGTGACATTGTCCGCATGAAACAGCGCGGGCGCATGGAATATCTCGGCCGTACCGATCATCAGATCAAGCTACGGGGTTCTCGTATTGAACTGGGAGAGATCGAAGCGGCGTTGTCGCGCCATCCGGACATTGCTGAAGCCGTTGCCGTGCTCGGACAAGGCCCTTCCGGGGAGGGCGCAATCTGGGCTTACGCGGTTCCGCGGCGTGACCAACCGGAATCACCTGAAGTCCTGATCGGCGCATTGCGCGCAAGCCTCGCGCAATTCTTGCCCGGCTATATGCGTCCTTCCTCCATCGTCATACTCGATGCGCTGCCGCGCACGCCGAACGGCAAGATCGACCGCCGTTCCCTGCCGGCACCGGCGCCGGTACAGCGCCAAAGCCAGGTGGCGGCGCAACCACTCAACGAAATCGAGCGCCGCTTGGCAAACATCTGGAGTTCGGTTCTCGGGGTTGAAGCCACCGATAAAACGGCCGACTTCTTCGAACTGGGCGGCCATTCCCTGCTCGCGGCACGGCTATTGGCCCGCGTCGAAGCAGAGTTCGGGCAACGGTTGAGCCTGTTGACGCTGTTTGAGTCCCCGAATATCGAAGCCCAGGCAAAGCGGTTGATGCACGGCCGCCAGCGCGAGTACGACTTTCGGCAAGTGGTTCGACTGCAACCCAGTGGTTCAAAATCGCCTTTGATCGCGATCCATAACACCGGTGTCTATTATTACAATCTTTCCAAGCGCCTTGGCCCGGACCAGCCCCTCACGGCGCTTCAACTGTTCGACCCTTCGATAGTCCGCCAAAGCCTGCCGCAAACCCTGGAAGACCTCGCCGCCGAGTACGTGCAGCTTATCCTCAGGTTTCAGGCTACCGGGCCTTACAAGCTGATCGGCTGGTCGGCCGGCGGGGTGCTGGCCTTCGAGGTCGCGCGACAACTCGTTGCGACGGAGCGTGAGGTGTCGCTGCTCGCCATGATCGATACGTGGGCGCCGGGCCACAACCGGCGACTTTCCCGACTGCGCGCGATTCTCGCCGATTACTCGTATCGCTGGCAGTTGATTGCCGCCGATTGGCAGAGAGTGATGTCGCGGGAACAGAATCTGGCTGCGTTTCTTGCACAACGAACCTTCTCCAAGAGACTGCTGCGTTGGTTTGGACGCCCCTCCCAGGGCGATGCGCAAGCGCGGGTCGCGTTCGAGGCCCGGGGGTCGAGCGCTGAAAATTATGATCAATGGCTGCTCGGCTATCTTGAGGAAGCGGAGCTGGGCTACGAGCCCAAGACATACCCGGGAAAAATAACGCTCTTGTGCAGTGCCCGGGAGCCCAGAGGCCTATTCCTGGATCCCCATAAAGGTTGGGGCCCCTTCGCGTCGGGAGGTGTCGATGTCGCCGTCATCGACGGCGATCACTTCACCATGTTCAAAGGCCAGGGCTTGGAGCAGATGGCCAAGCACATCTCGGCGGTGATTGAGGTATACGACAATCGAAGAAGCCCGCACGCAGTAAGCGCGTGAGTATGCCTTGGAACGACCTATCCGCGTCCGTAGTCGAGCGCGATGCGCACCGGGAAAACCCGGCCAGTCTTTCTCCGCTTCTGGCCGGTTTGTTCCCGTCGGGCGTGGTGGGCGCTGAGCTGCGGATAGCCGGTGACCCGTCGTTGTTGTTTCCCGACGAAGCGCAGTATCTCGGACGCGCTATCCCGGAACGAATTCAGGGGTTCGCCGCCGGACGGCTTTGCGCGCGCCGGGCCTTGGCAGAGTTCGGATTTACTGACTACCCGCTGAGCATGAACGGCGACCGGCGGCCGCAATGGCCGGCTTCCGTCATCGGTAGCATCACCCACACCACCGGGATGTGTGGCGCTGTCGTCGCGGAGCGCCGGCGGTTCCGCGCTATCGGTTTGGATATGGAAATCGTCGAATGCGTGACGCCGGAAATCTGGCCCACTATCTGCACGCCGGAAGAAAGGGTCTGGCTGGCCGCGCTCCCCGAACCGGAACAGACGCGATGTGCCGCCCTCATTTTCAGCGCCAAAGAGTCTTTCTATAAATGCCAATACAGCGTGACCCGGCAGTGGCTGGAGTTTGACGATGTGACGCTGGATCTTCCCTACGGCGATGCGGGCGCAGGACACTTCGCCCTGCGGCCGCGGCGGGGAATCACCCTGTTGGAGCATGACACGATGCCCTGGATGGGGCGCTTCGAGTTCCACGGAGGCCTTGTCGTCACGGGCATGGTTCTCGAGGCGCGCTGACAAAGATCTGCACGGGACGAGACTCGTCGTCGTCGAGGGTCAATCGTTCGTGGTTGACGATTGACCTTTTTTTTCGAACACCTCCTCGGGCCCTTGTGACTATCCGGTGTCCGTAAGATCGAGGACGCCTCAGCTCCAAAGCTACGGACATATGTACGATAGGAGACAGAAGGATGGCGGCATCGCTGATACCGTGTATTCCACGAAATCTTGAAAAGGAGTTCTTGATATGCGATTCAGCAGACTTATTTCTCTTATCAGCTTATCGGTCGCGCTCTTAGTCGGTCTCTCGACCGCCGCGCAGGCAAGAAGCCCGGCGCTTTATTTGGGCGGTGCGTGGGGCGCCTATAGCATCAACCAAAGCAATCTCGACGACAACGACGATGTATTGAAGGCATACGTTGGCTTTCAGTTCACCGATTGGCTCGGCATTGAAGGCTCGTGGACCGATTTCAACCGCCTCGACAACGGGACTGACCAATTCCAAACGGACGGCAAGGGCCTGGCGGTAGTGATATCGCTGCCGCTCGGATCCGCGTCGTCAGTCTTCGCAAAGGGCGGGCAGTTCTGGTGGGATGCGGATACGTCCGTGGGCGGAGTGTCGGGAGCCAGCAAAGGCAACGATCCATTCTGGGGTGCCGGCTTGAAACTTGGCTTTAACGAGCATGTGGCAGTGCGCCTCGAAGTGGAACGTTATGACGTGGATGACATCAAGATCAGGGCGTTCACGGCCGGTATCGAGTTCAAGTTCTAAGGTTGCCGGCTGAAAGTACCCATTGGGCGCAGCAACCGGCAGGGCAGCATACGCATTGATCGCGCTCCAAGTCGTTAAAGCCGCACCCTTCGTAGGGGATTAGCGGCTGAAGGTGGCAGTCGTTTCCTCGCCGGGACCGCGAGCCGGAAACTGTCTTTGAAAGGCTCGGCACTGTGTGCCGGGCCTTTTTTGTCTGCGCGCAGCGACAAACTCCAAGAAAAGAACCCATTCAGGGTGATGCTTGTCTCCCATTTCGTTGTAACACCCCTATCTTGTTCGTTGTAACACGCCTATCCTCCCCAATGTACGTCAGCGTATAGACAAGGAACCAAGTTTGTGTTCCTGAGTCCTAAGCGGGCTACCGCACCGACAGATTAGCTAGGTAGCGACCACCGGCGCCAGTGTGATTGCCCTCAAAGGCGCGAATACTCGCAGTTGAATACCAGCAATTCAAGGGGAGTTCCGATGAATACGGTGGCCAAAAGCCCTGTTTGTCAGGGGCTTCAGGCGTTCGCGCCATTCCTTGTTGCGGCAAGGAGGCGGGTGTCCGTGTCACGCCCAGGTGCCACCCGCTTGCGGCCGGCAATCATGGGAAGTGTATTGCTGTGCGTGCTCGCAGCCTGTGGCGGCGGTGGCAGCGTCGGTGGAAACCCGCCGGCAACGACTGCGAATGCAACGGCTGTCGGCTACTTTGCGCAGGCGGGAAAGATATACGACGCGAGCGGCCAGGAAATCCAGATCCGCGGCGTCAACCATCATGGCTTCAACTCTACGATCCTGCAGCCTCAACACCTGTGGGATATGGGTTGGAAAGAGCAAATCGCGCAGATCAAGAGTCTCGGGTTCAACGCTATCCGCGTGCCGTTCGTGCCCGACACCCTTTACAACACCACACCGGTTAATGTGTTGGTCTACGTTGACCCCACTCTCAATCCGGAACTGATCGGCAAGACTCCGTTGCAGGTTCTCGACCTGTGGATGGCCGAGGCCGATCGTCAGGGCATGTACGTTCTGCTGGAATTTCACAGCGTGACGATGCAGATGCAGTACCCGACGTGGTTTCTGTCAAATCCGGCCGATTTCCACCTTGTCTATAACAATCAGGCCTACACCAAGGAGAACTGGGCGCGCGACCTCGCGTTTGTCGCCCAACGCTACGCCCATCTGGGCCACTTCTTCGGCCTCGATCTGTATAACGAGCCCCATGACGTGGTGCGCTGGAGCACCGGAGACGCGAACGTCACCAACCCGATCTACTTCTGGAAGGCAGCGGCGGAATTCGCCTCGGCGGCGGTCCTGGCGGCCAACCCCAAGTTGCTCATATTTGTCCAGGGCAGCAACGGCAACTATGACGGCATCGAGAACTCGAACATCCCCATGAACTGGGGGGAGAACTTTCAGCCCCAAGCCTACCAGCCGCTCAACATTCCGGCCAACAAGCTGGTGCTGACACCGCACACCTACGGCCCGGACGCGTTCATGAAGTCCTCATTCAGCGCCTCCAACTTCCCGGCCAATCTGGCTGCCGACTGGGACACTTTGTTTGGCCGGTTCTATCCAACGCATTCGGTCGTGATCGGTGAATTTGGCGGCTACTACGGGACGGGGACGAGCGGGCAGCAGGACGTCATCTGGCAGAACGCCCTCGTGGATTATCTTCTCAGCAGAGGCATCCGCAACAGTTTCTACTGGTGCTACACCCCCAACAGCGGCGGCACCGGGGGCATCCTCGATGACAATTTGAACGTGCGTCTGGACAAGATAACGCTCCTGCATAGGCTCTGGGGATCATGAATCTCCCGCCCGGGGTAACCAACGAGTCATGGAAAATTCCAATGATCACAGTGGCTAAGGGTCTTGCTTATCGAGGGCTTCAGGCGTTCGCGGTACTCCTTATTGCAGCGACTACTGGCAATGCTACGGCTGCGGGCTACTACGCGCAGGCGGGAAGGATCTACGACGCGAGCGGCCAGGAAATCCAGGTCCGCGGCATCAGCCATTTCGGCTTCAACGGCACCACCCTGCAGCCTCAATTCCTCTGGGCGATGGGCTGGAAACAGCAGATCGCGCAGATGAAGAGTCTCGGGTTCAACACCATCCGCGTGCCGTTCGTGCCCGATACGCTCTACAACACCACTCCGGTCAATCAGCTGGGCTACATCGACCCCAATCTCAATCCGGAATTGATCGGCAAGACTCCGTTGCAGGTCCTCGATCTGTGGATGGCGGAGGCGGATCGCCAGGGCATGTACATCGTGCTCGATTTCCACAGCGTGTCGATGCAGCGACAGTACCCGACGTGGTTTGTGTCCAACCCGGCCGATTTCGGCCTGATATACAACAACCAGGCCTACACCAAGGAGAACTGGACGCGCGACCTCGCCTTCGTCGCCCAACGCTACGCCGGTCTGACCCGCTTCTTCGGCATCGATGTCTATAACGAGCCCAACGGCATCGTGCGCTGGAGCACCGGAGACGGGAACATGACCAACCCGGTCTACTTCTGGAAGGCGGCGGCGGAACTCGCCTCGGCGGCGGTCCTGGCGGCCAACCCCAGGCTGCTGATCTTCGTCCAGGGCATCAGCGGCAACTTCGACGGCATCGAGAACTCGAACATCCCCATGAACTGGGGCGAAGACTTTCAGCCCCAAGCCTATCAGCCGCTCAACATCCCGAACGACAAGCTGGTGTTGACGCCGCACACCTATGGGCCGGACGTGTATGTGAAGTCCTCATTCAGCGCCCCCGGCTTCCCGGCCAATCTGGCGGCCCATTGGGACACGCTGTTTGGCCAGTTCTCCCAGACGCATCCGGTCGTGGTCGGCGAATGGGGCGGCAAGTACGGGAACGGAACGGGCGGCCAGATGGATGTGACCTGGCAAAACGCCTTCGTCGATTATCTGATCAGCAAGGGCATTCGCAATAGTTTTTACTGGTGCTACACCCCCAACAGCGGTGATACCGGCGGCATCCTCGACGACAGTCTGAACGTGCGTCAGGACAAAATGACGCTGTTGCACAGACTCTGGGAAGCGCCCGCATCGCCACCCGTGCCGCCGCCATCCGCTGGATCGCTCACAATCTTTGACGATGCGGTGGCGCCTCTCTGGGCGCTTTCGGGCTGGAGCTCGACCTCGACGGTCCAGAGTCAATTTGTGAAGTCTGGAGTCGGCGCCATCAAGGTGGACGCGACGACATGGGGGGGGGCCAGCTTCGACAGCCGTGATGCCAATTGGGCGTGGACCTATCAACCCGCCAATCTCTATACCCGCTTGAGCTTCGATGTGTCCGCGGGATCCGTGGTGGGCGCCGCCATGGGCTCGCTCGAGGCGAGTCTGGATCTCGGTTGGGGTCTTTCCGCGAAAGTATCGAATTACGTGCCTTCCTTTGCGCCGGGCGCCTGGTATCACGTCGAAATTCCGCTCTCGCTCATGAACCCACAAAGCGTCTCATTCCGAAAGATCGTGTTTCAGAATAACAGCCAGTCGAATCTGACCTTCTATGTCGACAACGTTGCACTCGTCAACGGAACGTCGCCTACCCCAACGCCTACACCCGCCCCGGGCCCTCAGCTTCAAAGCTGTACTGGCATCATGCCGCTGGGTGACTCGATCACGCTCGGCGTGAACGGCGGATACCGCAACAACCTGTATACGGGTCTGCAGCAAAACAACTGCGGCGTCGGCTACG
>Ga0105252_10000473_pt1 | contig 26653 bp, 20 predicted proteins | sample EasRivMeERMZT100_FD_89675 | JGI IMG/M metagenome (GOLD analysis project Ga0105252, IMG submission 89675) | Soil microbial communities from meander-bound floodplain in the East River, Colorado, USA - East River MetaG ERMZT100 | ecosystem: Environmental > Terrestrial > Soil > Floodplain | place... | reverse complement strand
GATGCTCGCGAGCACTTTCAGCCGCCCGCCGCAGCGCACGCACTGCTCAATCTCGATCCCGAACACGCGTTTGAGGCGCCGTCCCCAGTTCATGCGAACGTCCTTCGACGCCGGCCGCTCCGGTGCGGCGGCTCGCTTCTGTGCCCCCAGCCCTCTTCCTCCTGGGGTGATCGCCGCTCGCAACGCCGCGTGCGCCGCGAACACCCCATGAAACCTCGTCAGGTGTACCCGCGGCGGCGGCACCAGCGCCGCGAGGCGAGCGATGAAGTCCAGCGGTTCCAGCACGATGTGCGTCGTGCCGTCGCGGTACGGAGTCTTCAATCGGTAGCGGACCTGCCCCTGCGCCGTGAGATCGAGCCGCTCGATGGCCACCGGCGGGCGGCTCACGTAGCGCGTGAGTCGTTCCAGCTTCCCCCGCTGCTCGGCTTCTACACCGATGCCGGCATGCAGCGAAAACCCCGCGTACTGCGCGACCCCCTTCCTTGGCTCGTCCTCTCGCGCCGGCACCGTCTGTAACGAAAACACCTTCTGCCCCGCCCGCGGGCCCATCGCCACTCGGTACGTGATCGAGTGGCCGATCAGATCATCCAGTGGGCCACCGGGCTCGGGGTCGAGCTCGAGATAGCTGTTTTCGGCATCGCGAGCCAAGACGCCTTGGCGCTCGAGGGTGCGGCCGATGCGCTCGGCCAGCCGCTCGACGAGCGCTTGCAGCTCCTCCTGACGCGGAGGCTCAATTCGCCGAAACACTGGCGGCTCGGTGCCGACGAGATAGGCCCCGTCGAGCACGAGGGCGTGAAAATGAACATTGAGATTAAGCGCAGACCCAAATCTCTGGATCAGCGTCACGGCGCCCGTCGCGCCGCTCGCGCGCGTCAGTCGCGCCGCCTTGAGAATGTAGGCCGAGATCGTCCGGTAGACGACCCCGAGCACCCGCGTCAGTGCCTCGTGGTCCGTGGCCAGTAAGAACCGCAGCGCAAACGGTAGCGACAACACCCACTGGCGAATAGGCTTCGCCGGCAACACCTCGTCCGCGAGGAACGCGGCGCTGTCCGTCATCCGCCGGGCACCGCAGGAGGGACAAATGCCGCGGCGCTTGCAACTGAACGCGACGAACTTCTCGGCGTGACAGTCCTCGCAGCGCACGCGCAGAAATCCGTGCTCGAGGCGGCCGCACTTGAGATACGCCTCGAACTCCTCCTGCACGTATTTCGGCAGCGCTCGGCCAGCCGCTGTGCGCGCAGCGACGAACTCTGGATAGTGCCGCTCGACGAGTTGGTAGAGCAGCGTCTCCTCGGGCCGGTGGCGAGCGTAGCCCGGCGGATCGATGAACGGTGGCGCACGCGGGCGCGCCCGCTCGCTCGCCATGGCTTCGCGTCCCTGCGACGGATGGACGCGATCACGCTACGCTGCTTAGCGCGGCCTCCGTCGTCGCGAATCTCAGCGAATCGACGGGATTGACGACCGTCGAATGCACTTCAGTCATCACGACGACGATGATCCACGACTCGCGCATCGTCGATGCTAAGACATGGACCAAACCCTGAACGTTGATGATCCTCTGCGGCGGTCCACGGACGAAATCTTTGAGTACGCCTGCCACGGGGGCAACTCGGGTCTGGCCAGCATCCTCGCTGGAGCGTGCGCCCAGGAGCGCAGCGAAGTGACGGCTCATAGGAGGCGTTTGTAGCTCGGCCTCGCGAGCTGCGCGTCGGTGTCGTTGTGCAGGCTATCATTGGCGCCGATGACGAGTCCCGCCGATGACAGACCGCTGTTGGAAGATGCCGTCGACGTGCCCCTTTGGCTCGAGACCGATCGCGACACACCCCTCGCCCAACGCGCCGACCGCGACCGTGGAATCGCGCAGCGATTTCCCGCCGTAAACGACGTCGGCCGCGTGCGCGCCTGGTGGGCGGCGCTGCGACCGGGCGATGCGCTCGGTGCATCGCTCGCGCGCGGCCGCCGTCTCGTGTCGATAGCGTTGGCCGCTCTCGGCCTCCTCGCCGGCAGCGGTTTCGCCGCGGCGGTACTGCGTTACGACGGCAGCACGCCCGTCAACGTCGTACGCGCGTTCGCACTCTTGGTTGGTACGCAGAGCTTCCTGCTGCTCCTGACTCTCGCCCTCCTACCGCGTGGGCGCTTCGGTCTACGCGCCCTGCAACGCTCGCTCATCACGCTCAACCCAGCAGCGATGGCGGCAGCCGTCTATCAGCGCTTCGCCAAACTACCGGAGTCGGTCGAGCGCCTTTTCATCTGGCACGCCGGCCGCTCGTCGGCGAACGTGTTCGCGAAGTGGCAGATTCTGCTCTGGGCGCAGCTGACGGCTGTAGCGTTCAACCTCGGCGCACTCGCCTCGGCGTTTGCGCTCATTGCCGTCACCGATCTCGCCTTCGGTTGGAGCACGACGCTCGACCTGACGCCGCACGACGTCGTCGCCGTCACCGACACGATCTCGGCGCCATGGTCCGCGTGGCTGCCCCAAGCAGTACCGAGCTACTCGCTGATCGAGGGCTCGCGTTTCTTCCGTCTCGAGCATGTGGCCACGCCCGCGCGGCAGGCGGACGCCTTCACGGGATGGTGGCCGTTTCTACTGAGCTCGATCGTGATGTACGGCTTGTTGCCGCGGCTCGTGCTGTGCCTCGTGGCCGTGCAACGTCTCCACGGCGCGACGCGCAATCTGTTGCTTGCGGACGGGCGCGTGACGGCCCTGCTCGATCGGTTGCGCTCACCGAGCCTGCATCTTGGCGCGACGGCGCCCGAGCACGCACGCGAACCCCCACGCGGTGACATTGCACGTCGCACCGCACGAGCCGCGGGCCCCGCCGCGGCCGTCATTTGGGCCGAGTCCATGCCTCAAAGCTCGGCTGGGGAGGCAACGCTCGAGCTGCTGTCGACGGAGCTCGCCGACGTGCCCTTCTTGGCGGGAGGCCGAGCTTCTCTTACGCAGGATCGCGAAACGGTCGAGCGCATCGCCGCCGTGGCACCTCAACAGGTGGTCGTCTTCACGCGCGCGTACGAGCCCCCACTACTCGAGTTGCTCGACTTCCTGGTCATGTTGCGGCGCCGACTGCGCGAAACCGTATCCATCATCGTCTGTCCGCTGCCGGAAACCGGCGGTCACGCGACGGCCGAGCAGATCGATGCCTGGCGACGGACGGTCGGGACACTGCGGGACAGCAAGGTCTACGTCGAGACGATCGCATGAAAGACCTGCCGCGTTTTGCCGTCGTCGGCCATCCGAACAAAGGCAAAAGCAGCATCGTGGCGACATTGGCCGAAGACGATGCCGTGCACATCTCGCCGTTGCCAGGCACGACCGTGGACGCGCGCAGCTACCCCATGCGGGTGGACGGCGAGACTCTCTACGAGCTCGTAGACACACCCGGCTTTCAGCGGGCGCGCGAGGCGCTCGAGTGGCTCGAGCATCATGACCGCGGAGCCGAGGCGCGGCCCACCGTGCTTGCCGAGTTTGTCGCTGCCCACCGCACTAACCCCCGGTTCCACGACGAGTGCGCATTGCTCGAGCCGATCACGGCCGGAGCCGGCATCCTCTACGTCGTAGACGGAGCGCATCCGTACGGACGCGAGTACGAAGCGGAGATGGAGGTGCTGCGGTGGTCCGGCCAGCCCCGCATGGCGCTCATCAACCTCATCGGCGGCGGCGATCATGTGGACCGGTGGCGCACCGCGCTCGGCCAATATTTCGCCATGGTGCGCGTATTCGACGCCCAGCATGCCGACTTCGGCGAGCGCATCAAGCTACTGCGCTCGTTCGGCGAGCTGCACGAGACTTGGTCGCCGCCGCTGCAACGTGCCGCCGACATCCTGGTGGCAGAACGAACGCGACGCCGAGAGCTCGCGGCCGGGGAAATCGCGGATTTGCTCTGCGACGCATTGACTTTGGTCGAGCACACCGCGACCGAGCGCAGCGCACCGGACCCGGAAGAAGTGCTTCCGCTTCGCAGCAAGCTCGAGCGACGGGTCCGCGAGCGCGAGCGCCGCGAGCGCCAAGCCGTGCAGGATATCTACCAACACCGGGGCGTCGCGCGCGAAGAGACTCGGGCGTCGCTGCTGGATGTGGATGTGTTTTCCCGCACCGCGTTCAGCGCGTTTGGCCTGTCGCAGGCACAGCTCGCGATGACGGGCGCGCTCTCGGGCGCTCTCGCTGCAGGCGGCGTCGATTTGGCTCTCGGCGGCGCGTCGCTCGGCGCGGTAACCCTCGGTGGCGCGCTGGTCGGCGGCGTCAGCGCACTGTTCGGTGCGCACGAGATCGCCAAGGTCCGCGTGCTCGGGCAGAGACTCGGCGGGCGCGAGCTCGTGGTCGGGCCGATTGCCGCACCGAATTTTCCGTGGGTGCTACTCGGCCGTGCCGTATTGCATCAGCGCGTGGTCGCCGAGCGTAACCACGCACGCCGCGAGGCACTCGTCCTCGATCTCAGCAAGAGCTCCCATTTGGCCGAAGACATCGACGCCGCGCAGCGCGGACGGCTCGAGCGGCAGTTCAAACGGCTGCGGGCCGATCTAGAAAGCGATGGGGTAGCGCGTCGCGCGCTCGCGAGCGAGATCGAGCCGCTGCTCGCCTGAGGTCGGGCGCAGGACGCCGACGCGGATGCTCCGGCGGCGGGGCCGCGAAGTCACGTTTGCTGCGCGCGACGCCTGTTCCAACCGAGCCGCGTTTCGGCTTAGTATGATCCCGCGAAGCTTGCGGGCAGGCCTTAATAGGGAGAGGGTCGTCCAGTGAAGCGTGTGCTGTGGGCGTTTCTCTACGTCGCGGTCGCGTGCCCGCAGGCCGGTCACGCAGACGTTGCCGGCACCTACATCGATCTAGACAATCCTTCCATCGCGCTCGTGCTCAACGAGAATCAGGATGGCAGCCTCTCGGGATCGTTCGAAGGGCTCTCCGAGGCGGTGCCACTGGCGGCGCGCCCTACCGCGTCCGGCTTCAGCGGCAGCGTCGGCCGTGGCGCTGAAGCCGCGTCGGCGCAAATCACCATCGACGGCGACGTGCTCATTCTGGTGCTCGCCGTGGCGGACGAGACGGAAACCCACCGTTTTAGTCGCACGGGTCCGGCCGAAGGCGGAGCGCCCGCCGTACCCCCTGCGCCCGCCGCGGCGCCCGCGGCACGCACGGAGGCCGCCGCGCCAGCGGGCGCCCGTAACGTCACGGTGAACGACCGGCGTCTCAGCGATACAGAGCTCGCGAACATCGAGCAGCAGTATCGCGTGCGGATCGAAGATGCGGCGTATTGGTACGACCCCTTCAGCGGCGCCTGGGGGATCAAAGGCGGCCCCACGCGCGGCTTCATCTACTCCGGCTTGAACATCGGCGGCCCGCTCAAAGCTGACGCGTCGGGTGGGGGCACCAACGTCTTCATCAACGGCCGCGAGCTGCATCCGCTCGATGTGAGCGGGCTTACGAAGTGCACGCCGGTGAACCCAGGTCGCTACTGGGTCGCTGCGAATGGGATCGGTGGTTACGAGGGCGGTCCGGCATCTTTCGATCTGGTGAGCCTGTGCAAGGCGCGCTCGGGGGGCGGATGGGTCTGCGACGGCGGTAGTTGTGGCACGACCCGCACCGTCACGGGTCCCTACGCCGTCACCAGCGAGGGGGACGGCAGAGCGGGTGTTTACACGGATCAAGGTTTGATTCTTACGCCCAATTGATTGCCCGCGAATAGCGCCGACGCTCCGTCAGCTGCGCGCGTGACGCGCAAGCGCCATCTGGTCCATGATGCGGCTCGCGATCTCCTCGATGCTGCACTCCGTGACATCGAGATACGGCACACCGAAGCGATCGAACAACGCCTGCGCGGCACGCAACTCATACTGCACTTGTTGCGGCGACGCGTAGCGGCTCCCGGGGCGTCGCTCGCTGCGAATCTGTTGCAGGCGGTCGGCCTTGAGAATGAGACCGTAGAGTTTTTCCCGGTGCGGCAGCAGCATGCGCGGTAGGCGACCGGCCTCGAGCTCCTCATCCGCAAGCGGGTAGTTCGCGGCGAAAACGCCATACTGCAGCGCCAAATACAGGCTCGTGGGTGTTTTGCCCGTGCGCGACACGCCGATGAGCACGACGTTCGCCGATCGATAGTCGCGGGCCCCAGCGCCATCGTCGTTGGCTAGCACGAAGTTAGTGGCGTCGATGCGCGCGCTGTAGCTTGGGTCCGTGGTGGCGCCGTGCATCGCGGGAACGCCCGCGACCTCGGCCTGCTTCCCAAGCTCGGCCTCGAGCTGCCCGAGCAAGGTGGACAAAAGGTCGATCACCAGCGCCCTCGCCTGCTTGATGACGGCCCGCGTATCCTGATCCACGACGGTACAGAACACGATGGGCTTCACGCCTCGCTCCTCGCCGAGTGCGTTGATGCGCGCGACGACGCCGCGCGCCTGCACGGTGTCGAGCACGAACGGCATCGTGACCGTGTGAAACGTCACGCCCCCAAATAGGGACAGCAGGCTGTGGCCGAGCGTTTCCGCCGTCACACCGGTTCGATCCGAGACGAAGCAAACTGTGCGCTCCGAGCCGGTCACCGGGTCCCTCACGCCTTGGGTTGGGCGGCTAGGAACAGCCAGGTTTCGAGCACGGTGTCGGGGTTCAGCGAGATACTGTCGATCCCTTGCTCGACTAGCCAGCGGGCGAAATCGGGATGATCCGAAGGACCTTGGCCACAGATGCCCACGTACTTTTGTTGCTTGCGGCAGGCCGCGATGGCGAGCGACAACAACGCTTTGACGGCATCGTCACGCTCGTCGAACGATTTGGCGACGATCGCGGAGTCGCGGTCGATGCCGAGCGTGAGTTGCGTCATGTCGTTCGAGCCGATCGACATCCCGTCGAAATACTCGAGGTACTGCTCGGCGAGCAGCGCGTTGGTGGGCAGCTCGCACATCATGATCACGCGCAAACCATCGACGCCGCGCCGCAGGCCGTTCTCGGCGAGCAACTCGGTCACTTGCCGCGCTTCGGCCACCGTCCGCACGAACGGCACCATGACTTGCACGTTGGTCAGCCCCATTTCCTCACGGACGACGCGCAACGCGCGGCATTCGAGCTCGAAGCACGGCCGAAACGACGGGTCGATGTAACGCGAGGCGCCCCTGAACCCGAGCATCGGATTCTCTTCGTGCGGCTCGTACGCGCGTCCGCCGAGGAGATTGCCATACTCGTTGGACTTGAAGTCCGACAGGCGCACGATCACGGGCGCGGGAGCGAACGCCGCGGCGATCTGGCCGATCCCCTCACTGAGCTTCGTGACATAGAAGGTCACGGGATCGCTGTAACCCGCCATCTGTTGGCGGATGGCGCGGCGCAAATCAGGGTCGAGCCGCTCGAAGTCGAGCAAGGCTTTGGGATGGACGCCGATCATGCGGTTGACGATGAACTCCAGCCGCGCCAGCCCGACACCGTGGTTCGGAATCGCCGCGAAACCGAAGGCCCGGTCCGGGTTGCCGACATTCATCATGATGCGCACGGGGGCCGGCGGCAGCGAGTCGACTTCGACGTCCTGCTCCTCGAACGTGAGCGCACCCTCGTACACGTAGCCCGTTTCGCCTTCCGCGCACGACACGGTGATCGCCTGCGCGTCGCGAATCGCGTCGACGCTGTCGCCGCAACCGACGACGGCGGGCACGCCGAGCTCGCGAGCGATGATCGCCGCGTGGCAGGTGCGGCCGCCGCGTCGCGTGACGATGGCGGCGGCGCGCTTCATCACGGGCTCCCAGTCGGGATCCGTCATGTCGGCGACCAACACGTCACCGGCTTGGACGCGCGCCATCTCGTGGGCGCCGGCCACTAGCCGGGCGTGCCCCGAAGCGATCTTCTGGCCGATACTGCGTCCTTCGGCCAACACGCGCGAACGGGCTTTGAGCGCAAAACGCTGCAAGCTTCGGCCGGAGCGGCTCTGGACGGTTTCCGGTCGCGCCTGGACGATGTACAGCTGACCCGTGGCGCCATCCTTGGCCCACTCGATGTCCATTGGGCAGCCGTAGTGCCGCTCGATGGTGACGGCCTGGCGCGCGAGCTCCTCGATCTCGGCGTCGGCGAGCGAGAAGCTCTGCCGCTCTTCGGGCGGCACGTCGACGGTGACCACGCGCTCCGTCGCGCCGTCCGTGCCGTAGACCATCTTGATGGCCTTGGCGCCGAGGTTGCGCCGCACGATCGCCCGACGGCCCGCTGCGAGACCGGGCTTGTAGACATAGAACTCGTCCGGGTTCACGGCACCTTGCACCACGGTCTCACCGAGACCGTAGGAGCTCGTGATGAACACGACGTCGCGAAACCCGGAGTCCGTATCGAGCGTGAACATCACACCGCTCGCACCGAGATCGCTGCGCACCATCCTTTGAATGCCGACCGACAAGCCGACCAGCGAATGATCGAAGCCTTTGTGCACGCGGTAGGCAATCGCACGATCGTTGAACAACGACGCGAACACCTCGCGTACGGCGGTTAACAAGGCCTCCTCGCCGCTGACGTTGAGGAACGTGGCCTGTTGGCCCGCGAACGATGCGTCAGGCAGATCCTCGGCCGTCGCCGATGAACGCACGGCCACGGCAATGTCTCGGCCTGCATCGAGCGTGCGCCACGCCGCCAGCACCTCCTCGCGCAAACGCGTTGGCAGCGGAGTGGCGAGCATCGCGCGCCTGATCTCGTCGCCGGTCCGCGCTAGCGCCGGCAAATCGTCTACGTCGAGCCCCTGCAATGCCTGCTGGATACGGGCGTCGAGACCGTCCTGCCGCAAAAAATCGCGGTACGCGTGCACGGTGGTGGCGTAGCCATCCGGCACACTCACTCCGAGGGCACCGAGCGAGCGCAGCATCTCACCGAGCGACGAGTTCTTGCCGCCGACCAGCGGAACGTCGGCGCGGCCAAGCTCCCTGAGCGGCACTACGTAGGCGTTCATCCCCGGTGAGGCCTTGGCGCCCACGCGCCGATCGCTGGTATCGAAGCGGCTCGACGCGAACATTCGGCGCTGCTCGATTCGACGTCGGGCGACTGCGTTGACAATAGAAGCACCGGGAAAGAGTAAGTGGCGCTGTGGCAAACAGCAACCGGCACTGAAAGCACCTACTTGCCCCCAGGTGGGGTACACAGGCTAGACTCCGATTGCGATCGGCTGCCCCGTGACGCGATGTTCCCTTTTTCGGCATTGCCGCCGATCCGGTGGTCGAGCCCCAAAACAATGCAGCATGCAAAAGTCGCTAGCGCGCTCGCGCGCTAGCGCTGCTCGCCGGGGTGCTTCTCGCGGACGGCGCCGCTCATGCGCAACGCCCGTTTGAAGTCTTCCCCAGCTTCGAAGGCGAGGTCGCCGACGCGCCCCTGCCGCCCGACTATCTTGTACCCGGTGAGCTCGTGATCGGGCGACTTATGTACCCGGGCGGCAATTTCGGCTTCGGTGGCGGCGACTGGCGGCAGGGCGGCACGAGCTGGACCGACGACTATCCGCGCGGCGACCGCACGCTCGTGCAGATGCTGCGGCGCTTCACGAGGATTCACGTCCGCGCCGTCGAGCAACCGATCAATCTCGATTACCCCAACGACGTCTTCTACTGGCCGTTCATGGTCGTAGGCCTCGCCTCGGCTTGGCAGCTGACGGACGAGCAGGCCGCGGGCTGCGCGAATACCTGTTGCGCGGCGGATTCATCTTCTGCGATAGCTTTTTTGGCGAACGCAACTGGGCCGTCTTCGAGGAGAGCTTGAAGCGCGTGTTCCCCGATCGTCCGATCATCGATCTCAAGGACGATCATCCGATCTTTCACGCAGTGTTCGACTTGCCCGAGATGACGAAGGTGCAAATCCCGAACGCGAACGCTGTGTTTCGCGGTGGTCGCAGTTTCATGAACAGCGGCGTGCCGCGCTGGCGCGGGGTAGAGGACGCCGACGGGAGGCTCCTGGTGCTGATCGCCTTCAATAACGACGTAGCGGACGCGTGGCAGTGGGCCGACGACCCGCGCTATCCCGCGGAGCTTGCGAATCTGGCGCTGCGGCTAGGCGCGAACGTTGCGATGTATGCGATGACGCATTAGCCCCCGCACGCTGCTCGCCCGCGGAACACCAGCGTCCGCATCACCACGAAGTTGAAGGCAAATCCCGCGGCGGCGCCGAAAACGAGCGGCACGAGTGGCGTCTGTCGCAGCGCGGGTACTAGCCACAAGAACAGCGCGAACACCCCGATGTTCACCACCAGACCGGCCGCCTGCACGGTCGCATAGCGCACGAACTCGAGGCCGCGCCGAGGTGAGCGATGCGCGGCGAACGTGATCGCCCGGTTCAGTATCCAGGTGGTGAAGACCGAGCCGCACACGGACACCGTGCGCGCGAGCGCAATGGACCAGAGAAACGTGCCCGTGAGGAGCACGAACACCCCCGCGTCCACTCCGAGGCCGGCGAGACCCACGAGCGTGAACGCGACGAACTGTTTTGCTAGCGCCCCCGCAACACGCTTTGCTGCCATGCCTATGCTTCAGACGGACGAAGACATCGGCGTGAGTATAATGTCGAGCTCTGCGCGGCAACCGTAAGGTTAAACAACTGTGAAGAACGTACCGACGAAATTGTGGGCGCTGGTTTCCGCCCTTCTGATGGCGGCGCCAGTCTTGGCCCAGGACATGCCGGACATCGGCTTCAAGAGCGTCGGCCGCGGCCGGCCGCTCGCCGCCAGCGTGCACGATCAACGGGAGGTGGGACCCGGTTGGGTAGGCGGCCCCTTTTCGCCAGGCGCCGGACAGAAGCTCGACGGCTTCCGCCCGAACGAGCTGCCGGCGAACATCAAGCCGCTGCCGGTCGACATCTTCACCAGCACCGATTTCTACGCGGACAAGGAGCTCTGGACCGACCCGCGCTACTTCCGCTGCAACAGCCCCATGGCGACCGAGTTCCAGCGGGGAATTCTCAGCCCCAATCCGCTCGTCACGACGGGCAACACGGCCGACGGCCCCTGGGGTCATTGCGACTTGAGCTATCCGCGCGAGGCCATCGTCAGCCCCTACGGCTTCAAGACGGCGCAGGAGCACTACGAGGCGCTGCGGAAAGAGACGCGTGGCCGCGGGGGGCCGAGCGTCTACACCTTCAAGGATTTCCCGGCGATCGAGTGGAACGGCGTTTATGAACGCCCAGTGGCGGGCCCGCGCAACCAGCAGACCTGGTACTGGGGCGCGCATACGCAGATCACGACGCTGCTGTCGCTACTCACGCCGACGTACCAGCAGCGTACCGTCCAGGAGGCCTACCACCAAGTCCGCGGCAACGCGATTTGGCCGTCGACCTTCTGCTGGCCCGAAGGCTTCATGCGGCGCTACTACCCGTTCTCCGTCTGGGAGCACTACGTCATCGCGACACCGGACCTGGTGCAGATCACGGCGGGTGTGGCGCGCAACTTCATCACGAACATTCATGTCGGACGCGAGTTCAACATGGAAGACGTGGCGAACGGGGGTGTGCCGCGCTTGGGTCCCGCGGTGCCGCGCTGGTACGGCGACACGGTCGGCTTCTGGGACGGCGACGTGCTGATCACGTGGACGAGCAACGTCCAGGCCTGGAAGTCGCACTCGTCGTTCGAGTGGTCGGGCCAGCTGCAATCCATCGAGATCTATACGCCGATCCGCGGGGAGGCCGGCGCCTTCGTCGGCCTCAATCACGAGAGCATCATTTACGACACCGAGGCGCTGGTGGAGCCGATTCGCGTCGTGCGCAACCTCCACAAGATCAACGCGTTTACCGACACCGAGGAAGTGCCGTACCCCTTCATCGAATGTGTGCCGACCATCTACTCGATCGAAGGTCACAACTCTCCGGTCTCGCCGGGGCAAACGATCGAGCTGGAGATCCCCGACATGTACGGCCGTCCGTGGGACGCGATCTGGCAGAAGTACTTCGAGCAAGGCATGAGTAGGCCGGCGGAGGACGAGAGCTTATTCGACTTCAACTAGGCGGACGCGCGGCAAGCGGGGCGCTCACACCCCGCCGAAGGTCACCTGCCCGCTCCACCATAGTGCGCCGAGAACGGCACAGAGCGCGAGACGATACCAGCCGAAGATCGCGACGCCGCGCCGTGCAAGATAGCCGACGAGCCATTTGATCGCGAGGGCGGCCGAAAGCGTCGCGACGGCGATGCCGACGACGAGCGGCATCGCACCCAGCGTGTCGAACATGCTCTGCTCGGCGCCGGTGATGTTCTTCGCGAGGCTGTAGACGCAGGCGCCGCCGAGCGTCGGCAAGCCGAGCAGGAAGCTGAACTCGGCCGCCTCTTTTGGCCGCAGGCCCCCGACCATGCCGCCGACGATGGTCATCATCGAGCGGCTCGTGCCGGGCCACATCGCGACGCACTGGAGAGATCCGATCAGCAGCGCGCGTCGCCAGGTCAGGTGCTCGAGATCGACGTAGCTGCGCGCGTTGGCGGGATCGTGATGACCGTCGCCCGTGAAAAACTTTCGCTGCCAGCGTGTGAGCCCGATCATGACGACGCCGCCGAGCGCCAACGCGATCATGACCGGCAAGGCCGCGAACAAGTGCGCTTCGATGACGTCGTCTAAGAGCGGCCCGAGCACGGCCGCGGGCAGGAACGCGATGAATAGATTGACGAGCAGGCGCCGTCCGATCGCGTCGCGTCCGATCAAGCCGCGCAGCATCTGCCACACGCGCGTCCAGTAGAGTCCGAGCACAGCGAGAATCGCGCCGCCCTGAATGACGATCAGAAACGCGTCGACCGACGCTTTCTGCTCGGGGCCGTCGAGCCCGAGCAGGGCCGCCGCGATGATCAAGTGGCCCGTGGACGAGATCGGCAGATACTCGGTGATGCCCTCGACCAGACCGAGGATGATCGCTTCCCAAATGCTCATTGACCTAACCCGATCAGAAGCAGCACAGAGGATTGACCGGGGACGAGGTTCCGCCGGGCAACCGCATCGGCGCCGTCGTCAACAGAAAATCCCATCGTTGCAGTCGACTGCAAGTCGCTGCGAGCGCGGTGAGCGCAGGCCAATCGAGAATCGGCATGCCCATCGCGACCAAAGCGATCATGTGCATGGCCGACGTGTAGCGCTCGCTCGGGTACGGCAGCTTCTCGATGCAGTCGCCACCGTAGACAGAGACCTCGCGCTGGTGCATCCACTCGACGCATTCGGCGTGCAGCCCCGCACGAGGGTAAATGTCCTGGAGGCCGAGCTCCTGTTCCATGCGCTCCATGCCGGTGCGCACGAAGATTGCGTCGCCCGTTGCAACGCGCACGTTTTGCCGCCGTTCCGCCGCTTCGAAATCGGCGACCGTCACGTACTCATGCGATTCGTACCAAGGTACATCGCGCGCTGCGGCAACGTCGAGCAACACGCCGCGCGTGAAGATCCCGTCCCGTTGGGCATAGATCGAGCCCCACTGGGCGCCGTCGGCGGTGACCGTCTCCGAGCGTTTCCGCTGGTTGTACAGCATGTCGTCGAGGGAAAAGTGGCAGAGCGCATCCATGTGTGTGATGGTCATTCCGTGCGGCGCGATCGCGAAGTAGTCGCTGATGCTCGGGCCGTTGCCGTTATACATGACCATGTGCTGGACGGGGCTTGAATCGACTTTGCTCTGTGTCTGCGAGATGTCCCGCCCGGCCGAAACGATCTCGCCGGTCTTCACGAGCTGCGCCGCGGCAATGCGCTTGGCCGGCGTAATGTAGTTCAGGGTGCCGCGCTCATCGTTCGCGCCCCAACGCCCGGCGTTCCCGCAGCGCTCGAACAATGCGTCCAACTCGGCGTCGGTCAGGTCCTTGGCTCGGCTCGTGGCGCGCGATGCGCGGGAGCGGTCTGCGCTCGGCTCGGACTCCCGTTCCTGGCCGACAGCGGCCTTGGACAAAGCGGCCGCGGCCAACCCGGCCATACCGACGAAGCCCCTGCGTGTAACGGTATCCATAGCCAACCCCTTAGGTCCATTCGGGACCGCCGACGCTCGAACCGCGAGCTTTATCGCATAGGACGCGGGGTATTGCGAACGCGGTCTTCACTGCACCGGCGGGGCAGCATACGCTTGCACCCGGCCCGCACGAACAAGGCCGAGTTTTCCGGGGGGAACATGAACATCAAGCAGGGTTTGGTCGTAGCAGTTTCGACACTGGTTCTCTATATCGGCGTCGATCGACTCGCCCACACGGATGAGGGCACCGCCGCGCTCGAGACGCGGTTGCAGAGAATGGAGGATAAAGAGGCGATACACGCGTTGCTCGTCGCTTACGGACGCGCGCTCGACAAGCGCGATTTCACGGCGTACGGCGCACTGTTCGCGAAGGATGGCACGTGGAAGGGCGGCATGGGCTCCGCGACGTCGCCGGGGCCGATCGCGAAAATGGTGGAGGCCGGCTTCGGCCGGATGTCCCCGTCCCTCTACGAGAACTCCAACCACGTGATGACGAGCTTCGAGATCGCCGTCGACGGCGACGCGGCGACGGCATGGTCGCGCTGGATGTGGGTCGTCGTCGGCGCGAACGGCAAGCCGCAAACGGAACGCGCGGGTCATTACGAGGATCTGCTGGTCCGCGAAGACGGCAGCTGGAAGTTCAAGTCCCGCCAGGCGTTTACGGAGATCAATCCGTAGCGTTGGTCCGTGGCGTTAGAGCTCGCGCCTCAGTCCAGCGAGTCGAGCGCGGCGCGTTGTGCCTTGAGGCGCGCGGCGCGCTCGTCGGCGAAGCGCTTGACGCCCGCGAATACCGAATCCGGATCGAGATGCGCTTCGGCGATGACTTCAGCCTCGAGGCCGCCGGTCAGCCACTGGTGGTCCCAGTCGGCCGTGAGCGAGTAGTCGTCGGCCTGTGCGCCGACGTTGCGCAGCGGCCAGACGCGTCGCGTGCCGCCAGTGATGAACATCATGTCCTGCTTCGCACCCGCGGCCAAGACGGATCGGCGGTATGCCTCCGGTTGGCGGTCGAACAGCTCCTCGCTGACGGCGGCAATCACTTTGACGTTGACGCCGGCTTGCGCGAGCTTCGGCAGGACTTTGACGGTGTTGAATGTCGCGTACGCACCCTGGCAAACGACGTAACCGTGCCGGGGGCCCGGTCCAAAGTCGCGAATCACGTACAGCCCCTTGGCGGCCGCACGCAGATCCGTGTCCGCGAACGTGCTCCGATCCGCGACCGCCAGGTCCGGCCTCGCCACCTCGATGACGATGATGCCGACCTTCTTCTCGCGCGCGGCGATTTCGGCCGCGGCGAAATAGCCGGGCGCGACGTCGTTGTAGTCCCAGAAGCTCAAGTTGATGATCTGGCCGCGCGGGAACAGTTTCCACACCTGCGGCGAGAAGATGCCGAAGTGCGTACGCGCGTCGGCCGCGGTTTCGGGGCCGGAATGCGCCGCGAGGATGTGCAGGACGCCGGTTTTGAACTTGCTGTCCTGGTTCTGCTGGCTCCAGACGCGCGCCGGAAGATACATGAGCGGGGTGAACGCGCCGTACGTGCCGCTGAACGCCCAGACGCCGGCGAACTTGTCGGGATCGACCGAGGCGTTCTGGCTGACGAGGCCGATCGCGGTCGACACGTTGCCCGCCTCTTGAATCGCCGCCTTGAGACGCGTGCCGAGCGGGTTCTGCTCGGGATCGTAGTGGCCCCAAAGGCTGCCGTGCTCGAGGTTGACCGACTCCGAGAGATCCGCGGCCGCGGTCAGCACGCGGTTGTCGGTAACGTAGTTCAGCCACTTGATGATCTCGGAGATCGCGCGCCGTGCGCCGGCGGCTTCGCCGGTCTTGCGGAAGAGCGCGACCTTGACTGTCTTACTCGCGCCCGACACGGCGTTCTTGACGGTGAGTTCCTGCGGCTCGACGGGAAGGTTCGCTACTTTAAGCCGGTCGTCGAGGAACGGATCGCGCGTGACGTCGACGCGCAGCGGAACCTTGTCGACGACGCGATCGCCGATCTCGACCAGGCGATCCGCAAGCCAGTCGCCGAGGCCGTTCTTGTCGAGCACGGACATCGCGACGTCGATGTTCGTCTTGAACTGGAGCAGGCGCTCGCGCGTGTCGGTCACCGGACCCGCCGACATCCCTTCGAACTTGACGCCGTAGCGCGCCTCGTAGGTCTTCGCGAGACCGACGATGTAATCGGCGTTCATCTTGAAACCGTACGGATGGCTTTGGTAACCGACGATCTGCTTCGCGATCGGCGCCGGCCAGTAGCCCTTCGTCGTCTTGCCGATGACGATCATCGGCCGGCGATCGGCGGGATCCCAATCTTCCATCGTCTTCAGCACGCCCAGGATCTGCGTGTAATCGTGACCGTCCGGGATCGTGAAGACGTTCCAGCCGTACGACGTCCACTGATCGCGCAGCACGTAGCCGTCGGCGAACTTGCTCGGCACGACACCACCGATCAGCGCGTCGTCGATGCCGGCGTTGTTGTCGGAGAAGAATATGCGGAGCCGTTTACCGGCTTGCACGGCCATCGCCTGCGTCTTCAGTTCCTGCGCGTGCCCGGCGCACAGCGCGAACTCGCCTTCGAAGGCGACGATCTTGGGCGAGTCGATGCCGGCACCCAGGAAGTCCCAGAAGGCGGCTTTGCCGGCAGCGGTCGCGAGGCCGACGCCCGAGGGGCCGCCGTTGACGTCGTTGGTGACGTCGGTGGATTCGATGTGACCCGACAGCGCGCGGATCCCGCGACCCTTGGCCTGGGCGAACAGCGGATGATCGGCGAGGCCGTTGTCTTTGAGCAGCGTCGCGAGGGCGCCGGCGCCGCGCCGGAAGCCGAGCGCGTCGACCGGCAGCATCGCGAGCTCAGGCTGGACGTAATAGCGGCGATCGCCTGTGGCTTGGTACTTCCGGGCGAGCGCTTCGCCCATGACCATCCACAGCGCGTAACAAGTCGGAGCGCAGTGGCCCGCGGCCAGCATGAACTTGTCGCAATACGGATGCTTGGGACGTCGATAGTCGAAGTGCAACCCGCCCCTATCCCGACCGGCGAGATGCGTGACGACGTTGAACGGCGTATACGCCAAGGGCCCGCCGAAATGGCCGGTCTGCGCGTAGTTGCCGAGCAGCACCAACGTCATGCAGGTCATGAAGCCGACATCCTCGAGCTGTTGCAGGTCGTGGAGGTCGAGCCGATCGGTGGGTCGAGACGGAAGGGTGACGGGTTCTACGCTCATACGCTCCAATCCTACACCACGACCGCAGCGCCTCGCATCGAGGTGAACCTGGCCGTTGACGATCGAATGGCGATCGGTCGTCGAATTCGCGGCGCCCGCCCAGAGCTCAGATCGCGGGGGCGCCGCTCGCCGACGCGCGTGGCCTGCTCGACGGGTTACGCGAGCTCGAGCACGTTTCGATCCGCGTACCGCCGCCCGACGATCCGAATGCCAACCGGCAGACCCTCGGGCGTGAAGCCTGCGGGGACCGAGATGGCCGGCGTCAGCGTGGCGCTAATCCGGTAGCAGGTCTTTTGCCAGGCGACATAATGCTCCATCGCGACGCTAGGGCAGTGCCGCCGCACGCTTGCGCCGCGCTCGCACGACGCCGTAGGCGACGGCGACCACGGCAACCGCGACGAGGCTCGCATAGAACTGACTCGCGAGCGCGGGCGTGGCCGCCATCGCCGCGAGCACGCCGAGCATCGCCGCGATCGTGAGCCAGCTGAGCCAGGGAAACCACCACATCTTCAGCTCGAGCCGCGCGGGCTCCGTGCGCTCGATTTGCTTGCGCAGCTTGAGGTGCGCGAAGCACGCGAGCAGATAGATGATCACCATGAGCGCCCCGGACGCGTTCACGAGGAACGCAAACGCCCGCTCGGGCGACGCGACCGACAGCAGCACCGCGGCATAACCGAACGAGCTGCCGATCAGAATCGCGCGCCACGGCACGCGGCGGCGACTTAAGGACACCAGCGACTGGGGCGCGTCGTTGTGCGCCGCGAGCGCGAACAGCACGCGCGACGTAACATAGAGCCCCGAGTTCAAGCACGACAGCACCGCAGTGAGCACGATGAAATCCATCACCGTGGCGGCGGCTGGAATGCGCGTGCGCGTGAGCGCGAGCCCGAACGGCGAGCTGCCCGGCACGATCTCGCGCCACGGCACGACCGCGACGATCAGCAGCACCGACAGCACATAGAACAGCACGATGCGCAGCGTCAGCGTGCTCGTGAGCCGGGCGATCGACGCGGTAGGCTCGTGCGATTCGGCCGCGGCCACGGTGACGATCTCGGCGCCGCAGAGCGAGAACACGACCGTGGTCGCGCCCGCGAGCACGGCCAGCCAGCCGAACGGCGCGAAGCCGCCTTGGGTGTAGAGATTCGCGAACGTGGGTCCACCGGGCGACGTGAGCCCGAGCGCATACGCGCCTGCGATCACGATGAACGCGACGATCGCGCCGACCTTGACCGACGAGAACCAGAACTCGAACTCGCCGTACGAGCGCGACGACATCAGGTTCACGCCGGTGAGGAGCAGCATGATGACAAGCACGATCTGCCACACGGGCAGGTCGATCCAGTGATGCAGGATCGTGGCGCCCGCGATCGCCTCGATCGCCACGACGACCACCCAGAAGTACCAATAGAGCCAGCCGCTCACGAAGCCGGCCCAGCCCCCCAAGCCGAGCCGCACATACTCGGTGAACGAACCGAGACCGGGCGTCGCGATCGCCATCTCCGCGAGCATCCGCATGACCATGAGCACCACCGCGCCCGCGAGCGCGTAGCTCACGATCACCGCAGGGCCGATGGCCGCGATGCCCGCACTGCTGCCGACGAAGAGGCCCGCCCCGATGATGCCGCCGATCGAGATCATCGTGACGTGACGCGAGCGCAGGCTGCGGCTTAAGGTCGCGGCGGTGATGGCGTCGGAAGTTTCGGCGGGTGTGGCGCTCGACATGCTTGGTGTGTCAGCGGCGACGAGCCGCTCGACCAACGCTACCGCCGGCGGGAAGGCTTTGTCCACCGCGCTTCGGGCACACTATCCGGGTGAGCACCTACCGCGGCTTCATTCTGCAGGCCTCCTATCGCGTCGTGACGGGCGCCGCCGGCGAGCGACGGCCGGTCGTGCACCTCCATGGGCGCCTCGAGGACGGCGGCACGTTTCTCGTGCGCGACGATCGCCGCCGCCCGCACTTCTATATCCGCTCGAGCGACGCCGAGCGCGCTCGCGCGCTTGGCGCGGCCCACAACGAGCCCGCGGACAAGCGCACGTTCGCGGGCGAGCCCGTGAACCGAATCGAGGTCGTCGCGCCCGGAGACGTGCCGCCACTGCGTGACCGGCTGCACAAGGCGGGCATCGACACGTTCGAGGCGGACGTGCGCTTTGCGAGCCGCTATCTCATCGAGCGAGGCGTCAAGGGCGGCTGCGAGATCGTCGGTGAGCGCTCGCGCGGCACGGCCGGCATCGCGTGGGTGTTCGACAACCCGCCCGACGTGCGGCCGGCCGCCATCAGCATCGAGCCGCGCGTGCTGTCGTTCGACATTGAAACCGATCCCGAAGCCACGCGACTGCTCGCGATCTCGCTCTATGCGCCCGGCCTCGACGAGGTGCTGATCGTCGACTCGGCGGACCGCGCGATGCCGGAGCGCGCGACGCGCTGCACCGATGAGGCGGCCGCGCTCGACGCGTTCTGCACGCACATTGCGAGCTTCGATCCCGACGTGCTGACCGGCTGGAACACGATCGACTTCGACTTGACGGTGCTGCAACGGATCGCCGCGCGGCTGAAACACCCGTTCAACCTCGGCCGCGAGCCCGGCGCGCTGCGGCTGCGCAAGGCCGAGGGCTACTTCGGCAGCGGCCAGGCCTCGATCCCAGGGCGGCTCGCGCTCGACGGCATCGACCTCCTGCGCGGCGCGTTCGTGCGCATGGATGACTACTCGCTCGACGCGGTGGCGCGCGCAGTGCTCGGCGAAGGCAAGGCGGTGACGGGCGACGTCCGCGACCGGATCGCCGAGATCCAGCACAACTATGAGCACGACCTCGCCGCGTTCGCACTGTACGCACGCACCGACGCGCGGCTCGCTTACCAGATCGTCGAGAAGCTGAATCTCGTGCCGCTCGCGTTCGCGCGCAGCGCGCTCACCGGCATGACGCCGGACCGCGTGGCGGCGAGCATCGCGTCGTTCGATTTTCTGTATCTCACCGAGCTCGAGCGCCGCCGCATCGTCGCGCCCACCGTACGCTCCGACGACGCGCGCGTGTTCGCCGCGCAGCAAGGCGGCCACGTGCTCGAATCGGTGACGGGCTTGCACGACAACGTCTGGGTGTTCGATTTCAAGAGCCTGTACCCGAGCATCATTCGCACGTTCAACATCGACCCGCTCGGCTACGTGCCGGATCCGAAGCCAGGCGAGGATCTCGTTCGCACGCCCGCGGGCGCGTTCCGCCGCGAGCCCGCGATCTTGCCCGGCATGCTCGACGAGCTGTTCCCGCGCCGGGAAGCGGCGAAGGCGCGCCGCGACGACGTCGCGTCGCAAGCCATCAAGATCCTGATGAACTCGTTTTACGGCGTGCTCGGCACGCCAGCCTGCCGGTTCTCGAACTCAGCGCTCGCAAACTCGATCACGGGCATGGGCCAGAAGATTTTGTTGTGGTCGAAACGCTGGTTCGAAGGCGCGGGCTTTGAAGTGCTGTACGGCGACACGGACAGCTTGTTCGTGCGCTCTGCGCTGACCGACGCGGAGCGCGCGCATGCTCGAGCACGCGAGCTCGTCGCCTCGCTCAACATCGATCTCTCGCGCTACGTCACCGACGAGTGGCGCGTGGAGAGCCGGCTCGAGCTGCAGTTTGCGAAGCTGTATCTACGACTGTTCCTGCCGCGCGCCCGGCACAGCACGCGCGGGGCCACCAAGCGCTACGCAGGGCTCGTGTACGCCCCCCCGGCGGAGGGCGTTGCCAAGAAAGACGTTGAATTCGTCGGCATGGAAGTCGTGCGCCGCGACTGGACCGCGCTCGCGAAGCAAGTGCAGCGCGAGCTCTACAAACGCTTGTTCGCGGATCGCGCGGTCGACAGCTATCTCGCGGAGATCGTGCGGCAAGTGCGCAACGGCGAGCTCGACGACGCGCTCGTCTACCGCAAGAACCTGCGTAAGGACGCCGACGACTACACCGCGAGCACGCCGCCGCACGTGGTCGCAGCGCGCAAGTCGACGCAACCGCAGGGCCGGCTCATCAGCTACGTGATGACCACCGTCGGCCCGGAGCCGCTCGACAACCGCCAGCATCCGCTCGACCGCGAGCACTATGTGACGAAGCAGGTCCGCGCCGTGGCCGAGCCGGTGCTCGAGACGCTGGGGCTCGATTTCGAGCGCGTGATCGGCGACAGCCGCCAGACCGAATTGTTCTAGATGCTCATTGCCAATTCTGGATGATCGTGATCGGCGAGGCGTTGGCCTCTCCCACGGCAGCGTGCATCACGAACGACTGGCCATCCGGGGAGACCATGTATTGTTGCTTGTACATGGGACCGGCCGCGCTGCTCAGGATCGTCCTGAACAAGGCGACGGGCGTCCCAAGTTCGACAGACGCGCCGCCTGAGACAAAGCTGACTGGAACGGCCATGAGCTGGTTATCGGCGGCGATGTAGTACACCTCCCTGCCGTTGGGACTCCATCGCACTTGAGCCCCACCCTCAACCGACACACGCACGTCCGCGCCGGGGCCGGGGAACGGTCGAAGGTAAATTTCAGGGCGACCCGTCCTATCCGATTGATAGGCGATCCACTGGCCGTCCGAAGAAAACTGCGAAAGCCCTTCGTTGAACTCTGTCTCGACGACGGGGAACGGCTTTCGGTCGCCTTCGAGGGGCAGCGCCCACATGTCAAAGCCACGCTTCAGATCGAGCACGTCATACAGCAGGAATCGTCCATCCGGCGACCAGTCCATTGGAAACTTCTCGACCGACGATGCGAAAAGCAGTTCCTCACGTCCCTGCGGGCCGCTGAGAAACGTCCGGTAAAGATCCACGCTGGTCGTCGTCCGAACTGAGCCGGTCACCATGCTGGTGCCGTCACGAGACCAGGTGGGATAAAGGTCGTCGCCCGGATGGGATGTGATCCGGTCCCACGCGCGCCGGCTGATGTCGTATGACCAGATGTCCATATTGCCGTTCTGAAACCGGTAGACAGCCACCCGGCGCCCATCATTGGACAGCGACCCGCCCAGTGCCGCGCCATCGTCATAGAGCACCTTGTCGGATTCCCGACCCGACCGATCGACCCACACGAGCTGTCGCTGGCCACTGCCTGGCGACGCCGTTCGATACGCGATGGTCCCGTCAGTCGCCGCAGACAGCGTCGTTCGTCCATTCACCTGATCGGCAATCGCGAAGGAGTCTCCTGTGAGCTCCAAGCGGTCCGGGTCGAAACCCTGTGCCAGCAGCTCTCCCTCGCGGACGAAGAGCAGATGCCCGGTGGGGGAATAGACGGCAGGTCCTTGGGCGTCGAACAGACGCGTCGAACCCGATTCGCCGAGCTGGCCGACATAGACACCGCGAGCTTCAGGGCGGCCACTCGCCACGAAGAACACGAAGTGCTGACCATCGGCAAGAAACTGCGGGTACATGTGCCCCCGCTCTTCCGGCATCGCGACTCGCGTGGCCTCGGCCACCTCACCGCCGTCAGCGGGTACGCGGAAAATCGGCCCGCCGGGGCTATTGCTAAAGATGATCGTTCCCTCTTCGCTCCACGAACCACCGAGCGGTACCGCGACGCTGGAGGCCAGCGTCCGTGGCGAGCCGCCGTCAATGTCCATGCGCTTTAACCTGGTGTCCGCGATGAACGCAATGGATCGGCTGTCCGGGGACCAGAATGGCCGTGACGCGCGCTCGGTCCCATTCAACGGCTTCGCCACCTGAGAGCTCAATGACCGCAGCCACAACTGAGACTGGCCTTCAGCGCCGCCAACGAAGACGACGTTCAATCCATCGGGCGAAATCGCCACCGATGAATCCCCCGTGGGAGGCGTGTTGATCTCGAGAAAGGTCATTGGAGCTACGGGCGCCGGACTGAGCGCTCGCACGCCCAGCACACTAGCGATCACCGCGACGATCCCCAGCGCCGTCGCCCAGGCGAGACGTTCCCCTAATCTCGATCGCAGAAGTGCCACGCTGTGCGTGTCAGGTTTGGCGCTTTGAGCATCAGCAAGCTCAAGGCGCGCGTCACGGATGTCGCGGAGCCGAAGCCGGTGATCCTTCTGTAAGCTCCTACGCAATAGACGACGGATGCCGTCTGTCGTCTCTGCAGGCAGATGCAGCCATGCCGGCTCGGACTTCAAGACGCTCGCGAGAATCTCGCTCACCGTGTCACCGTCAAACGCGCGACGGCCTGTCAACATCTCGTACAGGACACATCCAAAGGCCCACACATCCGAGCCGCGATCGGCCTCCTTTCCCTTGGCCTGCTCCGGCGACATATACGCCGCCGTTCCCAGAATGAGGCCCGGCGTCGTGGCCATGATGGTTGGAGAGTTCGCTACGCTCGGGCGACCGCTTGAATCGGCGAGCCTCGCTAGACCGAAATCAAGCACCTTCACGGTGCCATCGCCGTTGATCGCCACGTTAGAGGGCTTCAGATCGCGATGGATGATGCCCTTGTCGTGAGCTGCCTCCAGCGCCTCGGCGATCTGGCTGGCCATCGTGATCGCTTCACCAAGTTGAATTCGCCCGCGCGCCATGCGGTCAGCCAACGACTCACCGTCGAGGTACTCCATGACCAGGAAGTCCACGCCATCCTGGCGACCGACGTCGTACAGCGCGCAGATGTGTCGATGGTTCAGGCTGGAGATGATCTTGGCTTCGCGGTCTAATCGGCCGCGCAAGTCTGGATCGGCGGCCACATCTCCGGGCAGCACCTTGATCGCGACAACACGCCCCAGACGGGTATCCGTGGCTTTGTAGACCTCTCCCATCCCGCCTGCACCTAGCGGTGACTGGATCTGGTAAGGACCAAGGGCTACACCTGGACGTAGAGTCATCGTCGTGGGTCGAACTCACGGTGTTGCCTGAGCCTACACCAGGAGGTTACGTCGTACGTGGTTTCTTTGCCCAACCACGTTTTGAGGAGCGCTAGAGCTCGCGCAACCCCCGCACGATCGGCTGTCGTGCGGCGCGAATGCTCGGCAACAAGCCGCCGAGCAGACCCAGGGTCAACGCGTACATGAGCCCTTGCAAGGCGAGCGCCGGTGTTACGGTGAATGCGAACGTGATCTGGCTGAACGAGGAGAAATTGAGCGTCGATGCTTGCAGGCCGTTGAACGCGAAGTACGCGATGACCATGCCGAGCAGGCCGCCCGCGACGCCGATCAACGCGGACTCGACGAGCACGGACACGACGACGGGGAACGCGCCGAAGCCTAAGGCGCGTAGCGTCGCAATCTCGCGCGCCCGCGTCGAGACGGCCGAGTACATCGTATTGACGGCTGCGAAGATGGCGCCCAAGCCCATCAGCACCGCGATCACGGCGCCCACTGAGCCGACGAGCGCCGTCAACGAGCGCGATTGCTCCTCATAGTATTGGCGCTCTGTGAACACGCGAACATTGAGGCGCGGGTCCGAAGTCAACGCGTCCTTGAATCCCTGCAAAGCCTGCGCGCTCGTGAGGCGTGCGCGCACCGACTGGTAACTCGTGCCGCGGTTATAGGCGCCTTGCAGCACGGAGGCATCGGTCCAGATCTCCGACTCCGCCACGCTGCCGCGATCGCGGAACTGCCCCGCCACGACCCAGCTCGTCGTGCCCGCGCGCAGGGTCTCGCCGACCGTAAGCCCAGCGAACTGCGTCGCCGCCCCGCGGCCGACGATGATCTCGAACGTGCCCGGCGTGAACATGCGGCCCGCGACGATCTCGAAGTCTTGGCGAAGGTTCGCGGCGTTCTCTGTCACGCCGCGCAGCGGCACGTTGGCGGCCGTGCCCGTGCTCTTGAGCGGCACGTCGATGATGACGTAGAGCTCCGACGACACGATTGGACCGTCGCCGCCACGGGCGATCTGCTCAGCGTCGGCGATCACGCGCGTCTCGGACTGATCGAAGCCGCTCGTCATCTCATCGGTGGAGCCGCCGCGCAGCACGACCGCAACGTCGTCGGCGCCCGACTGTTGCAGCACCGCGCGGAACCCTTCGTTGATCGACAGCACGCCGACGACGACCGTGACGACGCCGGCGACGCCGGCCAACGCGACGAGCGTCGAGCCGAGGCGCTCGCGCACGTTACGCAGATTCATGACCGTGACCGCGCCGATTTGTGCGAACCAATTGCCGAGCATTGTTGTTCGCTCCTATACCTTGCGCAGCGCGTCGGTGATTCGCAGCCGCCACGCCTCGGCGGACGGCAACAGCGCCGCGAGGACGCTGAAGACGACGATCAGCACGCCGCCAATGACGTAGGTCTCCGGCGGAATGCCGAGCACCGGAAAGAACTGTGCGAGCATGGCGCTCATCGAATCGGTTGCGAGTGCGGCTAAGCCGAGGCCGACGGCGCCGCCGAGCGCCGTAATGGCGAACGACTCGGCCAGCACGAGGGCCGCGACGACGCGCTTCGAATAGCCGAGCGTCTTCAGCACCGCCATCTCGTTGACGCGCTCGCGCACCGATTGCGCCATCGTGTTGCCCGTGACGAGCAGCATCGTGAAGAACACGGCGCTCGCGACCGCCGTGACGATCGTCGCGATATCGCCCATCTGATTCGCGAAGCCCTGGATGAAGGCGCGCTCGGTCGCGGTCTTGGTCTCGGCCGGCGAGTTCGCGAACATCGCGTCGACGGCCGCGGACACTTGTTGCGCCTCGTCGGGGTTCGCGATCTTCAGGATCACCCAGCCGATCGTGTCGCGCGCGCCGGCGCTCACGGCCTCGTTCAAATAGTCGTAGTGGAAGTACAGGCTCGAGTTGTCGCCGTTCGTCGCGTCGTAGATACCGGCGAGCCGCATATCCCAAACGCCGCTGCCGTCGTCCTTCCGGTAGAACGCCGAGCGCACGGGCACGATGTCACCGACGTGCCAGCCAAAACGCTCGGCGAGCGCCTTGCCGACGATCATGCTCGCACGATCGGCAATCCAGTCGGTGCGCTCTCCGGGCGGCAAGCGGTACTCGGGGTAGACCTTAAGGAACGTCTCGGGCTCGGTCGCCTGCGCCGCGAGTTGGTTGCGTTCGTCCTGGTAGATGCCGCCGAACCAAACGAACGGCGCGACCTCGACCACGCCGTCGACGCCGCGTATCTGATTCAGGTAGCTCCGCGGGAAGGTCTGAATCAACGATACCTTGTGCATCGTAGCGAGCCGATCCACGCCAGCGAGATCCGCGGCGAGCGCGAGCGCGCCCTCCATCGTCTTCAAGAGGCCGAACAGCAGGAACGCCACGACGATCGAGGCGATCGTCAGACCCGTGCGCACGGGCTTTCTACGTAGGTTGGCGAAGAGCAGCGGCAGGAACTTGAGCACTGAAAGTCTCCTCAGGCCGCTTCGGGCTCGCGCGCCAGCTGACCCTTCGTCAGGTGCAGCGTCTGCGAGGCGCGCGCCGCAGCGTGCGGATCGTGCGTCACCATGATGATGGTCTTGCCATGCCGCTGGTTCAGCGCTTGCAAGAGATCGAGGATCTCATCGCCGGACTTGCGATCGAGATCGCCCGTCGGCTCGTCGCAAAGGAGCAGCGTCGGATCGGATACGATCGCCCGCGCGATGCCGACTCGCTGCTCCTGACCGCCGGAAAGCTCGCGCGGCCGGTGCTTCGCACGGTCGCTCAAG
>Ga0105252_10000471_pt1 | contig 26823 bp, 21 predicted proteins | sample EasRivMeERMZT100_FD_89675 | JGI IMG/M metagenome (GOLD analysis project Ga0105252, IMG submission 89675) | Soil microbial communities from meander-bound floodplain in the East River, Colorado, USA - East River MetaG ERMZT100 | ecosystem: Environmental > Terrestrial > Soil > Floodplain | place... | reverse complement strand
CACTGCGCCCTACCCGTGCAGCTATCTGCCGGGCAGGATGGCGCGCTCGCAGGTTGCCACTCCAAGCCATCTGATCGGCAACGAGCTCTACGCCGATCTGGTGCGTCTCGGCTTTCGCCGCAGCGGTATCTTCACCTACCGGCCCTACTGCGACCACTGCCGTGCCTGCGTTCCGGTGCGCGTCCCGGTCGAGGAGTTTCGCGCCTCGCGAAGCCAGCGGCGAGCCTGGGCAAAGCACGAAGCGCTGCAGTCCACGGTGACGGGCCTGCGTTTTCGGGTCGAGCATTATTCGCTCTACCTTCGCTATCAGGCCAGCCGCCATGCCGGCGGCGGCATGGACCAGGACAGCCGCGACCAGTACTCGCATTTTCTGCTGCAGAGCCGGGTGAGCACGCGGCTGGTGGAATTCCGCGACAAGGGGAAGCTGATGGTGGTGTCGATCGTCGATCACCTGGGAGACGGTCTGTCCTCGGTGTATACGTTCTACGATCCGGATGCGTTCGGCGCGAGCTTCGGCACTTTCAATATCCTGTGGCAGATCGAACAGTGCCGCCGTCTCTCCCTGCCCTACCTGTACCTCGGCTACTGGATCAAGGACAGCCGCAAGATGTCCTACAAGGCGCTTTTCCAGCCGATCGAAGGCTTCATCGACAACGCCTGGCGCCGGCTCGCGCCGGAAGAAATCGACGGTTGAGGAAGCTCTGATCAACGCCCGTTCCCGCCGCGGTAAAATGGCGCCATGTTCTATCGCGCCGTCCGGCCGCTGCTGTTCGCGCTCGACCCGGAAACGGCGCACTGCCTCAGCCTGGCCTCCCTCGATGCCCTGACGCGGCTGGGCGCAGAGTCGATCGTCGTTTCCGCTCCGCCGCGCATTCCCGTGCGGGTGATGGGGCTGGATTTCCCCAATCCCGTGGGCCTTGCAGCCGGCCTGGACAAGAACGGCGAGCACATCGACGGGCTTGCGGCCTTCGGCTTTGGCTTCCTCGAGGTGGGAGCGGTAACGCCGCGCCCGCAGCCGGGCAATCCCAGGCCGCGCCTTTTCCGTTTGCCCGAGGCCGAAGCGCTCATCAACCGTCTGGGCTTCAACAACGGCGGCGTCGATGCCCTCGTCGAAAATATCCGCCGCTCCCGCTATCGGGGAATTCTGGGCGTCAATGTCGGCAGAAATTTCGATACGCCCAACGACCGCGCGGTCGAGGATTATGTGGTGTGCCTGCGCAAGGTATATGCGCACGCGAGTTTCGTCACCGCGAACATTTCCTCGCCCAACACCAAAGACCTGCGCGCGCTGCAGCGCTCCGACAGTCTCGACGGACTCCTCGTCGCCCTGACCGCGGAGCGCGACCGGCTGGCGAGCCAGCACGGAAAACGCGTTCCGCTGGCGGTGAAGGTCGCGCCCGATCTGGACGAGGCCGGGATCGAGACGATTGCGGACCGCGTCGCCGCGCGCGGCATCGACGCCGTGATCGCGACCAATACCACCGTGTCGCGCGAGGGGATCGAGCATCTGGCTGCGAGCCGCGAGCAAGGCGGCCTTTCCGGAGCGCCGCTCAAAGCGCGTGCCACGGCGGTCGTGGCCAGGCTGCGCCGCGCGCTGCCCGCAAGCGTGGCGATCATCGGGGTCGGCGGGATCGCGAGCGCCGCCGACGCCCAGGAGAAGCTCGACGCGGGCGCAAGCCTCGTTCAGCTCTACACCGCGCTCGTCTATCGGGGGCCCGAGCTCGTGGGCGAGATCGTGCGCGGTCTGGCGGCGGGACGGGTTCGATGAAGGGCCTCGCCGAACGAATCGACGCCCTCCTCCCGCAGACGCAGTGCACGAAGTGCGGCTACCCCGCATGCAGGCCCTACGCCGAGGCGATCGCGAAGGGCGAGGCCGATATCGATCGTTGCCCGCCGGGGGGCGAGGCGGGCGTGCGCAAGCTCGCGGCGCTGCTTGGCCGGGAGGCCAAGCCGCTCGATCCTCGATACGGCGTCGAGCAGCCGCGCCGCGTCGCGGTGATCGACGAGCCGCGCTGCATCGGCTGCACGCTGTGCATCCAGGCCTGCCCGGTGGACGCGATCGTCGGCGCCCCCAAGCTGATGCATACCGTCGTAACGGAGCTTTGCTCGGGTTGCGACCTGTGCGTTCCGCCCTGTCCGGTGGACTGCATCGAAATGGTGCCCGCGATCGGCGCGGATGCGCTCTGGGACCTGCCCCGGGCCGACGCGGCGCGCGAGCGCTTCGAACTGCGCGACGCGCGCCTCGAGCGCGAGCGCGGCGAACGCGCCGAGCGCCTGGCGCAGCGCGCCCTCGAGGCAAGACGCTCCGACCCCGAGGCCGGGAAAAAACGCGCCATCATCCAGGCGGCGATCGAACGCGCGCGGGAGAAACGCGCCGCGGTCACGCCGCGCAACATCGATCACCTCCCCGCCGACGCCCGGACGCGGATCGCCGAGGTCGATGCCCGCAGGGCGCAGATCAGGAAGGCGATCGAAGACGCAAAAGGGCGAGGCCGGTGAATCCCGAAAAGCGCCGGAAGATATTCGAGCGCTTGCGCTCGGCAAACCCGAACCCGAGCACCGAGCTCGCGTACCGGACGCCCTTCGAGCTGCTGGTGTCGGTCATCCTTTCCGCGCAGGCGACCGACAAGAGCGTGAACCTCGCTACCGAGAAGCTCTACCTAGAGGCGAACACGCCGCAGCAGTTTCTCGCGCTGGGCATGGAGGACCTGATCGGGCATATACGCACGATCGGCCTGTACCGCTCGAAAGCGAAGCACATCCTCGAGACCTGCCGCCTGCTCGTCGAACGACACGGCGGGGCCGTGCCGGAATCACGCGAGGCGCTGGAGGCCCTGCCCGGCGTGGGCCGGAAAACCGCGAATGTGATTCTCAACACCGCGTTCGGGCATCCCACCATCGCGGTGGATACGCATATCTTTCGCGTCGCCAATCGCACCGGCCTCGCGCCCGGCAAGGACGTGCGCGAGGTCGAGGACAAGCTGCTGAAATTCGTCCCGGAGAAATTCCTGAAGAACGCCCACCACTGGCTGATCCTGCACGGACGTTACGTGTGCAAGGCGCGAAAGCCGGAGTGCCCGAAGTGCCCGATCAGGGATTGGTGCGAATACCGGGGGAAAACCAAGGAAATCGCAGAGCCGTAGGAATTTGTCATCCCCGCTTCCGCGGGGATGACGGCTCAGTTAACGAATGAGGTGCAGCGAACCTTTCTGGTTCGCGTAGTACGCCGCAAGGTCCGCCATGTCCTGGGGGCTGAGACTGCCGACCTGGCCGCTCATGATGGGATTCTTGCGCGCGCCCGCTTTGTAGTCGCGCAGCGACTTCAGCAGGTAGTCGTAGTGTTGTCCGGCAATCCGCGGAAAATCCGGGCTGGGGGGACTGTTGCCGTCGGGCCCATGACAGGCTTCACAGGCTTTCGACTTCTGCTTTCCCGATGCGGCATCGCCCGCGGCAAACGCCGAAGAGCCGATACAGGCGGCGAGCGCAAGCGCGAGGATTCGGCTCATTTGGCCGCCTTTCCCGCGCGCCCGTAGTAGGCGGCGACGTCGGCCATGTCCTGATCGGTGAGACCTTTCGCGATCGCCTGCATGCTCGGATGGCTGCGATCACCGGCCCGGTAGGCCTGCAGCGCCTTGACGAGGTACTCGGGCGACTGGCCCGCGATCAAGGGCACCGAGTAGACCTCGGGAAAGACCGTCTTGTACATCGGGATGCCGTGGCAGCCGATGCACATCGAGATCTTTCCCTTCGCGGCTTCGGCGTTCCCCGTTTGCGCTCGGGCAGGAAGTGCGGCGATGAGAAACAGGAGCAGAAGAGCCGGCGTTTTCTTCATGTTGTCGGTCAGTTGCAGTTTGCTTCGAAAAAACTGGCGCAATTCTATATGAGATTGAAGCGGACGCAAAGCGCCGCTTCAATCTCGCTTGGTCGAACGGACGCCACAGGCGCCGTTCACCGCGCGCCTATTGTTCCGCGCCGGTACGAATACGCTTTGCAGGAAGACATCGCTGCAAACCGTCCGCCACTGCCGCCGCGATGCGCGTGTGCACGTTCTCCCTTTGCATCTCCAGCTCCTCGTCGCGGTTGACGATCACTCCGGCTTCGAGCAGCACGGCCGGGGTTTTCGCCCTCTTGAGGACGATGAGGTTGTCGTAGTAGTGAACGCCGTTGGCCTTGTCGGCAAATGGCTTGAATTCACCCGGAATCCGGTCGGCGTGATAGAGCGAAGGCGAGAAACCGGCGCGACGCAGCGCCGCGCCTATGGCTGAAGCGCAGGCGAGACTCGGGCCGACAAAGGCGCTCTTGCGCGAGACGAACAGCGAAAATCCCGCATACCGGTCGCTGTACAGGCGCGGGGTGCCTTCGTATTCCCAGACTTGGAGAAAATGCGGTTGCACCGAATCGTGATGCACCGAAAGGAGGAAGTCCGCATTCGCGCCGGCGGCGGCGCGGGCCGAAAGCTTCGACATGAGGCCATCGAAGCCGATCAGGAAGCTGCCCAGTCCCTTTCCGAGCACGGCGGAGTCGATTTCCAGAGCGAGCTCACGGTTGAATTCCAGCTCGGGACGTCCGCGCGCGCTGATCGCGCCCGGCTCCCCGAGGAAGTGTCCGACGTCGATGGCCACGGTAGTGCGGGCCTGAACGGGCGCGGCGGCGAGGACGAAGGCAAACAGGAAGATTCGCACGGACCGATTGTGCGCGAGCCGCGCCCCTGCCGCAAGAAGCCGCTAAAATGACGTTTCACCTTGAAGGACAGATCGCATGCGCTTCAGCGGTTCCGCCGAGTACGTTTCCACCGACGACCTGACCCTCGCGGTCAACGCGGCGATCGCCCTCGAGCGCCCGCTCCTGGTGAAAGGCGAGCCGGGCACCGGGAAAACGATGCTCGCGGTGGAAGTGGCAAAGGCGCTCGGGCTGCCCCTGCTCGAATGGCACATCAAGTCCACCACCAAGGCGCAGCAGGGACTGTACGAGTACGACGCGGTGAGCCGCTTGCGCGACTCGCAGCTCGGCGACTCCCGCGTGCAGGAGATCCGCAACTACATCGTCAAGGGGATGCTGTGGCAGGCGTTCACCTCGGAGACCCCGGTGGTCCTGCTCATCGACGAGATCGACAAGGCCGACATCGAATTTCCGAACGACCTGCTGCGCGAGCTCGACCGCATGGAGTTCTTCGTCTACGAGACGCGCGAGCTGATCAAGGCGAGAAGCCGTCCCGTCGTGTTCATCACCTCGAACAACGAAAAAGAACTGCCCGACGCCTTCCTCAGGCGCTGTTTCTTTCACTACATCCGCTTCCCCGACAAGGAGACGATGGAGAAAATCGTCGAAGTGCACTTCCCGGGGCTCAAGAAGTCGCTGCTGCGCGAGGCGCTCGAAGTATTCTTCGAGGTGCGCGAAGTCCCGGGTTTGAAGAAAAAGCCCTCGACCTCGGAGCTGCTCGACTGGCTGAAACTCCTGCTCGCCGAGGACATCTCACCCGAGGCGCTCAGAAGCAAGGATCGCAAGACCATCATCCCGCCCCTGCACGGGGCGCTGCTGAAGAACGAACAGGACGTGCATCTCTTCGAGCGGCTCATTTTCATGTCGCGGCAGTCAAGATAAGGCGCACCTGCGAGGGCCATGCTCTCTTCCTTCTTCGTCAAGCTCAAGGACCACAAGATCCCGGTTTCGATCAAGGAATGGCTGACGCTGCTCGAAGCGATGCAAAAGAAGGTGATCTCGCCCTCGATCGACGACTTCTACTATCTTTCGCGCGCGACGCTCGTCAAGGACGAGCAGAATTTCGACAAGTTCGACCGCGCCTTCGGCGAATACTTCAAGGGCATCGAATCGATCGCAGGTGTGGAACTGGACGTTCCTCTCGAGTGGCTGCTCAAGCAGGCCGAGTTGAACCTCTCGCCCGAGGAAAAGGCGATGATCGAGGCCATGGGAGGCTGGGAAAAACTCATGGAAGCACTCAAGAAGCGCCTTGAGGAGCAAAAAGGCCGCCATCAAGGGGGCAACAAGTGGATCGGCACGGCCGGCACTTCGCCTTTCGGCGCCTACGGCTACAACCCCGAAGGCGTTCGCATCGGCCAGGAAAAATCGCGCAACCGCAGCGCCGTCAAGGTCTGGGACCAGCGCGAGTACCGCAACCTCGACGATTCGGTCGAGCTCGGCACGCGCAATATCAAGGTCGCGCTGAGGCGTTTACGCAAGTTCGCGCGTGAAGGCGCGCCCGAGGAACTCGACCTCGACTCGACCATCGACAAGACGGCAAGGAACGCGGGCTGGCTCGACCTGCAGATGCGCCCCGAGCGGCACAACGCGGTCAAGGTGCTGATGTTCCTGGACATCGGCGGGACGATGGACGACCACATCAAGCTGTGCGAGGAACTTTTCAGCGCGGCGAAAACCGAGTTCAAGCACCTCGAATACTTCTACTTCCACAACTGCCTCTACGACACCGTGTGGAAGGAGAACCGGCGCCGGCATTCCGAGCGCACGCGCACCCTCGACATCATGCACAAGTACGGGCACGACTATAAGCTGGTGTTCGTGGGGGATGCGACCATGAGCCCCTACGAGATCCTGCAGCCGGGGGGCTCGATCGAGTACTCGAACGACGAGGCGGGCGCGGTGTGGCTCAAGCGCATGCTCGAGGTCTATCACAAGGCCGTCTGGCTCAACCCCGAGCCCGAGGAGATCTGGCCTTACCGGCAGTCGATCGGCATCCTCAAGGAAATCATGGGCGGGCGCATGTATCCGACCACGATCGAGGGGCTGGAGCGCGCGATGCGCGCGCTCGTGAAGTAGGATAGAGCGCCATGCGCAGAGTACTCCTCCAACACGCGGCGTTTCTCGCCCTCGCGTTCTCGCTGACCCACGCCGCCATCGCGCAAAAAGCCGCACACAGCGGCCGCTGGGGCGCCATCGCCTACAGCACCAAGACCGGCGCCTACGGCTATGCCGTGGACCGGGCGACCAAGCGCGACGCCGAGACCGAAGCCTTCCGCATTTGCGGCACGAACTGCGATCTGCTCCGCACTTTTCGCAACGGCTGCGGCGCCATCGCGGCCCGGGAGAAGCGCGTCTCCTCCGATACGGGCGCCTCGCGCGAGATCGCGCAGGCCAAGGCGCTCAGGAAATGCGGCGACCAGTGCAAGATCGCCGTGTGGGCCTGCACGAAGTAACGGCTCGATCCCCTTCCCACTGGTTTCAGCTCTCCCCCCCGAACCGCTCGGCCGCCAGCGCTTTCTTCTGGCGCCACGTGCGCAGGAACGGCAGCGCGAGCGAAAGCGCGAGCAGCGCCCACAGCGTATTGCCGAGCGGCGAGGAGAACAACACCATCAGGTCGCCTTCGGAGATGCGCAGCGCGCGCACGAGGTAGCGCTCGAACAGGGGCCCGAGGATGATGCCGATGAGGATGGCGGTCACGTGGTAATTGGTCTTGTGCGCGATGTATCCGATCACCCCGAAGACCAGCGCGAGCCCCATGTCGAACAAATATTGCCGCTCGCTGAACGCCGCGACGATGGTCACCAGGATGATGATCGGCGCGAGGTAGGTCGTCTCGATCAGCACGATGCGCGACATGTAGCGGGCGAGCGGCAGGATGGTGAAGATCATGAAGATGTAGGCGACCGCCATCGACACGAACACGCCGTACGCGAGCGCGGGATTCGAGGTGAACAGCTGCGGCCCCATGACCATGCCGTGGTACTGGAGCACGATCATCATCACCGCGGAGGTGGTGCCGCCGGGAACGCCCAGCGCCATCATCGGCACGAGCGTGCCCGAGGTCACGCCGTTGTTCGCGGACTCCGGCGCGATCACGCCTTCCGGGACACCGGTGCCGTAGAGCTCCGGGTGCTTCGACCACATGCGCGACTGCTGGTAGGCGACGAACGCGGCGATGCTCGCCCCCGCGCCCGGGACGATGCCGATCAGCAGACCGACGAAAGCGGTCCACACGATGTGCCACCACTTTTGCAGCGAGATGCGCAGGCCCTCCAGCGTCTCGCTCCAGTTGGAGCGCATGGCGCGCTCCCGGCCCTCGGCGGCGACGATCAGCTTCTCCTCGATCATCACCAGGGCTTCCGAGACGGCGAACAGGCCGATCAGCGCCGCCACGATGGGCACGCCGTCGTAGAGTTCGAGGAAGCCGAAGGTCGCGCGCGGCGCGTTGTAGATGTGATCGGTGCCGATGACCCCGATCAAGAGGCCGAAGAACCCGGCGATCAGCCCTTTCAGCGTGTCCTTGGCCGCGATCACCGCGATCAGCGTCAGGCCGAACAGCATGACGACGACCATCTCGACCGAACGCAGGACAAGGCCGATCTGCGACAGCCAGGGCAGCAGCGCCAGCGTCGCGAGCGTCGTGATGAGCCCGCCGAACACCGAGGCGACGAAGGACAGGACGAGCGCTTGCTGCCCCTGGCCTTTCTGCGTCATCGGATAGCCATCGAGCGTGGTCGCGGCCGCGCCGCCCGAGCCCGGAATCCTCACCAGGATCGCCGGGACACCGCCGGACAGATGATTCGCGCAGTACAGCGCGACCATGAATGCAAACGCCTGCTCGACCGGAACGGCGAGCGTGAGCGGCAGCAGCATGATGAGGGTGTTCTGCGGGCTGAACCCGGGCAGGATGCCCACGACGATGCCGAGCAGGATCCCCGGGAGAATCACCCACCACAGCCCGAACTGCGCCGCGAACAGGCCGAGCAGGAGGTCCCAGGTCACGTCCGGCTCAAGCGAAGAGCGCGGCGAGCAGCCGCTCGATCGGCCCGTGGGGGAAGGTCGATTCGAGCGTGGCGATGAACAGGAGGTAGGCGGCCGCCGCAACCCCGGACGAGACCCAGAGAAGGTTCGAAAGCTTTCGCACCCCCATGAGGCGCAGCGCAGCCAGCATCGCGAGCAGGAGGGTAAGCGTCAGCCCGAGCCACGGCAGCGCCGCGATAAACACCACCGTGAGCGCGACCATGCCTATCCGCTTCCAGAGGACGTCGCGCGGCAGCCACAGCGGATCGGCGCGCAGATCGCCTTCGCCGCGCGCGAACCGGATCCCCAGGCGGGCGAGCTGGACGGCGATCAGGGCGAGGAGGATGACGCCGATCAGCACGCCGTTCGCCTTGGCCTCCCAGACGAGATCGGCGATCGAGAAGAAGAAATAGGCCGCGAAACCGAGCGCGAGCGCGGGGATCACCAGGTCGGCGCCGAGCGGCGCCTTGCCCGGGCTGGGGCGGTTCGACGGCACGGACGTGTCGCGGACCGCTCAGCCCTTTTTCTTCGCGGTCAAGAGCGACCGGTATTCGTTCGCGAGCTCGATCATGCCCCTGGCGTAGCGCGTGCAAAGGGCGCGATCCCCGTATTGAATGGTCTCCACCGGCGCGCCGGTCTTCGCGTAGGCTTCCTTGTACTTGGGATTGTCGAAGACCTGCTTCGAGGTCCTCTCCAGCAGCGCGAAGCGGTCGGGAAATTTCTCGATCGCCTCGGTGTGGATCGCCCACGAGCGCGACGACGAGAGGTCCGGCAGCTTGGTACCGAACACCGCGTTGATCGGCGGCGCATTGTCGCTTTGACTCGCCAGGGCGTTCTTGTCGTTGAAGACCCCGAGGACCTTCATCTTCTCGCGCTGCTGCACCACCCCCGCGATCGGGAGCGCGCCGCAGTCCACCTCGCCGTTGAGCACGGCGACCATCGTGGGGTTGCCTCCGCCGTAAGGAACGAGGTTGAACCTCGCCTTGACCGCCGCTCCCAGGGCGAGCATGCCGATCGAAGCCGGGTGCGGCAGGCGGCTGACGGCCACGTTGACGGTGCGCTTTTTCGCCTCGGCGACCAGATCCTCGACCCGCTTGATCGGGCTCTCCCGCCGAGCGAAGACGACGCTGTCGTCGATGTCGGTCCGGCAGAAGTACTGGAAATCCTCGGGAAACCGGTACGGCGGCTTCTGCAGCGCGTACATGATCATCTCCGGTCCCATGTTCCCGAACAGCAGATTGTAGGCATCCTTCTCGCGTTTGTTGATGAACACCTCGTAGCCGACCTGCCCCGCCGCCCCGGGGAAGAAGCCGTATTCGAAATTGGTCTTGAGCAGCGGCCCCCAGAAATCGTCGAACACGCGGGCCAGCCGTTCGGCCCCGCCGCCCTGTCCGGTCGGGATGACCACGCGCATGTTGCGCGACGGGGATGTCTGCGCGCCGGCTCGCGGCAGATGTGACAGCGCCATCGCGGCGCCCGCTCCGGCGAGCAAGCGTCGCCGGGTGATGTTGCGTATGGTCATATCTTCCTCCTCATGTTTGAAATCAAGCCTGCCCGGGCGGCGGCGCGACCTTGAGCACTTCTTCGAACGTCGTCAATCCCATTGCAACCTTCATCGCGCCGCTGATGCGCAAGGGCTTCATGCCTTCCTTGTAGGCCTGGTCCCTGATCCCGGCGAGGTCCGCCTCGGCGTTGATCAGCCGCTTGACCTCCGCCGAGAGCAGCAGGATCTCGTAGAGGCCGATTCGGCCCGTGTAGCCCGTGTTGCGGCATTCGAGACAGCCGACCGGACGGTAAACATGCGCGGGCCGCTTCGCCTTCCAGGGCGCGACGAACTCGTCCCAGCCGATGTCGCCCTCGCGCCCCGCGTCAAAGGCAACCTTTTCCTTGCAATGCTTGCATAACGTGCGCACCAGGCGCTGCGCCATCACGCCGAGAATGGTCGAGTTGAGCAGGTACGGCGCGACGCCCAGATCGAGCAGGCGGGTGATGGCGCTCGCCGCGTCGTTGGTGTGCAAGGTCGAGAGAACCAGGTGTCCGGTGAGCGCGGCCTGGACCGCCATTTCCGCGGTCTCCAGGTCGCGGATCTCCCCCACCATGATGATGTCCGGGTCCTGGCGCATGAGCGCGCGCACGCCCTGGGCGAAGCCAAGCTCTATCGACGACTGGACCTGCATCTGGTTGAAGGCGGGCTCGATCATCTCGATCGGGTCTTCGATGGTGCAGACGTTGACCTCGGGCGTCGCCAGCGTCTTCAGCGTCGAATACAGCGTGGTGGTCTTGCCCGAGCCGGTCGGCCCCGTCACCAGGATGATGCCGTTCGGCTGGTTGATCATCTGCTTCCAGCGTCCCTTGTCGTCTTCGGAGAAGCCAAGCTCGGCAAAATCCTTGACGATCACCTCCGGGTCGAAGACGCGCATCACGAGCTTCTCCCCGAACGCGGTCGGCAGGGTGGACAGGCGCAGCTCCACGTCCTGGCCGTCGGCGGTGCGCGTCTTGATGCGGCCATCCTGCGGGCGGCGCTTTTCCACCACGTCCATGCGCCCGAGGATCTTGATTCGCGAGGTCATCGCCGCCATCACCGGCATCGGGATCTGGTACACCGGGTGCAGCACGCCGTCGATGCGGAAACGCACCTCGCCCGAGTCGCGGCGCGGCTCCATGTGAATGTCGCTCGCGCGCTGGTCGAAGGCGTATTGCCACAGCCAATCGACGACGTGGACGATATGCTGGTCGTTGGCGTCGAACTGCTTGTTGGTCTGACCGATCTCGACCAGCTGCTCGAAATTGCCGATGCCGCTGCGCTGGTCGCCCTTCTGGGCGGCGCCTTTCACGGACTTGGCGAGGTTGTAGAACTCGACCTGGTAGCGGCTGATGTCCAGCGGATTGGCGACGACGCGGCGGATTTCCAGCCGGAGCATCTGCTTGAGCTCCTTCTCCCATTCCTTGACGTAGGGCTCGCAGGTCGCTATCACCGCCTCGCGCGTATTGACTTCGACCGGGAGAATCTTGAAGCGCGCGGCGTAGTGATTGGACATCACCTCGGTGACCGCGGCAAAGTTGATCTTGAGCGGATCGACGTGGAAATAGTCCATGCCGGTCTCTCTGGCGAGCCATTCAGTGAGCCACTCGAGGCTCAACATTTTCTGCGGGGGTTTGCGGGAACGCCACTTCTGGTCGGCGATGACGACCAGCGGATGGTGGTCGCCGCGATGCAGCCTCCTGTCGGCGATGAGCTTGTCTGCGTCCGCCTTGGGCACGAGGCCTTCGGCGACGAGGGCCTGGAGCACCTCCGGCAGCGTGAGGCGGTGGTCCTGGGCGGCGCTTGCTGCAGTCTGCATGACCGGAATATAGCCACCCGTTCAGCAACCGGCAAGCATTTTGACTTTGCGAATCAACTGCGAGATGCTTGCCACTTCAGAAACGCAAACCTCCGGAGACCCCAATGACCATCAAAGTCGGCGACACTATTCCCGACGGCAAGCTTTCCGAATCCACCGAATACGACGCCCAGGCGGGCTGTCCGATCAACCCCCACGACATCAGCGTCGCGGAAGCCTCGAAGGGCAAGAAGGTCGTGATCTTCGCCCTGCCCGGCGCGTACACGCCGACCTGCTCGGCCAAGCACGTGCCGAGCTACGTCAAGAACTACGATCAGCTCAAGGCGAAGAAAGTGGACGAGATCTGGTGCGTTGCGACCAACGATGCCTTCGTGATGGCGGCCTGGGGCCGCGACCAGAAAACCGGCGGCAAGATCAGGATGCTGGGCGACGGCAGCGCCACTTGGACCAGGAGCCTGGGCCTCGAGCTCGACCTGACGGCGCGCAACATGGGCACGCGCTCGCAGCGCTACTCGATGCTGGTCGAGAACGGCGTGGTGAAGAAGTTGAACGTCGAAGCGCCCGGGAAGTACGAAGTGAGCGGCGCCGAGGTGATGCTGACGCAAGTCTGAACCGCGGCACGAGGCGATCCGTCCTATTCAGTCCCCCACCGCCACCCCCTCGCGCCGCGGATCGGCGCCGCCCGACCAGCCTTCCGGAGTCCGCACGATGCCGTGCAGTCCGCTCGTCTCCGGGCGGATGCGCACGGCGTGGCCCATGCGCTCGAGCGCGGGCGCGAGCCGCTCGAGCCTCGTGCCCTGCTCCAGGTCCGTCGGACCGTTGCGGCTGCCCGCACGCGGGCTGTCGATGGCCTTCTGGATGTCCATGTTCCAGCCGAGGACTCCCACGAGGGTCTGCGCCACGTAGTTGATGATCGAGTGGCCACCGGGCGAGCCGATCACCATGTGGAGCCTTCCCTTCTCGTCGAACACCATCGTCGGCGCCATCGAGCTGCGCGGGCGTTTTCTCCCTTCGACGCGGTTGGCGACCGGCCGGCCGCCCTCCTCGGGCACCCAGGAAAAATCGGTGAGCTGATTGTTGAGCAGGAACCCTCTCACCATTTGGCGGTTGCCGAACGCGGCTTCGATGCTCGTCGTCATCGCCGCGGCATTTCCGTCCGCGTCAACGACCGAAATGTGCGTCGTCGCCGGAAGCTCCAACGGCTCGGCAAGTCCGTAGCTCATCGCGACGCCGGCGGGATCACCTGCCTGGGCCCGTCCCATCGAACGCCTGGGGTCGATCAACTTTGCCCGCGAATCGAGGTAGCGCGAATCGAGCAATGCGGCGAGCGGCGCGACGACGAAATCCGGGTCGGCGATGTAGAGATTGCGGTCGGCGTAGGCGAGCCGCCCGGCTTCGGAAAACAGATGCACGGCCTCGACCGAATCCGCCTTGAGCGCCCGCAAGTCGAAACGCTCGAGGATTTTCAGGATCTGGAGTACGGCGAAACCACCCGAGCTCGGCGGCGGCATCCCGCACACCTTCCAGCGCCGGTACGCGCCGCAAAGCGGCTCGCGTTCTTTCGCTCCATAAACGGAAAGATCAGCTTCGTCGAGATCGCCCGGAGCGCGCTTGTGTTTTCGCACCGCCGCGGCGACGTCGCGCGCGATCTCGCCGCGGTAGAACGCGTCGGCGCCGCCCGACGCCACGCGTTTCAGCACCGCTGCGAACTCCGGATTTTTCAGCAACGTGCCTATCGGCTTCGCGGTGCCCCCTGGCAGATAGAAGTAGCGTCGGGCGTTCTCGTCGAGCCGAAGGAAGCGGTCGGCGGCGACGAGCGCATGCAGCCGCGGCGAAACGGGAAATCCCTGCTCCGCCAGCCTGATCGCCGGCTCGAACAGCTCCGCCCAGGGGCGCCTGCCGTGTCTGCGGTGAGCCAGCTCCAGCAGGCGCAGAAGTCCCGGCACACCCACGGACTTGCCGCTTGCGACGGCTTCGGGCCAGTCGAGCGGCCCTCCCGTCGGCGCCAGAAACCGATCGGGTCTCGCCGCAGCCGGGGCCGCCTCCCTGCCGTCGTAGGCTTCGAGCTTCGCCCCGCGCGCGGCGTAGTGCAGAAGGAATCCTCCGCCGCCGATCCCCGAGGATTGCGGCTCCACCAGATTGAGCACGAGCTGCGCGGCGATCGCCGCATCGATTGCGCTGCCGCCGCGCCGGATCGCGTCGTACCCGGCGCGGGACGCAAGCGGGTGCGCCGCGACCACCATGAAGCGCTGCGCCGTGACGACCTGTTTGGGAGCCCGAGGAGTCGCGCGCTCCGGCGCAGGCTGCGCCTGAACGCCGGAGGCGGCAAGAAGCACTCCGGCCGCCGCCAAGCCGCGGAATGCCCGAGACAAGCGAGGATACCGTTGTGACATATTCAGCATGCAGGAAGAATTGAACGACCCGGAGCGCCGCCAGAAGCGATGATAATGATGATTTGGAGGCGCAGGCGAATGCATTCACGCGGGTGGGCCGGAAGCATTGCCGTGGTGGTCGCCCTGCTGCCGTTGTCCTGCGCGGAGGAAAATCTCTCCGGGGGAAGCCAGCCGCCGGTGGCAACCATCACGAGCCCGGCAAACGGCGCGACTTTCCGGGCCGGTGATACCCTGGTTTTTTCCGGCAATGCGACCGACCCGCAGGACGGTCAACTGCCGGCGGGCAGCCTCACGTGGTGGGCCGATCTGCATCACGACACGCACACCCACCCGTTCGTGCAACCGACTGCCGGAGCGAGCGGTGCGGCGGTCGTTCCGGTACGCGGTGAAACGTCGAGCAACATCTTCTATCGCTTTCACCTGCGCGCCGTCGATAGCGCGGGCAATGCGGTGGAAGTCACCCGTGACGTCCAGCCGCAGAAAAGCCAGGTCACCCTCGCAACGCTACCGGTTGTCGGACTGCAGTTGACGCTCGACGGCCAGCCGGTCAGCGCGCCGCATGGGTTCACGGGCGTCGTCGGGATCGAGCGCGATCTCGGCGCGCCGGACCAGAACTTCAACGGTCGCCGCTACCAGTTCGCTTCGTGGAACGACGCCGGGACGCGGGCCCACACGATCTCGACGCCGCCGGCCGATACCACTTTCACCGCAACGTTCACTGATCTCGGCCCGGTCATCAACCAGCCTCCGACCGTCAGCGTATCGGCCCCGGCCACCGGCACCGTCGGCATTCCAATGACCCTTTCCGCCACGGCAACCGACAGCGACGGCTCGGTAACAGGGGTCGAGTTCTTCGACGACGCAACCCTGCTCGGCGCGGATGCCGACGCGCCGTACTCATTCGACTGGACACCCGCCGCCGCCGGCACGCGCAACGTCACCGCGCGCGCCACCGACGACGGCAACGCTACCACCATCAGCGTTGCGGTGACGGTAACCATCAATCCGGCGACTGGCCCCGACACCCAGGCGCCCGTGGCCACGCTGACCGCACCGGCCAATTTCGCCAGCGGCCTGACGGGTACGCTGAATCTGGAAGCCACCGCTACCGACAACGTCGGCGTGGCCGGAGTCGAGTTCCAGGTCGACGGCGTTATCGTCGGGAGCGAGGACACCAGCCCGCCCTACCAAGCGAGCGCCAACACTGCCAACTACGCCGCCGGCCAGCACGTGGCGCGCGCGCGGGCGCGCGACGCGGCGGGCAACCTCTCTGCCTGGTCCACCGCCACGGTCAGGTTCGGCGGCAGCGCGGCGGTGAACCAGGGTTTCACCCGCAACCAGAGCTGGATCACCGGGCTTTCCAGTGCAACCGCGTTCGCGCAGGCGCCGGACGGCAGGATCTTCATCGCACAGCAGGGCGGCAGCCTGCGCGTCGTCGACAGCAACGGCGCGCTGCTGGCGACGCCGTTCATGACTCTTACCGTGGATTCCGATGGGGAGCGCGGCCTGCTCGGCGTGGCATTCCATCCGAATTTCGGCATCACCAATCAATGGGTGTACGTGTACTACACCGCCACTTCCGTCGGCACCCACAACAGAATCAGCCGTTTCACGGCGAACGGCGATGTCGTGCTGGCCGGCAGCGAACTGATCCTGGTCGACCTGCCTGCGTTGTCCGGCGCCACGAACCATAACGGGGGAGCGCTGCATTTCGGCGCCGACGGCAAGCTATACGTCGCGGTCGGCGACAATGCCGACTCCTCCAAGCCGCAGAACCTGTCCGATCCGTTCGGCAAGATGCTGCGCTTCAACGACGATGGCACGATTCCTCCCGACAATCCCTTCTTCGCTTCGCAGACCGGGCTTGCGCGCGCCATCTGGGCTTACGGCCTTCGCAACCCCTTCACGTTTGCGTTTCAGCCCGGCAGCGGCCGCATGCATATCAACGACGTGGGACAGAACACCTGGGAAGAGATCGACCTGGGCGCGCCGGGCGCGAACTACGGCTGGCCGGCTTCAGAAGGGCCGGACAACGTCGTGGCGGGCGTGACGGGGCCCTTGTTCGCCTACAGGCACAGCAACGCCAATCCTCCCGGATCGGGACCGGGCGGGTTCTTCGTCGGCTTCGCCATCACGGGCGGCGCGTTTTATCCGGACAGCGGACCGTTTCCTGCCGCTTACCGCGGTCAATATTTCTTTGCCGATTTTGTGAACCGTTTCGTCGCGCGGCTCGACCTCGCGAACAACAATGCGGCCTATGCGTTTGCGAACCTGAGCGTGAACAACGATCCGGTGGACATGCTGGCCGGCATCGACGGCGCTTTGTACGTGTTGACGCGCGGTTCGGTGACGCGGATCTCCGCCCCCTGAACGAAACGGTCAGGCCGGCTCCAGATAGAGTCGCTCGATCTGCTCCGCCGCGACCGGCCGGCTGAACAGATAGCCCTGGTATTCGTCGCACAGCAGCCCCGCCAGGATGTCGAACTGTTCCCGTGTCTCGACCCCCTCGGCGACCACCCGCATGCCCAGGCCATGGGCCATGGTGATGATCGCGCGGACGATCGCGACGTTCTCCGAAGTGGTGGCGATGCCGCTCACGAAAGATCGGTCGATCTTGAGCGCACTCGCCCCGAAATGCATGATGTAGCTCAGCGACGAATAGCCGGTGCCGAAATCGTCTATGGTTATGCGTGTGCCGATCTGCGAAAGCCTCTTGAGGATCGCGCCGACGTCCTGCGGGTTTTTCATCAGGAGGCTCTCGGTGATTTCGAGCTCGATCAGCCCGGGATCGACACCGAACCGGTTCAGGGTGGCCGAAATGTCGTCGACCAGAGCCGGCGTAAGCTGGCGAACGGAGAGGTTGACCGCCACCGGCTGCGGCGGCATGCCGCGCCCGCGCCAGTCGCGGATCTGCTTGCAGGCGTCCTCGAGCACCCACCTCCCGATCTCGACGATCAAGCCGGCGTCCTCGGCCACCGAAATGAAACGCCCCGGGGGCACCATGCCCCACGCGGGATGGCGCCAGCGCAGCAGCGCCTCGAGGCCGGTGACCTTGCCGTTCGACATGCTGACCTTGGGCTGGTACGCCAGCTCGAACTGGCGGCCTGCGATCGCTTCGCGCAGCCCGATCTCGATCTGCAGGCGCTCCTGCATGCGCGAGTTCATCTCCTGCGAGAAATAGCGGTACGAGCCGCGCCCGGTCTCCTTGACGTGGTACATGGCGGTATCCGCGTCGCGCACCAGCATCTGCGGGTCGCCGGTGTCGGAAGGAAACACGCTGATGCCGATGCTGCACGAGCAGCTCAGGGTATGCCCCTCGACCGAGAACGGCTCGGCGAAGGAAGCAAGGATCTTGCGCGCCACCTGGCCGGCGACGTCTTCTTTCGTATTCACGTTCTCGAGGACGACCACGAACTCGTCGCCGCCCAGCCGCGCCAGAGTATCGCCTTTGCGCACGACCTGAGAGAGGCGCTCGGCGACCGCCTTGAGGAAGGCGTCGCCGATCGCGTGCCCCAGAGAATCGTTGATGTACTTGAACCGGTCCAGGTCGATGAACAGCAGGGCGACGATGCCGTTCTGCCGCTGTGCGTTGCTGATACTGAGCATCAGGCGGTCGTTCAGCAGCAGCCGGTTCGGCAAGCCGGTCAGAGCGTCGCGCGTGGCCAGCTGCTGGATGCGCTCCTCGGCGCGCTTGCGGTCGCTGATGTCCATGATGGGCACGATAACGTGCGGCTCGCCGTCGATATCGACCGGCTCGGCGGAAATCAGCGCGTCGATGACCGCCCTGGATTTCTTGCGGAATCGCGTCTCGAAGTCCCGCAGCGCCCCGCGCTCGCGTATCTGTTCCACGAAGCGCGCCCGATCCTCCGGGTCGACCCAGATGCCCAGTTCGAGCGAGGAGCGACCCACCAGCTCCTCGCGGGTGTAGCCGAAAAGCTCGAGCCAGCGCTGGTTCACCTCGAGGTACCTGCCGTCGCTCAGCCGGCTGATGACGATCGCATCCGGGCTCGCCTGGAAAATCTTCGCGAAGCGCTCTTCAGACTGCTGCAGGAGCGCCTCGGCGTTTTTTCGCTCGGTCACGTCGACCACGATCCCGGCCATTCGCACAGCGCGCCCGTCGCCACTCCGCTCGACCACCCTGCCGTGGTTCAGCATCCAGATCCATTCTCCCGCGTTGTTCCTGAAGCGGGATTCCTGCGCGTAATCGAGCGTATCGCCCTTCATGCACGCGAGCTGGGCATTGGCCAGGGCGTCGAGATCTTCCGGATGAATCATGCCCACGAGCTGCTGCACCGTGATGACGTTCTCTCTCGCTTCGAAATCCAGCATTTCGGCGAAACCCCGGTCGACGCTCATCGTTTGGCCGCCGATGTCCCACTCCCACAAGGACGCACGCGAAGCCTGCATCGCCAGTTTGAGCCGGTCCCGCGTCCGGCGGGCCTCCTCCGCCTTGTCGTGTGCCTTGCGCAAGCTCGTAACCACGTTGTCCATGAGGACCCGGACACCGGCGGCGATGAGCACGAAGGAGATGCACACCCCCGAGAGATACCTCCAATCGGTGAACGGGCTCAGGCGATTGGCTATGGCTCCGGACATTTCCCCGTAGCCGACCCCATAGAAGACCGCCACTGTCGTCGCTGTGAAAGCGGCCAAGGTACGCCACTTCATCAAGGTGGCGGCCAGGGCGAGCACGCCGGCAAGAGTTGCGACGGCGGAATCGTGCACACCGTCGCGAGCCAGCAGCTCGGCGGTGGTCAGAAACAGCAGAACCAGCGGCAGCGAGGCGATTGAAAACCGCAAATACCCGCGGCGCGCTCCGGTCAGCAACAAGCCGACGGCCACTATGGATGCAGGAATCACTATGGGGACGCCGCCCCGACCGACGAGAAGGTTATTGGCCAGAGCGACGCATAACCCCACCAGGATCGCGAGCGCGGCGAAATTGAACAACTGCGATTGCACGCTCAGCTCAGGGTCGTCGGGGTACTGCGGTGCGACCAGGAGCTGTTTCAGCCACGCAGCCAAATCTGCCTCCTTCCAAGGCTCGGGATCGGCGACGCTGCCGCGAACCTAGACAAGTTTTTTCAGTCTAGCATCAGCCCGCCCCGGCCGTGACACGCACGTTCTGGCCGGCCGCGGAATGACGCCTCATAAATTTCAGCGCCCCGGAACGATGATGCGGCTGCCCTCGCCCGCCATCTCGAGCATCAGCTCGTTCATGCGGCGCACGAACCCGGCGGGGTCTTCGAGCTGCCCGCCCTCGGCGAGGAGCGCCTGGTCGAAAAGAAGATTGCTCCAATCCGCGAAGCGCGCTTTTTCCTCTTCTAACCGCCTCACCATCGGATGCCCCGGGTTGATTTCGAGGATCGGTTTCGCGAGCGGCGCCTTCTGCCCGGCGGCCTTGAGTATGCGGGAGAGATTGCCCCCCATGTCGTGCTCGTCGGCAATGAGGCACGAGGGCGATTGGGTGAGCCGTGAGGTCACGCGCACATCTTTGACCCTCTCGCCGAGCGCGTCCTTCAGTCTCGCAACGAGCGCCCTGTGCTCGCTCGCCTGTTTCTGCTGTTCCTTCTTTTCGTCCTTGGTCTCCAGCTTGGAAAGGTCGAGCTCGCCTTTTGCGACCGACGCGAGCGCCTTGCCTTCGTGCTCGGGAAAATTCGCGACCAGCCACTCATCGACGCGTTCCGACAAGAGCAGCACTTCGATTCCGCGCTTGCGGAAAATTTCCAGATGCGGGCTGTTTTTTGCGGCGAGGAACGACTCCGCTGTGATGTAGTAAATCCTGTCCTGCCCTTCCTTCATCCGCGCGAGGTAATCGGCGAGCGACACGGTCTGATCTTCGCCGTCGTCGTGCGTCGAGGAGAAGCGCAGGAGCTTCGCGATGCGCTCGCGGTTGGCGAAATCCTCGCCCACCCCTTCCTTGAGGACGCGGCCGAATTCCTTCCAGAACGCGGCGTACTTCTCCTTCTGGTTTTCGGCGAGCTCTTCGAGCAGCGACAGGACCCGCTTGGTGCAGCCGGCGCGGATCGCTTCGATGTCGCGGCTCTCCTGAAGGATCTCGCGCGAAATATTGAGGGGCAGGTCGTTCGAATCGATCACGCCGCGCACGAAACGCAGATAGGCCGGCAGCAGCTGCTCGGCGTCGTCCATGATGAAGACGCGCCGCACGTAGAGCTTCAGGCCCCGCCGCTGGTTCCGGTCCCACAGGTCGAAGGGCGCCCGCGCCGGTATGTAGAGCAGCTGCACGTACTCCTGCCGGCCTTCGACGCGGTTGTGGGTAAAGGCGAGCGGCGCCTCCGGGTCGTGCGCCACGTGCTTGTAGAACTCGTGGTACTGCTGCTCTGCAATCTCCGACCTGGGCCGCGCCCACAGGGCGCTCGCCTGGTTGATCGTTTCGTCTTCCTCGGTAAACGTCTCCGCCGATTTTTCCTTGTCCCATTTCACTTTCTTCATCACGATCGGGATCGCGATGTGATCGGAGTATTTACGGATGATCTCCTTGAGCCTCCGGTCCGAAAGCAGCTCGTCCTCTCCCTCGCGCAAGTGCAGGATCACGTCGGTGCCGCGCCCTCCCCTCTCAGCCGCTTCGACGGTGAACTGTCCGCCGCCGTCGCTCATGTCACATTCCCATCGCACGGCCTCGCCGGCCGCGAGCCCCGCACGGCGCGTCACGAGCGTCACGCGGTCGGCGACGATGAAGGACGAATAAAAACCCACGCCGAACTGCCCGATCAGCCGCGCATCCTTCGCCTGGTCCCCGGTGAGCGACTGGAAGAACTCGCGCGTGCCCGACTTGGCGATCGTGCCGATGTTGTGGACGACTTCATCGCGCGACATGCCGATGCCGTTGTCCGACACCGTGATCGTGCGCGCCTGCTTGTCGAAGGAAACGCGGATCTTCAGGTCGGCGTCGGAGCCGTACAGGGCATTGTCGGACAGCGCCTCGAAGCGCAGCTTGTCCGCGGCGTCGGAAGCGTTCGAAATCAGCTCCCTCAGGAAAATCTCCTTGTTGCCGTACAAGGAGTGGATCATGAGGTTGAGCAGCTGCTTGACCTCGGCCTGAAAGCCCAGGGTTTCCTTTGTCTCCGTCGCCATTGCCTTTCTTTCCTGCTGATGATTTCATGAATTTTATTCGAATATGGCGTGGATCAGAACCCGCTCCTTGAGCCTGCCGGAGCGAACGGCTATGCTGGCGTTCGCCGAGGTCATCAACAACAACACTCCCGGGAGGGGCTCGCAGAGTGGAACTTGTTTCCGCCTGGCCTGTCTCTAAACCGCGAGATTCGATAATGCTCAAAAGCGCCGTTCTTCTTTCCGCACTGCTCCTGGTCGCACCCCTGCCCGCTCACGCTCAAGGCGCGAAGCCGGCGCTCAAGGGCCTCACCCGCATCACTTCGGTCGAAGGCGTCACCGAATACCGTTTGGCGAACGGACTGAGGGCCCTGCTCATTCCCGACCGTTCGATCGACACCATCACGGTCAACGTCACCTATCTCGTCGGTTCGCGGCACGAAGGTTACGGCGAAACGGGTATGGCGCATCTGCTGGAGCACCTGATGTTCCGGGGAACGCGGCGCTTTCCGAACGTCAAGTCGGACTTCCAGCAGCGCGGAGCCCGTTACAACGGCAGTACTTCGTTCGACCGGACCAACTACTACGAGACTTTCCCGGCGAGCGCGAAGACCCTCGACTACGTGCTGGACGTCGAGGCCGATCGCATGGTCAACGCTTCCATCGCGAGGAAAGATCTCGATGCGGAGATGACGGTGGTGCGCAACGAATTCGAGTCGGGGGAAAACAGCGCCTTCAGCATCCTTCGCGAGCGCGTCGCGGCGAGCGCTTACCTCTGGCATAACTACGGAAAAGCGATCATAGGAGCGCGATCGGACATCGAAAACGTGCCGATCGAACGGCTGAGGGGGTTCTACCGGCACTACTATCAGCCCGACAACACTGTCGTGCTGCTGTCGGGAAAGTTCGACGAATCGACGGCGCTCGCGCTCGTGCACAAGCACTTCGGCAAGATTCCCAAACCGTCGCGCAAGCTGCGCGAGACCTATACCGTGGAGCCGACCCAGGACGGCGAGCGATCGGTCACGCTGCGCCGGGCGGGCGATGTCCAGCTCGTGTCTGTTCTCTACCACATGCCCCCGGGGGCTCATCCCGAATACGCCGCCGTCGACGTCCTGGTCTCGCTCCTCAACCATGTGCCTTCCGGGCGCTTGCATAAGGCGCTGGTCGCGCCGGGGCTGGCAAGCTCCGCGTTCGGCGCCGAGCGCCAGCAGCGCGAAGCCGGCATCGCCTACTTCGGCGCGAGCCTCCGCCAGGACGCGTCCCTCGACGCAGCCCGCGATGCGCTGCTCCAGACGCTGGAGGGCTTTGCGCGCAATCCCGCCACCGAGGACGAGGTCGGCCTGGCGCGCACGCGGCTTCTCAACGATATCGAGCTCACGCTCGCCGATTCACGCGACCTCACGAGCGTGCTGTCCGAGACCGTCGGCATCGGCGACTGGCGGGTGTTCTACCTGCATCGAGACAGACTCAAACGGGTCACCGCCGCCGAAGTCCAGGCCGTCGCCCTCCGCTACCTCAAGCCCGCCAACCGCACGCTCGGAATGTTCCTTCCCACCTCATCGCCCGACCGCGCGGAGATTCCGCCCGCGCCCGATGTGGCCGCGATGCTCGAGGGCTACCGCGGTTCGGTTACGGTCTTGCAAGGCGAGGACTTCAATCCCGCCCCGGCGAGCATCGAGGCGCGCGTCCTGCGCAGGACGCTCCCGGGCGGCATGAAGCTCGCGCTGCTTCCGAAGAAAACGCGCGGAGGCACCGTGGTCGCGCAACTCGGGCTTCGCTGGGGCGACGAGCAGAGCAAGCTCGACCGGGCCGCGGCCTGCGGCGTCACCGGCTCGATGCTGATGCGCGGCACGCAGAAGAATTCCCGCGAACAACTGCGCAATCATTTCGACCGGCTCAAGGCTCACGTGCGCGTCGGCGGCGAGGGCGGCTCGATCGAGACCGTCCGCGAAAGCCTCCCGGAGGCGCTGCGGCTGATGGCCGAAGTGCTGCGCCAGCCGTCGTTTCCTCAGGAAGAGTTCGACCAGCTGCGACGCTCCTCGCTCACCAGCATCGACACCCAGAGAAGCGACCCGAGCGCGCTCGCCAGCCTCGCCCTCACCCGCCACCTGAACCCTTATCCTCCCGCGCACTGGCTCTACAACACGACGCTCGATGAGCGCAGCGCGCGGCTCCAGGCGCTGTCGCTCGATGACGCGAGAAAGTGCCATGCCGACTTCTACGGCGCTTCCCACAGCGAGCTCGCAGTGGTCGGCGATTTCGACCCGGAGAGAATCGCGCAGCTTGCGCAGGAGCTCTTCGGCGACTGGAGAAGCCCGCGTCCCTATGCGCGCATTCCGCTGCGGGTCGCGGACGTTCAACCGGTGGACAGCACGATCAACACACCGGACAAGGCCAACGCCGTACTTCGCGCCGGGATGCTGCTTCGATTGAGAGACGACCATCCCGACTACCCGGCGCTGCTGCTCGGCAACTACGTCCTGGGCGGCTCTTCCGATTCGCGCCTGACTCGCCGCGTCCGGGAAAAGGAAGGGCTGTCCTACAGCGTCGGCTCGTTCCTTTCCGCCGACAGCTTCAGCGAGCGCGGCAGCTTCGGCGTCTTTGCCATATATGCGCCGCAAAACCGCGCCAAGGTGGAGACAGCGATCGCCGAGGAGATCCGCAAGGCGCTCGCAGAAGGCTTCAGCAACGAGGAAATCGACGCCGGAAAGAAAGGCCTGCTGCAGGCGCGGCAACTTGCCCGCACGAACGACGAGAACCTCGCGGGCCGCCTGGCTTCCTATCTGGTGCTTGGCCGCACCTTCTCGTGGGACGAAGAGTTGGAGCGGAAGATCGCCGCCCTGACGCCAAAGTCGGTCATCGAGGCACTGCGCCGGCACCTGGACCCGGCGAAGCTCTCGACGGTCAAGGCCGGGGATTTCGCGAGGAACTAGCTAGTTCAGCTCCTGGTAGCGAATCTCGACAACTTCCAGCGCTTCCTCCCCTGCGGGCGTGTTGAGCGTCACCGCGTCTCCCTCACGCGACTTCAGCAGGGCGCGGGCGATCGGCGACACCCAGGACACGCGGCCGCGCGCGGGATCGACTTCGTCGGTGCCGACGATGCTCACGGTATGCTCGCCGCCAACCGAGTCCCGGTAGGTGACCGTGGCGCCGAAGAACGCGCGATCCTGCTCCTGGTCGCGGGGATCGACTACCTCGGCGATTTCCAGCCGCTTCATGAGAAATCGCATCCGGCGCTCGACTTCGCGCAATCGCTTCTTGCCGTAGAGGTAGTCGGCGTTTTCCGAGCGGTCGCCGTTGGACGCAGCCCATGCGACCGTTTTCACCAGTTCCGGCCGCTCGACCTCGACCAGCGCCTTCAGCTCCGATTTCAGGCGCGCATGTCCGGCGGGGGTGATGTAGTTCTTCGGCCCCGGGGGCGTCCGAGGTTCGACCGCGAGTTCCTCCTCGGGCCCGTCCTGTTCGCGAGTGAATGCCTTGCTCACCTGGATACGATATATCAGGTTCGGAACGTGGCTGAATTATAATGGCGCCCAAACAGCAGGGCCGTCAGGAGGAGTGGAACATGAAACTGAGCAAGCGCGGACGTGAGATCACCCTCGTGGTACTGGTCGCGATCGCCGCGGTACTCGCCAACCTTCCCGAGGAATGGCATGAGGCCGTCGGCATCGACCGGAACTATCTGCTGGGCCTGCTCGCGCTCACCGTGTTCATTTCGCTGTTCCTGTACCTCAGGTTCCAGTTCTTTTTCCTCGTCGTTCTGCTCGCACTCGCGGCGAACATGCCCGGGGAAGTGGCCGAAAGCCTGGGAATCTCCACCCTGCCCCTGATCATCGCCATGGCCACCATGGTCGGCGTCTCGCTCATCAACTACGTCGTGGATCTGCTGCCTACCGGGCTCGAAAAAAAGCCCAGAGAGCAAAGCGCCGAAAGCATCAAGGTGCTGTTTTACGCCATAGAGAAGGGCAACCTCCTTTACGCGCAAAAGGTCCTGTCCCAGAATTTCGACCCCAACATGGTCGCCGAAAGCGGCTACACGCCGCTCATGTACGCGGCCGCGCGCGGCGACCCGAAGATGGTCGACCTGCTGGTAAGAAACGGCGCCAACGTGAACATGGTGGGCAAGGACGGCGACACGGCAATCGAGCTCGCCCTGCGGACCGGCTCGCAGGAATGCGCCGAGATCCTGAAGAAAGCGCGCGTCGAACAGCAGGTTCGCGAGCAGGCGATATTGGCCAGGCAGGCCACGCAGACCTAGGCACTGATTAACGTCATGCCCGCGAAAGCGGGCATCCAGCGTCGGGCACGAAAGCTACTGGGTCCCCGCTTCCGCGGGGACGACGAAGGCGACACCTCCCCGGCTGCTAGAATCGGCCCGACTCCGAGGAGGACGCCATGGCCGCACCCCGCACTCTCCAGTTCGACACGCTCAGCCTTCACGCGGGCCAGAGGCCCGATCCGGTCACCGGCGCCCGCGCGACGCCGATCTACTTCACGACTTCGTTCGTGTTCCGCGATTCCGATCACGCCGCGGCGCTCTTCAACATGGAACGCGCGGGTCACGTCTACTCGCGCATCTCGAATCCGACCAACGCCGTGCTCGAAGAGCGCATCGCGGCGCTCGAAGGCGGCGTCGCCGGGATCGCCACGGCGAGCGGCCAGGCGGCGCTGCACCTCGGGCTCGCCACCATCGCCGGTGCCGGCTCGCACATCGTGTCGTCCTCCGCGCTCTACGGCGGCTCGCACAATCTGCTCTCCTACACGCTGCCGCGCTTCGGCATCGAAACCACCTTCGTCAACACGCGCGACCTCGGCGCCTGGAAAAGCGCGATACGGCCGAATACCAAAGTGCTCTTCGCCGAGACGCTCGGGAACCCGGGAATCGACGTGCTCGACATTCCCGCCGTCGCCGCGATCGCGCACGAGCACGGTCTGCCGCTGATGGTGGATGCGACCTTCACCACGCCATGGCTGCTCAAGCCTTTCGAGCACGGCGCCGACCTTCTCTTCCATTCCGCGACGAAATTTCTCGGAGGCCACGGCGTGGCGATCGGCGGAGTGCTCGTGGACGGCGGCAGCTTCGATTGGGAGGCCTCGGGGAAGTTTCCCGAGCTCACCGAACCGTACGCGGGTTTTCACGGAATGAATTTCGCCGAGGAATCCACCGTCGCGCCGTTCGCGCTGCGCGCGCGCAGAGAGGGTTTGCGCGACTTCGGCGCCTGCATGAGTCCGGCGACCGCGTTCCAGATCCTGCAAGGCATCGAGACGCTGCCGCT